>Ga0316578_10000299_pt1 | contig 15144 bp, 10 predicted proteins | sample J0NA_2_FD_203076 | JGI IMG/M metagenome (GOLD analysis project Ga0316578, IMG submission 203076) | Rhizosphere microbial communities from salt marsh grasses in Alabama, United States - J0-2_160517rDrC | ecosystem: Host-associated > Plants > Roots > Rhizosphere | place: USA: Alabama | collected... | reverse complement strand
TCGGTTCGATCTCTGCCGTTCCGGGCCTCGGTCTACCTCGGGGGGAGATAGTACACCTTGGGTTTGTTGCCGAACTCGGGATTGAGGACCTGGCCCCGGTATTTCTTGATCAGCATCGATACCTCGCTGTTGGGGTCGTCCAGGTCCCCAAAGGTCCGGGCCTTCGCCGGGCAGGCTTCCACGCAGGCCGGGTCCCGTCCTTCCTGGACTCGGTCACGGCAGAAGTCGCATTTGGTGGCCACACCCACACCGGACTTCTCCTCCCACGCCTTCTTGGTGAACTCCTCGTAGGGAGAAAGGGGTAGCCCGTCCGGGAAGTAGCTCTCCCACTCGTCCACCGAGTACCTTGCGCCGTAGGGGCAGGCCATGATGCAGGCCTTGCACCCCATGCACTTGTCATGGTCCACGACGACGATGCCGTCCTCCAGTTTCATGGTGGCGCCGGTGGGGCACACCTCCAGGCAGGACGGTTCATCGCACTGCATGCACAGTACCGGCAAGGACTGGCGGACCACGTTGGGGAACTGCCCCGACTCTCCCTTGAGGAGCCGGGCCCAGAAGACGCCCGGCGGCGTATGATTGGCCGTCTTGCAGGCCATGACGCAGGTATAGCAACCGTAGCATCGCTTCAGGTCGATGACCATTCCATAGCGTGGCATTGTCGCCTCCACAGAGGGTCCACGGTTCAGGGTCGGTTCCGCCGCCACCCCGCTCATACGTCCGCCTTGTAGATCTTCACCCGGCAACAGATGTCCTGGTTGAAGGTGAGGGGATCGGTGTGGGCTAGATCCATTTCCACCAGGTCGTTGAAGAACACCCCCTTCCCCTTGGCGATGGGCATGTAGTTTCCCCAGTGGCCGGAAACGGCGGCCACAGCCAGGTGGTGGGGCTCGATGCCTTCGGTGAGGGCTACCCACCCTTTCACCCGGTGCCCCTGGGGGTTCTCCATCCACACCCAGTCGCCGTCGGCGATCCCCTTCTCCTCTGCCGTGCCCCGGTGCATCTGGATGGAGTACACGTACGGATCCTCTTGGGAGACCTCGTCCAGGTAGGGGTTCTGCTGGGTCATGGAGTTGCAGTGCATGACCGCCCGCCAGTAGAAGGCGTTCATGTCGTACCCGGAATCCGTCTCGCAATGGGAGGGACAGGGATACCAGTCGGCCAGGGCCTTGAACCGGGTCCAATCCAGGTCGAAGAAATCCTTCCCTCCGAACTCGTCCCAGAGCTTGGTGATCTTCTCCCGGGAATCGATGAAGTACTCGAAGTAGATGGGTACGCGGGAAGGGTTGAACCACTTCCAGTACACATCCTCCTTCTTCTTGGGCCAGGTGAAGACGCCCTTCTCCTTGAGCTTCTCCAGCCCGTTCTCGGGACCGAAACGGTCCCGGATGAGGCGGTCGCAGACATCCTCCCACGTGTGAACCACGCTCCCGTCCTCGATGAGCTTGTTCTCCTCATCCATGGGTCCGCCGTAGCGGATGGGGATGGAATCGTTGAGCCCCTTGAAGTACTTACCGTGGATCCCCAGGCGCTCGCTGATGTCGATCATGACCTGGTTGAAATCCCGGCGCTCATAGAGGGGCTCGATGACGGGCTGGCGGATGGTCCAGCCCCAGTCATCCTCACCCTGGGGGTGGGAGAAGGTGGAGGGGAAGCTCACCGCCGGGGTGTAGCGCTCCAGGAAGCAGGTATCAGGAAGTACCACGTCGGCTACCGCCTCCTCGAACTCCGTCAGGTAGAGCTGGAAGGAGAAGATGAAGTTGAACTTCTTCAGGAAGTTCTCCGTCACGGCTTCGGCGTTCCCCATGGTCATCACGGAGTTGGAGCCGAAGTTGATCATGACGTCGGGCCTGTAGGGGATTTTGAAGCGCTCCAGCATCTCGAACCAGCGGGGGCTGGTGATGGTGAAGGCGTTGTAGATGGAGGTGGGGAACATGTCGTGGAGATCGAGGCGCGTCGGTGGCTTCGGCTCCCGCATGGGATAGGGGATGTGGTCGTAAACCCAGGCTCCGGCCATGAGGAGGCCGTCGGGGCAAGGATAGGGAATCTGATAGGGTTTCCCTGTGCCCTCGTACCCATCCTGCACGGTGCCTCCCAGCCCGAAGGCGGCGCCGTAGGTGTCGGCGGCCCCCACCATGTGGTTCACCATGTCGATGGAGAGACAGGTCCACCCGGAGTTCACGTGCCCCTGGGCCCCCCGGAAGAAGTGGGTGGCCACGGGGCGCCTCGGAATCTTCTTCGGTCCCTTGCTGGTCTGGATCGTCACCGTGGAGCCGATCTCCGCAGCCTCGCCGAACTCCCTGGCGATGCGGCTCACCGTGGCCGCCGGGACCCCGCTAACCTCTTCCACGTACTCGGGCGTGTAGGTCTTGACGTGCCTTTTCAGGAGCTCGAAGGCCGGCGTGCACTCCACCCCGTCCACCGTATACCGGCCCGTGAGGGCCACCTCGTGGGCCACGTCCTCGTACTCGATCCGCGTTACCGAGGGATCGTTGTGGACCTTCGGAGCCTGGTCCACCAGGTCCCAGACCATGGGCTTGCCGGTGACGGAATCCCGCAGGTAGCGACCATCCGACGGCCGGATCAGGTACGGGCCATTGGTCTTGTACATCAGGTACTCGGCGTCGTAGATCCCGTGCTCGTTCAGGAGGGAGTTCACCAGCCCCAGGGCGATGGCCCCGTCGGTTCCCACCCGGGTGGGGATCCACTCGTGCGCCTTGGAGGCCTGGGCGCTCTGGAAGGGGTCGAAGACGACGTTCTTGAAGCCCCGGAAGCGGGCATCGGCGGCCTGGGTGGCGTTTTGCACCGCCACGTGGCCGGCTCCGTGCCCCTTGGAGCAGCCGAAGTTCAGGGCGTAGTTGCAGTGGGCGAAGTCCGGGATGATGGACCAGGCCACGTGCATGATCCCGTTCATGAAGTGGGCGCCGTTTCCGCAATGCAGCCCGCCTCCGGAGACCCAGTAGTTGGGGGTCCCGAATCCCTTCATGAACCCGATGACCCCGAACCGAATCTCCGATGCCTGGGTTGTCGTGGCCTGGAAGTAGGCCCCCCGGGGATCTCGCTCCCGACACTCCTGGAGCTTCTGGACGATGATGTCCATCGCCTCCTCCCAGGAGATCCGCTCCCACTTGGGATCCACGCCCAGGCCCTTTTCGGGATTGGTGCGCTTGACGGGGTAGTTCAGGCGGTAGGGATCGTAGAGCAGATGGGGCGAAGCGAGACCCTTGGGACAGATGCTTCCCCTTCCCGTGGGGGCGTCGGGGTTGCCCTCAACCTCCGTGACGACGCCATTCTGACGGCGCACCTTGACGCCACACATGCAGTAGCATTGGCCGCAGCTGGTGGGGATCCAAAGGTCCTCCTCGATCCTGTCCTGCGTGGTTGCAGTCATGAACCGACTCCTACCTCAGATGGGTTTTTCCTGGCGGTACATCCGGGCCAGCGGCCCGTCCTCACTTGCTCTCCAACGTAGCCATCGAGGTGGGTTCTGGATAGCCGAAGGGAGCCTCCAATCCACGCCGCGCCGGCAATCGGCGGGAGGAGGGCAAAAGGGGGATGGGGGACCGCTACCAGTGTCGTTTTCGGCGAAGCCCGGTTCGGTTTACCGGAGGGCCTAGGTGCGTTAGTTTTTCTCCTGCCAAACGCGCCGCTAGCTCAACTGGCAGAGCAACTGACTCTTAATCAGTAGGTTCGGGGTTCGAGTCCCTGGCGGCGCATGCAGAAACCCGAGGCCCAGGGCCTCGGGTTTTTTGCTTCTGCGGAGTCTTCTGGGAGACAGGGGCTTCTTCTCTTCTGTATGAGTGGTCGGAGAGCCGGTCCGGGGGCTGGAGCCCGAACTGGGGCCCCAAGACCAGGGGCTTTTCGTTCTCCCCCGGTGAGGTTCCCCCCCTATCGCAAACGCGCCTCGGCGGCCCGGGCGTGAGCCTCCAGCCCCTCCTCCCGAGCGAGCCAGACCGAGTCTTCCACAAGTCCGACCGGGGGTGCGGGCTCATCTAGCCGAATCCAGGTCCGTGTTCGCAGGAAGTCCAGGACGGACAGCCCTCCTCGGGAACGGGCGGTCCCAGAGGTGGGGAGTACGTGGTTGGGCCCCGCCCCATAGTCGCCGAAAACCTCGGCGCTTCCCTCGCCGACGAAGAGGGCGCCGTAGTGGTTGAGCCGAGGGATCCACAGGTCCGGTTCATTCACCGAAAGCTGCAGGTGCTCGGGCGCGATTCCGTCGCTGATCAGCGCGGCCTCACGCATGTCCGGGCAGAGGATGACGCCCCCTTTCTCGAGGGCAGCACGTGCGATGTCGGCGGTGGGCAGGTCGGAGAGCTGCCTTCGCAGCTCATTCTCTACCGCCGCAACCAGCGCCGGATCCACCGTGATCAGGATGGGGAGGGCCTGGGGATCGTGCTCCGCCTGGGCCAGGAGATCCGCAGCGACCCAGGCCGGGTTTGCGCAGTCATCTGCCAGGATGACGAGCTCCGATGGCCCGGCCAGCATGTCGATGGCCACGGACCCAGCCAGGTATTGCTTGGCCGCGGTGACGTAGAGGTTCCCGGGTCCTACGATGATGTCGCTGGGAGGTAGGGGGCCGACACCGAAGGCCAGGGCGGCCACGGCGTGGGCTCCTCCGGCGGAGAGGACTCCGTCTACCTCTGCCACGGCCGCCGCGGCCAGGGTGATGGGAGCCGGGCGAGGGCTGGCCACCCAAACCGACTCCACCCCGGCGACCCTGGCGGTGATGGCAGACATAAGGACGGAGGAGGGGAGGGGATACCGCCCACCCGGCGCGTAGCACCCCGCTGCCGCCATGGGAGAGACGTTCTGGCCCGCTCTTCCTCCCGGTACCTCCAACGCGACTTCGGACAACGCATCGCGCTGGGCCGTGGCAAACACTCGAATCCGCTCCGCGATCCGCTCCAGGCGGCCCTGGTCGGCGGACCCCAGCCGGTCCAGCCATGGGGCAAGACTGTCACGCGGGATGAAGAGGGAGCCGTCCGCTCCCCCTTCCTGGAAGCGCTCGACGTAGTCCCGGAGGGCTTCCTCTCCTCCTTCCCGGACGGCCTCCACGATATTCACGGCGTCGTTCATGATCTCTGGAGGGACGGCGGATGCACGCCCCCCGAAAAACTCGGAACCCTGGCGACGAGGAAAGATGATCTCGTTCATGGTTGAGTCCTGTCATTTCTTAAGAGCCGCGTTTTCTCTTTGGCGGAGGTTAGGCCCTTGGCCACCATGGGGCGACGCCGTACGCGCCGGTTTCGCCTCTCCAACTCCCGGTTGATCTCGTAGGAGCCGATCCCGTGCCGAGCCGCCGCCACCAGGGTGAAGTAGAGGAGGTCTGCCGCCTCCTGTACGGCGCTCTCCCGGTCCCGGGCCTCCGCCAGCTCCCCCGCCTCCTCCAGAAGCTTCGCCCTCAACAGCTTCGGGTCCGCCAGGAGCCGGGCCGTGCCGGAGGGACTCTCTTTCCCGAGCCCGGCGCGGATCCGGATCACCTTCTCCAGGGAGGAGATTGAAAAGGAAGACGGCCAGCAGGCGGGATCGCCGGTGTGGCAGAAGCCCGACCCGTGCTGGCGAACGGTGAAGCGCAGCGCGTCCCGGTCACAATCCAGATCCACCCGCAGAAGCTCCTGAGTGGATCCGGACGTCTCGCCCTTCACCCAGAGGGCATCCCGGCTGCGGGACCAGTAAATCCCTCGGCGCTGCTCCACCGCTGCCTCGACGCTCTCCCGGGTGCTCCACACCAGGCCCAGCGTACTGCCGGCTTCGTCGCACACCACGGTGGGCCAGAACCGCCTTTCCACCGGCTTGGAAAGGGGGGCGGAGATGGCCGCTCCCAAAGTCATGCGGCCGGTGTACAGGGCCATCCCAACTTGGGCGTCGGCTCCCAGGCGGTCCAGCTCGCCCACATCAATGGCCGCTGTGATGCCCCCGGCGGCGGTTACCCGGGTGTCTCCCGCCGCCGCCACCGCCTCCCTCACTCGCTCCAGGTCGAATCCGGCCAGCCCGCCCTCGTGCTCCACCTGGGTGAAGAGGAATCCGCCAACAACCGGTGCCAGCTCCCGAATCCGTTCCGGCGCCTTCAGCCCTGTCCCTTTGCGCCATCCCTCCACCACCACCGAACCCCTCTCCACGTCCACCGCGGCCATCACCCGGTCTTTGGGGAGGCGGGAGCAGAACTCCACCGAAGCCGCAGTCCCGATCATGATCTTGGCCGCCCCTGCGTCCAGCCAATCCAGGGCCGTGTCCAGGTCCCGGATTCCCCCACCCACCCTGCAGGGAACGATCCGGACCATCTCCCGGATCAGCCCTGCGTTGGATCCCGTGCCGAGAGCTGCGTCCAGGTCCACCACCGCCACCTCTCCCGCGACGGAGAACTCCTTCAAGCGCTGCAGGGGGTCCCCTCCGTCCAGGACACGCTCTCGTCCCCGGCGTAGCTGCACCGCCCGGCCATCCATCAGATCGATGCTGGGTATGATCATCTCCGAACCACCATCCCTTCCGACCTCAGGAATTCCTTCACGTCTGCGACCCTCAGGTCCCCGTCGTGGAAGATGGACGCCGCCAGTACCGCATCGGCCCCGCTGCGGAGAGCTTCCGCGACGTCCTCCGAACGCCCAATCCCTCCGGAGGCGATGACCGGGATGTTCACCGCGCCGGAGACCGCGGCCAGCAGCTCCAGATCGCACCCGCTTCGCGTGCCGTCCCGGTCCCAACTGGTCAGGAGCAACTCCCCGGCTCCCCGGCGGGCCCCCTCCCTGGCCCACTCCACGGCGTCGCGACTCACCGGTTCCCGCCCCCCCTTCACCAGGGTTTCCCACCCCACCTCTCTCCTCCGGGCGTCGATGGCCAGCACCACACACTGGGATCCGAAGCGATCGGCCAACCGGTCGATGAGCCCCGGATTCCCCACGGCTGCTGTGTTCACGCCGACTTTGTCGGCACCGGCGTTGAGAAGCGCATTGGCGTCGTCCGCCGTGCGGACGCCTCCCCCGACCGCCAGCGGGATGTGAAGCCGGCGCCTCACCGCCCGGACCGTATCCAACTGGGTCCTGCGTCCCTCCGGCGAGGCCGCAACGTCCAGGAGCACGATCTCGTCCGCTCCCTGTCGCTCGTAAAGCTCGGCCTGTTCCGCGGGGTCACCTGTGTCCCGGAGATTCTGGAAGCGCACACCCTTCACCACCCGCCCGTCCCGGACGTCCAGACATGGGATGATGCGGTGGGCCAACCAGGTCCGCGCCTTCCCGCCGTCGGCAAGAGACGACGGGGACCCGTCGGGGGAATCGAGCCGGGTGGGGGAAGCAGCTGCCAGGGGTTCCCCCGCCAGCCAATGCCGGAGGAGGCCCATTCCGAAGGCCCCCGAGAGCTCCGGGTGGAACTGGAGGGCAAGGGTCCGGTCCCGGATCAGAGCGGAGACGAAGGGTTCTCCATGGACCGTCCAGGCCGCCCTCCACCCTTGCGGCGCCTCCTTCAAACCATAGGAGTTGGCGAAAGCCGCCATGCCCCGGGGGAACGCACCCCCGCCGCCGGGATCGACACGATTCCACCCAAGGTGGGGGACGCGAACGGTGGAGGGGAGGCGGGTGAACCGCCCTGGAAAGAGCCCCAACCCTCGGACCCCGGGGCTCTCCTCACTGCCGTCCCCCAGGAGCTGCATGCCAAGGCAAACGGCCAGGAGGGGTTTTCCGGACTCGTGGAGATCCGAGATCGCCTGGTCCATTCCCGTCAATCTCAGAGCATCGATCCCAGCCTGGAAGTGCCCCACCCCGGGAAGGACCACATGGGTGGCTTTCCGGACCTCAGCCGGATTCCGCGTGGCGAATGGATCTGCTCCCAGGGCCGAGAAGGCGCTGAGCACTGAAGCCAGATTCGCCACCCCAGAATCGATGACGGCGACCCGGCTCATGGCAACGTATTCCCGAGAGTCCCCTTGGTGGAGGGGACGTCGTCGAAACCAGAGGGCGACACGGCCTGCCGGAGAGCCAGGGCCACCGCCTTGAAGGCTGCCTCCGCCCGGTGATGATCGTTCTCCCCCTTCAGGACATCCAAGTGAAGGGTCAGGTCGGCGGCCGAAGCCATGGATTTCAGCGCGTGCGGGACGTTTTCGCAGGAGAGCTCCCCCAGCCTCTCCCGCGCCAACTCCAGTTTCACGTCGGCGAAGGGCCGGCCCGAAAGGTCGACCACGGCCCGGGCGAGGGCTTCGTCCAGAGGGGCGTAGGCGTACCCGAAGCGGAGAATCCCGGCCCGGTCCCCCAGGGCCCCCTTCAGGGCCAGGCCCAAGGCGATCCCGCAATCCTCGGCCGTATGGTGATCATCGATGTGGAGATCCCCCTCTGCGGAGAGCTCCAGGTCGAATCGGGCATGCTTTGCCAGCGACTCGAGAAGGTGATTCAGGAATCCGATGCCGGTGGAGACCACAGCCCTGCCCGTCCCGTCCAGGTCCAGAGTGAGGCGGATCTCGGTCTCGTTCGTCCGGCGATCGACAGTGGCGGTTCGTTCCGTCATGGTAGAAGCTCCTCCAGGCACGCGAGATCGTTCAAGACGACGGCTGCGCCGGCGCCTTCCAGGGCGGCCGTGGCGGTCTGGGGGTCGTCCCCGGGGGCCACCACGCCCAGGGGGAGCGCACCGGCTGCGGAGGCGGCCCGGACGTCGTCGGGGGTGTCCCCAAGAAACCACGCCGTTTGCAGGCCCAGGCGGGTAAGGGCGAGGCGGACCGGCGCCGGGTCGGGCTTGAGAGGGGCATCCTCCATGCAGACCACGACCCGGAAGAGGTCGGCGACCCCGTGGCGCTCCAGGAACCAAGCCGCCTCTTCTCTGGGTCGCCCAGTGACGATGCCCAGGGGATAACGGCTGGCGAGCCGGATCAGAAACTCCGGGGCGATGAGCAGGTTCTCCGACGCCCGGAGTCCGGGCTGTTCCGGCGTGCCCAGGTACCGCTCCTGAAAGCGGGATGTTACCTCCTCCAGGGACACATCGATCCCTTCGCCGGCCAGGAGCCGGCGTGTCAGGACCCAGTCGTTGTTGGCCTCCCCCGCCTGGACCGCTCGCTCCAGCTCGGCTCTGGACATCTTCCCCCCGAAACTCTCGACAGTCTCGAGAACGCACCGACGGTAGGATCCCTCCACGTCGGCAAGGACCCCGTCCAGGTCGAAGAGAAGGGCGTCCGGGTTCAAGGTGGTCCGCAGACCGGATCCAAGTCTCTCGAGGTCTCCTTCCCGCTCCGGCACCGTGATGCGAAGACCCGAGGCGACTTCCGGTCGGTGGGGGAATCGCCGCACCCTGATACCCAGCGAAGCCAGGGCACGATGGACGAAGGTGGCCCGGGTCCCGAAGTCGGCGAACAGGAAGTTGCCCTGGGATGGGGGGGGCTCGGCACCGAGGCCGGTGAGCATCGCGGCGAGCTTCTCCCTGGCCTCCTTCACGGCCCTGACATGCTCTTCCCTCCCTTTCCCGCCCTCCCGGAACCGTCGGCGGGCGGTTACCAGAGAGAGGGAGGAGACTGGATAGGGGTTTCCAGCATTTCGCAGCACTCCCGCGATCTCGGACGATGCCACGGCATATCCGACCCGACACCCTGCCAGTCCCCATGCCTTGGAGAAGGTCCGGACCGTCACCACGTTCGCCAACTCCGAGGCGAGCCCCGTGAGGTCCCGGTCGGCGTAGTCCGCATAGACGTGATCGAGGAGGATCACGGAGTACGGCGCCGCTTCGGAGAGCCGTTTCAGCTCGTGGGGAGCGATGACGAGGCCGGTGGGATTGTTCGGTGAAACGATCGCCACGAGGGCGACATTCGGATCGAGGGCCTGGACGATTCCCTCTACGGGGAACGTGTCTTGCCAGGGGACGGTCCTTACCTCACCCCCGGTGGCCGAAGCAAATCGGTACATCATCTCGAAGGTCGGCACCGGAAGAACCGCCGATCGTCCGGGGCGGAGAAAGGCCCGGAAGGTCCTATCCAGGGCATCATCGGCCCCGGCGGTCACCACTAGACCGCTCGGTTCCACCCCAAGGGTAGCAGCGATCTCCATTTCCAACTCACTGGCATCAGGATAATCCCGGAGGATGTCGGGGTCCTCCATTGCCAGGGACGCCAGCAGCTCTGGATCCGCAGTGCTACCCTCGTTTCCGTCGAGCTTCAGAATACCTGGGCGAACGGGGCTCGGGCCTGTGTAGGGTGTCGGAGGGACCCAGGTGGACGGGGGGGTCGGCTTTGCGTTCATGGCACGATCTGGGAGAGAGCGGTGATTACCAGATCCTCCCCGCCGGCGGCTTTGACCGCCGGGATGAGGTCCGGAAGGGATTCCTTCGGAACCGCCGCTTTCACGGCGTAGCCGCTGTCACCAAAAAGCGGGGCCACGGTGGCCTCCCTCATGCAGGGGAGGATGGCCACAACCGCTGCCAGGCGGTCCGCAGGGGCGTTGACCTCGACCATGACCCTCCTCCTCGCCTCCAGGACGCTCCTCAGGAGAAGAACGAGGTTCTCGATTCGGGTCTTCTTCTGTGGTGTTTCCAGGGCGGATGGGCTGGCGTAGAGACGGGTGGACGAGACCCGAAGGGTTTCCAGGACCACGAGATCGTTCGCTTGGAGGGTACTCCCGGTGGCCATGTTGTCGACGATGACGTCGGCGTCCTCCGGTGGGAACACCTCGGTGGCGCCATACGAGCGGACGAACTCGGCGTCCAAACCCCGCTCCAGGATCCAGTCCCTGGTGAGCCGCTCGTACTCCGACGCAACGGTCACCCTTTTGTCCTTCAAAGCCTCAGGTGCCGAGAGGGCCCGGGGGGCTGCGGCCACCACCTTCACCGGGTCCAACCCAGTGTCGAGAAGCTCCACGACATCCGCCCGTAGCTCATCCACCCAGTCAGCCCCAGCGAAGCCCACGTCCCGGCTCCCGATCTCGAGCATCTCCACGATGTTCTGCGGCTTGAGGATCTTCGCCTCCCAGTCGGGCAGGGAGATAGAGGGGCGGTATCCTCTCGCCGTGGGCTTCACCCGGATCCCGGCGTCGGCAAGAAGGGTGATCACACCTTCCTGCATGCGGCCCTTGGGCAGACCGACGCGGAGGGTGTTTCCGTTGGGTTCGATTGTCCGGCTCATGTGGAGCTCCGTTGGGCCGGCCGGAACTCCGAGGGGGCGGGAAGCAAGAACGCCGACCTCGGAGGGCCGGCGCGGGTGGTGGCTATCTGATCAGGAACCTCGACTCAGGGACGCACCTCCAGCCGACCGCTCGGGAGCGGATGGGTATGAGCGTGCGCGTGGTGTCGAGTCCAATTTGTCATGGCGCCTACAAGAAACCAGAACCGCCCGGCCAGGTCAAGCCCCCCCGTCGGTCCGAAACCCAAGACTCCGGAGTGATGCGAGACCGTTACCCTCCCTCGGGGGCCCCAATTGGGACCCCAAACTCCCTGCAACTGAGCGCTACTCAGCAGCCCTCCGGGGAACGAACACGGGCCTAACGCCATAATTCAAAGCAACTTAGATATCCTCAATGAGACTCGGCTTATATGCTGCCCGAGACTCTTGATCAGTTGGTTCGGGGTTCGAGTCCCTGGCGGCGCACTGCGGAAGCCCCTGCGAGACAGGGGCTTCGGCCACCGAAGCTGGGGGAAAGAGGGGACTGGATCGGCTCCTGCCAATCCCGAGCCCCCTCGTCCGGCGACGACCCCTTGAGCCCCGGTGTTCAGCCAGGGCCCCTCGGGCCCCCACGGGTTACTCCGCCCTGAGGGCGTCGATGGGCGAGGCGGCGGCCGCCCTCCGGGCGGGAAGCCAGGTGGCGGCTAGGGCCACGGAGGCTGTGATGCCAGTCACAATGAGGAAGACCACCGGGTCCCGGGGTTCCACGTCCACCAGGAGCCCGGCCAGGGTGGACCCCACGGCGAAGGCTCCCCCGGCTCCCAGGGCCAGACCGATTCCCACTGCCACCATCCCCCTGCCGATCACCCGGGTGACGACACCTCGGGCCGACGCCCCGAGGGCCAGCCGGATCCCCATCTCTCGGATCCTCCGGCCCACTGAGTAGGCCACGACCCCAAAGATCCCAACGGCACCGAGGGTCAGAGCCGTGAGGGCGAAGAGGACCATGAGGAGGGTGTTGGAGCGATCCTCGCCCAGGGACTCGGCCAGGGCATCCTCCACCAGGGAGACGTCGATGACGGGAAGAGACCGGTCCAAGGCCCACACGGCCTCCTTGATACGCTCCACCACCGCAGCCCTGTCACCGGTGGTCCTGGCGATGACGGTGAACCCGTTCCCCACCCTATCCGGCATGGGAAGGAAGATCTGCGCCTCACCGAAGCTCCCGTGGGCGAGGGCGGGAAGCCGGACGGATGCCGCGACTCCGACCACCCGGTGCCATTCGCCTCCCACCCGGAGGCGCCGGCCCAGGGCGTTCCCGTCGGGGAAGTATCGCCTGGAAACCTCGTCGTTGACGATGACGGCTCTCTCGTTTCCCGATCCCTCCTCCTCCAGGAATGCTCTGCCCTGGGAAAGGGGCAGGCCCAGGACCTGGAAGTAATCGGGGGCCACCTTCCAGGCCAGGATGGGATGGGGCTCCTGATCTGTGCCCTGCGCGTCCTCCGGGACCAGTGGACCCATGAACGCCGAGAGGTTTTCCACCAGGCCGTTGGCCACGGTGGCGGATCCGAGTCGAGGGGGAAGCCTTTCCCTCAACCCGTTCCTGAGACCCTGGTAGAAAGCCAATCGCCCGGTCTCCTCCTCGTACTCCCCTTCGGGAAGCTCCACCCGGACCGTGAGAAGATTCTCCGTGGTAAACCCCACGTCCTGCCTCATCAGCCCCGAGAGGCTCTTGAAAAGGAGCCCGGCGGAGGCCAGCAGCACGAAGGCCATGGCCACCTCAGCCGTGACCAGGATCTGGCGCACCCCCACGCGCCGCAGGACCCCGACCCTCGACCCGACCCTTCCCTTGATCACTTCCAGGAGGCTCCACTTCGAACCGGTGAGGGCCGGAAGGAGGCCGGCCACCAGGATGGCCATGAGGGCAGCGCCGGTTGCGAAGAGAAGCACCTCCCGGTTCAGGGCGAACCCTGCATACCCGCGGGGAAGGAAGAGAGGAAGTCCCTCCAGAGCCCAGGTGGTGAGGAGGACGCCGCCTGCCCCTCCCAGGGCTCCGAGGACCGCGCTCTCGGCGAGTAACTGACGGACCAGGCGGCCCCTTCCAGCCCCGAGGGAGGACCGGACGGCCAGCTCCCTGGCCCGGGCCTCACCCTGTGCCAGAAGGAGGTTCGCCAGGTTCCCGCAGGCGATGAGGAAAACCAGGATAGCGCCTCCTTGAAGGAGCAGGAGAGCCTTCCTCAAGGACGGATCGGTGAGCTCCACGGGTGTGCTCACCTTCGCCACCCAGTTCATATCCACCCGACGCGTCAGGGGGTTGTTCTGAACGATGGCGTTCAACTCTGCCTCTGCCGCCTCCGGGGTGACCCCGGGGGCGAGGGCGGCCAGCGCTCCCTCCACCGGGACACCGTCGGTGAAGAGTTCGCCCGCGGCTCCTTCCGGGACCCAGAAGAGGGCCTCCTGGAAAGCGTCCACCCGAAAGTCCCGGGGAAGCACGCCCACGATCTCATGGGTCAGCCCCCCGACGACCATGGTTCGCCCCAGGACCTCCCGGCTCTCTCCGAACCGTTCGGCCCAGAGGGTGTGACTGAGGACCACCACCGGGGCGCCGGAGCCGAGGCCGTCGTTGGTGAGGAAGACCCGGCCCAGCTGAGGCTGGATCCCCAGGAAGGAGAAGAAGCCCGTTGAGGCTGTGGCCCCGGTGATCCGGTGGGGCTCCCCCTCCACGGACACGGAGAAGTCCTCGATGGAGTATGCCTCCACCCGGGAAAAGGAGGAGGCGTGGTCCCGGACCAGCCGGAGGAGTTCGGGGGTGGGTGAGGTCCCCACATCCCGCTCGGGGTCTTCCAGGGACAGATAGACCAGGCCCCGGGTGTTCGATCCGGGGAGGGGCCGAAGGACCACGGCATCCACCAGGGTGAACATGGTGGTGGTCATCCCCACCCCGACGCTCAACGTCAGGATCGCCGTCAGGGCGAAGACGGGCCGCTTCCTCAAGCCCCGAAGCCCGAACTTCAAGTCCCGCAGGAAATCCTCCAGGAACACTCCTCCTCTCTCCTCCCTGGCCCGCTCGGCGACCCAGTCCTGACCTCCGAACTGGATCCTCGCCCTCCGCCGGGCCTCCCGGGGGCTCATCCCCGCTCGGATGTTTTCTTCCGTGGCCATCCGGAGATGAAAACGCATCTCTTCATCCAGTTCCGCCCTCTCCCGTCCCCTTCGGAGGGTGCCCAGGAGCCGATCGAAGAGGGAGCGCAGCCTATCCATGAGCGAGCCCTCCCCTCTCAGTCCTCAAGCCCGTGCGCCTCGCCTTTCCCTCCGCCCTCATGACGTCGCCTCCAGAATCCTTTCCACCGCTATCGTCGACGCTTCCCATGCCCGGCGGGCCTCTCCCAGCTTCATCTTCCCGCTGTCGGTGAGCGTGTAATACCGGGCGCGCCGGCTGTTCTCGGTGACGCGCCACTCCGCCCGGATCCACCCCTTCCTCTTGAGACGCTGCAGGGCGGGATAGAGGGAGCCCTGGTTGACCTGGAAGACATGCTGGGAGAGATGCTGGATGCGCTTGATGATCCCCCACCCATGCATGGGCTCCAGGGAGAGGACCTTCAGGATCATGAGATCCAGCGTCCCCCTTGGTAGTTCTTGGTTCCCCTCGAACATGGCAGTCCCCCCGGCAGCGTTCTGTAGTTTTCCTACTGTAGCCTCTCTACTGTAGGTTCTCTACAGAAGATGGCGGGGGGTCTCCCTCTCGTCAAGGGCGTTGGTGGTTGGTTCCGGCACGGTAGCACGATGATACGTCTCGGAATGCCCGTCAGGGTGGAAGTGGAGTGAAGCCGTTGGGGGAAGGGGAGGATGTGGCCTGATGAAGGAGTCGAGATCCACAGCGTATTATCTGCGCCTATCACTCAATCAGTAGATTCGGGGTTCGAGTCCCTGGCGGCGCACTAGTAGAGGCTTCTCTCCAAAGAACCTACGGGAGAAGCCTTCCTTTTTCTTGGGAGCCTGTATTCAGAAGTGCACGCATAGTGCACGTCAGGACTGGGGTCAGCCCCCGATCTGTGTGCCCCTTATTTCCTAACGGACGATCTCCA
>Ga0316578_10000298_pt1 | contig 15146 bp, 15 predicted proteins | sample J0NA_2_FD_203076 | JGI IMG/M metagenome (GOLD analysis project Ga0316578, IMG submission 203076) | Rhizosphere microbial communities from salt marsh grasses in Alabama, United States - J0-2_160517rDrC | ecosystem: Host-associated > Plants > Roots > Rhizosphere | place: USA: Alabama | collected... | reverse complement strand
AGTCGGGAATGATCACCGCCAGCCGATCGGCGCTCATCTCACCCCCCGGTTGTCGGCGAAATCCTCCCGCAGCAGTCGCAGCAGTCCATCGAGATCCTCTGGCAAGGGTGCCTCCCAGGCCAGTAGCTCACCGGTGAGCGGATGCTGCAACGTCAGCCGCCTTGCGTGCAATGCCTGCCGAGGAAAAGAGCGCAGCGCTCGGACCAAGACCGAAGCTGCGCCCTTCGGTGGTCTCGGTCGTGCACCGTAGACCGGGTCGCCGACCAGCGGATAGCCGGCGTGACGCATATGGACCCGGATTTGATGGGTGCGACCCGTCGACAGCTTGACGGCCAGCAGGGTGTGGCCGCGAAACCGCTCCACGAGCCGATAGTCCGAGACTGCCTGCCGGCCGCCGCTGACAACGGCCATGCGCTTGCGCTGCACCGGGTGACGACCGATGGCCGCGTCGATCCGAGCACCCGTCCCAGGCTCGCCGACCACCAGCGCGAGATATTCCCGCCCCATGGTGCGCGCCTGCAATTGCCGCACCAGCGAATGATGGGCCTGCAGCGATCTCGCCACCACCAACAGTCCGCTGGTCTCCTTGTCCAGTCGGTGCACGATGCCGCAGCGTGGCAGCTGCGCCAAGGTCGCGTCGTGATGCAGCAGCGCGTTGAGCAGCGTCCCGTCGGGATTTCCGGCGGCCGGGTGGACCACTAGTCCTGCTGGCTTGTTCAGCACCAGCAGGTGCTCGTCCTCGGCGAGGATATCCAGGGCGATCGGCTGCGCGATGGACGACGGCTCGATCTCGAGCACCGGCGTCAGTTCGACCTCCTCGCCGCCCCGTACCCGATCGCGGCTGCGCCATTGGCGACCGTCCACCCGTGCGTTGCCCTGCTCGATCCACTGCTGGATGCGGCTGCGGGAGAATTCCGGTAGACGCTCGGCCAGCGCCTGGTCGAGTCGCAGTCCGGCCTGCCCCTCATCCAGCCGCAGACGGCGTGGCGTCGGCGACGCCGCGGATGCGGGTGAGCGGGGTACAGTGAGCAACGGTTGCGTTTGCAGATCGAATGTCATCAAGGCAGTTTCGTTATACTGGCAGGCTCAGCCCCGAGCTTGCCAAATCCTGCGCCATCGAAAGTACCCCATGCCTAGGAACAAGAACACGACCATGCGGCTATGCTTGCCCCTCCTACTCGCGCTAGTCAGCTTACTGGCGGGCTGCGGCATGTTCGGCAAGGAATACGACGAGACGGAGGGCTGGAGTGCAGACCGCCTCTACAACGCGGCGGCAAAGGAGCTCGACAGCGCTAACTATAAGAGCGCAATCGAGCTCTACCAGAAGCTGGAGACCCGCTACCCGTTCGGTCGCTATGCCATGCAGGGCCAGCTCGATGTCGCCTATGCCCACTATAAGGCCGAGGAGCCTGAGGCCGCCATTGCCGCGGCAGACCGCTTCATCAAGCTCTATCCTACCAATCCTTACGTCGACTACGCCTTCTACCTGAAGGGTATCGTCAACTATAACCGCAGCGTCGGCTTCCTCGACCGGTTCATTCCGACCGACCCCTCCCAGCGCGACCCCGGCTCGGCACTGGATGCCTTCGAAGACTTCGGCGAGCTGGTGCAACGCTTTCCCGACAGCAAGTATGCCGAGGATGCCCGTCAGCGAATGCTCTACCTGCGCAGCAACCTCGCCAAGAGTGAGGTCAACGTCGCCCGTTACTATATGCGCCGTGGCGCCTACCTGGCCGCGGTCAACCGGGCCCAGTACGTGGTCGAGCGTTATCAGCGCACCAGCGCGGTCGAGGATGCACTCGAGATCATGGTCGAAGGGTACAAGCGACTTGGCGAGGAACAGCTAGCCGCCGATGCACAGCGCGTGCTGACACTGAACCGGCAGGCTGGACGCTTCATCGACGACACCGCCAAGCCCGAAGAGGTCGGACTCAGCCGCAAGGTCTGGGAATACCTGGGGCTGGACCGGAACTGAGCAGCCACTTGATCCGGTGCGGGGCGCGGGCGCTTGTATGTACCTGCCCGCCACCGCCCATGACTGCTCACTCAAGCGCGCCGCGGCCCGCGCTCTAACAACGAGCCGCAAGCCGCGCGGTCAAATTGCTGCCTCGTCCTCTTCGCTGGTACGGATACGAACCACACGGTCGACGTCGCTGACGAAGATCTTACCGTCACCGATCTTGCCGGTTCGAGCGGCCTTGGTGATCGCCTCAACGCAGACGTCGAGCTGACTGTCGCTAACGACCAGCTCGATCTTTACCTTGGGCAGGAAGTCGACGACATACTCGGCGCCGCGGTAAAGCTCGGTGTGGCCCTTCTGACGCCCAAAGCCCTTGACCTCGATGGCCGTCATACCCGTGATGCCGGCCCCGGACAGGGCCTCGCGGACGTCGTCGAGCTTGAACGGCTTGATGATGGCTTCGACCTTCTTCATCGGTTTCTCCGTCGTTATGACACCTGGTGATCAGCGCGCAGTATAAGAGTCAGTGCTCGCGTTTGCCATCCCGCACCGCATCCGCGCGCGGGCTCGACATCGCTTGGGCCTCGGCACGTTCGGTTAGGGACACGAGATCAGGCACCCAGCAGCTTGGCAACGGTCGTTCCGAGCTCCGCCGGTGAGCGGGCGGTCGCGACGCCAGCCTCTTCGAGCGCCCTGTACTTGCCCTCGGCGGTCCCGCTGCCACCGCTGACGATCGCACCGGCATGGCCCATCCGCTTGCCCGGTGGTGCTGTAACACCGGCGATGTAGGCAGCAACGGGCTTCGACATGGCATCTCGGATGAACGCGGCCGCTTCCTCTTCCGCGCTTCCACCGATCTCACCGACCATCAGCACCGCCTCGGTCTGGTCGTCGGCCTCGAATAGACGCAGACAGCCGACGAAGTCGAGCCCCTGAATCGGATCACCGCCGATACCAATACAGGTGCTTTGGCCCAGCCCCTCGCGGCTGGTCTGGTGGACTGCCTCGTAGGTCAAGGTGCCCGAACGCGAGACGATGCCAATGCGTCCGGACTGGTGGATGCTCCCGGGCATGATGCCGATCTTACAGGCGCCGGGCGTGATGATGCCTGGACAGTTCGGACCGATCAGCACGCTGTCGCTTCCTTCCAGCGCGGCCTTGACACGGAGCATGTCCAATACCGGGATCCCCTCGGTAATGCAGACGATCACGCCGATGCCGGCATCGGCAGCCTCGAGGATGGCGTCGGCGGCAAAGGCGGACGGGACATAGATCATGCTCGCGTTGGCCCCTGTCTCGCGTACCGCATCATGCACAGTGTCGAATACGGGCCGATCGAGATGGCGCTGCCCGCCCTTGCCGGGGGTCACACCGCCAACCAGGTTGGTGCCATAGGCGATCGCCTGCTCACTGTGGAAGCTCCCCTGCCTTCCGGTGAAGCCCTGGCAGATCACGCGGGTCTCTGCGTCGACCAATACACTCATGACGATGCTCCCGAAGTGGCGTTGGCGGCGGCGACGACCTGATCGGCCGCGTCGGCAAGAGTCGACGCGGTGCTCACGGGGAGCCCGCTCTCGGCGAGCAGCTTCAGGCCCTGCGAGGCGTTGGTGCCTTCCAACCGGACGACCACTGGCACCTTGACATGGACCTCACGCACGGCCTGGATGATGCCCTGGGCGATCAGGTCACAGCGGACGATGCCTCCGAAGATGTTCACCAGCACGGCGTCCACCTTGGCGTCGGAGAGGATCAGCTTGAACGCCTCGGCCACGCGCTCGGCGGTGGCAGTACCGCCGACATCGAGGAAATTCGCCGGCGCGCCGCCGTGCAGCTTGATCAGGTCCATGGTTGCCATGGCGAGTCCGGCACCATTGACCATGCAACCAATGTTGCCGTCGAGACTGATATAGCTCAGGTCATGGGCCTTGGCCTCGGCCTCACGAGGATCCTCCTGGGTCGGATCACGCAGCTCGGCGAGGTCCGGGTGACGGTAGACGGCGTTGTCGTCGAGGTTGATCTTCGCATCGAGGGCGATCAGCTCGCCGCTGTCGGTGACCACCAGCGGATTGATCTCCAGCAGACTGGCGTCGCAGTCCTGGAACAACCGGTATAGGCCCTGCATCAGCCCGTGCAGCGCCTTGATTTGATTGGCGTCGAGCCCGAGGCCGAAGCCGAGACGCCGACACTGCCAGGGCTGCAGGCCGGCAGCCGGATCCACCTGCGTGAACAAGAGCCGCTCGGGCTCGGTGCGCGCAACCTCCTCGATGTCCATGCCGCCTGCGGCGGAGGCCATGAAGACGACACGACGCGAGGCCCGATCTACCAGCACGCTGAGGTAGAGCTCCCGGGCGATCGCCGTCGGCGCCTCGACCAGCAGCTGGCCGATGGGTAGACCATCGGGGCCGCTCTGCTTGGTCACCAGCCGCGTACCGAGCAGGCGTTCTGCCGCGGCCGCCGCCTCGCCGGCACCGTTGCAGAGCACGACACCGCCGGCCTTGCCCCGACCACCGGCATGTACCTGGGCCTTGACCACGCAGCGTCCATTGCCGAGCAGCTCAGCGGCCTGACGCGCAGATTGGACCGAGGTGGCGACATGACCCTCTGGAACCGGGATGCCGAAACGCGCAAATAGCTGTTTCGACTGATATTCGTGTAGATTCATCCAATCCCCCTCGTCTTGGACTGATCGATCCAGGGCTGCTGGCTGAAGGGCGCGAGCCGAACCTGGGCCGACGCCTCGCCGCGCATATTCTGGGCTAAGTCAGCGAAAGTTGCCAAAATATGAGGGAATCGATGTTCCGTCGCTCCGGAGATTCCATGTCCATCGTGCCCGCGTCGATGCTCGAGCCAGCGGCCCCACGCCGCGCGTTCTCGGCTCGCGACTCCTTGTCCTGGCTGTTCCCTTTTCGGCTCGTCCTCGTCTCGACACTGATCCTGTTGTTCTCGATCCCATCCGTGGTGCCGTCGTTGGGCTTCGACGGCGATCCGACCATCGCACGGAACCTGCTGTCGATTCAGGGTGCGCTGGTCCTGGCCAGCGGACTCTTGGTCCCACTGCGCTGGCCCGATGCAGAGTCCCAGGTGGCACTGGCGGTCTTCGTCGACATCCTGAGCTACACGCTGCTGATGCACATCAGTGGTGGCGTCGGCACCGGACTCGGACTGCTACCGGCCATCGCGGTGATCACCGGCGCCTTGCTCACCGAGGGACGGCTGGCGCTGCTCTTCGCTTCGATGGCAACGCTCGCGGTCATTGCCGAACAGCTCTATACCCAGACAACGGGCGCCCACCTAGACGCGACCAGCTCCGCCCAGGCGGGGCTGCTGGGGCTGACCTACTTCTCCGTCGCCCTTTTGGCCCACGTGCTTTCCCAGCGCGTCCGCGAAACGGAGCTGCTGGCAGCGCAGCGCAAGACGCGCATCGCCGACCTCGCCAAGCTGAACGAGCATGTCGTCCAGAGCCTGGACATCGGGCTCATCGTCATTGATGACGACCAACGGGTTCTGTTGCTGAACGACGCAGCCCGCGACCTCGTGGGCAACCCCCGCGGCGACGCAGGTATGCTGCTATCCAGCCTCGCTCCGGCCCTGGCAGATTGGGTAAGGGAGCGGCTTGCCGAGGGCAGCGGGCAATCCAAGATCCTGACGATCGGTGATCGCGAGCTGCTTCCGAGCCTCCAGCCCCCTGGAGACACCGATGCTGGCAGCGTCGTGCTCTATCTGCGCGATAATCGGGAGGTGACTCGCCAGGCACAAGAGATGAAGCTGGCCTCGCTGGGCCGGCTGACGGCCAGCATCGCGCACAACATCCGCAATCCGCTGTCGTCGGTCAATCACGCCGCCCAGCTAATGGCCGAATCCTATGCGCTGGACGCGGAAGAGCGCCATCTGCTCGCCGTCATCCAACGCAACGCACAACGTATCGACGAGACCGTTACCAGCGTGCTCGCACTGTCGAGACATGACCGTGCCGAGCCGCAAACCCTGGAGTTGCGCGATTGGCTGGAAGAATTCTGCACCGAATATTGTGACAGCAATCGCATCGACCGCACCCATCTTTGCCTGCGCGCCACCTCCGGGCCGTTGCAAGTCAGCGTCGACCCCCGCCAACTGGGTCAAACCATGCGCAACCTCTGCGACAACGCCTTCAAGCACGGCTCCAAGGGTGCAACGACCGCCAGCATCGAAATCGCCGCCCAGCGCCATCCCAAGAGCGGCCAGGTCGTCGTGGATGTGATCGACGACGGACCCGGCATCCCCAAGGCCATGGCGCGTCAGGTATTCGAGCCATTTTTCACCGCCGCGAACCACGGCACCGGTCTCGGCCTCTACGCCGCGCGGGAGCTCGCGCGCGCCAACGGCATAACGCTACATTATGTCGACAGCGAGCAGCGGGGGGCCCGGTTCCGACTGAGCTTCCCAGACTTGTGCCCGCGCGCCCCCGAGGAACGTCGCCCATGAGCAAGGCCCAAGCCCTTATCGTTGACGACGAGATCGACATCCTCGATCTGGTCTCCATCACTTACAACCGGATGGGCATACGGACACTTTCGGCACCCAGTCTCGCCGATGCCTACCGGCTGCTGCGCGGCCATCGTTTCGATTTTTGTCTGACCGACATGCGTCTCCCCGACGGTGACGGCACCGACCTGGTCCGCCATATCGCGGAGCGTCATCCGGACACGCCGGTAGCGATGATTACCGCCTACGGCGACATCGACTCGGCGGTCACGGCCATGAAGGCCGGGGCCTTCGACTTCGTATCCAAGCCCTTGGATCTGCAGATCTTGCGCGATCTGATCGGTGCTGCCCTGCGGCTCCGGCGCCGACCGGCAATCAGCCCCGACAAGGACCCTCCCGGGTCCGGGCTTCTCGGCATGTCGCCGCAGATGAATGCAATTCGAGCCATGATCCGCAAGCTTGCGCGCAATCAGGCATCGGTGTTCATTAGCGGAGAAAGCGGCACCGGCAAGGAGCTGGTCGCCCGGCTGATCCATGAGCAGGGGCCGCGGGCCGAGTCCGCTTTCGTACCGGTCAACTGCGGCGCCATTCCCGCCGACCTGATGGAGAGCGAGCTGTTCGGACACCGCCGCGGCAGCTTTACCGGCGCCGTCGCCGACAAGGCGGGGCTGTTTCAGGCCGCGGCCGGAGGCACCCTGTTTCTCGACGAGATCGCCGACATGCCGCTGCCGATGCAGGTCAAGCTGCTCCGGGCGATCCAGCAAAAGAGCGTCCGGCCCATCGGTGGCGAGCAGGAGATACCGGTCGACACACGTATCATCAGCGCCAGCCACCGCGACCTCGCCCGGGAGGTCGAGCGAGGCAATTTCCGCCAGGACCTGTTCTACCGTATCCATGTCATCGACCTGGTCATCCCGCCGTTGCGCGAGCGTCCCGAGGACATCAGGGTGCTGGCCGAGCACATACTCGGCCGAATCGCGAAAAATACCGATAGTGCGCAGGCCATCCTGTCCGATGAGGCCGCACAGGTGCTGATGGGCTATCCGTTCCCAGGTAACGTTCGCGAGCTGGAGAATGTCTTGGAGCGAGCGACGGCCCTCTGCGACCATCAGTTGCTGAGCCCCGGGGATCTGCACCTGCCCCATCAGGGGTCAACGGCGGAGGAGTCCGGCATCGACATGCCGTCTGTCGACGACGCTGTACCGCTGGAAGACAAGCTCGGTGAGATGGAGCGCCAAGCAATCTTGAAGGCCCTCGACGAGACCCGTTGGAATCGCACCGCCGCGGCCAAGCGCCTCGGCATGACGCTTCGCTCGCTACGCTATCGCATGAGCAAGCTTGGCCTTTGAGGACCGCCTCGCGGCCCTCGACCTGTCCGAATGCAACGGATGAACAACTCAACCTACGAACGACGCCTGCACGCCCTGGACCAAGCCGGGGCGGGTCCTCTGCTACGCGGCAGCCTGATGGGCCTGGAGAAGGAGGGCCTGCGCGTGGCACCTGACGGCACCATCGCAACCACGCCGCACCCAGCGAAACTGGGGTCGGCGCTCACCCATCCACACATCACCACGGATTTCTCGGAGGCCTTGTTGGAGCTGGTCACACCAGCGCTAGACGATGCGGCGGCAGTGCTTGACCTCTTACGCGACCTGCACCTGTTCTGCTACCGCCACCTCGGCGACGAACTGATCTGGGGCGCCAGCATGCCCTGTATCATCGGCGGCGGTGCCTCAGTGCCACTGGCCCGCTACGGCACCTCCAACGCGGCGACCATGAAGACCGTCTATCGACGCGGACTGGGCAATCGCTACGGGCGGGTCATGCAGACCATCGCCGGCGTGCACTTCAACTTCTCCGTCGCCGAGGGACTATGGCCGCTGCTCGCCGACCTCGAGGACACCGGCGGGGAGCCACTGGCCTTCCGCTCCGATCGCTATATGGGCCTAGTGCGCAATCTGCAGCGGATCGGCTGGCTCGTCCCCTATCTGTTCGGTGCCTCGCCGGCGGTCTGCCGCAGCTTCGTCGCCAATCGTCCTACAGACCTCGTTGCGTTCGACAGCAACACCCTTTACCACCCCTACGCCACCTCGCTGCGTATGGGTGACATCGGCTATCAGAACCGCCAGGAAGAAGGTACCGGCATGAAGGCCAGCTACGACAGTCTCGATGCCTACATCCGCAGCCTCACCTGGGCCATCGAGACCCCCTGCCCGCTCTACGAGCAGATCGGCGTCAAGGTCGGCAATCGCTGGGAGCAGCTCAACGATCATGTGCTGCAGATCGAGAACGAATACTACAGCACCGTCCGCCCGAAGCAGCTCGCCGACTGGATGGAACGACCGACGCTCGCCCTGCGCCGTCGCGGGATCGCCTACATCGAGCTGCGCTCGCTCGACGTCAACGCCTTCGACCCCCTCGGCATCGACGCCGAGCAGATGCGATTCCTCTGCTGCCTGATGCTCTACTGCCTGCTCTCGGAAAGCCCGCGGATCGATGCGCGCGAGCGCCGCCTGATCGACGGCAATGAGGTACTGGCAGCTCACCGCGGACGCGAGCCCGGCCTCCGACTGGAGCATGCCACAGACGGCCTAGTTCCGCTTACGCAGTGGGCCGACACCGTGCTGGATCAGGTTCTCGGCATCGCCGAGCTCCTTGACGGCTACACCGACGGCCCACACGCTGCCGCGGTAAGGGCGCAGCAGGCAAAGATCGCCAATCCAGAGCTGACACCGTCGGCACGCATGCTCGCCGCGATGCGCGACGCCGATCAGGGCTTCGCGACATTTGCTCGCCGCCTGAGCGAGCAACACCGGGATTGGTTTCGTGCGCAGCCCCTGGACCCGGGCCGCAACGCCTGGCTGGAGGCGCTGACCGCGCGCTCCCACCGCCGACAAGCCCGGATCGAGGCCGCCGACCAGATCGACTTCGACGAGTTCATGCGGCGCTATTTCGCCCAAAGCGAGCACCGACCAGTCGAGCTACACCCCCCGGCCTAGCAGGGGAAAACGCTGCCCCGAGCGCGGCATTTCAAGGTACACTCTCCCGGTCGGCTCATTTCAGCAGCTGCGCGGGTGGCGGAATTGGTAGACGCGCTGGATTTAGGTTCCAGTGGAGCAATCCGTGGGGGTTCGAGTCCCCCCCTGCGCACCAAACATCTCGGCAAGGCCGAGCGAGACCGGGACGGGACGCCGCCCTGACGACAGACGAGCGTGAGGGCGCCGAAGCGGCGAGCACTTGGCCCAAGCAAGCATCAAATCTGCTTGACGGCCGCGGGAGTCGAAGGACCCCGCGACCGAAAGAGCGGTCAGGGACGTTTCGGGGTCTTGTATTCGACCTCTTTTTGGAGTGAGTCCCAGATGGTTTGGTATCCAACGAAACCCTTCTCGTTCGGCTCCATCTGCTTGGTCTTATAGAAACGGGCCGTCCCCTCGGGAACTTTTGGTCTGGTCTTGGATTGCTGGCTCATAGGTCACCTTCTGCGAACATGCCTCTCAGGGTAAAACGAAAGCGCCAACTAGAAGGCCGGCACCTCGCGATGGAATCAAACCTCAGCACCAAATCACGCCGCGCCGCAGTCATTAGACAGCCGAACGCTAGCGCAGGCGGACGAGCGAAAATGACAGACATAAATAGAATGACGAATTAGCCGTGGTCCCTCGCCTTACTTTTCGAAGACCTCCTTCAAAACCTCATACACGAACTCATGCGTATACGAGTTCTCACCGCAGTGAGTCAGCTCGTCGTCCGATGTGCGGAACGTCAGATACGGATGCACCTCAACTCCCTCAACGTCAATGGCCGAGGTGTCGTCGATCATGCTAGCGACACTGAATGCGATGCTTGCCGTGACGTCTCCGACCTTGCCACCGTCCACGCCGGCCTCTTGCAGCTTGACCCTGATGCTTTCAACAAGCTCGCGTACGAAAAGTAGCTGTTGTTCTTCGAACAGTGAGGGGTCGAGTTTCAGCTGCATGCTCTTTTCTTTTACCTGTGCCGGAATTTCTGGCTGACGCAATATCGGACCGCGATCTAGAGCGGCACCGCCTTGACACCGGCCACCTTTGGCGTCCTTTCGACCTTGCCCCCGGCTGCAATCTCCGCCTCCGTCGCATCCCGCACCGTCAATATATCAAGCTCGAAGACCACTTGACGCCCACAAAGCGGGTTGTTTCCATCGATCGTCAGCGTCTTGTCATCGATCCTCGTCACAATGAATGTTTTCGTCTGGCCCTGCTCGTTCTCCATGAGGATGCTCGTCCCGACCTCTCTGAACTCCTCGGGCACATTCTCGATATAGTCGGTAATAACCAAAGACTCGTCCCTGGGGCCGAACAGCTCATTACAGTCCAATTCTACCGAAATCTTATCACCGACCACCTTCCCTTCCAGCTCGGCCATGACCCGAGGCGAAAGCACCTCGTTGACGCCATGTACATAGCCCAGTGGAAACTCGACGGCCGTCAAAACATTACCGGTCTTGGCATCGACGACTTTGTACCTTAGCTCGACGTACTTATTGTGTTGTATTCGTTCTTTCATAGGTCTAGAAAATCGATGCAGCGAAGATACGTACCTCTCCTTTTTCATAGCCGAGAACCATGCGTCCGAGCCATTCCCCTTCCTTCTTCGTGCTCCGTACTCGGTAGAGAACGGTCACATGCTCGCCCCGCCGAATGAGGCCGAGAAACTCTCTCTCCTCCACTAGGCCGCGCGCCAGGTCGCTGTGTGCAAACTGCTTGCCCAGCTCGACCTCGTTCAAGCCGAGCAGCAGCTCGTACGAGAATTTTCTTATGAACTTTCCGTACTGACCCTTGTTCGAGAACTTGATGAGATCGTCCCACATCGGGTGGGCGATCTCGAGAATTTCTTCGTCTGATAAGTCGATGATGTTCATTCACATCGCCATCTAGCAGCGTCTTGGTCTACGACAACGGACTGAGGGTCAAGCCAGTGGGCATCGCGCGCACGCGCACCTCCTGATAGACGCTGTCGACCGCTATGCCGTTCGCACGGCTCCACGTCAAGCCCCGCTGAGTCCTAAGCTCCGAAGTCCAGCCGAGCTTCGAAACGGAAAAAGGCGACAGGGGCCCCCGGCGCGCGGGGGCCCATGTACCTCGATCAGGACAAGCTTACGCGGCCTTGTCCTCGACCAGATGATAGCAAGGTGCCTTTTCCATGGTGTACTCGCCGGTCTGGGGATCGCGGCGGGATACCGTCAGCACATGCCAGTTCTCGTCATCCACCTTCATCGCGTCACCGCGGTAGTAGTAGCCGGGCCACCTGGTTTCCTTGCGGAACAGGGTGTGATGCATGACGGCCTCGGAGGTGAGGTGACGATGCTTCAGCTCCCAGGCACGCAGCAGCTCATGGATGTTCTCCGCGCCAATCTTCTCGAGATCCTCTTCCAGGAGCTTGAGCTTCTTTAGGCCGATGTGCAGAAGCTTCTCGTTGGTCATGTAGCTGACCGTGACGCCACCGCAGTATTCGTCCATCAACTTCTGCAACCGGTCCAGACCCTGACGTGGGTTGATGTAGTTCGGGTTGACAGAGCCGGCCGTGATCTCGTTCCGATAGACCTTGTAGTGCTCCAGCGGCTTGTAGATCTCTTCCTTGCGGCGGTTGATCTGATCGTCAGAGACCCGGATACCCTCGGCCTTGCCATCATCGATGTACTTGCATGCGGCCTTGGCTGCAAGACGACCTTCGGTGAAGGAACCGGAGGAGAAGGCGTGCGGGGTGCCGCCCACCGCGTCACCGGCGCCGAACAGGCCCTCGACGGTGGTCATGCGGTTGTAGCCCCAGAAGTACTCGGGCGGGGAAATGTCTTCCGGACCAGAGCACCAAGCGCCGCAACCGGTCGCGTGAGAGCCCATGACGTACGGCTCCGAGGTCGTCAGCTCAGGGTTCTCGTACTTCGGATTGACGTCGGTCGCCGCCCAAAGCACGGCCTGACCGACGGTCATACCGAGGAAGTTGTGCCAGCCGATCTCCTCGAGATGCGGATCCTGGAATGCCTCCATCGTGACCATGTGGATCGGGCCACGACCTGCATTCACCTCGTTGATGAATGCGTGGTTGCGCAGGCAGGTGGGGATCGGACGATGGGTTCGGTGCGAAGCCTCGACGTCCAGATACCGCTTGCCGACCATTTCCTCGAGCGCGGGGAACCACTTGGACTCGTATTCCTCGCCCAGACCGTTTTGGGTGTAGGTCTTGAGGTGCAGGAAGTAGGCGCCCACCGGCCCGTAGCCGTCCTTGAATCGGGCGAGCACGATGCGATTTTCCATCTGCGTCATCTTCGCGCCAGCACCGATCATCAGGCCGTAGGCGGAGCCGGAAGACCAGGGCGCATACCAGACACGACCAGCACCCTCACCAACCGAGCGCGGCTTGAAGATGTTGGACGCGCCACCGGCTGCGACAACGACGGTCTTGGACTTGAAGACGTGATAGTTGCCCGTGCGAACGTTGAAGCCAACGGCACCAGCAACGCGGTTCTCCTTGGACTCGTCCATCAGCAGATGGGTCACGCAGACGCGGTTGAACACCTTGTCGGCGGACTTCTTCGCGGCCTCGGCGACGATCGGCTTGTAGGATTCGCCATGGATCATGATCTGCCAGCGACCCTCGCGCTGGTAGGCACCCGTCTTCGGGTTGCGCATCAGCGGCAGGCCCCATTCCTCGAACTGATGGACGGCCGAGTCGACGTGGCGGGCCATGTCGAACAGGAGGTCCTCGCGGACCATGCCCATGAGGTCGATGCGCGCGTAGCGGACGTGGTCTTCCGGATTGTTCTCGCCGAAACGCGTCCCCATGTAGCAATTGATTGCATAGAGACCCTGGGCAACCGCACCGGAACGATCGATGTTCGCCTTCTCAGCGATTACGATCTTCTTATCCTTCCCCCAGTAGCGGGCTTCGAAAGCGGCACCAGTCCCCCCCAGGCCTGCACCACAGACGAGGACATCGATGCCGTCTTCAACGATTGTCTTGTAAGTCATTAGTAGCCCTCCACCCCGGCTATCATCTTCAGACCGTTTGACTTGAGCGTGTGTATGTCGCCGTCGTCGAGGCGAATGTACTTGGGCTCATTGAACAGCAGCTGGCTGTCACGCTGCTCCTGGCTGGGCGCCGGAACATCCTTTAGTTGCGGAATGAATTTACCCCAAGGCTTCGTGGTGATCGGAGCCAGCAGGTTCATGTCCTTCTCGCCGTTGCGGAAGATGATCCGCCAGGCGATGACACCCTTCTCCTCATCGCGGCGCACGCGTACCGAGTGGCCTAGAGGGGCGAAGTCGGCATAGCCACGGACGTCGATTGCGTTATGCGGGCAAGCCTTGACGCAGGAGTAACACTCCCAGCACATGTTGGGCTCGATGTTGTACGCACGACGAACCGTCGTGTCGATGTGCATGATGTCCGACGGGCAGATATCAACGCACTGACCACAGCCGTCGCAGCGAGTCATATAGACGAAAGTTGGCATATTCGGTTCCTCTTCTTGACCTCAGTCGACGAGGCAAGATTAGTAGTGGGTCGGAGCTTCGCGCTTGATACCTAGGCCCATGTAGGGCGGATTGTCGCCCATGTACTCCGGGATATCGGGGTATCGCTGCTTGACCTCGGGATCGGTCAGCTCAGGCAGATCGGGAAGCTTGTCTCTGGAACCGTCGGCCACGGCGACCTTCTTCTGAAACGCAGCCGCGGGCTTGTAGAACATGTGCGCAAACTTCGACCACAGGATGGTGCTGAACAGCGAGGTCGCCGCCGCAATGAAGATGACGAACGCAAGACCGGCCAGTACGCCTCCGCCGGCCGCCTGCAGCAAGGACCAAATCAGCGCGAACGTCGCCATCAAAAGCAGCGACACGATGAACAGGTCGGACTGATGCACGTCGTACCACTGGTGACCTTCCGAGCGCACGTCGGCGCGAATCTTGAGCCAGAACCAGTAGCCACCAATGCAGATCGACAGCGCGCCCAGATGCCACAGCAACGGCGTCAATGCCGATGCCTCGCCCTCCGCTGCCGGCAGACCGAAGATCATGATGGCCGTGGTCACCACGAAGACGATGAAGCCATACATAATGAAAAGGTGAGAAATTCGACGCTCAGGGTTGGCAAACTCGCTGGATGCCAGCACTTCGTTAGCGACGGTGTGGACGGCCAGGCCGATCTTCTGGCTTCCGCCGACCTCTCGCTTGGCAAGCTTCTTGAGCGACTGACCTTTCTCGAAAAAGTACTTTGCGCTCTTTTTGTGGACAACGTCGAGTAGCGTGCCGCCAATGACCAGAAGGACCATCAGAACGACATAACCCTGCATGACTGCAGGTGGGATGAGAGCGGAGAGCTCTGCGAAGGGATTACTGAACATCAGATCGTGACTCCGATTACCTCAGGGGAATGTGGCCCGGCCAGGACCCTGCGCCCGACCCACCGAGTGCCGGAGAGGTAAATATCCAACCGCTGCACTGGGTGAATAGCGACTCAACGGCGACGTCTAGCTGCAGGGACCATGAAGTATAAGCACATCGATATATGCTCCGCGACTCATATATTTTTTCGGGACGCATAATCCGCGTCAATGATCGCCTGAGCCAGCCAACCAAAAGTACGCTAAGCACCTGTTTAATAAAGAAATAACGGAGCGCGTTGGTCGCGCATGCACGCAATCCACGTCGAGCTCGCGCCGAACTCGATCTGCATCCTGACGAGTCTCACT
>Ga0316578_10000297_pt1 | contig 15165 bp, 12 predicted proteins | sample J0NA_2_FD_203076 | JGI IMG/M metagenome (GOLD analysis project Ga0316578, IMG submission 203076) | Rhizosphere microbial communities from salt marsh grasses in Alabama, United States - J0-2_160517rDrC | ecosystem: Host-associated > Plants > Roots > Rhizosphere | place: USA: Alabama | collected... | reverse complement strand
CGTGATCGCACTCGTGAGCGTCGTCTTCCCGTGATCGATGTGCCCGATCGTCCCGACGTTCACATGCGGCTTCGTCCTCTCGAACTTCTCCTTGGCCATCAGGTATCCTCCTTCTGTCAGGCCAGGCCCCGCGCCCGTCCCTGCAGCTGAGCGACCATCTCCTCGGGCACGCGGGAATAACGCGAGAACTGCATGCTGTAGATCGCCCGCCCCTGCGTCAGGGACCTCAGGGCGGTCGCATACCCGAACATGTCCGCGAGGGGGGCCCGCGCATCGACGACCTGGGCGTCCGCGCGCTGCTGCATCCCCTCGACCTTGCCTCTACGCATATTGATGTCGGCGATCACATCGCCGACGTACTCTGTCGGCACCACGACCTCGACGTCCATCATCGGCTCGAGCATCACCGGTCCGGCCTTGCGGACGCCCTCGGAGAACGCCTGCCCCGCTGCTATCCGGAAGGCGAGATCGCTCGAGTCGACCTCGTGATACGATCCGTCGACGAGGGCGACCCGGACATCGACGACCGGGCACCCGTTCACGGGGCCACTGCTCATCGACTCGCGGATACCGTCCTCGACGTACGGGATGAACTGCTTCGGCACGACCCCCCCGACGATACGGTTCTCGAAGACGAATCCACCGCCGGGATTGGGCTCCATCTCGATGATCACGTGCCCGTACTGGCCGCGACCGCCGCTCTGGCGGACGAACCGCCCCTCGGCCTTCGCCTTCTCCGAGATCGTCTCGCGATAGGCGACCTGGGGCCGGCCGACGCTGGCCCCGACCTTGAACTCTCTGAGCATGCGGTCGACGAGTATCTCGAGGTGGAGCTCGCCCATCCCCGAGATCAGCGTCTGCCCCGTCTCCTGGTCGAAGCGCACGACGAAGGTCGGATCCTCCTCGGCGAGCCTGCCGAGGGCCTCGGAGAGCTTGTCCTCGTCGGCGCGCGTCTTCGGCTCGATCGCGACCGAGATGACCGGCTCGGGGAAGTCCATGCTCTCGAGCTGCAGCGGGTGCCGCGGATCGCAGAGCGTATCCCCCGTGACCGAGTGCTTGAGCCCCACCACGGCGACGATGTCGCCGGCAGAGATCTCTTCGAGGTCCTCACGCTTGTTCGCGTGCATCAGCAGGATCCTTCCGATCCGTTCCTTCTTCCGGTTCGACGCGTTGATCGTGTACGAGCCGCTCTCCAGCGTGCCGCTGTAGACCCGTATGAAATGCAGCCTGCCGACGTAGGGGTCGGTCATCACCTTGAAGACCAGCGCCGCGAACGGCGCTTCCGGGTCGGCTTCCCGCTGCTCTTCCCGCTTGTTGAACGGGTTGACGCCGGTCACCGGCGGCACGTCCAGCGGATTCGGGAGGTAGGCGACCACCGCGTCGAGCAGCCGCTGCACCCCCTTGTTCCGGAACGCCGAGCCGCAGAGCACCGGCACGACCGCCACCTCTATGACCGCCTGCCGGAGCGCCTTCCGTATCGCCTCCTCGCTCACCTCGGAGCCGTCGACGACATGGTGCAGGATCTGCTCGTCGTAGTCGGCCAGTGCCCCGAGGAGCTCCTCGCGGGCCGCACGGGCCTCTTCGCTCATCCCGGCGGGGATCTCGCGCTCGTTGAACTTCACGCCGAGCTCGTCTTCGTCGTAGAAGACCGCCTTCATGGCGATGAGATCTATCAGCCCCCTGAACGACTCGCCCGAGCCTATCGGAAGCTGGATCGGGATCGCGTTCGCGCCGAGGCGCGAGCGCATCATCCGGACCGCCCTCGTGAAATCCGAGCCCACGCGGTCCATCTTGTTGACGAAGGCGAGGCGCGGAATGTGATACCGGTCCGCCTGCCGCCAGACCGTCTCGGACTGGGGCTCGACACCGCCGACGCCGCAGAAGACGGCGATCACGCCGTCGAGAACTCGCAGGCTCCGCTCGACCTCGACGGTGAAATCGACGTGGCCGGGGGTGTCGATGATATTGATCCGGTGGTCCTTCCAGTGACAGGTCGTCGCCGCTGAGGTGATCGTGATCCCCCGCTCGCGCTCCTGCTCCATCCAGTCCATGACGGCGCTGCCCTCGTGCACCTCGCCCATCCGGTGGACCTTGCCCGAATAGAACAGTATCCGTTCGGTCACGGTCGTCTTCCCGGCATCTATATGGGCTGCGATGCCGATATTACGAGTCTGTTCGAGAGGGTAATCGCGTGCCATCGAACCTCTCCGGCGCCGGGTGCCCTGCCTGGCCCCCGGACCGAAAAGGCCCGAGGGATCAGAGGGCGCTGCGGCGAATTCTGCTGCTATAGCAAAGTTGCCTGAGTGTCATTCAGTCTTTCCCTCGTTTCCCGCCTCCGGTCCCATTGCAACTCGGGACCTCGGCATGGACTCCACCCATCAACCCATCATCTATATAAAAGCATCCCGGATCAGCAGTAACCCGGGACACTCCCTTACCAGCGGTAGTGCGCGAACGCCTTGTTGGCCTCGGCCATGCGGTGGGTGTCCTCACGCTTCTTGATCGAAGGGCCTTCCTTGTTGTACGCGTTGAGGAGCTCCACGGCCAGCTTCTCGGCCATCGTCCGCTCGTGTCGGTCCTTCGAGTACCCGATGATCCAGCGCATCGCCAGCGCGAGCCTGCGGTTGGGCCGGACTTCGATCGGGACCTGGTAGGTCGCCCCGCCGACGCGCCGGGAGGTGACCTCGAGGACCGGCTTTACGTTCTCGATCGCCCGCTTGAGGACCTCGAGACCGTTCTGTCCCGTCTTCTCTTCTATGATATCGATCGCATCGTACACGATGCGCTCTGCAGTGCTCTTCTTGCCCCGCCGCATGACATAGTTGATGAAACGCGCCAGCAGCACGTCGCCGTACTTCGGGTCGGGGGATATCTCCCGCTTTATGATCTCACGTCTGCGAGGCATCGAACCGGCTCCTTGCCCGTCAGGAAGCGGCCTTCTTGGGCCGTTTGACTCCGTACTTCGAGCGGCGCTTCGACCTGCCGTCGACTCCGCTCGTGTCGAGCGCCCCCCTGATGATGTGATATCTGACTCCCGGGAGGTCCTTCACGCGGCCGCCCCTGACGAGGACGATCGAATGCTCCTGGAGGTTGTGCCCCTCGCCGGGGATGTACGCCGTGACCTCGAACCCGTTCGTCAGCTTCACCCGGGCCACCTTTCGGATGGCCGAGTTGGGCTTCTTCGGCGTCGAGGTGTAGACGCGCGTGCAGACTCCCCGCTTCTGCGGGCACGCCTGCAACGCCGGAGCGCTCGTCTTCTTCGTCTGGGCCCTACGGCCCTTTCTCACCAACTGGTTGATAGTAGGCACGTTATACCTTCTCCCGGCCGCTGAAAATGCAATTCGACCCGCCATACCCCGACCAGCGGAATCAGGGCGCAGATGAGCAACTTAACACCCCGATATCTCCCTGTCAAGAAAATAAATGACAGATATCGGGTTACGCCGCCGAGCGGCTCAGGACGCCTCCCCTTTGACCTGCTCGACCAGGCCGGCGAGCTCTTCCTCGTCGATGTCCTGGTCGATCATCTTGCTCTCGTCTATCTCGTGGGCGACCCTGATCTGGTTGTACTTGTGCAGGCCCGTCCCCGCGGGGATCAGGTGCCCCATCACGACGTTCTCCTTCAGTCCCTGGAGCTCGTCTACCTTCCCGAGGACCGCTGCCTCGGTCAGCACGCGGGTCGTCTCCTGGAAGCTCGCCGCCGAGATGAAGCTCTCCGTGTTGAGAGAGGCCTTCGTGATCCCGAGAAGGAGGGGCTTGAATGTGGCGGGGCTGCCCCCGTCCGACATGGTCCGCTCGTTCTCCTCGCGGAACTCGGTCTTGCTCACGATGTCCCCCTCGAGGAACTTCGTATCGCCGCCGTCCTCGACGACGACCTTCTGGAGCATCTGCCGCACGATCACCTCGATGTGCTTGTCGTTGATCGTCACGCCCTGGAGGCGGTAGACCTCCTGGATCTCGTTGACGAGGTAGTTCTGCGCGGCTTTGACGCCCTTGATGCTGAGGATGTCGAACGGGTTGACCGGTCCCTCGGTGAGGTTGTCACCCGCCTCGATCTTGTCGCCCTCGTAGACGCTCAAGTGCTTCCCCTGCGGCACGAGGTACGAGCGGCGGTCGCCGCTCTCGCTGACGACGTTTATCTTGCGCATCCCCTTGGTGACGGGGCCGAACTCGACGATGCCGTCGATCTCGGAGACCACGGCGGCCTCCTTCGGCTTACGCACCTCGAACAGCTCGGCCACCCGGGGCAGACCGCCCGTGATGTCGCGCGTCTTGGTGATCTCCTTGGGAATACGGCAGATCATATCGCCCGGGACCACCTTGTCCCCGTCGTGGCCGCTCAGATGCGCGCCGGTCGGGACGATGAAGTTCCCGATGACCGTGCCCTTGTCGTTGACCAGCTCGATGTGCGGATGCCGCTTCTTGTCGCGGTCGTCGATGATGACCATCTGCCGCAGGCCGGTCTTGTCGTCGAGCTTCTCCTTCAGGGTGACGCCTTCCTTGATGTCGACGAACTTGATCTTGCCCGCCTTGTCCGAGATGATGAAGTCGGAGTAAGGGTCCCACTCGTAGACGATCTGTCCCTTCTCGATAACGGAGCCCTCCTGAACGTGCAGCACGGCGCCGTACGGCACGCCGAGGCGCGCCCGGACCCGGTCGCTCTCCGCGTCGCGGATGATCACCTCGCCCTTGCGGCTGATCGCTATCTGCTCCTTGGCTCGGTTGACCACCGTCTTGATCCCGCTCAGCATGACGACACCGGCGTGGTTCGCCTGCTTCTGCGTGTGCTCGGCGATACGGCTCGCCGTGCCTCCGACGTGGAACGTCCGCAGCGTCAGCTGGGTGCCCGGCTCGCCGATCGACTGGGCAGCGATGACCCCGACCGCCTCCCCGAGGTCGACGAGGTTGCCCGTGGCCAGGTTGCGCCCGTAGCAGAGGGCGCAGACCCCGCGGCGCGATTCGCAGGTGAGCACAGAGCGGATCTTCACCCGCTCGACGCCCCGCTCCTCGATCTCCGTCGCCAGGTCCTCGCCGATCTGCGAGTTGGCGGAGACGATCACGTCGCCGGAGTGCGGATCGATGACGTCGTCGACGGTGACGCGGCCGAGGATACGGTCTGAGAGTGCCTCGATGATCTCCTCGCCTTCCTTGAGCGAGGTCGTGTCGACCCCCATGATCGTCCCGCAGTCGTGCTCGGTCACGATGACGTCCTGGGCGACGTCGACGAGCCGGCGGGTGAGGTACCCCGCGTCTGCCGTCTTGAGAGCAGTGTCGGCAAGGCCCTTGCGAGCTCCGTGCGTCGAGATGAAGTACTGAAGCACGGTAAGGCCTTCCTTGAAGTTGGCCGTGATCGGCATCTCGATGATCTCGCCGATGCCGCCCGTGATCCGCTTCTGCGGCTTCGCCATCAGACCGCGCATCCCGGCGAGCTGCCTGATCTGGTCGCGGCTCCCCCGCGACCCGGAGTTCGCCATCATGTAGATCGGGTTGAACCCCTCGCGGTCGCGGGCGAGCGCCTCGCTCATCGCGTCGGCCACGTCGTTCGACGTGTGTGTCCAGGTGTCGATGACCTTGTTGTACCGCTCGCCGTCAGTGATCACGCCGTTCTTGTACTGCTTCTGGATCCGCGCGATCGCCTTTGTGGCGTTGTCTATCAGATCGGGCTTCTCGGGAGGCACCACGATGTCGTCGATGCCGAACGTGACGCCGGCCTTGGTGGCGTAGAGGAACCCGAGATCCTTGAGCTTCTCGAGGAAGACGACCGTGCGCGAGTTGCCGAGCGTCTTGAAGCAGCTCGAGATCAGGCGCCCGATGTTTTTCTTGTCGAGGATGTCGTTCACGAAGCCGAGCTCGGACGGAACGATCTCGTTGAGCACCACACGCCCCGGCGTGGTGGAGATCGTCTCGTCTCCCATGCGCACCTTGATGCGCGCATGCAGATCGATGGCGTCGCCGCTGAGCGCGCTGATCACGTCATCCTTGCCCCAGAACGACTTGCCCTCGCCCCTGGCGTTCTTCTTGGCCATGGTGATGTAGTAGAGCCCCAGCACCATGTCCTGCGACGGCGAGGCGAGCGGCGCACCGTTCGCCGGCGAGAGGATGTTGTTAGCCGAGAGCATCAGCGTCCGCGCCTCGAGCTGCGCCTCGTATGAGAGCGGCACGTGCACGGCCATCTGGTCCCCGTCGAAGTCGGCGTTGAACGCCGCGCAGACGAGCGGATGGATCTGGATCGCCTTGCCCTCGATCAGCAGCGGCTGGAACGCCTGGATCCCGAGCCGGTGGAGCGTCGGCGCGCGGTTGAGGAAGACCGGATGGTCCTGGATGATCTCCTCGAGGATGTCCCACACCTCGGGGCGCTCGCGCTCGACGAGTTTCTTCGCGCTCTTGACCGTCTGGACGTATCCCTTCTCCTCGAGCTTGCGGATGATGAACGGCTTGAACAGCTCGAGCGCCATCGACTTGGGAAGACCGCACTGCGCGATCTCGAGCTCGGGGCCGACGACGATCACCGAGCGGCCCGAGTAGTCGACGCGCTTGCCGAGCAGGTTCTGGCGGAAGCGCCCCTGTTTCCCCTTGAGCATGTCGCTCAGTGATTTCAGGGGGCGGTTCCCCTGCCCGCGCACCGCGCGCGACCGGCGGCTGTTGTCGAACAGCGCGTCGACCGCCTCCTGGAGCATCCGCTTCTCGTTGCGCAGGATCACCTCGGGGGCGCGGATCTCGATGAGCTTCTTCAGGCGGTTGTTCCTGTTGATCACCCGGCGGTAGAGGTCGTTGAGATCGGATGTGGCGAAGCGCCCGCCCTCGAGCGGCACCAGCGGCCGCAGGTCGGGGGGCAGCACGGGGATCACGTCGAGGATCATCCACTCGGGGCGGTTGCTGCTCTGACGGAACGCCTCGACGACCCGCAGACGCTTGAGGACGTCCTTCTTGCGCTGGACCGACGTCTCGACCTTGGCCTGCGCGCGCAGGTCTATCGCCTCCTCGTCCACGTTGATCCGGGCGAGGAGCTCGCGGATGGCCGAGCCGCCCATCATCGCGTTGAACTCGGCGCCCTTGTCGAGCAGATCGTTGTACGTCTCGTCGTCGATCAGCTCCTTGTACTTCAGATCGGTGTTCCCCGGGTCGATTATCACGTGCGATTCGTAGTACAGGATCCGTTCGAGGTTGCGCACCGACATGTCGAGCATGTACCCGATCCGGCTCGGCACTCCCTTGAGGAACCAGATGTGAGCCACGGGCACGGCGAGCTCGATATGCCCGAGGCGCTCGCGCCGCACGCGTGAATGCGTCACCTCGACACCGCAGCGGTCACAGATGACGCCCCGGTACCGTATGCGCTTGTACTTGCCGCAGGCGCACTCCCAGTCCTTCACCGGCCCGAAGATGCGCTCGCAGAACAGGCCGTCCTTCTCCGGCTTGAACGACCGGTAGTTGATCGTCTCGGGCTTGGTCACCTCGCCGAAGCTCCACGATCGGACCACCTCGGGGGAGGCGAGCTGGATCCTCATCGACTTGATGTCGGTGGGCTTCTTACGTTCCTTTTCCATCATGCTGGGATACAACGGTTACCTCCCGCACGCTCAATCCTTGTCGAGGTGCACGTCAAGACACAGGCTCTGCAGCTCTTTTATGAGGACGTTGAATGCCTCGGGCAGGCCCGGCTCTGGGGCGTTCTCGCCCTTGACGATGGTCTCGTATATCTTGCTCCGGCCCTGTACGTCGTCCGACTTTACCGTGAGCAGCTCCTGGAGACAGTAGGCCGCTCCGTACGCCTCGAGGGCCCAGACTTCCATCTCGCCGAACCGCTGGCCGCCGAACTGGGCCTTGCCGCCGAGCGGCTGCTGCGAGACGAGCGAGTAGGGACCTATCGAGCGCGCGTGGATCTTGTCGTCGACGAGGTGCGAGAGCTTCATCATATAGATGTGGCCGACGGTGATCTCGTCGTCGAACCACTCTCCGGTGATGCCGTCGAGGAGCTTCGCCTTCCCCGACCGGGGCAGCCCCGCATTATCGAGGGCCTTTTTGATCTCGTCTATCGTCGCGCCGTGGAACACGGGGGTCGCGACACGGTATCCCTTCTCGTGCGCCGCCCAGCCGAGGTGGGTCTCGAGGATCTGCCCCACGTTCATTCGGCTCGGCACGCCGAGGGGGTTGAGGATGATGTCGATCGGCGTCCCGTCTTCGAGCCTCGGCATGTCCTCGATCGGGACGATCCGGGATACGACGCCCTTGTTTCCGTGGCGCCCGGCCATCTTGTCGCCGACCGAGATCTTGCGCTTGCGGGCGATGTAGACCTTCACGAGCTTGCTCACGCCGGGGGGCAGCTCGTCCCCGCGGGTGACCCGCTCGGTCTCCTTCTCGTAGTTGCTCTCGATCCCGTCGATCGCCCTGGCCGCCGCCTCCATGAGGGACTGGATCTTCGCATCGATCTTCGGATTCTTCACGATCGGCAGGCCCCAGTGCAGGTGGTCCACGTCGATCGAGGAGAGGAGCTTCTCGGTGATCTTGCGCCCCGCCTTGGCCTGGATCTCCCCCGTCTCTGAATGGATCAGCTTCTCGGTCGTCTGCCCGAGCATCAGTTTCGCCAGACGCTCGCGGCGCTTCTCCTTGACGTGGCCGATCTCCTGGTCGCGCATGCGCTGGAGTTCCTGGATCTTCTTCTTCTCGTGGGTCTTGGCGCGGTCGTCGCGCTCCTTGCGGGAGAAGATCTTGATGTCGACGATGATCCCGTCCATCCCCGGCGGCGCCTTGAGGGAGGCGTCGCGCACGTCTCCGGCCTTCTCGCCGAAGATCGCCTTGAGCAGGCGCTCCTCGGGGGTCAGCTCGGTCTCGCCCTTCGGCGTGACCTTGCCGACGAGGATGTCGCCGGCCTTGACGTGGGCGCCGATGCGGATGATGCCGTCCTCGTCGAGGTTGGCGATCATCTCCTCGCTCACGTTGGGGATCTCCCGGGTGATCTCCTCCATCCCCGCCTTCGTGTCGCGGACCTGCGTCTCGAACTCCTCGATATGGATAGACGTGAAGATGTCGTCGGTGACGAGGCGTTCGCTGAGGATGATCGCGTCCTCGAAGTTGTACCCGCGCCACGGCATGAAGGCGACGAGGATGTTCCGCCCGAGGGCGAGCTCGCCGTCGCTCGTCGCCGAGCTGTCGGCGATCACGTCGCCCTTCTTCACCTTCTGTCCGATCTCGACGAGCGGCTTCTGGTTGACGCACGTATCCTGGTTGGAGCGCTGGAACTTGATCAGGCGGTACTCGTCCACGCCGCCGAATCCGGTGAAGTCCTCGAAGTCCTCGCTGTCCTTCTTCGTTCCGTAGCTGACGAGGATCCGGTCCGCCTCGACCTTCTCGATCTTTCCGCCGCGGCGCGCGATGGCGAGCACCCCCGAGTCATAGGCGACCTTGTGCTCGAGACCGGTCCCGACCAGCGGGGGCTCGGTCTTCAGCAGAGGCACCGCCTGGCGCTGCATGTTGCATCCCATCAACGCCCGGTTCGCGTCATCGTGCTCGAGGAAGGGGATCAGCGATGCGGCCGCGCTCACGAGCTGCGCCGGCGAGACGTCCATGTAGTCGACCTCCTTCGGATCGACCACGACGAACTCCCCGCCGAACCTCGCCATGACGGTCGGGTTGATGAAACGCCCCTTCGGGTCGATCGGGGCGTTCGCGTGTGCGATGATCGCCCTGTCCTCACGGTCAGCGGAGAGCATCACGATCTCGTCCGTGACCGCTCCCTTCTTCACGACCCGGTACGGCGTCTCGAGGAAGCCGAACTCATTGACCCGCGCATAGGTAGCCAGCGAGGTGATCAGGCCGATATTGGGACCCTCGGGGGTCTCTATCGGGCACATCCGGCCGTAGTGCGTGAAATGGACGTCGCGTACCTCGAATCCGGCGCGCTCACGCGTGAGCCCACCCGGGCCCAGGGCGCTGAGGCGGCGCTTGTGGGTCAGCTCGGCGAGCGGGTTGGTCTGATCCATGAACTGCGAGAGCTGGCTGCTCCCGAAGAACGACTGGACCACCGCGCTGATCGTGCGCGCATTGACGAGGTCGTACGGCGTCGGGTTCTCGGTCTCCTGGATCGTCATCCGCTCGCGGATGATGCGGGTCATCCGCGCCAGGCCGACGGAGAACTGGTTGGCGAGCAGCTCGCCGACCGAGCGCACCCGGCGGTTGCCGAGGTGGTCGATATCGTCGACCGAGCCGTCGGTCTCCTTGATGTTGATCAGGTGCATCACGACGGCGATGAAGTCCTTCTCCGTCAGCGTCGTCGTGTCGATAGGCACGTCGAGCCCGAGCCGCGTGTTCATCTTGTACCGCCCCACCGAGGCGAGGTTGTACCGCTTGGGATTGAAGAACAGGCGTTCGAGCAGCGCCATCGCCGTCTCGGCGTTCGGGGGGTCGCCGGGGCGCATCAGGTTGTAGATGCGCTTGAGCGCTTCCTCCCGCCCCGATGTCGGATCCTTCTCGAGGGTCTTGATGATGACGTCTTCCTCGAGGTTCTTCTCCGATTCGACGAGGGCGATCTTCGTCACCTTCTGGGACTTCATCAGCTCGAGGGCCGTCTCCGCCAGCGGCCGGCCCGCCTCGGCGATGATCTCGCCCGTCTCACGGCTGATGACGTCCTCGGCGACGATCCGGCCGACCAGGGCCGTATCGCGCTTGCTCGGCTTCGGCGAGAGCGTGTACGCGCGCGTCTCGTGGAAGAGCTTGAGGATCGCGCTGTTCGGCTCGAACCCCATAGCCTTGAGAAGTATGGTCACGGGGATCTTGCGCCGCCGGTCGATGTAGACGTACATGATGTCGTTCACATCGATGACGAACTCGACCCACGACCCCCGGTAGGGGATGATCCGCGCGTTGAACAGACGCTTGCCGTTGGGGTGGTAGTCGTCGCTGAACACAACGCCCGGCGAGCGGTGCAGCTGGCTGACGATGACCCGCTCGGCCCCGTTGATGATGAACGTGCCCTTGTCCGTGATCAGCGGGATCTCCCCGAGGTACACCTCGCTCTGGATGATGTCCTTGATCACCATATCCTCGTCGCCCTGTTCGCGAACGACGAGGCGCAGGGCCGCCTTCAACGGCACCGCGAAGGTCAGGTCCCGCTCCTTGCACTCCTCGACGGTGTACTTCGGTTCGCCGACCGAGTACCCGATGTACTCCAGCGTGAAGTCGCCGCGCGACGATACCACGGGGAAGACGGACCGGAACACGTTCTCCAGTCCGATGTCCTCCCGCTTGTCGATCGGGACCTTGCGCTGGAGGAACCGCTCGTACGAGGCGAGCTGGACTTCCAGGAGATGAGGGATCTCCATCACCTGCGGAATCTTGCCGTAGTCGATCCGTTCAGGTATCGTGATCATGCTCGACCGATCCCCCTTGTCTCGGCTCCGCAGCCGAACGTAGTATGCGCGATTACTTTATCTCGACGGTGGCGCCGGCCTCTTCGAGCTGCTTCTTCATATCCTCGGCCTCGGCCTTCTGCGCGCCCTCCTTCACGGTGCTCGGGACTTCCTCGACCATCTTCTTCGCCTCGATCAGCCCGAGGCCGGTGAGGGCCCGGACGACCTTGATGACCTGGATCTTCTGGCTGCCGAAGTCCTTGAGGACGACGTCGAACTCGGTCTTCTCCTCGGCCTCTTCGGCCGCCGCCGCCGCGGGCATCGCGCCGGCCATCATCATGGGGGCCGCCGCCGACACGCCGAACTTGTCCTCGAGAAGCTTGACGAGCTCCGAGAGCTCGAGAACGGTCATCTTTTCGACCATCTCAACGATCTGATCAACTGTCCCCGTGCTGGCCACCTTCTTCTCCTTCTTTTTCGTCTCTTTCTCTTCCTTCGGCTCGGCGGTCTCCTCGGTCGCCGCGGCCTCGGTCTTCTCCTCGGCCGCTTCGGCCTTCTTCTTCTCTGCATCCTTCTTGGCAGGCATCGTCATGACCTCGCTTTCACATGGTCTGTGGTTCGGCCGCGCGCTTCCGGCGTCCGGGCCGGATGAAGCGCGCGCGACGGCTCATCAGGCCGCTCCCTTTTTCTCCTTTACGGCGTCGAGCACGACCACGAGGTCCCGCAGGGAAGCGTTGAGGACAGTGACGAGTCCTCTCAGCGGGGCCTGGAACGTGCCGACCACCTGCGCGACGAGCACGTCGCGTCCGGGGAGCGACGCCAGCCGCTCTGCTTCATCGACGTTGATGACGCGGCCGGCCACATACCCCCCCTTGAACCGGGGGAGCTCATGATCTTCGGCAAACTTCTTCAGGATCTGGGCGGGGGAGACCTCGTCGGCGTCCGATATGGCGAGCGCCGTCGGTCCCTCGAGCAGTCCTTCGAGACCCTCGATGCCCAGCTCCTCGAAGCTCCGTTTCGCCAGCGTATTCTTGACCACTCTGAACGAGACACCGTGCTCGCGGCACAGTCGGCGGAGCTCGGAAATGCCCGCCACGTTCAGACCGGTGAAATCGTTGAGGATGATGCTCCGCGCATCCCGAAGGAGCGCCGTGAGCCCCTCGACGGTTTCCGTTTTCACGGGCTGTACCATTGTCCGTCCTCCGTTCTACCGCAGCTCGTTCAGAAGCGTCTGCGTATCGATCCTCACCGACGGGCCCATCGTCGAGGAGAGGTGCACACTGAGTATGTACTTCCCCTTGGCGCTCGCCGGCTTAGCCCTGAGCAGCTCGACCAGGAGCGCCTTGACGTTCTCGACCAGCTTCTGCCGGTCGAACGAGATCTTCCCGACGGGGACATGGATGTTGGATCCCTTGTCCACGCGGTACTCGATCTTCCCCGCCTTGGCGTCCCGGACGGCCTTGGCGACGTCGAACGTCACCGTCCCGACCTTGGGGTTGGGCATGAGGCCGCGGGGGCCGAGGATGCGGCCCAGTTTGCCGACCTCGCCCATCATGTCGGGCGTGGCGATCGCTACGTCGAACTCGAACCAGCCGGCCTGGATCTTCTCGATGTACTCCTTCGAACCGACATGGTCGGCGCCGGCGTCTTTCGCCTCCTGCTCCTTCTCCCCTCTCGTCAGGACGAGGACGCGGACCGTCTTGCCGGTCCCGTGCGGGAGGAGGCAGGTGCCCCTGACCTGCTGGTCGGCATGCTTCGGATTGACGCCGAGCCGTGCCGAGAACTCGAAGGTCTCGTCGAATTTCGCCGCGGGAAGGTTCTTGAGGACCTCGACCGCCTCGTCGAGGGGATACTCCCTCGTCTTGTCGATCCGGGCCATGCTCTCCGTATACTTCTTGCCGCGCTTCATAGTTCGACCACTCTCTCTCATGTATCGATGATGATGCCCATGCTGCGGGCGGATCCCTCGATCATCTTGACTGCCGCTTCGAGGTCGTACGCGTTGAGATCCTTCATCTTGGTCTTCGCGATCTCCTCGACCTGGGCCATGGTGATCTTCGCGACCTTCTCCTTGTTGGGCTCTCCCGAGCCCTTCGCGATCCCGGCGGCCTTGCGCAGAAGCTCTGAGGCCGGGGGAGACTTGGTCACGAACGTGAAGGTCTTGTCCTGATAGACGGTGATCTCCACAGGGATGATAGTCCCCGCCATGCTCTGGGTTGCGGCGTTGAACTGCTTGCAGAAGTCCATCGAGCTGACCTGCAGCTGGCCGAGCGCCGGTCCCACCGGAGGGGCCGGGGTCGCCTGGCCGCCGGGGATCTGCAGCTTGACGATCTTCAGCACTTTCTTCTTTGACTTCTTCGCCATAGGACCATCTGCTCCTGTCGAATGAAAGGAGCGCCTTCTTCAGGCCCGTTCTCTAGAGAGGTTTTACCTGGAGGAAGTCGAGCTCGACGGGCGTCTCACGGCCGAAAATGCTCACGAGGACCTTCAGTTTGCCCTTTTCCGGGCTGATCTCGTCGACCACCCCGGTGAATTCGGAGAATGGACCGTCGATCACGCTGACGTGCTCGCCGATCGTGAAGGGCACTTCGGGTATGATCCCCTCCGTCTTTTCCATGCGGCCGAGGATCCGGTCGACCTCCTTGTTGGGGAGGGGGACCGGCTTCGCGCCGCCGGTGACGAAATGGGTGACCCCGGGAACGTTCTCGATGAGACTCCACGTCTCGTTCGTCATCTCCATCTCTATGAGGATGTAGCTGGGGAAGAGCTTCCGCTTCGAGACGGTCTTCTTCCCCTTCTTCATCTCAGCCACCTCTTCGGTGGCGACAAGGACCTTGCCGAACCGGTCCTCCATGTCGGAGGCCCGTATCAGGCGCTCTATCGTGTCCCGTACCTTGGCCTCGCGGCCCGAGTAGGTGTGAAGGACATACCAGCGCATCTTTCCGGTATCCGACTCCGCGTCGCCTTCGGCGGCGCTCGTCTCCTTCGCACTCTTCCTGCGGACCCGCACGACTTCGGGTTGCGCGGGATCGGGGGTCTCGTCGTCCGCCTGCGCGGGCTCCTCGACCTCCTCTTCAATCGGCTCGTCCGCGGCCTCGGAGGTGGAAGCGATCTCCTCGGCACCGGTATCGCCGGTCGAATCCTCTGTCTCCTCCGCGGGCGTATCGGATGCCCCGGAGGCCTTCAACTCCTCGGGGGCCTCTTCGGCGCCCCGGTCCTGTGTCGTATCCTCGTTCATATTCCCTGTTCCGTACGATTCGCCGCGCCCTGGGTCACCATCCGAAGAACCGTTTGATGATCAGCGAAAGTATCTGATCGACGATCCCGATGAACAGCGTCACCACGAAGGTCGCGACGATGACCAGCTTGGTCGATTCCTTGAGCTCCTCGCGCGTCGGCCAGGTGACCTTCTTCATCTCGATCTTTATCTCGGCGAGGAACGTCCGTATCTTCTCCAGCATGCGAAACTCCGATTCCGGTCGGGCGAGGTCCTCGCCCGGCCTGGCGGACCTCAGCGCGTTTCCTTGTGCATGGTGTGCTTGCGGCAGAACGGGCAGTATTTCTTGTGCTCGATCCTGTCGGGATGCTTGCGCTTGTTCTTCGTCGTCGTGTAGTTCCTGTTCTTGCACTCGCCGCAGGCCAGCGTCACCTGGTCTCTCATAGTACGACCGATCCCGTGTATGCGGTTTCCCGCGTCCCTGCTATTCCAGTATATCCGTGACGACGCCGGCGCCGACGGTGCGTCCGCCCTCGCGGATCGCCAGCCTCAGGCCCTTCTCCATCGCGATCGGCGTGATCAGCTCTACCACCATCTCCACGT
>Ga0316578_10000296_pt1 | contig 15182 bp, 11 predicted proteins | sample J0NA_2_FD_203076 | JGI IMG/M metagenome (GOLD analysis project Ga0316578, IMG submission 203076) | Rhizosphere microbial communities from salt marsh grasses in Alabama, United States - J0-2_160517rDrC | ecosystem: Host-associated > Plants > Roots > Rhizosphere | place: USA: Alabama | collected... | reverse complement strand
TGCCCGGCCCGAGCGAGCGCGAGCGCCACAGCCCGGCCGAGCACCCCGCTGGCACCGGTCACGAGCGCTGGACCGACGCCGGGATCTGGTGTCGTGCTCACCGCATCCGTCCCACCGGCTCGTCGCGGGTGAGGGCCGCGATCTCGGTGGCGAACTCGGGGTACCTCTCCGTGAGCGCGGCGCGGTCGCCGAGCTCGAAGTGCTCCGGGCGGAACGCCGGTGCGCACCAGCACGACAGCAGGGTCCACTCCCCGAGGGTCGAGGCGCCCATCCACGTGGTGCGGCGCACGAGCACCTGCGGGCGCTCGGCGCCGACGTAGTTGAGCACGCCCGAACCGCCCCGCCGCAACCGCAGCAGCGCGGCGGGAGCGCCGGCCAGCCACTGCCAGCCCTCGTCGACGGACAGCCGGTGCATCGCGGAGAAGCCGTCGGGATGCGGGGTCAGCAGCACCGTGATGCCGTTCAGCCCCTGGGTCCGCGGACCGGCGACGAACCATGCCCCTTCCTCGGGGATCGGCTCCATCCGCAGCCGCGTGATGATCTCGTCGGCGGTCTCCGACGGGTGCGCACCTCCGGGGGCCGCCGCTGCGGGCGGACTCATGCGCCCTCGGCCGCGGCCCGGGCCGTAGCGCCCCGTTCGCGCGCGGCGGCGAGCAGTTGGGGCTCGTCGACCCGGGTGCTGCGTCGGTCGCGGACGACGGGGATGCCGTCGACGAGGACGTCACGGACGTCGGCCCGCCCGGCGGCGAAGACGAGGAGCGCGTGGACGTCGTGGACGGGGGTGAGGTGCGGGCGGTCCAGGTCGAGGACGACGAGGTCGGCGTGCTTGCCGACCTCCACGCTGCCGACCAGGTCGTCCAGCCCCAGGGCGCGCGCGCCGTCCAGGGTGGCGGCCCGGAGGACCTCGTGCGCGCTCGCGACGTCCGGCCGTCCGCTGGTGAGCCGGGCGAGGAGCGCGGCCTGACGCATCGCCTGCCACATGTCGAGGTCGTTGCTGCTCGAGCACCCGTCGGTGCCGATGCCGAGCGTGAGGCCCGCGGCGCGGGTCGCCTCCCACGGGAGGGCGCCGCTCGCGAGCTTGAGGTTGGAGCCGGGGCAGTGGGCGACGGCGCCACCGCCGGCCGCAAGGCGGCGGCGGTCGTCGTCGTCGAGGTGGACCCCGTGCGCAGCGACGACGGGCAGGTCGCCGCCGAGCCAGCCGGCGTCGTCGAGCACCCGGGTCGGGGTGGCGTGGTGGAGCGAGCGGACGTCGGCGTTCTCGGCCTCGGTCTCCGAGACGTGCGTGGTCAGCAGGCCGCGCGCGTCGGCCTCGGCGACGACGCGCCGCAGGATGGCGGCGACCTCGGCGAGCGGGCCCGGCGAGCAGGTGTACGTCGAGTGCGGCATCGCCGCGACCGGGACCTCCGGCCCGCCCGCCTCGAGGAGCAGCCCCGGCCAGGCGACGAGGCCGTCGATGCGCTCGGTCCACGCGAGGCCGTCCGGCCCTGGCCCGTCGAAGAACACCGGCCCGATGACGTGGCGGGAGCCGGCGACGAGCGCACCCCGGTGGGCGTCCTCGTGGTGGAAGTACATGTCGAGCTGGGTGGTGCACCCCCCGAGCAGCGACTCGAGCGCGCCCAGGGTGGCCCCGAGCTCGACGGTCGCCGGGTCCATCACCGCGCCCTCGGCGGCCCACACGCGGCGGAGGAAGCCGGCGAGGTCGACGTCCTCGGCGAGGCCCCGGAGCAGCGTCATGGGCAGGTGGGTGTGGAGGTTGACCAGCCCCGGCATCACCAGACAGCCGGTGGCGTCGATGACGGTGACGGCGGCGGCGTGTGGTCCCGTCCGCTCCGCCCCGTCGTCCCTCGTCGGTCCGGACGCCCCCGGCTCCGCCACGCCGATCGACGTGATGGTGCCGTCGTCGATGGTGATGGTGGCGTGCTCGAGGACGGTGTCGGCGGCGTCGACGGTGACGACGTAGCGGGCGTTCTCGAGGACGACGCGGCTCACCGGGTGGGCTCCTCGTCGGCCGCCCGTGCGCGGACGAGGGCCTCGAGCACGGCGAGGACGTCGGCGCCGCTCGCCCGCAGCACGTCCTCGATGTCGTCCATCGTGATCGGGTCGTCGGTGTCGGCGACGCCGGTCGCCGGGTTGACGACGAGCGAGACGGCCGCGTAGCGCAGTCCGGCCTCGCGCGCGAGGGTGACCTCGGGGACGCCGGTCATCCCGGCGACGTCGGCGCCGGCGAGCCGGGCGAGGCGGATCTCGGCGCGGGTCTCGAACCGGGGGCCCTCGAAGGCCGCGTAGACGCCGCCGTCGTGCAGCGCGACCCCCGCCGCGTCGGCTGCCGCGAGCAGCTCGCGGCGGATCGCCGGGTGGTACGGCTCGAGCACGTCGGTGTGCACGACGCCCTCGGGGCCGCTGCCGTCGTGGAAGGTGAGCGGGCGCTGCTTCGTGAAGTCGACGAAGTCGTCGAGGCAGAGCAGGGCGCCGGGCCGGAGATCGGGGTCGATGCCGCCGGTGACGCCGACGGCGACGACGTCGCGGCAGCCGAGGTCGGCGAGGGCGCGCACGTTCGCCCGGTAGTTGACCAGGTGCGGGGGCACGGAGTGGCCGGGCCCGTGGCGGGTGAGGAAGACGACGGGCAGGCCGTGCCAGGTGCCGCGGGTCACGAGGGCCTCGCCGTAGGCGGTCTCGACGGTCTCCGGGGTGTGCTCCTCGAGGGCGTCCAGGGCGTAGAACCCGGTGCCGGCGACGATCCCGAGCGGCGCGCGCGTCATGGGCGGTCAGGGTACCGGCCCGAGGCGTGGTCGGCCGTGCGGTCCTCGCCGGGGCCGGTGGCAGGATGGCGGGATGGGACGCGTGGCGCTGGCGGCGACCGGGCCGGTCTCCCTGTCCGCGGGCGGGGAGGTCGCGGCGGCCGGTGGGAACGCGGTCGACGTGGCGGTGGCGGCAGCGCTCGCGGCGATGGCGACCGAGCCCGGCATCGTCTCGCTCGGTGGCGGCGCGTTCGTGTCGGTGTGGCCCGCGGGTGACGAGCCGTTCGTCATCGACGGCAACGTCGCCATGCCCGGCCGCGGCCTGCCGCCGGAGGCCTTCGGGGGCGGGGTCCGCGAGGTGCACACCGAGTACGGCGGCGGAGTCACGATGTTCGCCGGGCCCGGGTCGGTGGCGACGCCCGGCGCCGCGCAGGCCTGCCAGCTCGCCGTCGAGGAGCTCGGGCGCGTCCCGTGGCACGAGGTGGTCGCGCCGTCCGCCCGCGCGTGCCGGGAGGGCTACCCCATCGGGGGCGCGGCCGCCCGGTACCTCGACCTCGTGGCCGGCCCGCTCTTCGGCCCGCAGCCGGAGGCGTTCGAGGTCGTCACCCGACCCGACGGCAGCCCGTTGCGCGCGGGCGACGTCTCGACCAACCCGATGCTCGCCGACGTCCTCGACCTCGTCGGCCGTGACGGCTCGTCCGTGCTCACGGTCGGCGAGGTGGGACGCGCGATGGTCGAGGACCTCGCGGCCGGAGGCGGCATCGTCACCCGCCGCGACCTCGCCGAGTACGCGCCCCTCGTGCGGCCGTCGGTGCGGCGCACCGTCGGGGTGTGGGACCTCGCCGTCAACCCGCCCCCGTCGGTGGGTGGGCCGATGCTCGCGGTGATGCTCGGCGAGCTCGGGCGTCGCGGCGAGGTCGGCTGGGAGGAGGTCCTCTCCATCCAGGAGGCGGTGCTCCGGTACCGGCTCGAGGTGCACGACCACGCCACCGACCTCGACGCCGCCGGCCACGAGCTGCTGCTCTCGGTCGACCGGCACGGCCTGGCGGGGCTGCCGACGTCGGCGTCCACGGCGCACGTCTCGGCCGTCGACGCCGAGGGCAACGCGTGCGCGATCACGACGTCGGCCGGCTACGGCGCCGGGCTCACCGTGCCCGGGACCGGGATGCTGCTCAACAACGCGCTCGGCGAGCCCGAGCTCAACAAGCAGGGGCTGCACCGGCTCACCCCCGGCATCCGGCTGGCGTCCAACATGGCGCCGACCACGGGCCGCACCGCCGACGGCCGGGTGCTGGCCGTCGGCTCACCCGGTGCGGACCGGATCACGACCGCGCTCATGCAGGTGCTCGGCCAGGGCTGCCTCCACGACGCCGACCTGCAGCAGGCCATCGACACCCCCCGGCTGCACGTGCGCTTCGACGCGTCGGGTGCGGCGGTCGTCGAGCACGAGTCCGACCCCGGCATCGCGGCGGCGGTCGCGGCGGCCGGCTACGCCTCGCGGGACCACGGCGAGCTGTCGATGTACTTCGGCGGTGTCGGCGCTGCGTACCGCCGGGAGGACGGCATGCTCCAGGCCGCCGGCGACCCGAGGCGCGAGGCCGCCGTCGCCGTCGTCGGCTGACCCCCTCATCCGCGCCCCCGCCGCCCCACCGCCGCCGGCAACATTTCGGGGTTACCCCGAAATGTTGTCCTGGCACGGAAAGGGTTTCCGTGCCATGTCGACAAAGCCGTGCGTCAGGGTTTCCGTGCCATGTCGACAAAGCCGTGCGTCGTGGCCTGGCGTGCCGGATGTCACGCGCGTGGGCGGATGGTCGCGCGTGAGGGGATGCGGGTGCAGCTCAGCCGATGGTCGCGCCGGTCACCATCCAGCGGTCGGTCCGCACCCGCAGCCACATGAGCGTCCCCCGCACCGACATGAAGAGCGTGAACCCCACCCACAGCCACGTCAGCGCGTGCGCCTGCCCCGCGGTGGTGCCGCCCTCGAGCAGCCAGTCGCCCGCGGCCCGCAGCGCGAGCACCACCGGCAGGTAGGCGGCGAGGGTCGCGAGCATCGCGCGCGCCAGCCAGGGGCCGTCCCCGGCGCCGATGAGCACGCCGTCGACGACGAAGACGAACCCCGACAGCGGCTGGGCGAGCCCGACGACGACCAGCCCGGCCGCGATGGCCGACTGCACCGCGGCGTCGGGCGTGAACAGCGCCCCCACCCACGGGTGCACGACGAGGACGACGAGGCCGAGGACGATCCCGACGACGACGCCCCAGCGCACCATCAGATTCGTCGCGGCGCGGGTGGTGACGACGTCCCCCGCCCCGAGGGTCTTCCCGGTGATGGCCTGGCCGGCGATGGCGATGGCGTCGAGGGCGAAGGCGAGGAAGCTCCAGATCGTGGCGGTCACCTGGTAGGCCGCGAGGGGGACGTCGCCGAGCCCGGCCGCCACCCACGTCGTGAGGACGAGCACCGCTCGGAGCGCGAGGGTGCGGACGAGCAGCGGCATCCCGCCGCGCGCCGCGGCGAGGATCCGCCCCGGATGGGCGCGCAGCGTCACCTGCTCGCGGCCGGCCGCACGGATGATCACCGTCACGAGCGCCGCCGCCATCCCGGTCTGGGCGATGACCGTCCCCCAGGCGGAGCCGGCGATGCCCCAGCCGAGTCCGTGGACGAACCAGACGCTGAGCGCGACGTTGGCGGAGAAGCCGACCACGGCGGCCACGAGGGGCGTCCGGGTGTCCTGGAGGCCGCGCAGGACTCCGGTGGTGGCGAGCACGACGAGCATCGCCGGGATGCCGAACGCCGAGATGCGCAGGTAGGTGGTGGCCTGCTCGAGCACCGCCTCGCTGGCGCCGAAGAGCCCGGCGAGGGGGCGCGCCGCGAGGGCGACCACGGCGGTCGTGACGACACCCAGGACGACGGCGAGCCAGGTGCCGTCGACGCCGGCGTTGACCGCACCCGCCCGTGACCCCGCCCCGAGCTGGCGGGCGACGACGGCGGTGGTGGCGTAGGCGAGGAAGACGAAGACGTTGACGCCGGTGAGCAGGACCGCGCTCGCCACCCCGAGACCGGCGAGCGGGGCCACGCCGAGTCGCCCCACGATCGCCGAGTCGGCCATGAGGAACAGCGGCTCGGCGACGAGCGCGAGGAACGCGGGCACCGCGAGACGCAGCACCTCGCGGTGCTGGCCGGGCGCCGTCGAGCCCGGGTCCTCGACCGGCGCCGGTCCCTCGCTCGGGTCGCCCACGTGCGCACTCTGTCAGAACCGAACCCCGGCACAGGGCTTCCCGTGGGGGGCGCGCCCTCGCTAGCGTCTCGCGGAGCGGCCACGGAAGGAGCCCGGCATGCCGCCGACGACGAGGCGTCCGAGGATCACGACGACCGACGGAGCGGAGTACTGCGACGCCGTCGTCGTCGGATCCGGGTTCGGGGGGTCCGTGGCGGCGTACCGCCAGGCCGAGGCCGGCCGTGCGGTCGTCGTCCTCGAGCGCGGCCAGCCCTACCCCCCGGGCAGCTTCCCGCGGAACCCGTACGAGATGAGCCGAGCCTTCTGGGAGCCGAAGGACCGGCTCTACGGGCTCTACGACGTGCGGTCGTTCCGCAAGCTCGAGTCGGTGGTCTCCAGCGGCCTCGGTGGTGGGTCGCTCATCTACGCCAACGTCCTGCTCCGCAAGGACGAGCACTGGTTCGTCCACGACTCCCCCATCCCGGGTGGCGGGTACGAGCACTGGCCGGTGAGCCGGGCCGACCTGGATCCCCACTACGACGCCGTCGAGGCGATGCTCACCCCGACACCGTCCCCGTACCCCGACCTGACCAAGGCCCGGGCACTGCGCGACGCCGCGGAGCGCATCGGGGCCGAGGCGTTCGCCCCGCCGCTCGCCGTGACCTTCGCCCCGCCCGGCGGCGAGCCGGAGCCGAAGCAGGTCATCCCCGAGCCCGAGTACGGCAACATCCACGGGCGCACGCGGCTGACCTGCCGGCTGTGCGGTGAGTGCGACATCGGCTGCAACGAGGGCTCGAAGAACACCCTCGACCACACCTACCTCTCCGCGGCCGCGCACCACGGCGCGGACCTGCGGACCCTGAGCGAGGTCACCTCACTCGTGCCCCTCGAGGGGGGCGGCTTCGAGGTGGGCTACACCCGCTACGCCGACGAGCCGGATGCCGACGGCCACCGGGCGCGGTCGAGTCACCGCATCCGCAGCAGCACGGTGTTCCTCGCGGCCGGGGCGCTCGGGACCACCGCCCTGCTGCTGCGTAACCGGGTGAACCTGCCGGCGCTCGGCCCCGCCCTCGGCACCCGGTTCAGCGGCAACGGGGACCTGCTGACCTTCGCGATCGGGGCCCACGACGGCAGCCGGACCGGACCGGACCGGCTCATCGACGCCAGCCGCGGCCCGGTGATCACCACCTCGCTGCGGGTCCCCGACGACACCGACGACGGCAACGGGGGGCGGGGCCACTACATCCAGGAGGCCGGCTTCCCGGAGTTCACGAACTGGCTCATCGAGACCTCGCAGGCCCCGGCGCAGGCGACCCGCGCCGCCGCGGCGGCGCTGGCGATCGCACGCATCCGGCTCGGGGGGCGGCACGAGTCCACGATCTCCGCCGAGGTGGCCCGGCTCGTGGGCCAGGGCCGGTTGGGCAGCAGCTCGCTCCCTCTGCTCGGGATGGGGCGCGACACCCCGGACGGCCGGGTCCGGTTGCGCGGAGGCGAGCTCGACATCGACTGGACGAGCGCCACGTCGATGCCGTTCCTCACCTCGATGCGGGAGACGATGCGGGCGCTCACCGACGCGCTGGGGGCCCGGTACCACGACAACCCGCTGTGGTGGACCCGGCGCGTCGTCACGGTGCACCCCCTCGGCGGGGCCCCGATGGGCCGGCACGAGACCGAGGGGGTCGTCGACGCCCACGGCGAGTCCTTCGCCTACCCCGGGCTGTTCGTCGTCGACGGGGCTGCGATGCCCGGGCCGGTGGGGCCGAACCCCGCCCTGACCATCGCGGCCTTCTCCGACCGGGCCAATGACCGGGTGCTGGAGCGTCCGAAGCGCCGTCGGCCCCGCCGAGCGGCCGGGCCGAGCGTCGCCGTCCCGGACGTCCCTCCTCCGCCGGACACCGGCCGCAGTGTGCAGTTCACCGAGCAGATGAAGGGCTACCTCGCGCTCGGCGAGACCGACCCGCTCCGGGGGTGGGAGCGGGCCAGGACCCTCGGGCACCGGTTCATGTTCGAGCTGACGATCACCGTGCCCGACGTCGAGGCCTTCGTCGGGGAGGGCGAGCACGAGGGGGTCGCGACCGGCTTCGTCCAGAGCGAGGTGCTGGGCGGGCGGCTCCCCGTGGAGCGCGGCTGGTTCAACCTCTTCGTCCCCGCGGCGGGCGACGGCGACCGGGACGACGCGGGAAACCCGGCCGGCTCGGCACCGGACGGCCGGCCCGGGTTCGGTGCCGGCAAGGAGATGCGGTACCGGCTGTGGGTCCGCGACCTCTCGGGTGCCCCGGTCACGATGACCGGCCGCAAGGCCGTCCGTGACGACCGGGGCTTCGACCTCTGGCAGGACACGACGACGCTGTACGTCACCCTGCTCGCCGGGCACGTCGGCCCGGGGGAGAGCGGGGACCCGGTGGGGGCGGGCGTGCTCCGCATCCTGCCCCTCGACTTCGCCCGGCAGCTCACCACCTTCCGGGCCGGTGGCTCGGGCGCGTTGTCGTCGCTCGCGACGTTCGGCCGCTTCTTCGGCGAGTCGCTGCGAGACGTGTACCTGTCACCGACCGGTGGACCGGGAGGTCGTGATGACCGCTGAGCCGATGACCACCGAGCCGATGACCGCCGAGCCGTCGCCTCGCGCGGTGCGACGCCGGTCCCGGGCTGCGCACCACGACGAGGTGCACCACCTCCGCGCCGAGGACGGCGCTCGCCTCAGCCTGATCCGCGTGCGCGGGGAGCGTGAGCCGACGCTCGGGCCGGTGCTGCTCGCCGCGGGCTCGGGGGTGCGCGCGGAGCTGTTCCGTCCCCCGGTGGAGACCACGCTCGTCGACGCCCTCGTGGACGCCGGCTTCGAGCCCTGGCTCTTCAACTGGCGGGGCTCGATCGACTTCGACCCCATTCCGTGGACGCTGGACGACGTCGCGGCGTACGACCACCCGGCCGCGGTGCGGCACATCGTGGCCGAGACCGGCGCCGCGACGATCAAGGCCGTCGTGCACTGCCAGGGCTCGACGGCCTTCTCCATGAGCGCCGTCGCCGGCCTGGTCCCGGAGGTCGACGTCATCGTGAGCAACGCGGTGTCGCTGCACCCGGTCGTCCCGGCGTTCTCCCGCGTCAAGATGGACACCCTGCGCCCGCTCTCCCAGCGGGTGACGCCCTACCTCGACCCCTCGTGGGGCGACGGCCCGACGACGTGGTTCTCGCACGTCGCGCGGGCCGCGGTGCTCGCGACCCACTGGGAGTGCGACAACCCGGTGTGCCGGATGGTGAGCTTCACCTACGGCTCGGGTCGCCCCGCCCTGTGGCGGCACGAGAACCTCGACGAGGCGACCCACGACTGGATCCGGGGCGAGTTCGGCGAGGTGCCGATGAGCTTCTTCGCCCAGATGGCCCAGTGCATCCGCGCCGGCCAGCTCGTGTCGGTCTCGACCCGCCCCGGACTGCTGGAGCGGTACGCCGACGGTCCGCCGCGCACGGACGCGCGGATCGTGCTGCTCGCCGGCCGGGAGAACCGCTGCTTCCTGCCGGAGAGCCAGCAGCGCACCTTCGACCACCTCGAGCGGCACCGACCGGGGCGGCAGTCGCTGCACCTGATGGCCGGGTACAGCCATCTCGACCCGTTCCTCGGGAAGAACGCTGCGCGCGACGTGTTCCCGACCATCGTGGACGCCCTCGTCGCCGGCCCGGGAACCGCCCCGGTCCCGGTCACAGGTGCTTGAGCGCCTCGCGTCGGGAGAGCCCTGCCATCCGGTCCTCGCGCCCGGCCACGTAGGTGCGCACCCAGGCGGGGTCGGTGCGGGCGTACTGCCGCAGCGCCCATCCGACGGCCTTGCGGACGAAGAACTCGCGCCCGTGTGCGCTGTCGTCGAGGTTCGCGTCGAGCACCTCCTCGAGCAGCGTCGTGTCGGTCTGCCCACGGTGCTTGAGCTGCGAGATCAGTGCCGCGCGGCGCAGCCAGAGCCCGCCCTCGAGGCCCCAGGCGCGCACGACCGGGGTGGCCGCGTGGCGGTGCGTGAGCAGGACCCGGCCCACGCGGTCGGTGGCCACCGGGTCGACGAGGTCCCACCACGCCCCGGTCTCCACGAGGTGGCGGTAGAGCCCGAGCGCCGAGGCGTCCTGCCAGGGTCGCGCCGACCGCACGCCGGCGAGCGCGATGGCGGCGTAGCGCTCCTCGCGGAACTCCGCCCCATCCCAGAGCGCACGCACCGCGGCCTCCCAGACGTCGCGGGTCGGGGGCAGCAGGGCCGGGTCGCGCAGGACAGGCCGCAGCGCCCGTCGCAGCTCCGGCGAGGTGATGCCGCGGTACGGCATCGCCGACTTCATGTACGCCTGTTGGGCGATGGCCCGCTCCGGGTCACCGGCGCCCACGAGCGCCGCGCGCACCGCGTCCACCAGTGGCTCGACGCCCGCTGCGTCGTCTTCCGAGGTCCCCTGTCGCTCAGGCGAGCCCGAGATGGCGCGCCTCCTCCCACAGCTCCTCGCGCACGTCGGGGTGGGCGGCGTCACGGATGATGTGCCGGCACTGCGCCTGCTGGTCGTAGCCCCACAGCTCGGCCACGCCGTTCTCCGTGACGATCGCGCTCTGCTGGAAGCTCGTCACCGGCTCGTCGAGGAGCGGCACGACGGTGGAGACGTCGGCCTTCGGGTGCCAGGACCGCAGCGCGATGAACGCCTGCCCGCCGCTGGCGTGCATCGCGCCGACGATGAAGTCGGTCTGGCCGCCGAAGCCCGAGTAGATCCGGGCGTCGATGCGGGAGGCGTTGGCCTGCCCGAAGAGGTCGACCTCGAGCGCGGTGTTGACCGAGGTCATGAACCGCTGCTGGGCGATGAGGCCGGGGTCGTTCGTGTGCTCGGTGCGCATCATCCGCACCCGGTGGTTGCCGTCGAGCCAGTCGTAGAGCTCCTGGGAGCCGAAGAGGAACGACGCGGTGAGCGGGTGGTCCTTCTCGAGCGCGCCGACCCGGTCGAGGGCGAGGACGCCGTCGGAGAACATCTCGGTCCAGATCCGCAGGCCGCGACGCCCGGTGAGCGCGTTGAGAGTGGCGTCCGGGACGGCACCGATGCCCATCTGGAGGGTCGCACCGTCGGAGACGCGGCTGGCGACCCGCTCGCCGATGGCCCGGCTGTCGTCGTCCGGCGCGAACGGGTCGTGGCTGGCGAGCGGCGTGGACACCTCGATCGCCATGTCGACCGCCTCCACGGGCACCTGGGCGTCGCCGTACGTGTACGGCATCTGGTCGTTGACGACCGCGACGACGCGCCCGGACCGCTGACGGCAGCCCTCGATGGCCGCAGGCAGCACGTTGACCTCGACGCCGAGGGAGAGCATCCCGTCCCGCGGCGGTGCGCAGTGGATGACGACGACGTCCGGGGGGAGGCGGCGCTGGAGGAGCACGGGGACCAGCGACAGCCGGCTCGGCACGTACGAGAGGTTCGAGTGCTTCCGCATCCCGCCGCCGACGAAGCACGTCTCGGCGACGACCCCCTCCCGGTCCGGGATGCCCGGTGGCGCGTTGAGCGCGTGGATGACGTAGGTGTCCTTGTTCTCGTCCAGCGCCTGCACCGCGACCCACGGGATGGCCATGTTCCCGGAGAGGACCACCCGGGGGCGGCCCGGGAGGGAGGCGAAGAATCGTCCCAGCTGCTCGACGCTCATGGTCCGCATGTCCCCATCATGGCGCGATGTCGCGTCGGGCTCGACCCTGGGTCACTGGGACCTACGGTGGGGTCATGTGCCGCAACATCCGCCAGCTCCACAACTTCGAGCCCCCGGCCACCTCCGACGAGGTGAGCGCGGCGGCGCTGCAGTACGTGCGCAAGGTGAGCGGGTCGACCCGGCCCTCGAGGGCCAACGAGGAGGCCTTCGACCGCGCCGTCGAGGAGGTCGCCGAGGCGACCCGCCGGCTGCTCGACGCGCTGGTCTCGACGGCGCCGCCGAAGGATCGCGAGGTCGAGGCGGCCCGGGCCCGGGCGCGGGCCGCCCAGCGCTACGGTCGCGGCGCCTGACGTCGAGCCGGTTCCTCCCGGCCCGGGCGGGCGGCATCGCCGCAGGTCGGGCGGTACGCCAGGGGTGACGCGCCGGTGACGGGTGGGTGGCCGGGGTGTGGCGCGCGGGCGCTCCACCGGTGTCGGGCGCGCCGCGTCGAGCCCGGGCTCGACACCCGGCAGCCCACCGGCCTGTGGACTGCAACACGCCCGAAACTTTCTCCGGTGCACACCCAGTGGACGGTGTCATCGCAGGTCAGGGCCTTCCTGGGAGTTCGCACAGAGTCTCGTCCACAGGGTTCTCCACTGAGTGTGCACAACGCCGGACGGCGTTTTCCCCAGTGTGTCCACACACCGTCAACAGCCGAACGGAGGATGTCGGCGCCAATACTTGGATGCCCGCCCGGGCCCCGCCTACGGTGACTGCGCGGACCGGGTTGTCGGTGGTCTCTGATGGTCTTGACACCACGGCGAGACGGTCCCGGCCCGGGCCGTCGCACGGCGGCCCGAGTCGGCCGCTCCGAGTTGGCAGAGGACAGGGGTAGAGCACGGTGAGCATCGCGGAGCTGGACACGGGCTACGGGCCCGGGTCGGGGGGGCCATCCGACGAGCGCGTGCCCCCGCAGGACCTCGGCGCGGAGCAGTCGGTGCTCGGGTCGATGCTGCTCGACAAGGACGCCATCGCCGACTGCCTCGAGGCGGTCAAGGGCCACGACTTCTACCGGCCCGCCCACGAGCTGATCTTCGACGCCGTCCTCGACCTCTTCGGCCGCGGTGAGCCGGCCGACGCCATCACCGTCGCCGACGAGCTGTCCAAGCGCGGCGACCTCGCCCGGGTCGGCGGGCAGGCGTACCTCCACCAGCTGATCCAGTCGGTGCCGACGGCCGCGAACGCCGGCTACTACGCCGAGATCGTCCACGAGCGGGCGGTGCTGCGGCGGCTCGTCGAGGCGGGCACGCGCATCGTCCAGATGGGGTACGCCCAGGGCGAGGGCGACGTCGAGGACATCGTCAACCGGGCGCAGGCGGAGGTCTACGGCGTCGCGGAGGCCCGGGGCGCCGAGGACTACCACCGCCTCGGCGAGCTCCTCAACGACACGATGGAGGAGATCGAGGCCGCTGCGGGGCGCACCGACGAGATGATCGGCGTGCCCACCGGCTTCATCGAGCTCGACGAGCTCACCCACGGCCTGCACCCCGGGCAGATGATCGTCGTCGCGGCGAGACCTGCTGTGGGCAAGTCGACGATAGGAATCGACATCGCCCGGGCGGCGGCCATCAAGCACAAGCTGGCGACGGCGGTGTTCTCGCTCGAGATGAGCCGCACCGAGATCACCATGCGCATCCTCTCGGCGGAGGCCACGCTCCAGCTCCAGGACCTGCGTCGCGGGCTGAAGAACCAGGACCAGTGGAACAAGCTGGCGCGGATCATGGGCAAGATCTCGGACTCCCCGCTCTTCGTCGACGACTCCCCGAACATGTCGCTGATGGAGATCCGGGCGAAGTGCCGGCGCCTCAAGCAGCAGCACAACCTCAAGCTCGTCGTCATCGACTACCTGCAGCTGATGACCTCGGGCAAGAAGGTCGAGTCGCGTCAGCAGGAGGTCGCGGAGTTCTCCCGGGCGCTGAAGCTGCTCGCCAAGGAGCTCGAGGTGCCGGTCATCGCGATCAGCCAGCTGAACCGTGGTCCCGAGCAGCGCACCGACAAGCGGCCGCAGATGTCCGACCTGCGAGAGTCGGGCTGCCTGCCGGCGGAGACCCGGGTGTTGCGCGCGGACACCGGTGCCGAGGTGACTCTCGGCGAGTTGCACCGGTCCGGTGCGCGCGACATCACCGTGTGGGCCCTCGACGACGGGCTGCGGTACACGAAGCGGACGATGACGCACGTCTTCTCGACGGGAACGGCGCCGGTGTTCCGGCTGACCCTGTCGTCGGGCAAGACGCTCCGCGCCACCGAGAACCACCCGTTCCTCACCTACGGCGGCTGGTCGCCACTGGCCTCGCTGCGCACCGGGGACCGGATTGCCGTGCCTCGGCACGTGCCGTCGCCGAGGGCGCTGACCGAGTGGGACGACAGCCGGGTCATCCTGCTGGCACACCTCATCGGCGACGGCTCGTTCGTCCGCCGGCAGCCGATCCGGTACGCGGGCGTCGACGAGGCGAGCCTCACCGCGGTCACCAAGGCGGCGATGGTGTTCGGCGTGGCTGCGGTCCGCGACGGGCTCGGCCTGTTCGGGGCACGGTCGCACGAGACGTTCGTGCCGGAGGAGGTGTTCAGCCTCCCGAAGGAGCAGATCGCACTGTTCCTCCGGCACCTGTGGTCCACCGACGGCTCGGTCACGGTGCGCAAGGACGGGCGTGGCGGCCGCGTCTACTACGCGTCGACCTCGCGCCGGCTCGTCGACGACGTCTCCCGGCTGCTGCTGCGGTTCGGCATCCAGGTGCGGCTGCGGGTCACGCGGACGCGCGGGTACCGCGACGGCTACACGATCGACGTCTCCGGGGTCGACAGCCAGCGCCGCTTCCTCCAGGAGATCGGGGTGCACGGGGGGCGTGGGGAGTCGGCCGCCCGGCTGCTCGAGATCGTCCGTGACGTCTCGGCGACCACGAACGTCGACACGGTGCCGAAGCAGGTGTGGGACGACGTCCGGGAGCAGATGAGCGCCGAGGGGATGACGACGCGCGAGTTCCAGACGGCGCTCGGCACGCCGTACTGCGGGTCCGCGCTGTACGCCAGCGCGCCGTCACGGGCACGGTTGACGCGGGTGGCCGAGGTGCTCGACGACGCCGAGCTGGAGATGATGGCGGTCAACGACGTCTTCTGGGACACGGTGGTCTCGGTCGAGCCCGACGGCGTCGAGGAGGTCTACGACGCCACCGTCCTCGATTGCCACAACTTCATCGCGAACGGCGTCGCGGTGCACAACTCGATCGAGCAGGACGCCGACGTCGTGATCCTGCTGCACCGCGACCGCTCCGACCCCGAGCGCGACGGTGAGGCCGACGTCATCGTGGCCAAGCACCGCAACGGGCCGACGGCCGACATCGTCCTGGCCTTCCAGGGCCACTACTCCCGCTTCAACAACATGGCCAAGGACGGCGGCTTCTAGCGTCGAGCTGCACCGGGTCCGTCGGGCGGTCGAGGCGTGGCCGCCGGCGGTGGGTAGCCGTCCTGGCGTGCGCGAACGGTCGTCATCGCCTCGTGGGTCTCGGAGGCGGTGAGTGCGCGGGTGGGGAGCGGGGTGAAGCCCGTGCGCTC
>Ga0316578_10000293_pt1 | contig 15200 bp, 11 predicted proteins | sample J0NA_2_FD_203076 | JGI IMG/M metagenome (GOLD analysis project Ga0316578, IMG submission 203076) | Rhizosphere microbial communities from salt marsh grasses in Alabama, United States - J0-2_160517rDrC | ecosystem: Host-associated > Plants > Roots > Rhizosphere | place: USA: Alabama | collected... | reverse complement strand
CGGACCCGGCAATCCACCGCAAACCGGACGGCACGGCCACCCGGCGCGGGGGGCGTCGAGTCCGAGACGGCGCGCGTTCGACAAAACGATACGCCGCGCACAGCCGTGGCGCAACGACGGGACCCAGACGGACCTCACCCGGGAATGGGCGTTTCGGGTCGCCTTGGCTGCCCCCAAAGGCCGCTCGGAGAGGTGAGGCCGCCTCTCCCTGATCTCGCATCCACACGATCGGATGACCTTCCTGTATCATGGGCGAGAGCGACCCCATGCGCTCGACGCTCGGGCCGCCGAGGCCACACAGAACAAGCATTCAGGTGAAACGTAGGAGACGCTTCATGTCCGATGCCCCGTTCGAGCTCGTCGATGCCAGAGACGGCTTCTTCGACAGCAACTGGTTTCAACACTGCCGCGAGACGCAGACGCCATTTGTCGTCGTGCGCAACGGCGAGACCTCCGCCGACGTCCTCTGGGACTTCGTCACCCTTCCACCCCAACTCGACGCCGAGTTGAAACGCGATCTTGCATCCCTGGAACGCGATGCGCGGGCGATCTTCGATCGGTACGCGGTCGCGGAGTCGTTTCTCCGTGTCAAGGCGACGCTGATCGGATTCGATCGCCTGCCTGTCGATGCAGCGAAGAGCGCCGCGGCGGATCTTTACCGCCTGATCACCGATTACCTGCCGGTCGCTGAGACCGTCACCAGGACGCCAAACCAGACCGACCCGGATCTGAGCACAGGCCCTGGGTCCACAGGCGGCGCTGAGCTGCCGAAGTCGCATCGACTCTGGGTCGAAACGATCAGCACCTCGACGGCGGCGTAACGGTCCTTTCCAGGCTCCGACACAAGATAGGGATCATCGGAGGTCGTTGCGCACAAGATGTTGTGTTTTTTACTGGACATCCCAGTCAAATCCCCTAAACTTCTCCGCATGTCGGAGTATCCTAGTCGGGTACTTCGCACGCGCCTATGCAGGAACCAGATTCGGTCGCGCGCTCCAGCGCCAATGCGGTTGAACACGCCTTATTCAGGAGAGACAAGATGCTGAACTGGGACGATCCACTTGCCACGACCGGAACCGCCGGACCCACCTCGAAAGGGCGCCTGGCTGTCGATTCGACAGACCAATCCGACGACTGGACGGCGGCCCCGGAAACCGAAGCGAGCGTCCCGTTCCGGACTCGCAGTGACCCAGAGCGTCCCGCACAGGTGCGTCCGGGCGAAGGCCTGGTCAGCAATACCGACCTGATGGCCACGGCCGGCGCGGCCCCCGTCGTCGATCCGAACCCTTTCCCGGCGTCCGAGTTGCACCAGGCGGAGCTGGCGATCGCCGACACACTCCTTCCGCCCGAGACCTCCGAGACCTGGCAGGCCGCCAGGCATCCCGACGACGATCCCACCGGGGGTGCCACCGGTCTCGAGACGTTGGAGATGGGCGCCGGACGGGTGCGCGTGGACGACAAGAAGATCATCAACTGTCGCGCCGATCTGAATCAGCTCGTGCCCTTCAAGTACGAGTGGGCCTGGCAGAAGTATCTGGACGCCTGCGCCAACCATTGGATGCCGCAAGAGATCAACATGAACGCGGACATCGCGCTCTGGAAGGATCCCAAGGGCCTGACCGAGGACGAGCGCACGATCATCAAGCGCAACCTGGGCTTCTTCTCCACGGCCGACTCGCTGGTGGCCAACAACCTGGTGCTGGCGGTCTATCGCCACATCTCCAACCCGGAGTGCCGGCAGTATCTGCTGCGCCAGGCCTTTGAGGAGGCCCTGCACACGCACGCGTATCAGTACGTCGTCGAGAGCCTGGGGCTGGACGAGGGCGAGATCTTCAACATGTACCGCGAGGTTCCCTCGGTCGCCCGCAAAGCCGAATGGGCCCTGCCCTACACCCGGTACCTGGCCGACCCCCACTTCAAGACGGGCACGGCCGAGAACGACCGCAGGCTGCTGCGAGAGCTGGTCGCCTTCTATGTCATCTTCGAAGGCATCTTCTTCTATGTCGGGTTCGTGCAGGTCTTGAGCATGGGCCGGCGCAACAAGATGACCGGGACTGCCGAGCAATTCCAATACATCCTGCGCGACGAGTCCATGCACATGAACTTCGGGATCGACGTGATCAACCAGATCAAGATCGAGAACCCGCATCTTTGGAGCCCGGAATTCAAGCAGGAGCTGGTCACCATGATCCGCGAGGCGGTGTCCATGGAATCCCAGTACGCCCACGACACCATGCCGCGCGGCGTCCTTGGGCTCAACGCACCCATGTTTGAGGAATACCTTCAGTTCATCGCCAACCGCCGCTGTGCGCAGATCGGCCTCCCGGAGCAGTACCCGGGCGCCACCAACCCTTTTCCCTGGATGTCCGAGGTGCTGGATCTCAAGAAGGAGAAGAACTTCTTCGAGACCCGCGTCACCGAGTATCAGACCGGCGGCGCACTGAATTGGGATTGAGTCGCGTGCTGGAGGCGCGCAGAGATAGCGTCCCGCTCAGATTCCGGGCGGTCAAGACCAGACTGCCATCGGCTATTTCCAGATCTGCCGCTGTTTGAAAGGCTGTGCTTGGATTCGCTGAAGGCTTGAGGAAGAAGCCGTAGAAGGCGACTTCTGGATTTTTTTCTCGAACCTTCAGCTGACTGGACGCCAGATCTCAGTAGCTGGGCAGGTCTGACTAGACACCGCTCGACAAGGGCGTCCGATCACTGAACACCCAAATGCCGCGCCGCCGCGGGTATGTCGCCGGCCGAGAAGTCGTCATGGTCGGATAGCCGAACCCAGGAACCCAGTGCTCGTTTTCGCTCCGTGTCTGTCGCATTGCTGCCGCTGGCCGAAACGGCCGCGATCTGGCAGATGCTCCAGAAAACGGACGCCGCGGAGCATCATCCGCAGACGGCTTCAACCTGTTGCTGTCGCTGTGCGGCCGAGGGCGTTTCCGCTCCGCAAGGCCCGTTCCCGGCCCCCATGTGAAGCTTCACATAGGGACCCAACGCGGTCTCGAGCGGACATGCTGCGGCCGATTGCGCCGCCGCCAGCCAGGAAGGCTGTTTGGCGCTGTTTCGCCTTGTGCGACGCTCCGCTGCCTTGCTGGTAGACTCTTGGAAGCGGCGGCCGGGGTCCGCCTTGCCCCCCCTCCGACCCATTCCCCGGTGGCGTTCCGAAATCAGTCCTGGACGAGGACGGAAATGAATTTGCTTCTGCTGGCCCTGGGCTTGGTCCTGCTGACGGCGGGTGCGGAGTCCCTCGTACGGGGGGCCTCTCGGGGGGCGGCGCGTCTTGGCATCCCGTCGCTCGTCGTTGGCCTCACGGTCGTGGCTTTCGGCACCAGCGCGCCAGAGTTCGCGGTCAGCGTCCAGTCAGCTTGGTCTGGCCAGCCGGACATTGCCCTAGGAAACGTCGTCGGCAGCAACATCTTCAACGTACTTTTCATCCTTGGCGTTTCGGCCGTGATTGTACCGCTTGCCATAGCGAGCCAGCTCATCCGCATCGACGTACCTCTGATGATCGGGGCCTCCGTCCTGCTGCTGCTGTTGGCGCTCGACGGGAGCATCGGCCGCATCGACGGCGCGATCCTCTTCTCGGGCCTGGTGCTTTACACCGGCTTCCAGATCCGCCAGGGCCGGCGCGAGCAGCAGAATGCAAGGGACCGCGGCGAACCACCCACCGGGGGCTGGTGGGCGGACCTTGCCTTCATCGTGGGGGGGCTGATCCTGCTGGTGTGGGGGTCGCGCCTGCTGTTGGGGAGCGCGGTGGCCATCGCCCAGTCCCTGGGGGTGAGCGAGCTGGTGATCGGGCTCACCATCGTCGCAGCAGGAACCTCGATGCCGGAGGTCGCCACCTCCGTGGTCGCGAGCCTCCGGGGTCACCGGGACATCGCGGTGGGCAACGTGGTGGGCAGCAACGTCTTCAACATCCTGGGCGTGCTGGGGCTCTCCGCGGTAGTGTCGCCGATGGGTATCGGCGTGGCACCCCAGGCACTTCATTTCGACTTCCCGGTGATGGTTGCGGTGGCGGTCGCCTGCCTGCCCATCTTTGTCACCGGCCGGGAGATTGCCCGCTGGGAGGGCGGCCTCTTCCTCGCTTACTACATCGCCTACACCACCTACCTGGTGATGGCCGCGACTCATCACGCGGCCCTTGGAGCCTACGCCAGCGCCATGCTTTGGTTCGTCCTGCCACTGACCGCCGTAACCCTGGCGGCACTGCTGGTAAGCCACCACCTGGTGAGTAGGCGCGGGGGCGGTGTGCATTGAGCCGGACCGCCGGGTCCGCCGCAGGCGACCGGGCATGGGCGACCCCGAATCTGGGATTGCCCGTTTCGCTGGCTGAGGCAGATCTGGGAATCGCCGTCAGACGGCGATGAGCGTCCGGCGGACAGCGGATCTCGAAGCAACGCTCGGCTTTCGCAGCGAATCTGGGAACAGACTGCGAGATTGTCCAAACCAAGGTGACGCGCGTTTGTTTGGGTTCCTGTCCTTCTGATGCGCAATCTGTGTACAGAGGTGCGGCGACGAGGCGAAGCACAAGCGCTCTAGCGTGAGTGGTGGCACGAGCACCAGCCTGGCCTACGCCGCCCGCGGCCGCTTCCAGGTATAAACCGCGGTGACCGCATAGTTCCACACTGCACCAACCAGGATCCCGGCCAGGGCCGATATGAACCAGCCAGAGTGACCGCCCTGGAACAGATAGTTGGCGATCCCGACGTTCGCCAAGGCGCCGACACTGCACGCAGCCACGAACGAAAGCCAGCCCGAGATCAGCTGCCGACCCTGCAGGCGCATGTCGCGGTAGGTCAAGAGGTTGTTCAGGAAGAAGTTGCTGGTCATCGCAACCAGTGTGGCCGTGGTCTGGCTGACCAGGAAGGCACCCGTCCCGAGCAGCGTCAGCATGGGCCAGAGCACCGCCATGTGGACGAAGACCCCCAAGCCGCCGATCGCGGAGAAGGCGATAAATCGAACCGGGATGACCGGACCGATCAGCTTCTGGGTCAGCATCAGCAGATATTCCCAGAGGACCGCGTTGTCGAGCTTGCTGCGGCCGGTCTCGCGCGCACGAAAGGTAAAGGGAAGCTCGCGAAAGCGAAGCGGCCGCTCTGCCGCGGAGAAGATGTCGAGCAGGATCTTGAAACCGACCCCGCTCAACCGCCGCACGGACGACTGGATCACCCCGGCGCGGACCAGGAAGAATCCGCTCATGGGGTCTTTGAGGTCAGCATGGATCAGGTGCTGGCCAATGCGGGTCGCCAGCCGGCTCATGGATTGACGGCGCTCGCTCCAGTCACCCACGCCGCCCCCGGCGACGTAGCGACTGCCGACGACGATGTCCAGATCTTCCCTCTTGATCACCTCGAGCATCTTGGGCAAAAGGGTCTCGTCATGCTGGAGGTCACCGTCGATCACGGCGAGGAACGGCGCCGCGGTTGCCATCATCCCCTCGATGCAGGCCGATGAGAGCCCACGCCGACCGATGCGCTGAACCAGCCTGACGCGTGGATCCCGTCGCGCGATGGTGCGCACCCGCTCGGCGGTCCCATCCGGCGAATCGTCGTCGACGAAGATCAGCTCCCAATCGACCCCCGCGAGCACGGAGCCAACGCGACGGACCACCTCCTCCACCATCTCCACCTCCTGATAGGTGGGGACGATGACGGCCAACTCAGGCGGATGGCAGGCCTTGGTGGACATCGGCTGATCAGGCATCGTTTCGGGCATGAGCGAATGTCAGATAAGGGGCCGGGATCGGCGCAGCGGATCGCTGCCGCAGCTGATGAATCGGGAGAAGGCCGTCTAGCCGCAAAGACACACGCGACGCAACGGTTTGAACAAGCTTGCACCACAGGACCCCCTATTCTAGCGCGATCGAGTCGCCTGAGCCGACGTGTCCGACCAACATTCGCGGCTGTCTTCACAAGGACGAGCATGCACGTCATGACGTGCATGTTGGCCGCTTGGCGGCCGGTCGATCCCTAGGAGCGTGTCGGACTTAGGATGAACCGGCTACGGAAGCGGGACAAGGGTCCATGTCGCCCCGCTTTTCGTTACATAGTCCCCGCTATGCGCCTCACAACCGGAACGCAATGGCCTCGCTCTCCCACTCCCTCGCTTCGATCCCCCTAAGTCCGACACGCTCCTAGCGCAACGACCGGGTTCGAGTCCGCGGTTGCGCTATGGTCGGGACATCCAGGGACAACATACCGAGCATCCCATCGACGCCATTTTTGACTACAATGCGCGCCATCTGGCATTGCCCGAGCTGACCGATGACCTCGGTGACTTCGACCGCTCGCTTCGCCGTCGACGAGCTGCTCGGCGGCCCGCGCGTCTCGGACGCCACCCCGCGATCGGCGCTCGACTGGGTGGACCTCATTCGCCGCGGCATTCCATCCCCCGCGGTCGATGCGCTGACGCGGCTCACACACCTGACTCAAACCGAGCTGGCGGCAGCCGTAGGCATACCCGTGCGGACTCTGGCACGTCGCAAGCGCGAAGGACGACTCACCAGCGGGGAGTCCTCCAGACTGATGCGTCTGCCCCGCGTGATTGCGCGTGGGGAAGAGGTCTTCGAAGACCTGGACGCTGTCCTCGATTGGCTCAAGCTCGAGCGTCCAGGACGACCGAACCCTCCGGGTCTTGACCGCGACGCGCGATGATCAGGCCACTCAACGAGCCACGAGCCCATGCACCCGACCCTGGACACCAGTGCACCCGGTCATCATTCGCGCCTTCTGATCGTTCTCATCGCGACCATGACCGCTTGGCGGCTGGCCGTGGCCGGGATCCTGCCGGCGACACAGGACGAGGTCTATTACTTCAACTGGGCTCGCAGCCTCGGGTGGGGCTATTTCGATCACCCTCCGGGCGTGGCGTTGCTGGGGATCGGCACCTTGCTCGCGCCCGGCTCCGCGCTCGCCGGCCGCCTCGGGACGGTGGTCGCGAGCCTGCTGACCCTGGTGATCCTCGCCCGCTTCTATCGCAACTGCGGACTCACCGACCCACCCGACCTGGCCCTGGCCTTGATCCTGGTCTTCGCGACGATTCCCGGCTTCGCCAGCGGCATCATCACCACGCCCGACACCCTGCTCGCGCTGGCCTGGGCACTGGCCCTGCACGAGGGCGAGCGCGCGCTCGCCGGAGACCGCCGGCGCTGGCTTTCGGCCGGTCTCGCGACGGGCCTTGGTCTCCTGGGGAAATACACCATGGTCCTGATCGGACCGGTTCTTCTCTGGGCCATCCTGCGCAGCGACCCGCGGGCCCTGCGCACGGCTTGGCCCTACCTGGGTGGCCTCCTAGCACTGCTGGTCTTCGCCCCCAACATCCTCTGGAACCAGCAGCATGACTGGCTGACCATGCGCTTCCAGCTCGGCCATGGCCTCTCGACGCAGGTCGGCGTCCTACCCGTCGGCGCCGCTGGCGAGATCGCACACATCGGCCCGCAAACGCCGGGCGAGCGCATCGCCAGCGTCCTGGGCTATCTCGGCACGCAGCTAGGCTTCTGGGGGCTGATCGCGATCCCCTTGCTGGTCGCCCCCTGGACCGGGCGGAGGCGCGGCGGTGGATTCACAAACGACACAACCGAGATCCTCGCCCGTCACGCCAGGCCACTGGTGTGGGCCGCCGCCATTTTCCCCCTCGCCTTCTTCGCCCTGGTTGCAACGGGCAGCGAGGTGGAGCCGAACTGGCCGGCCGTGTATCTCCTGTCCGCGGCGCCCTTAACGGCCCTGCTCCTCCGCAGCCTGCGACCCTGGGCGATCGCGGCCGCACTGGGCAACCTGCTGCTTATCAGCCTGTATGCGGTCCATGCGGCAACCGCCGCACTCCCCCTCGGAGACCGTCTGAATCGAGTTCTGCGCGAGACCCACGGATTCGAGCAGCTGGCCCGAGTCGTCGGCGACCTCCGAGGGCCGGTCCATGCCGATCGCTACCAGACGACCGCGATGCTGCGGTTCTATGCCCCTCGGCTTCAAACCACCACTCAGTGGCCCGGCCTGACACGACCATCCGAATACCTCCGAGGACAGATCGCGCCACGCATCGACCCCGACTCGACTCACACGCCCTTCTGGCTGGTGTCAGGCTATGGAGCACCGCCGGCCATCCCAGGGTTTCGCAGCGACATCCACCGCAAACTCTTCGATTGTGCAGGCCAGGCACTGACCGAAACGGCGGAAGCGCCCTGCGCTCACCCGCTGCACACCTGGCATCTGTATCATTACGTGCCGGATGGCTGAATCCCTTCGCCATCTTTCGGGCCTAAGGCGCTACGATGACCGCACCCCGGTTCGCGGCACCTTCCGGATCCTTCAGCACATCCGTCTCCCAGAAACGTACGACCCGCCATCCTAGATTCGCCAGCAAGGCGTCGTCGCGGCGGTCTCTGTCTCGGTTGTAGGCGATCTTCGCGAGCCAATAAGGGCCATTGTTACCCGCCCCCAGCCGTTCCTTACGTTGCTCCCAGTCACGCCCATGCCACCTGCAGCCGGATATCCGGACTCCCCTCCTCCTCGAGTCGAACCCATTCGGCAACGCCGGGCAGCCTGGCCAACTGCCGTTCCAGGTGAACCTCCGCCACCGATCCGCGCCGACGAAGAACCCGCGTTCCGGGGTTAATGCCGAATAACAGGGTGGTGTAAAGCTGAAAGGGATCCTGCCAAAGCTCATGGAGCTGGCCATCTTTCGAGCCGTACTTGAGTTGAAAGCGATGCTCGTCGCAGGGACGATTTCGCGTGGCTCTCGCGTTGGCCAGAAAGGCGTAGACAAGGATGCCCATTCGCTCGCCGTCGGGTGCTTCGAAGGTCAGTCGGAAGGGCGCCTCGTTGGGCGGTGACACCCTCAGCAAGGTGCAGCCGCAGCGCTCGAGCGCATCCTGGAGGTAAGTCAGCAGTGGGCCACGATCTCGGGCGCTGACACGAAACGGCCGGAAGTCCGACAGTCTCCGCGAGCGCCGAGGGCACCGCATTGCCAACCTGACGCTGCACGCTGCTCAATGAGCCCAGCACCTGGTAGTCGTCAGGCATGGTCTGCAGGCGACAGAGCTCGCGCGCCGAGAGACGGCGTTTCTTCCAGTGAAAGGGCCCAGTGGCCGGGCCGGGCTGAGCGGTCAGCGTCCAGGAGGGCTGATCCTTGGCAAGCTTGAGCAGGAAGTTCCAATATCGCCGCCGCCAACCGAAGAGGGACGGCCCATCCCCACGGTCGGTGAAATAGAGATAATTCGACCCTTCGGGCACCGAAGGCAGAAGGTCAGCCCACTTGCCGCGCAGCTTGAGCTCCGGCGAATCGTCATCGTCCAAATCCCACAAGGCGTCCCAGGCAGTGTGAAAAGACTGGGTCGGTCCATCCAGCTCCAGCTCAACTTGCTCGGGCCCCGGGGCTAGTCGGTGCGTCCGCGCGATACCACCGAAAGGCGTCCCATCCCTCGCACCGATCAGGAAGGCCCGCTCACGGGCCTGGGGAACGCCGAGCTCCGCGGCGTTCAGCACCAACAAAGACGCTCTATACTCCGTTCCGCTGACCCGGTTGATGGACTCCAGGGTCGCCTGAATCAGACGCAGGCCCTCATCTTTTCCCTTGAAGGCCAACCCCGCTACGTTCTCCATCAGGAAGGCGCGCGGCCGGGTGTCGCGCAGAACCCGCAGAAAGGCGGCCACCGTATCCGCTCGCGGGTCATCAAGACGGCGCGCATCTCCGGACGCCCAGTAACCAGCCTTCGAGAAAGGCTGACAGGGAGGCCCCCCGATCAGGATATCGACCTCGCCTGGACCCAGGTCGGCGATCTGCAACAGGTCTGCGCTGGCGACCTCGTGAATGGATCGGTCTATCACGGGCCAAGACCGGTTGGCCCGGAGGGTTCTGACACAGTCTTGGTCGATCTCGACCGCTGCACGGCACTCGAATCCGGCCGCCTCAAACCCGAGGTCTAGCCCGCCGGCGCCGGTGTAGAGGCTGATCAGGGAGAAGGGCTTCTCTGACGACATCTAGCTGGCTTCGCCCGGCAAGTGGAAAGATCGGATGGCGGCGTTAAGACTAGGTAGGGCAACTCGATGCTAACTGCGCCCGCCCCACCCTTCAACGCCGTCAACCCGCCAAAGAACTGATGTCGGACCAGGCTGATGCACTCTAACTGAGCGTCCAGCAGCTTGACTCGATCATAACGCTGTCACCTGATTCATCAGTGTTTCTCTTCGCGTGCATGGCCGCCGCCCTTGCCGGCAGCGACGCGGTCCATGACCGCGAACAGCACACCGGACACGACGAAGGCCATGTGGATGCCGACCTTCCAGGCCAGCTGCTCGTTGGTCAGCTTCTCCACATACATGAAGGCCTTGAGCAGCTCGATGCCGGAGATCGCGACGATGGAGCCGATGAGCTTCATCTTCAGCTCGGCGAAACCGACATGACCCATCCAGTTGGGGCGATCCTCGTGGCTGCCCGTTTCGATCCGGGAGACAAAGTTCTCGTAGCCGGCCAGGACGATGATCAGCACCAGGTTCGCGATCATGACGACGTCGATCAAAGAAAGCAGACCGATGATCACGTCACCGCCTTCGGCGGTAAATACCAGCGGGATGAAGTGGAGTAATTCCTTAACGAACTTGACGAGCAACAGCAGGATCGACAACACCAGCCCGAGGTAAAAGGGCGCGAGCAGCCAGCGACTGCTGAAGATCAGCCATTCGAGGAGGTACTCGATCCGTTTCATGTCCGGGCTCCGATTCGCCGTGAGGCCGTTGATTCTGAAGAGGCGCTGTAAATTTCGGCATTTCCCGCGGCACAGGCGGCTGCCACCCTGTTCACTCGCCGAGGCAACTCAAACTGAGAGAAGGGCGCGCCTGCATTGTGCCGTTCGGTGCTGATCTCCGGGCCACGATGGCCAATCAATCGGCCTCTGCCCACATCCCGCGATGGCGAGCCGCGCGCAAGGTGGAGACATGGAAGGCACGACGGAGGTGAGCGCAAGGACGATCGCCGCGCCCGTCACCCGAATCGACTGGTCGCGACTGATCGGTTTCCGCCGCCTCGCGGACGAAGCACCCGATGCGGGTACGAGGCGATCGGCAACGCACCTCGCATGGGAGCCCGACGTCGGTCGCGTGCGAGAACGCCCGCCGATGCGATGCTACCCGCGCCGGGCCCGCGCTTCAACGCCGTCTGCCCGCCGTCTCAAGCTTCGACGACCTAGGAATTTCCGTCGCCGCGCGAGTCAGTCAAGACGGTCTGTCGTCCTCCAGCTCAATCCGAATGACAGGAGTGGCGGCGAGCGTGCGATGCACCGGGCAGCGGGCGGCGATTTCGAGCAGTCGCGCGCGTTGCTCGGGGGTGAGTGCGCCATGGATGTCGAGGCGCATGAGGATACGATCGACCTTGCCGTCCGCCTGATCGCAGTCCCGGCAATCCTGCGCGTGGATACGCTCGTGACTGAGGCGCACCTCGATGTCGTCGACCGGTAGACCCTTGTGCCTGGCGTACATCCGCAGGGTCATGGAGGTGCAGGCGCCGAGGGCCATCATCAGAAGATCGTAGGGCGTTGGGCCCAGGTCCGAGCCGCCAACCGACCTGGGCTCGTCGGCCAGCCACTGGTGCCGATGGGTGTAGAGTCCACGCAGAAAACGGGTATCGAGCTCGGTGACCAGGACCTCACCTTCGGACACGCGGGGCGCGGTGCCGATGCTCTGCTCGAACGCATGCCGACCCAGGCCCAGGTAGCGGCTCGCCCAGGCGACCAGCGTCTCGGCAACATACTCGGCGTCCTCGCGATTGCTGAGAAGGTGATCGGCCTTGTCCAGGGAGATAAAGCTCTTGGGGTGACGGGCCGCCTGATAGATCTTAGCCGCCTCTTCGATCGACACGATGGTGTCGAGCGGCGAGTGAAAGACCAAAAGGGCACGATTGAGGTGACGGATATGATCGGCTGAGGCATGCTGGTCGAGATCCTCGAGGAGCTGCTTGCGGATACGAAAGCGCCGCAGCCCGATCTGCACCTCGGCCTCGCCGATCGCCTCCAGCTGTCCGCGCGCCCCGCTGAAGAGATGCTGCACGTGTGAGGCGGTCGCCGGGGCGGCAATCGTCACCACCGCCTCAACCGACGGGAGCTGAGGCACCGCCGCGAGGACCGCGGCCCCGCCCAGACTGTGACCGATCAGGAGCGCCGGCGCCTCGTAGTCCTGCTCGAGCTTCCACGCCGCGGCCAGGAGATCGGCAACGTTCGAGGAGAAGTTGGTGTTGGCGAAATCCCCGTCGCTGTTGCCGAGTCCGGTGAAATCGAAACGCAGCACGGCGATGCCGCGGGCGGCCAGGGCCCGACTGATCCGGGTCGCCGCGGCGATATCCTTGCTGCAGGTGAAGCAGTGCGCGAACAGTGCATAACGGGCGGTCGGCACCGGATCGGGCGGGGTCTCGAGCAGCCCGGCCAGGGTCTGTCCTTCGGCATTCGGAAACTCGAGCTTGATACGCGCCATGGCGATTCCTCGTCTTGAGACCGGGCAATCTTGACCGGTACCGGAACGGCTTGCACCGGCGACGCGTCGCGAGCCTGACCGGATGGGCAACGGCGACGCGACCGAGCCGGCGACCAGGCCGCTCCCAGGCTGCCCCACCCGCGGGAGTATGCTAGCCTACCAGCGCGTCTGAATTGAGGCCGCTTCAATCAGCGGCCGGACGACGCCGGCCGAATGATGGCGGCGGTCTTCAGGAGATGGGAAACGCACTGAGCCAGCGTTTTCCCTGAGCTCACCACCAGAGTGGGGGTACACCAATGGGATGGGTACTGCTTGGAATGATCATGCTGGTGGCGGTCCTCGTGATCGTCATTTACAACCGTCTGATCGCGAGTCGGAATCGCTACAAGAACGCCTTTGCGCAGATCGACGTCCAGCTCACCCGCCGCTATGACCTGATCCCGAACCTGGTCAAGGTGGCGGAACGCTACATGACCCATGAGCGCGAGACCCTCGAGGCCGTCATCCAGGCGCGCAACCAGGCGGTGGGGGATCTGAAACAGGTCGCGGCCGATCCCGGCGACGTGGCGGCCATCGAGCGGCTGGCTCAAGCGGAGATGGGAGTGGCGGGGGCTTTGGGTAAGCTCTTCGCGCTCGCCGAGGCCTATCCGGACCTCAAGGCCAATCAAAACATGATGCAGCTCTCCGAGGAGCTGGTCAGCACCGAGAACCGCGTCGCCTTCGCCCGCCAGGCGTTCAATGACACGGTGATGTCGTACAACAACCTGCGCGAGGTCTTCCCGAACAACCTGATCGCCCAGCGCTTCGGATTCGAGCCGGCCCGGTTGCTGGACATCGAGGCACCGGAGAAACGCGAGGCCGTCCGGGTCTCCTTCTAACCCGCCGCCGGCGATGAACTTCTTCGAGCACCAGGACCGTGCCCGGCGCCGCACGCGTCTCCTGGTGCTTCTATTCGTATTGGCCGTGATCAGCATCATTCTGGTCGTCGACCTGGTCGCCTTGGTCTACCTGCGACTTCGCTCCGATCCGACGGCACCCCTGCTCACGCAGGCATCGCTGGGCGCGCACCTGCCGGTGCTGGTCTGGGTCTCTGCGCTCACCGCCGGTTTCATCGGGCTCGCCAGTCTTTTCCGCATCCTCACCCTGCGCGGCGGTGGCGGGGCAGTGGCACGGGGTCTCGGCGGCGTGCTCGTCGGAGCGAATACGACGGACCCCCAGCTGCAGCGCTTGCGCAACGTGGTGGAAGAGATGGCGATCGCCGCGGGTGTCCCGGTACCCGAGATCTACGTGCTGGAGCAGGAGGAAGGCATCAATGCCTTCGCCGCCGGCTACTCGCCCGCCGACGCCGCGGTCGCCGTCACCGGCGGGGCTTTACGGACCCTGAGTCGCTCGGAGCTGCAGGGGGTGGCCGCCCATGAGTTTTCACATATCCTCAACGGCGACATGCGGCTCAATATCCGCCTGATCGGCATCCTGTTCGGGATCCTGGTCCTCGCCCTGATCGGTCGGCTGATGCTCTCGGTCCGCCACGCGAGGACCAGCAGGAGCGCGGGCGCGCTGGTCGCGATCGCCCTGGCCCTCATCGCGACGGGCTACATTGGGCTCTTTTTCGGACGCCTGATCCGCGCCTCGGTATCCCGCCAGCGCGAGCTCCTGGCGGACGCCTCTGCGGTTCAATTCACCCGGGAGCCTGCCGGGATTGCCGGTGCCTTGAAGAAGATCGCGGCAAGCAAGAGCGGCTCGGTGCTTGCCAGTGACACCGAGGAGATCGGGCACATGCTCTTCGCCGCGGGTCTCTCACGTCAGCTGTTGGCCACGCACCCGCCGCTCCTCGAGCGGATCCGCGCGATCGAGCCCGACTTCGACCCGGCGGAGCTCGAGGCGATCCGCGCACGGCTCGTGCCCCTTCCGCGGGTCGCGGCCGCCGTGATCGCGTCACCATCAGGGCCCAGACGCCGATCCGGCGGCATCATGTCCGAAGCCGATCAGGTGATCACGCGGATCGGCCGCCCGGACACCGATCAGATTCGGGCCGCCGCAGAGCTCGCCCAGGCAATCCCCCAGCCGCTCGCGCGCGCTGCACGCTCCACTGAGTGGGTCGTGGAAGCGATCTGCTACCTCTTGATGGACCCGGATGCCGAGATCCGCGAGCGCCAGCTCCTGATGGTGGCCGAAGCACTCGGGATCGAGGGCGAACGACAGGTGAGCACGCTCCTGGCCGCTGTGCCGAGCCTGGCGCCGGAGCTGCGCATCCCGCTCTTGGAGATTGGCTTCCCGACCCTGCGTCGTCGACCCCAGGCCGAGCTGAACCGCCTCATGGACCTGATCGATCGGCTCATCCGTGCCGACGGTCGGGTCGATGTCTTCGAGTACGCCCTCGCGCGGCTGCTCTCCCAGCAGATCCGGGACGCCATCGCCCCCACCCAGGCACGCGGTGCCGGGACCGGCCGGCTGACCGACGGCGAGCGCGAGGCCCGAGATCTCCTGATGATCCTCGCGCGCCAGGCGAATCCGGAGCGACGGGCCGCCCAGGCGGCCTTCGCCGCCGGCCTGGCGGTCCTCGGGATCGGCGTCGGCGAGTTGGAGCCCCTCGCATCAGCGGACTGGTCCGATCGGCTCGACCGGGCGCTCGCGCGACTGGACGACTTGCGCATCGAGGACAAACTACGCCTGCTCCGCGCACTCATCGCGACCGTGAGATACGCCGGGGTGAGCCAGACCGAGGTCGAGCTGCTGCGGGCGGTCGTCGCG
>Ga0316578_10000291_pt1:10000-15246 | contig 15246 bp, 21 predicted proteins | sample J0NA_2_FD_203076 | JGI IMG/M metagenome (GOLD analysis project Ga0316578, IMG submission 203076) | Rhizosphere microbial communities from salt marsh grasses in Alabama, United States - J0-2_160517rDrC | ecosystem: Host-associated > Plants > Roots > Rhizosphere | place: USA: Alabama... | reverse complement strand
GCTTGCTGAACCCGACGCTCAACTCGATGTCCCGACCCTTCTGGACGGCACGGTACCCGACGCCATGGATCTCGAGCGAGCGCTCGTACCCGTTCGTCACGCCCTCGACCATGTTCCCGATCAATGACCGGGTCAGCCCGTGCATCGAGCGGTGACGGGCCTGATCCGTGGGCCTTGCGACGACGATCTCCCCGTCCTCGAGCGTGATGGTGAGCTCGGGGTCGAACGCCCCCGACAGCTCGCCCTTCGGGCCCTTCACGCTCACCCGGCTGCCGTCGATCCGGACATCCACGCCCGAGGGCACCGGGATCGGCAGTCTTCCGACTCTCGACATCGAATCCGCTCCTAGTAGACCGTCGCGATGAGCTCGCCGCCCACCTGACGCGTTCGGGCTTCCCGGTCCGTCATCACGCCCTCGGACGTCGAGAGGATCGCGATGCCGAGGCCCGAGCGGACGCGCGGCACGTCGGCAGCGCCGACGTAGCGGCGAAGTCCCGGCCGGGACACCCGCTGAAGCGACCGGATCACCGGGCGCTCCTCGTCCGTGTACTTCAGGTACACGCGGAGGCTCCCGTGATGCCCATCATCGATCACCTTATAGCCGAGAACGAAGTGGTTCTCGGCCAGGATCCGGGCGATCTCGATCTTCAGTTTCGAGACCGGCATGTCGACGCGTCGATGGCCCGCGGCGCCCGCGTTCCGGATACGCGTCAGCATGTCGGCGATAGGATCGTTCATGCTCATCGTTTCACCAGCTCGCCTTCTTGACACCCGGGATCTCGCCCTTGAGCGCGAGCTCCCGGAAGCAGATCCGGCACAGGCCGAACTTCCGGATGTAGGCACGGGCACGCCCGCAGCGCTGACACCGGTGCACGCCGCGCGTGCTGAACTTCGGCTTCCGGTTCGCCTTCTCGATCAGGGACTTCTTCGCCATCTCCCTCTCCTCGGAGGTCCTTCGGTCCGGAGCGCCGGATCAGACCACGACGGGGGTCTCGCCGCGGAACGGAAACCCGAGCTCCCGCAGCAGGACCAGCGCCTCGTCGTCGCGGTCCGTCGTCGTCACGAACGTGATGTCCATGCCGTGGACCCGGACGATGTCGTCGTAGTCGATCTCCGGGAAGATCATCTGCTCCCGGATTCCGACCGTGTAGTTTCCGCGGCCATCGAAGGCGCGGCTGCTGAAGCCTCGGAAGTCCCGAATCCGCGGAACCGCCGTGCTGATGAAACGGTCCAGGAAATGGTACATCCGGTCGGCGCGCAGCGTGACGCGGACGCCCACCGGCATTCCCTCCCGGAGGTTGAAGTTCGAGATCGACTTCCGGGCGCGGGTGACCACGGGCCTCTGGCCCGTGATCTGCGCGAGCTCCTTGACCACGGAGTCGAGGAGCTTGGGGTCGTCCTTCGCGTCTCCCAGCCCGACGTTCAACACGATCTTCTCCAGGCGCGGCACCTCCATCGGGTTCTCGAACCCGAAGGTGTCGCGCAGCCTGGCGGCGACGTGCCCGTCGTAGTGCTCTCTGATTCTCGGCTTCTCGCTCATGCTGCCTTCGTTCCGTCGTTCGCCGACCCGCGGGATCAGGCCCGGGGAATCGGGTTCCCGCTGCGTACGGAGATCCGCTCCTTCGTGCCGTCCGCGTCGAGGCGCACCCGGTACCGGGTCGGCTCGTCCGTGGTCGGATCGATCAGCATCACGTTCGAGACGTGAATCGGCGCCTCGAAGGTGACGATCCCGCCCTCCGGGTTCTGCTGCGACGGCGCCTGGTGACGCTTCCGGAGGTTCACCCCCTCGACGACCACCTGCTCCTTCTTGGGGAGCACCCGGAGCACCGTCCCGGTGGCTCCCTTGTTGTTCCCCGAGATCACCTGGACGCGATCACCCCGGCGGACGTGCATCTTCTTCGCGCTCATCGGACTCCTCAGATCACTTCCGGCGCGAGCGAGACGATCTTCATGAACTTCTTCTCGCGCAGCTCTCTCGCGACGGGGCCGAAGATCCGCGTCGCGCGGGGCTCACCCGCATCGTTGATGATCACCGCGGCGTTCTCGTCGAAGCGGATGTACGTGCCGTCCGCCCGTCGGCTCTCCTTCGCGGTCCGCACGATCACGGCCTTCGCCACGTCGCCCTTCTTCACGGTGCCGCCCGGGATCGCGTCCTTGATCGCGACCACCACGATGTCGCCCAGGCCGGCGTAGCGACGCTTCGACCCGCCGAGGACCCGGATGCACCGCGCGCGTCGCGCGCCCGAGTTGTCCGCGATCCGGACGTCCGTCTCCTGCTGGATCATCTCCTCAGCCCTCCTGCTCGGGGCGCTCGAGGAGCTCGACGACCCGCCACCGCTTCCTCTTCGAGAGCGGCCGCGTCTCCTCGATCAGGACGACGTCGCCCGTCCGGTACTCGTTGCCCTCGTCGTGGGCGTGATACTTCTTCTGCCGCTTGACCTGCTTTCCGTAGAGCGGGTGGGCCATCCGTCGCTCCACCGACACCACGACCGTCTTGTCCATGACGTCGCTGGTGACCGTGCCCTGCCGCCGCTTCCGGCGCGAGGTCGTTTCCCGGATCTGCTCAGACATCGGACTCTCCCGCGGCCTGCAGCTCGCGTTCGTGACGAATCGTCTTCAGCCGCGCGATCGTGCGCCGGAGCTCCTTGAGGAGCGCCGTGTTCTCGATCTCTTCGTAGCTCGCGCGGTACTTCAGGTTGAACAGCTCCGCGCTCGCCCTCTCGATCTCGGCATCGATCTCGTCGAGGGTCAGTTCCCGAATCTCTCTCGCGTCCATCGCTCAGCCCTCCCGGACCAGGAACCGGGTCTTGACCGGGAGCTTGGCCGCGGCGAGCTCCATCGCCCGACGGGCGACCTGCTCGCTGACGCCCTCCAGCTCGAACATCACGCGGCCCGGCTTGACGACGGCCACCCAGCCCTCCGGACTGCCCTTCCCCTTGCCCATCCGCGTCTCGGCGGGCTTCGAGGTGATCGGCTTGTCCGGGAAGATCCGGATCCAGACCTTGCCGCCGCGCTTGATGTGCCGCGTCATCGCGACACGGGCGGCCTCGATCTGCCGGTTGCTGATCCAGCCCGGCTCGAGGGTCTGGAGTCCGAAGTCGCCGAACGCGATGGTGTTTCCGCGCTGGGCCTTGCCCCGGATCCGACCCTTCTGCTGCTTCCTGTACTTGACGCGCTTGGGAGAAAGCATGGTGTCCTCAGGCGCTCCCGCCGGCCGTGTAGGTCTGGCCCCGCCGGTCCTCCACGACCTCTCCGCGGAAGATCCAGACCTTCACTCCGATCGCTCCGTATGTCGTCTTCGCCATTGTCGAGGCGTAGTCGATGTCCGCCCGCATCGTGTGCAGCGGCACCCGACCCTCGTGATACCCCTCGGTCCGCGCGATCTCGGCCCCGCCGAGGCGTCCGCCGCACTGGATCTTCACGCCCTCCGCCCCGGCCCGCATCGCCGACTGCAGGGCGCGCTTCATCGCCCGGCGGAAGCTGATCCGCTGCTTGAGCTGGTGGGCGACGCTGTCCGCCACCAGCTGCGCATCGACCTCGGGGCGCTTGATCTCCTCGACGTTCACCGAGACCTCGGAGTCCGTGAGCAGCGCGAGCTCGTCGCGGAGCTTGTCCACCTCGGCCCCGCGCTTCCCGATCACGACGCCCGGACGGCCGGTGTGAATCGTGACCACGATCTTCGTCGGCTTCCGCTCGATCTCGACGCTCGAGACCGCCGCGTGGTCGAGCCGCGCGTGCAGGTACTTGCGAAGCTTCTCGTCCTCGGCCAGGAGCTTCGGAAAGTCCTTGCTCCGGGCGTACCAGCGCGACTTCCAGGGCTTCACCAGCCCGAGCCGAAAGCCGTACGGATGCGTCTTCTGACCCACGGTTACTCCTTCTTCGCCACTACGACGGTAACGTGACTCGTCCGTTTGCGGATCGGCGCCGCACGGCCCATCGCGGCCGCCCGGTACCTGCGAAGCGTCGGCCCCTCGTCCACGAACGCCTCCTTCACCCAGAGGTCGTCCACGTCGATCGTCTCCCCGGCCTCATCGGCCTTGTAGACGGCGTTGGCGACCGCCGAGCGGAGCGTCTTGTCGATCGGACCGGCCGCGCCCTTCTTCGAGAACTGCAGGACCGAGTATGCCTCGTTGACGCCCTGGTGGCGGATCTGGTCCACCACGAGGCGCATCTTCCTCGCCGACATCCCGATGTTCCTGGCGATCGCGCGCCCTTCCATCTCCATCTCCTCCTGAGGCTCCGGACCGGCCCGCGCCGGCCTAGAGACGGCCCCGCTTGTCGGCGAGCTTCCCGCCGTGACCGCGGAACAACCGGGTCGGGGCGAACTCGCCGAGCTTGTGGCCGACCATGTTCTCCGTCACGTACACGGGGATGAACTTGTTCCCGTTGTGCACCGCGACCGTGTGGCCGACGAACTCGGGGCTGATCGTCGAGGCACGCGCCCAGGTCCGGATGACGCGCTTCTGCCCCGAGCGGTTCATCTCCTCGATCTTCTTCAGCAGCTTGGGGTCGATGTACGGCCCCTTCTTGATGCTTCTCGCCATCCTCGCGACTCCCTGGCCGGCTACTTGGTCGCCTTGCCGCGACGACGGCCGCGGACGATCAGGCGGTTGCTCGCCTTGTTCTTCTTGCGGGTCTTCCGCCCTTCCGGCTTGCCCCACGGAGACACCGGGGGGCGGCCGCCCGACGAGCGTCCTTCCCCTCCCCCGAGCGGGTGGTCGATCGGGTTCATCGCGACCCCGCGGACCTTCGGCCTGCGCCCGAGCCAGCGGGAGCGGCCCGCCTTCCCGGAGCGGATCAGCTCGTGGTCGACGTTGCCGACCTGGCCCAGCGTCGCGAGACATCCGCCCCGGACCATCCGCACCTCGGTGCTCGGCAGACGGAGGGTGACCATGTCCCCCTCCTTCGCGATGACCTGGATCGCCGCGCCGGCGGAGCGTCCGATCTGCGCGCCCTTGCCGGGGATCAGCTCGACAGCGTGCACCGTCGTGCCGAGCGGAATCTCCGCCAGCGGCAGGGTGTTCCCGAGGCGCGGCTCCGAGCCCGGCCCGGAGACGATCGTCGTCCCGACCGCGAGCCCCCGCGGATGCAGGATGTACCTCTTCTCGCCGTCGGCGTACTGGATCAACGCGATCCGGGCCGACCGATTCGGGTCGTACTCGATCTCTCGGACCGTCCCCGGCACGCCGTGCTTCTCGCGGCGGAAATCGATCTTCCGGTACAGCCGCTTGTGCCCGCCGCCCCGC
>Ga0316578_10000291_pt1:0-5000 | contig 15246 bp, 21 predicted proteins | sample J0NA_2_FD_203076 | JGI IMG/M metagenome (GOLD analysis project Ga0316578, IMG submission 203076) | Rhizosphere microbial communities from salt marsh grasses in Alabama, United States - J0-2_160517rDrC | ecosystem: Host-associated > Plants > Roots > Rhizosphere | place: USA: Alabama... | reverse complement strand
GGTGATGTTCATCACCTGCTCCACCTCCCAGCCCTTCCAGCGGAGGTAGCGGCGGAGCAGGTCCTCCCACACGAAGGCGCGGAAGTTCCCGATGTGGGCGCGATCGTAGACCGTGGGCCCGCAGGTGTAGAGGCGGACCGTGCGGCGGTCCGCGGGCGCGAAGTCCTCGACCCGGCGTCCCAGCGTGTTGTAGAGCCGGAGCGTCATCCCTCGGCCTCCTCGTCCGACGAGGGCTCGCCGCCCGCGTCCTCTCCGGTCCCGGGAGGACCGGACGCCGCGTTCTCCCGGTCCGGAAGGAAGGCGGTCTCGCGCCAGGTCCGGTACTCCTCCACGGCGCCGGCGTGGGCCCTCGCCCATTCCGCGGCGCAGGCGCCCGCCACGCGGTCGCCGCGGTCCGCAACGAGCGCCGGAAGATGGCCGGCCGCCCGGGCGAACGCGATCTCGTCGAGGGGGGCGAACGGCGGTCCGCCGAACAGGGTCCGTGCCGCGATCCAGCCGTCCGCGAACGCGGAGACGGCGCCCGCCTCCCACGCCACGATGGAGTCGCACGGGGCGTCCGGGTCCCGTTCCCGGATCACGTGCATCCGGATCACCGCGTAGTTCTCGTAGGCCCGGTCGGCCTCGCGGAGATTCCCGGGCGTGAGTACGACGACCGTGCTGTCGCTGCGGGGACGCACGGCGTTCCAGGGAAATGCGGAATCCGGCTCCGCTTCGGCCACCCGCTCGCCGAACCCGAGCTGGTACGCCACCCTCGGATCCTGCTCGAGGTCGGCGCGCAGGGCTCGCGTGGTGTCGAGCATCGCACGCACTTCGGCCGCGCTCCAGGCGAGCGTGTCCGCTCCCGGCGACAGAATCCGGTACTGGGCCCTGCCGATCGCGGGCGTCGCCAGGATCGCCGCCGCGGTGAGCCGCGCCGCGAGGCGGCCTGCGGACATCCGGCGCACGACATCGAGGGCGGTCACGAGCGTGTTCCCTCTCCGGCGTCTTCGGTCGAGGAGCGACGGCGGGACGGTCCCGCGGCGGCCAAGGTAGAGCTCCCTGCGGCGGAGGGCGATCCCACGCCGCCCGACGCCGGGCTCACTCGACGGTGACGCTCTTGGCGAGATTCCGGGGCTGGTCCACGTCGCAGCCGCGAAGCACGGCGATGTGGTAGGCGAGGAGCTGAAGCGGAATCACCGTCAGGAACGGCTGGAGCGCATCCAGCGTCGCGGGAACCGGGATCAGGTGGTCGACCTTGCCCGCGAGATCCTCGTTCCCCTCCGTGACGATGGCGATCACCCGGCCGCCCCTGGCCTTCACCTCCTCGATGTTGCTCGCCACCTTCTGGTAGACGCCGTCGCTCGGCGCGATGAACACGACGGGCATGTTCTCGTCGATCAGGGCGATCGGTCCGTGCTTCATCTCGGCGGCCGGATACCCCTCCGCGTGAACGTAGCTGATCTCCTTCAGCTTCAGCGCCCCCTCGAGAGCCACGGGGAAGTTGTAGCCGCGCCCCAGATACAGCGCGTTCGCGTCACCCCTGTACTCCCTGGCGATCTGCGCCACGGCGCCGTCGAGCGCGAGCGCACGCTCGACCTGCTCGGGCAGCGCCCGGAGAGCGGCGACGAAGCGGCGTCCCTCGCCGATGGCCATACCGCGGCGGCGGGCGAGGAGAAGCGTGAACAGTGCCAGCACGGAGAGCTGCCCCGTGAACGCCTTGGTCGAGGCGACGCCGATCTCGGGCCCGGCGTGGATGTAGACGCCGCCGTCCGACTCGCGCGCGATCGTGGAGCCCACCACGTTCACGATCCCCATGACCGGAGCTCCCTGGCGCCGCGCCTCCCGCATCGCCGCGAGCGTGTCGGCGGTCTCTCCCGACTGCGAGATCGCCACCACGAGAGTGTTCTCCGTGACGATCGGCCGGCGGTAGCGGAACTCCGAGGCGTACTCGACCTCGACGGGAATCCGCGCGATGTCCTCGATCATGTACTCGCCGACCAGCGCCGCGTGCCAGCTCGTCCCGCACGCCGTGAACACGATCCGCTCGACCCGGTCCAGCACGTCGGACAGGGACCGCAGACCCCCCAGGCGCGCGTCGCCTTCGTCCTCGAGCAGCCGTCCCCGCATGGCGTCCCGGATCGTGGCGGGCTGCTCGAAGATCTCCTTGAGCATGAAGTGCTCGTACCCGCTCTTCTCGATCCGGCCGAGGTCCCAGTCGACGTGGCGGATCTCCCTCTCGATCGGACGCGGAGAGCCGGTGCGTCCGAACTCCTGGAGCGAATGGATCTCGTGTCCCGCGCGGGAGAGAACGGCGAGCTCGCCATCATCGAGGTAGACGACGCGTCGCGTGTGCTCGAGGACCGCCGCGACGTCGGAGGCCACGAACGTCTCCGCGAGTCCGTCTCCCCCGACTCCGATCAGCAGAGGCGAGCCGCGCCGCGCCGCGACGATCTTCTCCGGGTCGCGGGCGTGCATCACCGCGATGCCGTAGGTGCCCTGGACGCGCGAGAGCGCCGCGGCCACCGCCGCCTCCAGGTTGCCCTCGAAGGCCTCCGAGATCAGGTGTACGAGGACTTCCGTGTCGGTGTCGGAGGAGAACTCGTGTCCGAGCTCGAGCAGCTTCGCCCGCAGGGCCTCGTAGTTCTCGATGATCCCGTTGTGGACGAGGGCGATCTCCTGGCTCCCGTCCGTGTGCGGATGCGCGTTGCGGGCCGTTGGCGCTCCGTGCGTCGCCCAGCGCGTATGCCCGATGCCGCAGGCGCCAGCGAGCGGCTCCCCCGCGAGGTCTCCTTCCAGTCTCGCGAGCTTGCCGGCCGCCTTGCGGATGGAGAGTCCTTCTTCCGACAGCACGGCCACGCCCGCCGAGTCGTAGCCGCGGTACTCCAGGCGCCGCAGCCCGTCGAGCAGGATCGACTGTGCGTCACGGGCTCCAATGTATCCGACGATTCCGCACATGGATCTTCTTAGCGACTCCCGCCGGGGCGATCAGGCCCCGAGCGCGTTGACGTGTCTCTCCGCCCAGTCGGCGAGCTCTGCCGCCCGCTCGGCCTCCGGGGCTTCCGCGATCACCCGCAGGATCGGCTCCGTCCCCGAAGCCCGGACGTGGACCCACTCCCGGGCGGCCGGCCAGGCGAGCCGGAGGCCATCGCGGCGGTCCACGTCCGCCTCCGGCGCCCCGGCCTCGAGAGCTGCGAACGCCGTCTCCGGACCGCCGGGGGGCCGGGTCGCCTTGCGCTTGACCATGGCGTATCGGGTCCGACCCGCCAGCAGCTCCCCCGGACGAACCTGACGGGCGGCGAGGAAGCTGAGGACCAGCGCGGCGGCCAGCGGAGCGTCACGCGTCAGGTTGAGGTCGGGCAGCATGACGCCGCCGTTTCCCTCCCCGCCGATCACCGCACCGACCTCGGCCATCCGCTCCGCGACGCGCGCCTCCCCCACGGGGCTCCGGTGGAACGGGGCCCCCGCGGACCGCGCGGCCTCTTCGATCGACTGGCTGGACGAGAGATTGGTCACGACCGGGCCGGGCCGTCGGGAGAGCACGTACTCCACCACGAGCGCGAGGGTCCAGTCCTCGCCGATCGGAACGCCCGACTCGTCGACGATCGAAAGGCGGTCCGAGTCCGGATCGACGGCGAGTCCGAGATCCGCTCCCGTGGCGCGGACGAGCCGGGCGAGGTCGCCCAGGTTCTCCGGCGTCGGCTCCGGGTTCCGCGGAAAGCGTCCGTCGGCCTCGAGCCCCATTCCCTCCACGCGACAGCCGAGTTGCGCGAGGAGATCGGGGACGACGACCGCCCCGGCGCCGTGGACGCAGTCCAGCGCCACCCGGGGGGCCCAGCGGCGGACCGCCCCCACGTCGACGAGATCGAGCGCGAGGATTCTCCCGATGTGATGCCGGACCACGTCGGCTCCGGGGGCACGCGACCCGAGGCCATCCCAGTCCGCGAGCTCCCCGCCGGCCTCGAACCGCTCCTGGATCCGGCGGCCGTCCTCGGGCGAAACGAACCTCCCGTCGCCCCCGGCCAGTTTGAGGCCGTTCCACTCGACCGGGTTGTGCGAGGCGGTGACGATCAGGCCGCCGAGGGCTTCCGGATCATCCCGCACGGCGAGGAGGTGCGTCGGGGTGGGCGCGACCCCCGCGTCGCGGACATCGACTCCCGCCGCACAGAGCCCCGCCGCCGCGGCGTCGGCGAGCAGGGGACCGGACGTGCGGGAATCCCGACCCAGCAGCACGTGGCCGCCGGCGCCCGCCCCGGCACGGAGGTGAAGCCCGAACGCGGCCCCGTAGCGCGCCGCCAGCTCCGGCGTCATAGTCCGGCCCACGATGCCCCGGATTCCCGATGCCGAGACGATCAACGGCTCGTTCGCTCCCACCTCCGCACCTCTTCTTCCGCGTTCGCTCCCCTCCACGTCCGGAGGGAAGAGCAAGCCCCGTGCCGTCAAGCGCGCGGCGGTGCGGGAAACCTAGGTGGGCGGGAGGCGGACCGGGATAGGTCGTTGGTCCCACGGAACGCGACCGTCGCCCGTACGTCGGAGCCGGGTGGATTCCCGAGTCTCCGGGCCGTACGCCGCACCTCCGTCGGCCCGACGCTCGAGGCCGCGAAGCCCCGCGCCCAGCGGACGGGCCGACCGGCGGCGGCGAGCGCGTCCTCGGACCCCGCTTTCAGGGCCGTGGCGAGGGAGCCCACGGCGTGGGAGGGCGTGACGCGCAACAGGAGAGCGACACCCGTGGCGGAGGCCCGGATCGCGACAGGCTCAGCGTCGAGCCGGCGGCAGAGTGCGATCAGACGCGCCTCGGCCGCTTCGCGTGCGTCGGGCGCGACGAGCGGCAGGCCGTCCAGGGTCGACCACGCCACCTGGACGTAGAGGCGGTGGGCCGCCCGCTCCGGCGCGAGGCGGCCGACCTCGCGGGTCACGGTCCCGGGCGGAGGGACCGGCCCGATCGACGGGGGTTCCGTCCGGGGAGAACCGCCCGGCCGCGGGCCCGTGCCACCCGGCCGCGGGCCCTCGTCTCGACCCTTCCG
>Ga0316578_10000290_pt1 | contig 15254 bp, 12 predicted proteins | sample J0NA_2_FD_203076 | JGI IMG/M metagenome (GOLD analysis project Ga0316578, IMG submission 203076) | Rhizosphere microbial communities from salt marsh grasses in Alabama, United States - J0-2_160517rDrC | ecosystem: Host-associated > Plants > Roots > Rhizosphere | place: USA: Alabama | collected... | reverse complement strand
ATACTCGAACTTGGGAAAGCACTATCAACATACCCAAGAATATTTCGTCATCGTTCAATAACTAAAAGTCAAGAGTTCGTATTTCTTGCAACAAGTACCAAGCACAAAGATGAAATAGAGAATATCCTGAAAAGTCATCATGCCCAAAGTTTTCAGCTTCCCAAAGGCATGCCAAAAAGTCCAGCTAGTGCATTAGAAAGAGTTAACGCTCGAACAGAAGAACTTGTGCAGAACAAAAAAGTAGTTTTAAATTCTCTTGAAAAGCTTGCAGAGGAAAATGAACGGCGTCTTCTCGCACTAAGAGAAACCGCGCAAAATATCTCAAACATACTAAGTACTAAACAGAAATCTTTGGAAACAAAACATCTAACAACAATAAAAGGTTACATTCCCCAAAAAGAGTTTGAAAAACTCGAAAGAAAAATTGATGACAGCTTGGATCAAACAATACTCCTGAAAGAAGAGGTTACGGGGTCTGAAAATCCGCCAACAAAAATACAGAATCATTCGTTCATAAAACCTTTTGAAACCATAACAAAACTTTATGGTCTTCCACACTACGACGAAATAGACCCAACACCGTTAATCGCCATAACATTCCCTTTATTATTTGGTTTTATGTTTGGCGACGCAGGACATGGTATAGTTCTGCTTGCTGTCGGATTAGCATTGGGGTTGCTAATTAAGAAAGATGAAGGAATGCGCAATTTTTCAGGCATTCTTGCAGCCTGTGGAATAGGAGCAATTTTTGCGGGCTTACTTTTCGGAGAATTCTTTGGTAAACACCTTTTTGCACCGCTATGGTTTGACCCTTTTGAAGATGTCACAGGATTTTTGATATTCAGCCTTGTTATCGGTACAATACAGATACTGAGCGGTTTTGCTTTAGAATTCATCAATTTCGTATTAAAAGGAGACTTGGTTGATGCCGTAGCAACGGCGCTGCCTAAAATTCTATTTTACATAGGTGGAATATATTTAATCGCAGTTTATCAACTAAGTTTTGATCGTTGGCTTCAAGGACCAATTTTATTCCCATTAATTCCATTTATTTTCCTGATTTTTGGAAAAGGGGCAATAGTAAAAACTTTATCGGCGTTGGGTCACCCACCCAAAAAGACTGGCAGTCATAGTTCTCTTATGGAAAGAGTTTTTGAAAGTGGTGATTTGGTCACGCGACTTCTTAGCAATACAATGTCTTATGCCCGAATTTTAGCTCTATTGATGGCTCATTGGGCCTTGCTTCTTGTGACATACACAATTTCGGATATGGTTTTACAAATACCAACTTTAGGTATAGTTTTAGGTGCAATAGTAATTGTGGGAGGAAACATATTTGTGATGGCTTTTGAGGGTTTAATCGTCTTTATTCATACTCTTAGGCTTCACTTTTACGAGTGGTTTAGTAAATTCTATCTAGGCACAGGAGTTGTTTTCAATCCTTTCAAGCAAAGCTACCGATATACAAAACTTATATTCAAAAAATAGAAAACTAGATTCTAAAAAAGCAGCCAACTCAAGATGTCAGCCTTTTTCTTACCATATTCTATTCCTAAACTTATTGCTGTAAGATTCCGTAATTCGTTTTCTTTTTTTACAATAAAAGCTATTGGTGAACCAATATTAAATGGGTCACCGATATTAGTCTTCTGTACATGTTGAAAAATTTCGCGTTCGAATGCTTTCTCAGCCGCAGAAAGGGTTTCTTCAGGTGTTTCAGCTTTTACAAATAATTTTTTGTAATAACTTTGCTTAACAATATTAAAAGCAGATTCAAAATCTTTTGTCATCAACATTGCTTCGATTGTTCGCTGGAGAACATTGTACACATCACGTGAAAGTGCCATTCTTATCCAGTGAGGGTCATAACCTAAAAGTTTGGCTCGAAGAAGTGTTAGAATATTAAAACGGTCATTTTCCCTGCTCACATAAAAAGAGGCGATCTCCTGCTCATTTTTAGGCAGGTCTTTAAGTGATTTTCCAAGTTTTTCATAAAACAGTCGATCAAGAAGAATGTCAAAATATTTTGTTGAACCTGTTTCTTCATATTTTTGGAGACCCGTAATCAACGAAGGTCCATAAGTGGTAGTTTGTAAAGCATCTATAACAGATTTCACTTGAAGAGCATTAGCGGCTTTCAAAATAACTTCTTGTCTTTTCAGAAATTTTTCTACGGACAAGTAGAGTTTACTTGTTATTTCTTCATAGGGCAAACCGATGCTAACTGCTCGTAAAATCGTCGTGATGTTTTCTTGTTCAAATTTTAACAAGTATGTTTTGAGGAATTCTGAAACAAAGTCAGGAGTGTTTTGCACCATTTTAATGCAGACGTCAATCAAGTTCTCCCGAAAAACTCGTTCAAAATCGTTGGTTTTGTAAGGGGGTGTCATTTGTCCTAGCTTTTTTCCGTAAACAGTCTGTCCTAATTCAGAAGCAATTTCAGTTAATGTTTTACAATCTGTCAATCTTTCTAGTTTTTGTTTACTAAGTAACTGGCTTTTTTCAACTCCAATCTTGACTAAAACACTGGAGTATAGCTGTTCTTTATTCAAACTTCGATTTTCCCCAGCACTACATTAAAAACGGCATCTACCGTTTTGTCAAAATTTTTTTCTACGTTTGCTTTTAATTCTTTGATAGTTCTCTCATTTTTTTCTAAAGCAACATCTCGTTCCTTTGCAGCTTTCTTAACCTGCGTATTTAGTAGTTCAGTTGCTTCTGCTTCAGAATGTTTTTTTGATAGTGAAAGCAGTTTTTCAGCATCTTTCTTGGCAACAGCTATTAACTCTTCAGATTTTTTCATGGTTTCTGAGTTAATCTGCTCTGCTTTGTTTTCGATTTCCTTTAACTCTTCCCAAACTCTTTCCATAGCACTTCAAGGTTATAACCAAAATATTGCTTCTAAACTTTTCCGTTTTTAAAATTCTTAATCGATAAATTAACACAGAATTGGGGTATGTCTCCCCTATTCTCCCGCAACTCCCATCTTGTTGGGGTTAAATTGCGTGCACAAGTGATGAGGTTTGAAAGGAAGTTTAGCCTCCACTCTTTTAGTATATCAAAAATATTGAAGTATAACCTTCAATTACTGACATCAGTATTTTTTCAGAAAAACTGCTGCGCAGTTATTTTTTCTGTTTTCTTGCAAGCATCTTATCCAACGTGGGTTTCAGTTTCTCGTTTTCTGCTTTGATTTTCTCTGATCCTAGGGCTTCTAGCTGCTCGCTCATTTCCCTCATGATGGCCGCAAACTTAACTCCCTCAGCCGCCGACACATACTCAACCCTGAAACGCTCCTTGCTCAGACCCAGCTTCTCAAAAATCCTTGCCAAACTGTCCATTCGCGCCTTCATTTTATAGTTACCCGAAATATAGTGGCAGTCGTAGGGTAAGTGACATGCTCCTATCAGAACCATTCCTGCGCCTTGCCGGAAAGCTTCCAACACAAAATCTTTGTCTACCCTACCTGAGCACATGACCCGAATAGCCCGCATGGTAGGCGGATACTCGAAGCGGCTTGTTCCCGCAAGGTCAGCACCCGCGTAACTGCACCAGTTGCACAGGAAACCCAAAATCTTTTTCTCTGGATTCTCTTCTAAGGCAGCTCTAACTTGAGCCAAAATTTGGGCATCCGTGAAGTGCAATTGAGTTATAGCATCCTGTGGGCACTCAGCAACACAGGTTCCACATCCGTGACACATAGCAGCCGTGACCATGGCAGCCTTATTTTCATCCGCTTTAATAGCTCCATAGGGGCACTTGGATATGCAGATGCCGCACTTGGCTGTCACGTTCTTGCATTTGCTTGGGTCAATATCGGCTATGATTGGTTCTATCTTCCATGTGGGTTGAGAAAGCACTGTGGCAGCTCGTGCTGCAGCTCCGCTTCCCTGAGATACGCTGTATGGAATGTCTTTTGCTCCTTGGCATGCTCCCGCAAGGAATATTCCGTCAACAGACGTGTCCAAGGGCTTCAGTTTCGGGTGAGCTTCCATGAAGAAGCCATCAGCTCCTCTGCTTATACTCAGGATTCTGGCGATATCTTCTGAGCTTTTGCTTGGAATTGCTGCGGTGCTCAAAACAACAAGCTCTGATTCAAGCTCTATGGGTTCTCCCAGTGCCATGTCCTCTGCGCGGATGAACAGATTCTTGGTTTCTGGGTCTTCGTTGATTTGGGAAACGCTTCCTCGAATGAAGTTTACTCCTAGCTCGCGGGCTCTTCTATAGAATTCCTCGTAGCCCTTGAAGTTGGTGCGCATGTCAATATAAACGATGTAAACTTCTACATCATCGTGGTAATGCTCCTTAAGCAAAACAGCATTCTTCAGAGCATACATGCAGCAGAATCCAGAACAGTACTCAAACTTGTTCACATCCCTTGAACCAACACACTGAACAAAAACAACCGAACGAGGCTGCTTCCCATCAGAAGCACGTACAACATGACCTCCTGTTGGTCCCGCAGCCAAAATCAGCCTCTCAAACTCCATGGCAGTGATAACATTATCGAATCTGCTGTAGCCATAGCGACTATCCTCGTAAGGCTTGTAAACGTCAAAGCCTGTTGAAACAATGATTGTCCCCACCTCAAGATTAACCTCCTCTGGCTGCTGCTCAAAATTGATGGCTTCCCGTGCACCGCAAGCCTCCACACACTTGAAGCATTCGATACAGTAGTCCTTGTTGATTGTGTAAACAAGAGGAACCGCCTGATCGAAGGGAACCGAAATCGCCTTCCTGACACCAAGGTTCTCATCCCACTCGTTAGGAAACTCTATAGGGCAAGCGTCTCTGCATTCACCGCAGCCTGTACAGTCTTCGGCATTAACGTATCTTGGATTCTTTCTGATTTTAACTTTGAAGTTTCCCACAAAACCTTCGACGCTGACCAAGTCCGCATACGATATTATTTCGATATTAGGGTGACGGGAAACGTCCACCATCTTTGGTCCTTCAATACATATGCTACAATCCAATGTTGGGAAGGTCTTGTCCAGGGCAGCCATGTGACCGCCGATGCTCTCCCCCTTCTCAAGAAGATAAACTTTGAAGCCCATATTCGCCAAGTCTAAAGCAGAGTTGATTCCCGCAATTCCCCCACCTATTACGAGGGCCTTGTTTGTGACAGGAACCTCCATTATCTCGAGGTTTCGAAGCAGCCTTGCCTTCGCAACAGCCATCTTCACAATATCTTTTGCTTTCTCAGTTGCCTCCTTTGGTGTGCTTGGGTGACACCACGAAGCAAATTCTCGTATGTTTGCCATCTCGAAAAGGTACGGATTCAAGCCAGCATCAGCCACTGTTCTCCTGAATGTGGGCTCATGCATTCTGGGTGAACACGCAGCAACAACAACTCTGTCAAGGTTGTGCTCTCTGATGGCTTTCCTGATTTCCTCCTGTCCTGGATCAGCGCACGTATAGCGGTTGTCCATAGCAACCACCACATTGGGTAACGTCTGCGCGTATTCAGTTACTTCTTTGACGTCAACTGTGCTTGCAATGTTGAGTCCGCAGTGGCAAACAAAGACACCTATGCGCAGATCATTAGACATAATCTTCCACCTCTGAGAAGCACCTGTTTTCAATGGCGTTGCTTAGTTTCTTTCCGCTTTTAGTTTGAAGTTCCTTAATCACAGCCCTTGTGGAGGCAAGTTTTTCAAGAGCCTTATTCCATGTGCCTGAGTGAATTGTAGTGTGATGAATGCGTGTTCTGTTGAGCTCAAGGGCGCCTTCCTCTGGGCAAACAATTTTGCATGTGCCACAGTAGACGCAGTTTGTCTCTTTAACCTGCACTTTTCCATCTTTAGTCAGATAAAGGACCTCTGGAATGGGGCAGACATCCAGACAGTCATGGCAGCCTTCAGGACATTTCTCGCTGTCTATTCTGACGATTCCCTCAAGTACCTTTTTCACGTGAATAGTGCCTTCAGGAAATTTCGTTTCGCACATACGGCATCCTGGACAAGCTTCCTTGTCTACTTCAATCGTGACTTTGCCCTTCTTGGCATTCATGCTTACCTTAATCAGGTCTAGGGGGCAAGCTTCTTCTATCTCTGTGCATTCCAATCCGCACTTTGTTTCGTCAACTGTGATTTCCCTTTTGAGCTGGGGGAAGCTTTCGCTTTCGATTACTGGAACAGTATGTTCTCCGTTAATCTTTGTGGTTAAGGCTCCGAAGGGACAAATGGCTTCACAAATGCCACAGTAGGTACATTTTTCTTTGTTGATGGCTACCGTGGGAATCTTTGCTTCTTCTCCCTCTGCCTTCGGGGTAGGTGTGACTTCGATGGCTTCTCGGGGACAGATTTGCATACAGATTCCGCAGCCGACACACTTTTTCTTGTTTAGGGTGAGTGAGTAGCGTTTGGCGTGCAAAATCATCTCTACAACAAGCTCGTTTTCGTTTTCGGTTTTGAGCATTTTTACTGGCGTTTTCAGTCCCCTACCTAAACTATATGCTCTGGTTCTTCCGAAGGTGTGTGAGTTATTTGTGAATTAGGTTATTTGAACTGTAATAAATCTTATTGACATTACCTTAGATGCCTTCACGACAAAAAAGCAACATGGCAGCCGCAAACTTTTTGGTAGTGTTTAAGAATGATTGTTCTCAAATCTTTCCTGAGGACTCTTCAATGGAACGAATAACTATGGCTCATGGAGCAGGCGGAACAATCATGGCAGACATGATTAAGAACTATGTCCTGAAACATCTTGGCGGAAGCAGCGCCGAGGTTCCCCTAGAAGCCCTAGACGATTCCGCAGTCGTTGACGGCATAGTGCTGAAATCAGATTCTCACGCAGTGAAGCCCCTGTTCTTTCCAGGCGGTGACATAGGACGGTTGGCTGTCGCGGGCACAGTCAACGACATCGCCATGATCGGAGCCAAACCCTTGGCTTTAACATGTGGTATGGTGCTGGAAGAAGGGCTTCCGTTAATGGATTTGGACAAAATCTTGGCGAGCATGGAACAAACATGCAAAGAAGCGGGAGTTTACGTGGTAACAGGCGACACTAAAGTTGTTGAGAAGAGCGGTTTCGGAGGCTGCGTCATCAACACTTCTGGAATAGGCAAACGAACTAAAGCTCTGGACCATAACATTGCTGAAGTCAAGAAGCACCGTCAGTTCAGTTCTCGTTGGCTCCTAGACTCTAACCTTTGTGCAGGCGACAAGCTTATAGTTTCGGGTACAGTGGGCGACCACGGAGTAACCATACTTTCTGCTCAGGAAGGCTACAATTTTGGAAGCAACATAAAATCTGATGTTGCCCCCCTAAATAAGCTGACACTAAAGCTTCTTGAGGTCGGCGGAATCGTAGCCATGAAGGACCCCACAAGAGGCGGCTTATCCAACTCCCTGAACGAATGGAGCACAAAATCAGCCATCGGCTTAATGATACAGGAATCGAAAGTGCCACTACGGGGAGACGTAAAGGCTGCCTGCGAAATGCTTGGCATAGACCCCCTCGAGATTGGAAACGAAGGCAAAGTGCTCATAGGAGTTGTGCCCCAGAAAGCCGAAGAAGTATTGGCTACTCTGCAAGAAACCAAAGAAGGAAAAAACGCAGCAATCATAGGCGAAGCAACAGACAACTTTAGCGAGGTTGTTCTCGAAACTGTGGTAGGTGGAAAAAGAATCATGGCTCCACCAGTTGGAGACCCGATACCCAGAATCTGCTGACAAAAACTGCACAGATTGTTTGTTTGTGCCAAAACTGAGAAAAGGGGTTGGTGCGTTGGTTTTCTAGTGGATGTGTTTTGTGTTGAGTTGGATGAGTGTTGTTGTTTACAAGCCGATTGGTGTTGTCCATTCTCCGTTTAAGGTGCCTCAGGATGTTCCGATTCAGTCTGCGGCTGCTGAGGGAGTTACTGGCTATATTGAGCTGTCCACAGAATATGTGGAGGGTTTACGGGATGTTGGGGGCTTTTCTCATCTGATTTTGATTTATCACTGTCACATGGCTCAGGAGTATTCTCTGCTGGTCAGGCCTTTTCTGGATAAACAGCTTCATGGCGTATTTTCTACTCGTGCACCTTCAAGACCAAATCCTATTGGATTGTCGATTGTGCGCCTCAACAAAATAGAAAACACCCTGTTGCACATAAAGGATGTAGACATAATTGATGGAACACCCCTTCTGGATATCAAGCCCTTTGTTCCAGAATTTGACGAAAGAACTGCAGCAAAAATAGGCTGGTTAACCGGGAACATTGACAACATGCGTCAAAGGAGAGATGACGGCAGATTTGCCAAAAACAGCAATATGTAAAATTGCTTCACACGCGATTAATCTTCTTATAAACCATCTTCATCATGCTTCATGTGGCTTGTTGTTGGCTAAGTCGAAAAAACACACCATTTTTTAGACAAAAATGTGTCAAAAAAAGTTGTGTATCCCCTGTTTCGTGATGTTCAGCCCTTCGACAAAGTATATCTTCCACTACATCTACATAATATAATCTCCGAGTTGGGGAGTACGCTCGGGTATTGCATTGAAGCAATGAGCATACCGGTCAAAACAGCTGACGACCCTTATGCGCCAAAGACTTCGCTTCAACGGGCTGGACAATATCTGAAAGTGTAATGCGAATGGACATCGAGTGCGCCAATCAAAAAGGCTGAAAGAGAAGTGCACGTCCAAAACGGTGTCTAACCGGGCCTAACATACACGAAGGGCTTAGACTCAACTCGGAGATTTCTATGTACTACAAAACAAAGTTACAGTACCCTCTTTTTTGTTTACAAACTTTTCTTTGCTTGACTTGGGATGTGTGTTTATGGTTTAGTCAAGATTTCTTGACTAAGAAAAGGTAGGTTTTGGTCAAGGTTTCTTGACAAAAATCCTTTTTATTTACTTTGAGCAGGTGGAGTAGTAGCCGAGATGGCTCCAAAGCAGGAAAAAAAGAAACTTACTAAATTCCATTGTTTTCAAGTTTCATTTTTTCATTCCCCCAAAGCACCTGTGGAGGAGCCTCGGCAGCATCTCCCTCTTCAACAATCGTGTCTGTCCTCTGCTTGGAAACGGTTTTGGGTAGAAACAGATTGCTTAACAGCAACGCTTTGAATTCTTGGGCGGTCATTTTAACTAACTCCCTAGTTAATTTCGACTTTAACTTTCCAGATCGGATATCATGCCAGATGACGTTGGGGTAATGTTACTCCGCGTTTCTGAACTGTTCAAGAACGACATTTACATTCATGAAGATTAACTTATAGAACAGTTAATCCGCAGTTTTCTGCTACTACAGCGAATATACGCTTTGTTTACTGCACTTTCGTCACTCTATGTTTTGCCCAGATTCTGCATGTGCCCTCATTAGAGACCATGCATGCTCCCTTCGGAGATTCTGGAACACAACTTTTCATGTAGCTGGGGCACTCAGAGGGATTAATTTTTCCAACCATAACCAGATGGCAGAGGCACCCTTTCAGAATATCTTGTGACTCTTCGATGTGCAGGTCATACTTTTTGCGGGCATCATATTCTTCAAACTCTTTTTTTAGGGTCAGAGCTGACTTCGCAAGTTTTCCTATTCCTCTCCAGTGTCCATCCACAATATCAAAAACTCTGGCTACAAGCTGCTGAGCCTTAACGTTGCCTTCCCACGAAATTACACGCTTATATTCATTTTCCAACTTAGCGCTGCCCTCCTTCACCTGCTGTAACAGCATATCAATGGCAAAAAGAACGTCCAAAGGCTCAAATCCCGCAGCAACAGTTGGCATCCCATAAACCGTTGGAAACACTTCATATGGCTTCATTCCAATAATTGTAGAAACGTGACCTGCCGCAATAAAACCATCAATCTGCAGGCCCTCTATACCCAAAAGCAGTTCCATGGCTGGAGGAATCACCCTGTGAGAAACAAGGAAACTGAAATTTTCTGGAGGGTTATTCAGCACTTCGATGGCAGTGGAGGGTGATGTGGTTTCGAAGCCCACAGCCAAAAACACAAATTCCTTGTCAGGACTTTTTTTTGCCATTTGTATGGCGTCTCTTAAGCCGTAAACTATTCGCACGTCTCCCCCCTGAGCCTTAACTTTCTGGAGGGAAGTTTTTGAGCCTGGAACACGAATAAGGTCACCGAAGCTGGTGACTGTCACGCCTCTTTCTGCCAAGGCTATAGCTTCGTCAATGTCGGCTGCAGGTAATATACAGACGGGGCATCCGGGTCCAGCAATCACTTCTACGGTGTCTGGAAGCAATGACCGGAGACCATAATGGGTGATTGTCCATTCGTGGGTTCCGCAGACGTGACAAAATTTTGTTTTGTAGGCTGGAGCAATTTTTCTTATGTGGTCTGTGACCTTTTTTGCCAGTTTTGGATCTCTGAATTTAGCAGCGGCATCGTTTGCAGTCATCTTTGCATTCCTGCTGCTTGAGAATTCTTATACTCATTATTGTGCATTCTTTGCCTTCGACAATTTTTGCTGCTTCTCTGCATTTTGGGCATCGAAGGGTTGGAACTGGCACATGATAGGCGGGGTCATCCTCGATGGGTACTTTGCCTTTGTATCCGCAGCTTTGGCATTCGATGACTCCATCCTTTTCTGTGATTATCAGCTTGGAATCCTTCATGATTGTGTCCTTAGTCAGTATGTCATATGAGAAGCGCATCTGTTCGACTCCAAGAAACGTTAACTTGCCTATGGTCAAATGGACCTCTGCCACCTTTTTTGCGTCATACTTTTTTGCTTCTTCTAGGACGTTTTCGACGAGTTGTGTTGCCATGGCAAGTTCATGCATGTTCTGGTGACTCCCAAAATTTACAGTTCAAGTGCATTGATTAGGTCTTCGATTCCTTCTCCTGTTAGGGCGTTGGTGATGGCAACCTTCATGTCAGGTTTTATATCTTTTGCCTGCTTCGCTAGCTGGCTGGTGTCTATTTTCATTATTTCAGCCAAATCCTTCTTGTTTACAACCATCACGTCTGCCGTCATGAATGTGAAAGGATGCTTGAGCACCATGTATGGACCTTCTGTGACGCTTACGACAACAACCCGTTTTTCCGTGCCTAAAGGAAACTCGGCGGGGCAGATTAGGTTACCCACATTCTCGATGATAAGCAGGTCTATGTCTTGCAGGCTGATTCTTTCCACAGCCCTTGCAACAACGTTTGCGTCTAGGTGACATTCTAGCCCAGTGTTGATGGTGACAACCTTGACGCCGTGGCGTCCTATTCGTTCAGCGTCTATGGTTGTAGTTAAGTCGCCCTTAAAGACTGCGATTCTGTATTTTTGTTTTAGTGCTTGAACCAGCTGTTCGATTAGGCTGGTTTTTCCTGCGCCTATGGAGCCCATGATGTCGATGGCTTTTACGTTATGTTCCTGTAGAAGCTCCTTGTTTTTCTGGGCAAGCTGTTTGTTAACTTCCAGAATGTTCATTCCAGGCTTTATCTCAAGGGTTACCTCTTCACCCTTTACTATCTCTTTATTGTTCGTCAAAATGTTAACACCTTAACTTTGTTCCAAAACTTGTCGCCAAGTGTTCAGGCTTTCTTCGGCAGCCTTTTGGTCCAGCTTTTCGATTGCATATCCTGCGTGAACCAGCACATAGTCGCCTATTTTGGCGTTAACCAGCATCACGTTCACTTCTCGGGCAACGCCCTCACCAAAATCAACTTTGGCAACGTCTCCCTTGATTTCTAGAACTTTTGCCGGAATCGCGAGACACATTTTAATATTCACCACGCCAATTCAGAACTTGATTCTGACTTTTTTGCGGCACTAAAAAGTGTCTGACCACCCACTTTATTTAACCTATTGGTTTTCTGCAAACAACAAGGATAAGCACTTATTTTTTCATTCTTGGGGAACTAGCCATGCTTTTTCGCCGCATTTTGGGCATTCCAGATTGTAGGCTGCGGTTCCTGTGGGCACTGGGTCGTTTCCTTGGAACCTTCGGGTGAATAATAATTGTAGATATGAAACTTTGAATTGGTGTTCGCATTTGCGGCACTGAAATTCTCGAAAGTTTCTTCGGTAATCAAGAGCTACATAGGCAATGGGGATAATGAGGCCAACAAGAAACAGTGCGGCGAAGACGATTTGGTCAGTTACTATGAACTGTAAGATAAGGTAAATCCAGAAGCCGACTGCAAAAATGAGGAGACCTTTCGAAACATCGCCAATAACTCCCATCCTACAACACCAGCTCCAGTTCTATGGATGATTTCTGTGATAATTACCTTTTCTGGAAGCCTGCCACAACGGCTTGTCCAAAGGATGTTCCTCCGTCTCCAGCTGGAATCTTGTTGTGGACAAGAAACTTCAGTCCTGCATTTTTTACAGTCTTTCGTATGGTTGCTGTTATGTGCTCGTTGTATGCGACTCCTCCAGAGAAGCCAACTTGTTTGACTTTAAGCTCTTCTGCCACCTCCACTGCCAACTGAGCCAAACCCCTTGCCAAGTAGGACTGAGTTGAGCACGCCAAATCCGCCACAGAAACTTTATCTCTGTTGGTCAAGATTTCGTGAACAAGAACTGTTGTGTCCAAAACATTTCCATTAAGTCTAGGAGTCAGGTTTAATTTGTCCTTGCCTCTGAGGGCGACGGATTCCAGTTTCATGGCTGGTTCCCCCTCGTAGGTGCGTTCATAGCATATTCCAAGGAGGGCTGACACCGCATCCAGCACTCTTCCGCAGCTTGTAGTCTCAGGCACAGAACCTTTCTCCAACTGCTTAAGGACTAATTCGACTTCGTTTTTGCCGTGAGGAAACTTTCCGCTCATTGAAGTCAGCCATTCTGTTACATCCACTTTTTTGTGAAGTATTCCCGCAGCCATCCTAAGGGGATGATATGTTGCTAGGTCGCTTCCAACCATGGGCTGAGCCTCAAGATGCCCCACTCTCTTGAAGTCTTCTCTGTTGCAGTAAAGCACTTCTCCGCCCCACGCAGTGCCGTCCTGACCGTAGCCATAGCCGTCACAGAGTATGCCCACAATCTCTTCAAAGTTCCATTCAGTCATGAGCGCCGCAGCATGAGCATGATGGTGCTGAACTTGAACAACAGGACAATCCAATCTGTTTCCTAGTTCATATGCCAGCTTTGTTGTGGTAAACTTTGGATGAAGGTCACACGCTACAGCTTCGAATTTGCAGGTGGTCAGTTTTGTTAGGTGCTGTACCAATTTTTTCATGAATTGGAGAGTCTCCAAGTTCTCTACGTCGCCAATGTGCTGAGAAATGAATGCCTTGTTTCCTGTTAGGATGCAGGAGGTGACGTTGAGTTCTCCGCCAACCGCCAAAACGCAGCGTTCAGCAGCATGCTTCATCTGGATTGGCTCTGGAGCGTAACCTCTTGAGCGGCGAATCAGGCATGGGTTCTTGCCGTGGAAGCGGACAACCGAATCGTCGCACCTCTGGGCAATATCTCGGTTATGGAGCAGGAAATAGTCTACTGTGGAGCCCAGCTTCTTTATTGCTTCAGTGTTGTCTGTAACTATGGGTTCGCTGGGCGGGTTTGCGCTGGTCATCACAAAGGCAGGTTCCTTAACTTCGTCAAAGAGCATGGCGTGGAGTCCAGTGTATGGCAGCATCACGCCTACCGTGTGCAGTTCTGGAGAAACCAGCTCCGAAAGGCAATAGTTGCTGCCTTTTTTGAGTAAGACAATGGGTTTACGGTATGAAGTCAGCAGTTCAGCTTCGCAGGGATTCATTTCAGCAAAAGATCTTACTGTCTCTAGGTTTGGAGACATTATTGCGAAGGGTTTATTTTTTCTGTGCTTAACCCGCCTTAACTTCACTAGGGGCTCCGTTTTGGTGGTGGATGATGAAACATGGAAGCCCCCATTTCCCTTAATCGAAACAACATAGCCTTCCTCCAGTAGTTTACCTGCTTCCCTGATGGGATCTTCGCAGTCTATCAGCTCTCCGTTGTTGGAGGCAATGTGGGCTTTTGGTCCACACTCAGGGCATGCCCCTGTCTGGGCGTGAAATCTGCGGTTTGCTGGGTCTTCATATTCGCTTTGGCAGAAGCTGCACATCTTGAAATCATTCATGGTCGTGTTTGGTCTGTCGTAGGGCAGCCCATTGATTATGGTGTATCTTGGGCCACAGTCTGTGCAGGTTATGAAGAAGTAGTTAAAGCGCCTGTTTGCTGGATCTCGCAGCTCCCGTAAACAATTATCACAAATCGAAACGTCAGGCGGTATGACAGAGCCTGAGAGTTCAGTTTCTCCAGAACTTTTAATGATACTGAATTCGCTGAAGCCCTTTTCTTCTGTCTTGTAGTCTATTGTGATGTTGTATATTCGTGCTAGAGGCGGCTTCTCTAATTCAAGGTCTTTTAGAAACTGGTTAATGCCGTCTTTTGTTCCCTCAACAACTATTTCAACGACAGCATCTCCCCTGTTTCGCACGTAGCCCTTCAACCCATTCTTAACTGCTATTCTGTAGATGAATGGGCGGAAACCCACGCCCTGAACTATGCCGCTGACTTTAATTTCGGCACGCAAAGGCTAGCCTAACTCCCATAACAACAGAAAAACATCTTTCCCGACGCCACTAATAAAGAGACCTTTTTTGAAGAAACTGCGCGGGTTGCTACATGAAATATCTGCGGGGCACCAGAATTGTCTATGTCTCAATTTTTTGGGGTACAATACCGTTTTGTGTAACCTAGTTTCAGTGTTTTTGTTGCTGGTTTAAGAGAAAACTTTAAGTTTCATGTCAAGAAGTGAAGTATTCTCAATGCCTCAGGAAAAAATGACTTCTGAGTGGAGTTCAAGATGACGTCTGAAACAAGTCGAACCGCGGGAATAGAAATCGCAGACGACTATTGTAGCCGCTGCGGAATATGTGTTGCTGTTTGTCCCTTCGAAGCCATATCTAAGGATGAAGAACAGAACAAAATCAATTTGGACTTGGATGAATGTCGGGTTTGTGGTTTATGTGTAACCGCTTGTCCGCTGTCAGCAATCAACCTCGTATACTATGATGTTGAGTCGTTGACCAAAAAAGTTCAAGCTGAAATGGCTGAAAAAGGAGCAAAAACTCTTGTTTTGTCCTGTAGAGGTAGCAACCCTGTCACCTTCAATATTGAAGATACCCTTAAAGACGAAAACGTGGAGAATTTTGTCGCCCTTCGTTTACCTTGTGTTGGGCGCGTTCCCCCCGAATTCTACCTTAACAACTTAGCTGCTGGCGTAGAAAAGATTCTCGTTTTGCAGTGCGAGGAAGACTTTTGTCGATTCAAAAAAGGAAGCAAAATCGGCATCAACAGATTCGAGTTGCTGAAGGAAGCTGTAGATGCACT
>Ga0316578_10000289_pt1 | contig 15279 bp, 13 predicted proteins | sample J0NA_2_FD_203076 | JGI IMG/M metagenome (GOLD analysis project Ga0316578, IMG submission 203076) | Rhizosphere microbial communities from salt marsh grasses in Alabama, United States - J0-2_160517rDrC | ecosystem: Host-associated > Plants > Roots > Rhizosphere | place: USA: Alabama | collected... | reverse complement strand
GGATCAAGGTCTCGAGGAGCGCGCGCACCTGCCCGAGCGGCCAGGCATTGGGACCATCGCTCAGGGCCTGATCCGGGCGCGGATGGGTCTCCGCGAAGATGCCGGCGATCCCGACGGCGACGGCCGCCCGGGCCAAAACGGGCACGAACTCGCGCTGACCACCCGAACGATCACCCTGCCCGCCGGGCAGTTGCACGGAGTGGGTCGCATCGAACAAGACCGGGCAGCCGGTCTCACGCATCACCACGAGTGAACGCATGTCCGAGACCAGGTTGTTGTAACCGAATGAGACCCCGCGCTCGCACACCATGATCTGCTCGTTGCCGGCGGAACGCGCCTTCTCGACCACATGGCGCATGTCCCAAGGCGCCAAGAACTGCCCTTTCTTGATGTTGACCGGCTTGCCCTGACGGGCGACGGCGTGGATGAAATTGGTCTGTCGACAGAGGAAGGCCGGCGTCTGAAGGACGTCCACCACGGCCGCGACCTCGGCCAGCGGCGTATCCTCGTGGACATCCGTCAGCACTGGCACGCCAATCCGCTTCCGAACCGCCTCGAGGATCGTCAAACCTTGCTCGACGCCGGGGCCCCGAAAGCTGCGGGCAGAGGAGCGGTTGGCCTTGTCGAAGGACGACTTGTAGATGAAGTGCATCCCGAGCTCGGCGGTGATCTCCTTGAGCGCACCGGCGGTGTCCTCCGCCAACCCTGGGCTCTCGATGACACAGGGCCCAGCGATCAGGAACAGCGGCCGGTCCAACCCGACCTCGAAATGGGCCAGCTGCATCACGCGGCGGCTTCCCGCGACAGCGCCTGTCTGGCCAGGGCGGCGCGCACGAAGCCGCAGAACAGCGGGTGACCGTCGCGCGGGGTCGAGGTGAACTCGGGATGAAACTGGCAGGCGATGAACCAGGGATGATCCGGGATCTCGATGATCTCGACGAGGCGGTTATCCAGTGACCACCCCGCGAACCGCATCCCGGCATCCTTCATGACGTTGAGATAGCGGTTGTTGAACTCGTAGCGATGGCGATGACGCTCGCGGATCTGGGCCTTGCCGTAGACGGCCCGCGCCAGGCTGCCCGGCTCAAGACGGCAATTCTGACCGCCGAGCCGCATCGAGCCGCCCAGGTCGCAGCCCTCGGCACGCGTCTCGACATGACCGCGCTCATCGCGCCATTCGGTGATCAATGCGATCACGGGATGCGGCGACTGGCGGTCGAACTCCGTGCTGTGCGCACCATCCAGGCCCGCGATGTGGCGAGCGTATTCGATGACGGCGACCTGCATGCCGAGGCAGATCCCGAGATAGGGGATACGCTGCTCGCGCGCGAGCTGAGCAGCCCGGATCTTGCCCTCGATCCCGCGTTCGCCGAACCCACCCGGGACCAGGATCGCATCGAGCGCCTCGAGGCAGCCCGTGCCCTGTTTCTCAATCTCCTCGGAATCCAGGTAGACGATCTCGACCTTGGTCCGGGTGTGCACACCCGCATGCGCGAGGGCCTCGGACAGCGACTTATAGGCCTCCGTCAGGTGCATGTACTTGCCGACCATGCCGACTCGGACCACCTGCTCGGGATGATCGAACCCGTCCAACACGCGTTCCCATTCCCGAAGATCGGCCTCGCCGACATCGAGATGAAACTGTCTGACCACGAGCTCGTCGAGCCGCTGGGCATGCAGAAGGCTGGGGATCCGATAGATGTTGTCGGCATCGACCGCAGAGATCACCGCATCTTCGGGGACGTTTGTGAACAGGGCGATCTTGCGCCGCTCGTCGTCGGGCAGATGCTGCTCGGCTCGGCACAGCAGAACGTCGGGCTGGATACCGATCGAGCGAAGCTCCTTGACCGAGTGCTGCGTGGGCTTGGTCTTGATCTCGCCGGCCGTGCGGATGTAAGGGACCAGGGTAAGATGCATGAAGAGGGCGTTTTCCCGCCCCTCTTCGACGCGCATCTGACGGATCGCTTCCAGAAACGGGAGAGACTCGATGTCGCCCACCGTCCCGCCGATCTCCACCATGGCCACATCCGCACCTTCGGCCCCGAGACGGATACTCTGCTTGATCTCGTCCGTGATGTGCGGGATCACCTGGACCGTTCTTCCGAGGTAGTCGCCACGGCGCTCCTTGCGGATGACGCTCTCGTAGATCTGACCCGTCGTGAAATTGTTGTTGCGGCCCATGGGGGTTCGCAGGAACCGCTCATAGTGCCCCAGGTCGAGGTCCGTCTCGGCACCGTCGTCGGTGACATAGACTTCGCCGTGCTGAAAGGGACTCATGGTGCCCGGGTCCACATTGATGTAGGGATCCAGCTTGATCATGGTCACCCGCAGACCGCGCGCCTCCAGCAGCGCCCCGAGCGAGGCCGACGCGATGCCTTTACCCAACGACGAGACGACACCGCCAGTGATGAAGATGAACTTGGTCATAGGGTTGAGCAGGCAGTCATGGGCAGCGGCCCGGATCCCCCGACACGCTACCAAAATCCCGGCAACTGCTCAACGCGGGCGCCGCTTGAGCAGCCGTCCCGCGCGCCTTGCCGGGACACGTCGCGGGCGCGGCGAGCGGCCGGAACGGCCTTCACAAACGAGGACGGGCCGCGTATATTCCGAGACGTTTCGCACAGACGAAACACGTCTGCGGCGCCTCGGGCCCTGATTCGGCGCCGCTACATCGAATCCGAATCGATGTCGAACGAAGACGAGTGAAAACACAGGAGCGTCAAAGATGCGTCAGTTTGCAAAAGTGATGGGCGTCGCCGCGATCGCGGGCGCCGCAGCCTTCTCCATGAGCTCCGCCCAGGCGTGGTGGGGTGGTCCGGGCTGGGGTGGTCCTGGCTATGGCTCCGGCCTCGGCGATCTGTTCGGCGACATGCTGGGCGACGGTTACGGTGACTTCAACATGAACATGAGCGGCGGTGGCCGCGGCTATGGACGCGGGCGCGGCTACGGTTACGGCCGCGGCTACGGTTACGGCTACCCCTACGGCGGATACGGATATCCGGGATGGGGCTACGGCGCGCCCTACTATGGTGGCATGCCCTACTACGGTGGTGTGCCCTATGCCGCTCCGTATGCGGCCCCTGCCGCCCCCGCTGCCCCTGCGACGGGCGAGTCCAAATAAGCCGGCGGTCGCGCGTTCACTGCGCGAAGACTCCGGCCGCGCCCTTTCGGGCGCGGTTTTTTTTGCTTCGAAACCGAGGACGCCGCGTGGCGGGCAGACGGCTGCACGGTCTCTCCCGGCCTATCGACGCCAAACCCTCCGGCACTTGCAATCCGACGGCGACCCGGTTACAAAAAGATGATGTTCGCTTGATGCAGGTCAAGCGACGGTTCAAATCCAGCCTATCGATTACGAGGGGCGATGCCGTGAGTCAGCGCAAAGTGATCTCGCTCGAGACGATTCGTGTCGCCTGCAGGAATTGCTCCCTTTCCTCCCTATGCCTCCCGATGGGGCTGACCGCCGAGGACGTCGAGCGACTGGACGGTATCGTCAAGCGGACACGTCCTCTGCACCGGGGCGATTTCCTGTTCCGCGACGGCGATCGCTTCCGCTCCCTGTATGTCGTCAAGACCGGATCGGTCAAGACGTTCGCGCCCAGTCCCGAAGGGGGCGAGCAGGTTCTGGGATTTCACCTCCCCGGCGAGATCATCGGTCTTGATGCGATTGACAAGGACGCCCACGCCTGCTCGGCGAAGGTCCTTGAGACCTCTGCCATCTGCGAGATCCCTTTCTCCCGTCTCGAGGAGCTCACGGCGACGATCCCCAGCCTGCAGCACCAGATGTACCGGCTGTTGAGCAAAGAGATCGGGCACGATACCGACATGCTGCTCCTCCTCGGCAAAAAAAATGCCGAGGAGAGGCTGGCCGCGTTCCTCCTCAGCTTGTCCAGGCGTCTGCAGAAACGCGGGCTGTCGGCAACCGATTTCTATCTCAGCATGTCTCGCCACGAGATCGGGAACTACCTGGGGCTCGCCGTCGAGACCGTCAGCCGTCTTTTCACCCGATTCCAGGACGACGGACTGATGCGGGTCGACCGCAAGCACATCCAGCTCCTGGATGTACACGCCCTCCAGTCCCTGGTGGGCGGCGCCGGCCAAAACCGCCGTCAGCATCAGCAGCAGACCTGAAAGGCCCGGCCGTTTTCGACGGCGCGAGCCTTTCAGAACGGAACGCCCCGAGAGACGCGCCTCCTAGGAGCCTGTCGGACTGAGGGGGATCGAAGCGAGGGAGTGGGAGAGCGAGGCCATTGCGTTCCGGTTGTGAGGCGCATAGTGGGGGCTATGTAGCGAAAAAGCGGGGTGACATGGACCGTTCTCCCGCTTCCGTAGCCGATTCATCCTAAGTCCGACAGGCTCCTAGAGCCCATCGGGCTGGAACACCTGCTCACTCGGCCTCCAAGCCGTTCCGGACCATCATTCGCAGCCACACACAGCCTTCCGGGCTGGCCTCCTGAATCGCACGAAGCCGTTCGGCATGTGCGGCGAGCGCCTGGGGTTCGGCGCGAACGATCGGCAAGGGTGGGCGATTCGGGTCGATCCGACCGCGATGACGGCGTTCGGCGCCCTGCGCCGGATCCGCGGATGGCTCACCCCCGAGACAGAAGGCCACTTGGCCCCCGGTCATTGCCAGATAGACATCCGCAAGGATCTCGGCGTCGAGCAAAGCGCCGTGCAGATCACGATGCCGGTTGTCGACGGCGTAACGCTTGCACAGCGCGTCCAGGCTGTTGCGCTGGCCGGGGTGGAGACGGCGCGCCATCGCCAGGGTATCGGTGACCTCGCACAGATCGCTGACCCGGGGCGCCCCATCCCTCCATCGGGAGAGCTCGTAATCGAGAAAGCCGACGTCGAAGGCAGCGTTGTGGATGATGAGCTCCGCCCCCTCGAGATACCGCAGTAGGACCTCTGCCACCTCCGCGAAGCGTGGCTTGTCGGCGAGAAAGGCGGTGGTGATCCCATGGACATCCACCGCGCCTGCGTCGATCTCCCGATCCGGCTGGATATAGCGGTGGAAGTTGTTTCCGGTGAGCCGCCGGTCGATCAGCTCGACACAACCGATCTCGATGATTCGATGTCCATCCTGGGGGTCGAGACCGGTGGTCTCGGTATCGAGCACAATCTGCCGCATGGTTTAGGTCCTGATGCCGCGATTCGCCAGCTGGTCGGCACGCTCGTTCTCGCGGTGCCCCGCGTGACCCTTGACCCAGCGCCATCGCACCTGATGCGCTCCGAGCGCGGCGTCGAGACGCTCCCACAGGTCGCGATTCTTGACGGGCTTGCGCTCGGCGGTGCGCCAGCCATTGCGCTTCCAGCGCGGCATCCACTCCTCGACCCCGCGTTTGACGTATTGGGAATCGGTCACGATGTCCACGCAGACCGTGCGCTTCAACGACTCGAGTGCCACGATCACCGCCATGAGCTCCATGCGGTTGTTGGTGGTATCGAGCTCGCCTCCGCAGATCTCCTTCTCGACCTCACCCCAACGCAACAAGACACCCCATCCTCCGGGCCCTGGATTCCCTTTGCATGCCCCGTCGGTGAAGGCCTGCACACACTCAGGCATGTCCCGTCTCCCGCGTCGTGGGCTCCACCGCACCGCCGGGCATGAGGGCGCGCCGACGAAGCCAGGAGGGTCGCAGCGGCGTCAGAGTCGCCACTCGCTTGACACCCCGAATCAGATAGACGCCGCCAAGAATGGGCCAGAGACGGCGTCCCAGCGTATCGAACGAGGCACAGCTTGGCCCAAAGGCACGGCGGAACGGCGGCCTGAACACGATGTGCTCACGCGACTCGATAACGAACCCCAGCACGGACAACCAATCCCCAACCTGGTACGCGGTGCGAAAGCGGCCACACCAGGGCACCTGACTGCCGGAACCCCGCATCAGAGACCAGAGTCCCCAAGCACTGAGGGCATTGAAGCCGAGGACGATCACCCTCCCTTCCGGGATCAGGGCCCGCTCAACCTCGCGGAGCACGGCTCGCGGATCAGGCGAGAAATCCAGGGTGTGGGGCAGCAGGATGGCATCGATCGAGTCTGCGGCCAAGGGCAGCTGGCTCGGCAGAGCGACGATCTCCGCCCCGCCGTTACCGGAAGGTCGCTCGCAGGGCATGCAAATCCGCCGCCGGATCCGGCTCGCAGCCATGGCATCGCAAAAGCAATCGGCAGCGCCGACTTGGACCAGATAGTAGCCAAAGGTGTCGCTCAGCAGGCGCTGAACACAAGCGCCCTCGAGGGCTGCCACTTCTCTGCCAAGCGGCGACCCGTACCACTCTTGAAGCCCTCTCAGGGGCGATCCCGGACCCTTGAAAACCGTCATGGCAATGCCTCGCGAAGACCCGCATGGTAACCGTGATCGCGCCGACTGTCCTCTGAGCCGCCGCCCGAACTCGCGCGTCACGACTCTGGCATTGGCGGCCGGCTTTCGGTATCATGTTGGTAAAGTTCCTAGAAAATTCTACTAAACAAATAGTTACTAGGAATTATTGGGGGGAAGTCTATGCCTTTTGCTGCGCGTCTCGCACGCGCCCTCTATGCGGTCGGCACTTTGACCCTGCTCCTGAGTGGATGCGCCACGAACAGCCAGGTCCGCGATGCGGAAAGCGGTTACGCGGGCATCGTGTCGGCCCGCGAGTATGGCTACGTGAGGCCGGCATGGGACGTGGTCGTGATGGAGCGGGGAGCCGGTGGTCGGACGGCACAAGCGGGTCGAACGGATGCGCGCGGCGATCTCTGGAATCGGGTGCGGGCCGGGATGAAGCTGGAGCACTACGCCGATTCCCGAATCGACAGCACCCTCGAGCGCTTCAGGCGCGACCCTCAATATCTGTCCAGGATGTCGCAGCAAGCGACACCCTACCTGCACGTCATCGTCTCCGAGATCGAACGGCGCGGCCTCCCGATGGAGCTGGCTCTGCTGCCCTACGTCGAGAGCCGCTTCAACCCCGCAGCCACGTCACCCAAGGCGGCCGCAGGGATTTGGCAGTTCATGCCCTATACCGGGCGCGCAATGGGCCTGCGCCAGGACGCCTTCTATGACGGTCGTCGCGATCTTCTGGCATCGACCAGCGCCGCGCTGAGCTACCTGGAGCAGCTGAATCGGCGCTTCGACGGCGACTGGGCCTTGGCCATGGCCGCTTACAACTGCGGCCATGGCCGGGTTGCCGCCGCCCAGGCGGCCAACCGTCGCAGCGGCCGGCCCACGGATTTCTGGACGCTGAACCTTCCCAACGAGACCAGGCAGTACGTCCCGAAGATCCTGGCGACGGCGCGTCTCGTCGCGGAGCCGAGGAAATACGGTCTCACGCTGCCCCCGGTACCCGATCACCCCCAGCTGGAGGTCGTCCGGGCAACAGGACCGATCGAGCTCAGGCGCCTGGCCATGGCCGGCGGTATCCAACTCGCCGAGCTGCAGCGACTGAATCCCGCACTCAAACTTGGCCGGACCGCGCCCCATGGACCCAACCAAGTCCTGGTTCCTGCCGGGTCCGGTCAGCGGATTGGGAAAAAGATCGACAAATTCCAGATCATGCCCGCCATGGCATCCCTGGCCCCAATGCAGGCGACGGCCCTGTCTCGGTCGGGTAAGACGAGCAGCCAAGAGACTCGCCTCCATGTGGTGAAAGGAGGCGAGAGCCTGACCTCTATCGCCCGTGCCCACGGGGTGCAATCGCTGGCGCTTGCGGACTGGAACGGGATCTCCGCTCGGGAGACACTGCTCCCGGGTCAGACCTTGCAGATCGTGCCGCCAGACGACTCGGCAGTGGTCAAGCACCTTGTCGTAAAGGGCGACTCGATGACGCGGATCGCTCGACGTTACGGCGTCAGCGTCCAGGACATCCAACGCTGGAATCGCATCGTCGACAGCGATCTGAGCCCAGGCGACCTGATTCTGATCTATCCGACCGAGTCGCCACCAACCTCGTAGGGCCGCCGTATTCAGGCTTCGTCTCGCGAACAGGGACCCTTTTCATCGGGCGCACCCCGAGATCGAGTCCCGCATTCGGCCTCCCAGCCGAGCGAAACGGCTTCTGCGGGATCCAGGCGCTTGCCTGCGCTGCTTCTGACAGCGGCGCTGTGTGCCGGCTTCGATCACGCGTACGGGATGTCATACCTCCCGGTACTCGCGCCTCCGACGCCCGCGCCTGTCGACGCCCGCACGCCGCAGAAGGCCGCGGCGGGCATGGCCGACCGCGTGGTCATCAAGAAGGCCGAGCGTCGCCTCTACTTGATGCAGGGAGATCGACCGATGCGGACCTATGATATCGCCCTCGGCTACCAACCGATCGGCCATAAGGCACGCGAGGGCGATGGGCGCACCCCCGAGGGGCGATACACACTTGACTGGCGCAGCGCCAAGAGCCGCTTCCACAAAGCGTTGCACGTCTCCTATCCCAGCGCGCAGGACGAGCGACGCGCTGCGCATCGCGGGGAGAATGCCGGCGGCATGATCCTGATACACGGACAGCCGAGCAGCCGAGATGGGGCGACCCGGATCGAGGGCGACTGGACGCTCGGCTGTATCGCTGTCTCCGACGCAGAGATCGATGAGATCTGGAAACTGACCCGCGACGGAACACCGATCGAGATACTGCCGTGATCTTTAATGCGTGGTCCAGCGGCGCGAGGTGAGCCTCGCCGATCTGCTCTGGCTGTTCATCTATCTCGACGTCCTCAGCGAGGTGGGGGCCTATCTGAAACCCGGGACCTTGCCCATGCGTATGCCGCTTTATATCGCAATGGTCGCGCTGGCACGCCACCTCGTTCTCGACATGAAGGAAGATCACCGCAATGGAGATCATCGCCACCTCCGTTGCCATTCTAATCCTCGCGACCGCAGTATTGTTGATCCATTACGGCCATGTGCGTTTCCCCTATGACAGCCCGCCTCGCGAGGATGGCCAGACTGACCCTTGTGAGGCATCGATCCGGGATCCACAGACGCCGACCTGAGCAAGTGGAGAGGATTGACGAACCTCGCCCGGATGAGAGTCATGTTGCATGGGGACATCGAAGGGCGCCGCAAGAGACAGGCTCCCAGCGCTCCGATACCTGGGTCAGCTGTCACCGGCGTGATCCTTGCCGGAGGTCGAGGGCGCCGTATGGGCGGCTTGGACAAGGGGCTGATCGGATTTGCGGGGCGTCCACTGGTGCAATGGGTGATCGACTCACTTGCACCCCAGGTCGGTTCGATCATGATCAGCGCGAACCGCAACCGGGACGTCTATGCCCGATACGGCCTGGAGGTAGTGAGCGACCCGGAGCCCAGCTACAAGGGGCCGCTCGCTGGGGTCCTCAGTGCGATGCGCGCAGCGCGAACCGACTGGATCCTGACCGTCCCGTGCGACGGCCCTTTTCTGCCGGGCGATCTGCTGACGCGGCTGACCAAAGCCATGTCCACCGGGGATGCGGAAATGGCGGTGGCGGCAACCGGCGGGCGAATTCAGCCGGTCTACAGCCTGCAGCCCGTGACGCTCAGCAGCGAGCTAGCGGCCTTTATCGCGAAGGGGAGCTATAGGGCCGCGCAGTGGATCGGCCGGCATCGCTGCGCGCTGGCGGATTTCAGTCATCAGCAACAAGGTTTCGCCAATGTCAACTCCCACGAGGACTTGGAGCGACTTGCCCGCACGCTGGGCCTTCCTGTGAACGCCCCGAGCTCGGACTGATCCACGTCTTGTCGGCGACACGACCAGCGCGTGTGATTCCGACCAACCGGCTGGCCCCAGAGCCCCCCGGTCGTGCCCGGCGCACCCCTGAAGGAGACCAGGCGCTGGTGTACTGGCCATCCCGGCCAGACGATCGGCACGGCCCGAAGAACGCAATGTCCCGACTGCTGCGTTTTAGGCGACTCAGGATCATCGAAGATGCCGGGGCATCCCTGCCCCGCGGGAAACCCGGTCAATCCGCGTTTCCCAGTGGAGCGCGTCGGCTCGCTTACGAGCGCACTCACTCCGGGGTGACATTCTCCGCTTGCGGCCCTTTCGGACCTTGTGTCACCTCCATTGTGACCCGTTGGCCTTCGAGAAGCGTCTTGCGGCCAGAGCCGTTGATGGCGCTATGATGCACGAAGACGTCCTTGCCGCCTTCGCGCTCGATGAAACCGTAGCCCTTCTCGTCATTGAACCACTTGACCGTCCCGGAAACCAATTCACCTGGCATATCAACCTCATCACTTAACGGACCAACCTGGGTTGGCTTTACTTAAACCCAGCCTTGCGAGAAGGCCAGTGTTACCTCCACCCTCGATCGAGTGGAATCTGAATCTCAACTGACTGACTCAGTCTGACTCATGGGGCCGGCAGGGAGCCATGTTGAATGATTAAGCGGCTCGACGCTCACGCAGCATGATAGACCCGAAACCGCGTCATCCCTCCCCGCGCGATCCAGCTGAAGTGGTCCCATGGTTTAGCTCGGGAAACCTCGATCCAGCGGGCTCATCGGTGGTGGATTATGCGTCCGGCATCCAAGACTGTAAACCGCACGGTGCAGCGACGCGACGCGCGCACGGGAATTTCACGATCAGCAGCACACGGGATGGAATCAGAGATCGGAATGACAAGCGGACACCTGGATTCGAGCGCAAACGGCCGCATCAGGTTTGAGCCGCCCACTGCATCAGGTCCGGCTTATCTGGTCTTGAGTGCGACGACGATACGGCATCTGCGCCCTAGTGTAGCGCGAAATCGGCGAAAATCTGCGTGAACCCACGCGTCGACAAGAAAAGTTCACGCCCGCCCCGGAATCCCTGGTGCAGCCGATGCCTCGGGGAACACGCCCCCAGAACGCCGATCACGACAGGCTCCTAGGCCCGCAGACAGTGCACCACACGCGACATGCTCAGGCGTTTCTCTTCAGGGTAGGTGCGGGCGCACGCGTCCACGGCATCGGGACAACGTGGGTGGAAAAAACAGCCCGATGGCGGATCGCTCGGCGAAGGCATGTCGCCGTCCAGCCGAATGACCGCGCGGCGCCGCTGGGGATCGACCACCGGGACCGCCGACAGCAATGCCCGTGTGTAGGGATGCCGGGGATCGTCCAGGATCTCGTGCACACGGCCGCGCTCCACCACGCGACCGAGATACATGACCGCCACCTCATGCGCCAGGTAGGCGACCACGGAGATATCGTGTGTGATGAAGAGATAGGCGAGCCCAAGCCGATCCTGTAGGTCCTTGAGCAAGTTGAGGATCTGGGCCTGAACCGAGACATCGAGCGCACTCGTCGGCTCGTCGCAGATGATCAGCTTGGGCTCGACCGCGAGCGCGCGAGCGATGCAGATGCGCTGACGCTGACCACCCGAGAACTCGTGGGGGTAGCGCGCGACGGCGTCCTCATCCATACCGACCAGGTCCAGGAGCTGCGCGACCCGCCGCATCCGGCCCGACCGGGACCGCTCGATGCCGAGCGCCTGAAGGCCCTCGCCGATCACGTCGCCCACCAGCATGCGTGGGTTCATGGCCGCATAGGGGTCCTGGAAAATGATCTGGAGGTCTTTGCGGAAGGGGCGCATCCGGCGATGCCCCAAACCGACCAGCTCCTGGCCGCAATATCGGATCGAGCCCCCACTCGGCGTCACGAGCTGTAAGATACCTTTGCCGGCGGACGTCTTGCCGCAGCCTGATTCGCCGACCAAGGCCAGGGTCCGCCCCGGCTGCAGCTCGAAGGTGACACCATCGACGGCGCGGACATATCCGACCACGCGCCTGAAAACGCCGCTGTGGATCGGGAAATGGACTTTCAGCTCATGCACCTCCAGCAGACGGTCCGAATCCCCCCCCCCTGCCGGGGGAGCGTCGAGGGGTCGAGCGGCGCCCGCCGCCTGGCGGCTCAATCCATCGGGCTGCGTCTGCCCCTGGCTCCAGAGGTGACAGCGAACGCCTTGTGCGGGCCCCAGATCGCGCCAGATGGGCGTCTGGTGGCGGCACTGCGGCATGACCGCATAACAACGCTCGGCGAATCGGCAGCCGGAAAACGCCTGATGCAGGTGAGGGACCCGTCCTGGGATGACGGCGAGCCGCGCACTGCGCTTGTCCGCACTTGGGACACTCTCCATCAACTGGCGGCTGTACGGGTGCGCCGGCGCCGCGAAAAAGGCATCCGTGGTCGCCGTTTCCACGATCTGCCCCGCGTACATGACCGCCAATCGATCGGCCGTCTCGGCGACCACGCCCAGATCGTGGGTGATCAAGAGCACGGCCATACCCGTCTCGCGCTGCAAGTCCTTGAGCAGCCGCAGAACCTGGGCCTGAATGGTCACATCCAAGGCGGTGGTCGGCTCGTCGGCGATCAGAAGCTGCGGACCACCTGCCAAGGCCATGGCGATCATGATCCGTTGCTTCATCCCGCCCGAGAGCTGATGGGGATATTCTTCAACACGTCGCCGGGGGTCCGGAATGCCGACCGCCCGCATCAGGTCCAGGACGCGTTCCGGGATCCGCGCACGTGACCGATCCTCGTGGACACGAACCGACTCCGCGATCTGGTCTCCCACGCTCATCACGGGGTTCAGAGAGGTCTGTGGCTCCTGGAAGATCATCGCCAAACGACCGCCGCGGACGCGACGCATCTCGCCCTCGGTCAAGCGCAGCAGATCACGCCCGGCGAGACGGACCGAGCCCGCGGTGATACGACCGGATGACGGCAGCAGGCGCATCAGCGAAAGGGCCGTCATCGACTTGCCGCAACCGGACTCGCCCAGCAATGCGAAGGTCTCCCCCTGGCGGATCTCGAGGTCGACGCCGTCGACGACCCTGGACGGCCGCACGGCATCGCCGAGCAGGGTGGTCAGCCCCTCGACCTGGAGCAGAACGTCCGGCAGCGAGGCCGGCTCGCGCTCGGGCCCGGCAGTCTGCAACCCCGTCATTGCGCGCCCCGCAGACGAGGGTCGAAGGCATCGCGCACCACGTCGGCGAAGAGGTTCGCCGCGAGCACCAGGGTGAACATGAATACGAAGGCCGCGGCCAACGACCACCAGACAACCGGGTCACGCGCAAGCTCAAGTCTGGCGCTATTGATCATGTTCCCCCAGGAGTTCATGGTCGGATCAACCCCGATGTTGATGTAGGACAATACGGCCTCAGCGAGCACGAGACCGCTGAAGTCCAACACCAGCGTGATTAGCACGACGTGCATCACGTTCGGCAGGATGTGCCGACCGATCAGGGTGAAGTGCCCGACCCCCAAGGCGGTCGAAGCCTGGACGAAGTCGACCTCTCTCAGCTTGAGGGACTCGCCGCGCAGCAGTCGACAGAGACCCGTCCAGCTGGTGACGCCGAGGATCAGGACAAGGAACAGCAGTCGGAGGTCGGCGCGCTCGACCAAACTGGCAAACTCGTCGGCATGGTTGCTCATGTAGACCTGGAGCAGCAGGATCGCCGCGGCGATCAAGAGGACGCCCGGTATGGAGTTCAGCGTCGTGTAGAGATACTGGATGATGTCGTCCACCCATCCTCTGAAATAACCGGCCATAATCCCCAGCATCACGGCGGCGGGGAGCATCACCAGGGTCGTCAGGGTGCCGATCAGGAGACCGGTCCGGATGCTCTTGAGGGTCTGGTAGAAGACGTCCTCGCCAACCTTGTCGGTCCCGAGGATGTGATACATGCGCGACAACTCGACCGCGACCGCGCTCACCAGGAGCATCAGGCCGAGCACGACGAAGGCGGTCCGCCACGGGATGAGGGTCCGTCCCGCCAGGATGTCAGAGCGCGTCTTCGCCGGCGGCTCACCGCGCACGCGGGCGATCCACCGGATGAGTCCGGCGCAGACCAGCGCCCAGATCAGCAGCCCCTGCAACGCCCCCTTGAGGCCTCGCCAGGCGATGTCGCCCCCCCGCTGACGCGCCGGATCAGCGAGGTGCGCGCCACCGTGATCAAGCCTGGGGAAGTCACGCACCAGACTGCCGTCCGGCTGCTCGATCGCCTCCTTGACGAAGAGATGGGTCGCGAAGGGCGCCGAGTAGGTCTTCTCCTGGCGCTCGCGCAACCCAGCAAGCGCAAGGTCGAGCAGGCTCAAGACCTCGGGCGCAAACTGGACGCCCGCACCGGCCTCCGCCGGCTGGGGGAGCTTGAGGCGGAAATGAACCGTGTCGAGCAGCCCGACCGCGACGTAGAAGCCGAGGACGACGATCGTCGCCACGCCGACGCGTGCCCGGACGACCCGCCGCCAGGGCGCACGGATATGCTCGTGACGCGAGGCGTAGAGCGCGAAGGCGGCCATCAAGCCCAGCAGCACATACACCAGACCATCGGTCCAGAGGACGACCGGCAGGAAGGGCATCAGACCGTCCCTCTCATTGCAGCCTCACTCGCGGGTCGACCAGGGTGTAGGAGATGTCGGTCAGGATCAGACCGACGATATAGAGCACCGCGCCCAGGAACACCATCGAGCGTACGATGGCAAAATCCTGCCCGTTGATCGCATCGATGGTATAGCTGCCCAGCCCCGGGATCCCGAAGAAGGACTCGGTGATGAGGCTGCCCATGAAAAGCAAGGGGAGCACCACCACCACGCCCGTCAGGATGGGGATGAGTGCATTCTGCAGGACGTGTCGGAAGAGGACACGGCGCTCACTCAGGCCCTTGGCCCGCGCCGTGCGCACATAGTCCTTGGAGATCTCCTCGAGAAACAGGGTGCGGTACCAGCGGGTCCCTGACCCGATCCCGCCGATCACGCCGACGATCACAGGGAGGATCAGGAACTTCCATGCCTCCACGCCGGTGTCATAGCCGGAAATGGGCACCAGATGGAAGAGCTTGCTGAGGATGAACTGTCCGCCGATGATGTAGAACAGTCCGGAGATCGACATCATCGCTACGAGGAGCACCACGCTGCCGAGGTCCAGGTAGGTCGCCCGAAAGAAGATGATGAAGAGCGCATAGGAGATATTGAAGGCCAGGCCGACCATCAGCACCGGGACGGCGATCGCGAGACTGGGCCACATGCGCTGGGAGATGTCATAGCCGATGTCCCGCCCGTTGTCAGACGAGCCGAAATCGAACACGAACAAGCGCACCGACTTGTCGAAAAAGATGGTCTCGGTGAGACGCCGAAGCCCGGATGCATCCGGATTGTAAAGGAGCGGACGTGCATAACCCTGCTCCTCTTTCCAGGTCTGGATGGCCTCCTCGGTCACCCGCTTCTCGCCCAGGTGCATCCGCGCCATGTCATCGGGCGAATTGACCACGAAGAAGAGCACGAAGGTGATCAGGTTGACGCCGATCAGAATCGGGATGGCATAGAGCAGCCGGCGAATGATGTATGCGGTCACAGCGCCGTGC
>Ga0316578_10000286_pt1 | contig 15331 bp, 12 predicted proteins | sample J0NA_2_FD_203076 | JGI IMG/M metagenome (GOLD analysis project Ga0316578, IMG submission 203076) | Rhizosphere microbial communities from salt marsh grasses in Alabama, United States - J0-2_160517rDrC | ecosystem: Host-associated > Plants > Roots > Rhizosphere | place: USA: Alabama | collected... | reverse complement strand
GAAGGATCGGCTCAGGATGTCACGATCAGCTTCCTCAAAGGACTGCGCCTAGAGGAGATGGCCGATTACCTGGCCGTTACTTCTCCGGCGGAAATCGATTCGGCTGAATTTCTCGCGCTGGCCCGGCGGGAACAGCCGTTCGACCTCAGCCCCTATCCTTTCCTCAACTCCCTGGGTCCGAACAATACTCTCGAGGGCTATCTTTTTCCCGGCGTTTACCGCGTGCCATCCGATGCCGACGCGCAGTTCTTGATTGAAAAGATGCTGCAGAACTTCAACAGCCAGGTGATGCCGGCGATGCGCCAGGCCTATGGCGCACAGGGGCTCTCTTTAGCGGACGCGGTAACTCTGGCTTCCATTGTGGAACGGGAAACACCGGAGGATGAAGAACGGCCGCTTATTGCCAGCGTTTATATCAATCGAATCCGCGAGGGCATGCCTCTACAGGCTGATCCCACGGTACAGTATGCTCTCGGTTTTCAGACCGCAAATCAGAACTGGTGGAAAGCGCCGCTGTATTTATCTGATCTGGAATTAGAGCACCCTTATAACACGTACAAAATATCCGGCCTCCCGCCCGGACCTATTGCCAATCCTGGACTTGCTTCTTTGCTGGCTGTTGCCGAACCTGCGGAGAGTGATTATCTGTTCTTCGTGCTTGATTGTGAATCTAATCCCCCGGGACGGCATACCTTTAGCAGAACCTTTGAGGAACACCTGGCCAATGTTGAGCGCTGCCGTTAGCGGATTTCAACGCCGCTTTACGCTGTTACTAGCTTTTAGCCTGGTTGTATCGTCCCTTCTCCTCTTCACGGGCTGCCGGAGCGTCGATCCGGTCGTCAAAGTTGGCCTGATAGCCCCATTTGAAGGACGGTACCGGGCGGTGGGTTATGATGTACTCTACAGCGCGCGCCTGGCCGTGCGCGAAATAAATGCCGCCGGAGGCATCAATGGCACGCGTGTAGCCCTGGTTGCTTTGGATGACAGCGGCAATCCTGAGTTCGCGGCGGCTACGGCCGATTCCTTGCTTGCCGATCCCAATGTTGTTGCCGTTGTCGGTCACTGGCTTCCGGAAACAACGGCCGTGGCCGCACCTCGTTATGCGGCAGGTAAATTAACATTCCTGGCCGGAGGAGAAGATCCTTTCTTGCCCGGCGATCCGGAAGAGCTGCCGGAAGATTTTATTGCTGCCTATACGGCCGTGACGCCCTTCGATGAAACGCCCGGTCCCTACGCCGGTCCCGCCTATGAGGCATACCAATCCTTATGGCGCTTATTGGAGGAGACGCAAAAACAGCATGGGATAATCACGCGTTCTTCTGTCTATCAGACCTTCCAGGAATTGGAGTGAACGGTGTCTGAATCAGAGGCAGCATTTATTCCCGGGTTGGAGCTAAGCAGGCGTTTTTTTGCAGAAGCTGTTACGCCGCTTCTAGAGCGTAACTTCCCGCGAGTACGCTGTTCGGCCGCCCTGCTCGGCGCGGGATCGGAAGTGCTTGGCTATGATACGCCTCGCTCCCGGGATCATGACTGGGGACCGCGCTTGCAGTTATTTCTGGATGAACAGGATCAACGAAATTTAAAAGAAGCGCTTTACGAAATGCTGCGAGAGCAGCTTCCCAAACAATTTCTGGGCTATTCTACCCATTTCGGCCCGCCGGATGAAGAGGGGACACGCTTGATGGCTGAACCCGGTGAACTGGTTGATCACCGTGTGCAGATCTGGACCGTTCCACAATTTTTTGAGGACTACATGGCCTATGATCCGCGGCAAAAACCTTCGGTGTTGGAATGGCTCACCTGGCCCCAACAGCACCTTCTTGGTGTAACTGCCGGAGCCGTGTTCCGAGACGATCTGGGTGATTTAAATACAATCCGCAAGGTGCTGGATTATTATCCACATGACGTTTGGCTCTATTTATTGGCCGCGCAGTGGGCGCGAATTGGCCAGGAAGAACATTTTGTCGGCCGTACGGGGGAGGTTGGTGATGAAATCGGTTCCGCTTTATTGGCAGCGCGATTGGTTCAGGACATTATGCAGCTCTGCTTTCTGATGGAAAGGAGATATTTTCCTTATCCCAAGTGGTTTGGAACCGCCTTTGCCCATCTGGATTGCGCCGACACACTATCCCCCTTACTGCAGCAAGTTCTTACTGCACAGAATTGGCATGATCGAGAAGGCTATCTAAGCCAGGCTTATGAAACAGTCGCCCAGCGGCACAATTCTCTGGGGATCACGGAACAGCTAGACCCGCAGGTGCGTTACTTTCATGATCGCCCATTTCTGGTAATTGATGCAGGCCGCTACGTCGATGCGATCAGGGACCAAATAAGCGATCCGCAAATTGCGGCGATTAAAACCAACATTGGCAGTATTGACCAGTTCAGCCACAGCACAGATTTGCGTTCTTATCCTAAACTACACAAAAGCTTGCAATCGTTGTACAAATAAGCGGGTATTGATCTTGGAAATATTCATTTGAAGGAGATCTTCTAATGTTTCGACGCTTTATAGGCCTCATTATCCTGCTGGCAACACTGGTTGTCTTAGTCGTTCTGATTGTAGCAGCTGTTAATTTTGGTCCAGCGCTGGATGTGGTTTTTAAGAGTGTTGATGATAGCCTTACTTTGACCGTAGATACATTGGAGACGGTTTCGGAAACGCTGACACAAACAAAATCAGCCCTCGTGTCGATTAACACCTCCCTGGATACGGCCGCACAAACGACGGCCAATCTATCAACAACGGTTGTCGATACTATCCCCTTGTTGGAACAGGTTTCCGTGGTTGTTTCTGACCAGCTGCCGCAGAATATTGAGAATGTGCAGGCGGCGATTCCCAATATCGCTGCCGTGGCAACTGTTGTGGATAGTGCCTTAACCCGCCTGGCGGCATTCAAGATTGACCAAACTATTCCGATCCCCTTTAACCCCATAGAGATCAAGTATGATTTAGGGATTGAATATGATCCCGAGGTGCCTTTTGGCGACTCGATGGCACAGCTAGGAGAAGGTCTCGATGGGCTGCCGGAGGAACTACGGGCGCTGCGCGGCGAGCTGGAAGTCTCGGCTGCGAATCTGCAAACCCTCAGCGATGATTTGAACGCCGCCTCCGGCGATGTCGAGGCGATAAATGGCGAGCTGGCCAAATTTATCCCTCTTGTTGATCAGTATCTAGGCCTGGTGGATCAGGTAGTTGGTGGGATCGAGAATATCCGCACTGACATTATGACCAATCTTGAGATGATCAAAATGGTAGGGACAGTTCTTATCATCGCCCTGGCTCTGACACAGCTGGCCCCGCTTGTCGTAGGATTGGACCTGTTGATGGCTAGAAACGAGCCGCAGATCGTTGTTAAAGAGGTTCTGGTAGCGCCGGACGGTTCTGCTATTCCAGAATACCAAGCTGAGGAGCTGGATGACGTGACGACGGAACCAGGCTCTAAAAATGCGGATGATGAAGCTGCTTGATTTTGATAGCCCCTGAATTAGTTTCTTGTTATTGATGTTGATTTTTAAAACAAATTCGCGATGGTGGCTTTCATACGTCGCCATCATGTTCCTAGTTGTAGTTTTCTTAGGTGGATGTGCGCAAGAACCAAGCAGCGACCCACAGCCGCCCGCTACCCAGACACCGCTGCCAACCCTGCCTCACCTGGAAGCAGTCTCTGATGCAACCCCTACTCTAAATCCCACGGTACTTCCGACCCCCCCGATAACGCCCAGCCCCTCCGGGCCAACGATGACGCCCTCGGTGACGCCCGATCCCGGCGAGCGTCTCGACCTCGGCGATCGCGCCTTGGAAACCGGGGATTTTGATCTGGCGGTGGAACAATTCAGTCAGGTGCTGCAGCAGCAGCCTGATTTAGAACAAGACGAGCAGGCAGATACGCTTCTTAAACTCGGCCGTTCTTACCTGGCCGAAGAAAAATATATGGATGCGGCGACGATCTTTAACCAGTTGATAAATTTACAGGGCGTGGATAACCATCCTGTCGAGGTCTTTTTCTGGTTAGGGCAGGCTTATGGCGGTCGAGGCCAGTATGATCCGGCCATCCAATCCTATGAACTCTTTCTCAAGAAAGAACCGGCTATGGGCGGCTACGTTTACCCGATGATTGCTGAAGCTTATAAAGAGCTCGGTGATGATGCTGCGGCAATTACCGCCTATGAAGCAGCACTTGAATCGCCGGTTTATCTTCTCAAGGAGGTAGCGACGCGCCTTGCCTTAGCAGAAACCTATTTAGCTGTTGGAGATACGGCGTCGGCAATTGCCCAGTATGACACCATCCATGATATGGCCAGGACCGAAGCCACACGTGGGCAAATGACCTACCTGGCCGGCGCGGCCGAATTGGCCGCCGGCAACGTGGAAGCGTCCCATGAGCGCTTCTTGCAGGGCATGCAAGAATATCCCGCCGCCTATGAAAGTTATCTGGGGTTGGTGGAACTGGTCAAGGCGGAAGTCCCCGTAGATGATTACCTGCGTGGCCTGGTTGATTATCATGCCGCCGCGTACGCCCCGGCAGTTGAAGCCTTCGAATCCTACATCGAATCCAATCCCACCGATTACAATCCTGACAGCCACCTCTACCTGGCCTGGTCCTATGAAGCATTGGGAGACCTTGAATCCGCCTATGCGGAACTTGATGCCTATGCTGCGAAAGAGGCGGAGAACGGGCTCCTGGAGCAAGCAAAAATGCATGCCCGTGCCGCCGATACCGAAACCGCGCTGACCTTGTACCAGCAGTTTGTGAACGATTATCCGGATAGTGAACAGGCGCCCTTCGCCGCCTGGTGGCTGGCCGCGCTGACGGCCGAGGTGGGTGATGTTCAGGCGGCAATCGATCATTATATTTTCCTCGCCGACACTTTCCCTGAACACGAAGACGCCCCTGATGCGTTGTACCAGGCCGGTCTGCTGGCCGCCGGTGAGGATGATCAGGAATTGGCCATGGAGCTGTGGACACGGGCGGCTGAAGATTATCCTTCTATGCTCTATGGCAGCAGCGCCTTGTTGGCTGCTCTGTTAGCCGAACCTGCTGTTATCGAAAACCCATCTATGACAGAAAGTAATTCACTGGTTGAGCTGGCAAGTTCTCCGGCAAACATCACCTACCAGGCCTTGAGAGCACGCGACCTGGTTGCGGGCAACGAGCCATTTCATGCCTCCTCCCAATTTGTGCTGCCTGAGGATGAGACAGAAATAAAGGAAACGGCCGAACAATGGTTGGCGGAGCAGTTTAACCTGCAGCCCGATCAGATTGGAGGGGGTCTTGACCAGGCTGTGGAAGAAGATGCGCGCTTAGCGGTTGGGCGGCGTTTATGGGAACTGGGGTTGCAAGAAGAGGCGAAGAGTGAACTGGAGTCCTTGCGCCAGGCTTATGCCGACGATCCCCTGGCAACGTATCATTTAGCCCTTTTCTTCCGTGATCTTGGCCTCTTTCGCTCCTCAATCATCGCCGCCTCCACGCTCATGAACCTGGCCGGGGTTCACGAATTAGAAGCGCCGTTGTTTATTGGCCGTCTCTCTTATCCGGTCTATTATGCCGACCTGATCCTGCCTCTGGCAGAACAATACGGCTACGATCCCCGCCTGCAGTTTTCTCTGGTAAGGCAGGAAAGTCTCTTCGAAAGTTTTGCCCGCTCCGGCGCCGCCGCCCAGGGCTTGAGTCAGGTTATCCCTGATACCGGGGCCTGGATCGCCGAACAGTTGAACTGGCCCAACTATGAGAATGATGATCTTTATAATCCCTACGTGGGCTTGAACTTTGGCGCTTACTACTTAAGCCAACAGCTTGAATACTTTGACGGCGACGTTCACGCGGCCCTGGCCGCCTACAACGCCGGACCCGGGAACGCCGCGCGCTGGCATGAAACGCCCGGGAGCGATTTGGATCTGTTCATTGATACCATTGACTTTAATGAAACCGAGACCTATGTTGAGCGGATCTATGCCGGCTATGACATTTACAGCGCTCTTTATGGATCGCCGTAGTTAAAACAAAACTGGCCACATCAAAGATGCCGGCTTGCTTAGCGCTCCAAAGTGAAAGCCGGCAATTTTTTATTCACGAATATGCCCATTTCCAATACATACCCATTTGTAAGTAGTCAATTCAGCCAGTCCCATAGGGCCTCTGGCATGCAGCTTTTGGGTGCTTACCGCAACTTCAGCCCCTAAACCGAACTGGCCGCCATCATTGAAGCGCGTGCTGGCGTTGACAAAAACGGCCGATGAATTAATCGCGTCCAAGAATCGATTTGCGTTGTGCCAATCATTGGTTAAGATGCTTTCGCTGTGTTCGGTGCTGTGCGCATGAATGTGGGCGATTGCTTCTTCAAGCCCATCGACAACTTTAACGCCCAGAATAAGTGAAAGCCATTCCTGATCGAAATCATCCGGCCCGGCCTGGGTGACCCTGGCCCCATGGCCGTTGCGCTGTAAGATGGCCAGCGCTGAACCACAGGCGCGCAGTTCGACATCACTCGCCGCCAGGCGCTGCGCTACTTTTGGCAGCAGCTCCGAGGCGATCGAGGGATGAACCAGAAGGGTATCCAGAGCATTGCAAACGCTGGGACGTTGGACCTTGGCATTCTCGATGATGTCTATCGCGCTGTCGATGTCCGCCGTTTCATCCGCGTAAATGTGACAAATCCCAATGCCGCCGGTTATGACCGGGATAGAACTTTCTTCCCGGCAAAGACGGTGTAGTCCCGCGCCTCCGCGGGGGATGATCATGTCGATGTACCGGTCAAGGCGAAGCATCTGAGCTACCAGGGCCCGATCGGGATCGTCGATATATTGAACGGCCGATTCCGGAAGAGCAACTTTTTTCAACGCCTCCTGAATCACGTTTACCAGGGCCAGGTTACTGCGCAGGGTTTCCTTGCCCCCGCGTAAAATTGCCGCGTTCCCGGTTTTTAGACTCAATGTGGCAATATCTATCGTAACATTTGGCCGCGCTTCATATATCACGCCTAGAACGCCTATGGGGATGCGTCTGCGGCTGAGTCGCAAACCGTTTGGCATGACGCGGCTCTCGATGTCAGCCCCAACAGGATCGCTTAGTTCAACAATACTGCGCGTGTCCCTGGCCAGAGCTTCAACGCGTGCGGGTGTTAATAACAGCCGGTCGATCAATGATTCGCTGAGCCCCTGCTCACGGGCGGCGGCGATATCCAGATCGTTGGCATCCAATATTGCTTCACTTCGTGCTTCGATCTCTTCAGCGATGGCCAGGAGCGCTTCATTTTTCTCGGCGGTGGTTCGTGTTGCGAGGTCATAACTTGCCGCTTTTGCCGCCTGGCCCATTGCCTGTAAATCAGCCATGTTTTGATAATCTCCTTGTTTTTAGTTGCTCAGTGAGTCAGTTGCTCAGTTGGTCAGTTGGTGAGACTCAAGGGCCGTATTGCTAAAAAACTGAGAAACTGATTGACCGGCGAGGATAGCTCAATTCGCTTTCCTCGTCTCTTCAAATACCCATACGTTCAAATAATCATAAGAGAATGAGGTCGTTGCGATGGACGGCAACAGGCCCGTATCCATAACCAAGTCGTGATTCGATTTCATCAGAATGAAGACCGGCGATTTGACTCAAATCCTGGCCGCTGTAGCGGGCGATGCCCCGAGCAAGGAGGCGATTTGAGTCATTGAATATCCGGATCGTATCGCCGCGTTGGAATTCTCCCTGCACCGAAATGATGCCGGCCGGTAAAAGCGAACGGCCGTGGTCTAACAAAGCTTCCTGCGCTCCGGCGTCGATAACGACGGAACCGGAAGGTTTGGGGCCGGCCAATATCCAGCGCTTGCGACTTTCCAGGGGATTCTCTAACGCTGGAAAATGAGTACCAATCTTCTCCCCCGATGCCGCGCGAATGATGACCTCCGGTGCGTGGCCGGAGGCAATAATCACCTCTGTTCCGGAACGGCGGGCAACATCCGCCGCCTGTAGTTTGGTGGTCATGCCGCCTACGCCCAGACCGCTGGCGCTTGCACCCGCCAATTTGCGCAGCGTTTCATCGATCGTGCGAACTTCGGCGATTAACTGCGCATCGGAATTGCTGCGGGGGTCGGCCGTAAACAGCCCGGGCTGGTCGCTGAGCATAAGCAGTAAATCTGCGTCGGTCAATATGGCGACAAGTGCGGAGAGATTGTCGTTATCGCCGACTTTGATCTCTGCGGTGGTGACGGCATCATTTTCATTGACGATCGGCACAATTTTTCGTTCTATTAAAACGCTTAATGTGTCGCGCGCATTCAAAAAACGGCCGCGGTGTTCCACATCCTGCCGCGTCAGCAGAATCTGGCCTACGTGCAGCCCATAAATGTCAAAATAGCGTTCCCACATCTGCATCAGCCGGCTTTGCCCTACCGCGGCCAGCATCTGTTTATTACTTAAGGTGGAGGGAAGGTCTGGAAAGTCAAGTCGCTCCCTACCGAAGGCGATGGCGCCGGAAGAACAGATGATGATCTCTTTACCCTGTTTATGTAGGGCCGCGAATTGGCGAGATAGTTCGACCATGTGTGGCCGGTCCAGGTAACGTGTGCCCCCGGTGAGCACACTGGTACCGATCTTAACCACAATGCGTTGGTACATAACTTTTTAGCATTTCCTGGTATTGGTTTTCAAGGTTTGATTGGAACCGCTGCTTGATAGTAACTGTACAGGCGCTGCTTAATCAAGACCCGCGTACATGGACTCGATCTCGTCTGAAAAATGCTCGTAAACAACCCGCCGTTTGATTTTTAAAGTAGGCGTCAGTTCGCCGTGCTCCACGGTTAGTTCGCGTGGAAGGATGGCAAACTTGCGCACATTTTCAACCCGGGCGAAATGGGGATTCACGGCCAGATCGATGCCGTACTGGATCTCAGCAATCACGAGCGGATTTTCGTGAAGCACCTGTCCCTCAATTCCATGTTCGGCTGCGAACTGGGCGGCCATATCGGGATTGAGAGTGACCAGGGCGGACAGAAATTTTTTCCTGTCCCCGATGATCACCGCTTCGGAAACAAGCGGTAAATTCTTGAGCGCACTTTCAATGTTCTTAGGAGCGATATTCTTGCCGCCGGAGGTGATGATGACTTCTTTCTTCCGGCCGACGATAAATAGAAAACCATCCTCATCAAACTCACCGAGGTCCCCGGAATGTAACCAGCCATCGATCAGAGTTTCGGCCGTAGCCTCAGGATCTTTATAGTAGCCCAGGAAGACGTTGCGCCCTTTTAACAAAACCTCACCATCCTCGGCCAACATTACTTCTGATTTGGGGAAGGGCAAACCGCCGGAACCGAACTTTGTTGCTCCGCGCCGGTTGACCGTTGTGGGGCCGGACCCTTCAGATTGGCCATATATTTCATGAATGATCAGGTCTAATCCACTGAAAAAGATCAGGATTTCGGGATTGATCGGCGCGGCACCCACGTAAGCTGCCGTAACGGCGTCTAAGCCAAGTGCCTCTTTAATTGTGCTGTACACCAGACGGTTGGCCAGATTGTATTGCATGGCTAATGCACCTGAGGGTTCTTTACCTCGATTTCGCAGATCACTGACCTTGCGGCCTATGCCCATGGCCCACTCGGCGATTTTTGCCCGAGGACCAGTTGTTTCCGCCATTCGCTCGACAATGCCGTTATAAAATCGTTCCCACACGCGGGGTACACCGAAAAAGATAGTCGGCCGAACTTCCTGTAAATTGTCCAATAATTTCTCAAGGGATTCGGCGTAATAGACCGGATAACCGGCCGTTATGCTGCCATAAACAGTATACATTTGCTCCGCGATGTGTGAGAGAGGCAGATAAGATAATTCTCGATCATTGGCATTGAGATCGAACATATTGATTGATTCATGAGCCGTAAAAAATATTGCGTCATGCGAGAGCATCACGGCCTTCGGTCCGCCTATGGTTCCTGATGTGTAGATCAGGGTTGCTTCTTGCTCCGGTTGTATCGCTGCGATGCGCTCATCCAACTCGGATTCCTCTACATCTTCGCCCTTGCTCATGAAGGTTTCCCAGCTCATGACAAGCGGATCGACAATCTCCGTCCCGCGCATCATGACCACATGGCGTAATGAGGGGAGTTTCTTGCGCTCCAACTTGACTTTGGCCCACTGCTCCTCATTCTCCAAAATAACTACCCGGCATTCGGCGTGATTGATGATATATTGAACTTCCTCTGGGGAGTTGGTGGTATAGATCCCGGCGCCCGCGGCATTGGCCATCATCGCCGCAAGGAGAGTGATCGACCACTCAGGTCGGTTGAAACCCAAGATGCCTATATTTGTTTGTGGTTCCACACCCAAGGCTATCAGCGCTTTTCCCGCCTGGCGCACCTGAGAAACATAATCACGCCATGAGGTAGGCGTCCAGGTTAGACCAATTTTTTCAAAATAAGCAGGGGCACTGGACCGCTTGCGTCCTTGCTCTTCTAAGAGTGAAATAATCGTATTCGAGGTCATGCTAATTTTCCCCATAGTACACGTATTGACTCATCTGCAAGCCGAGCAATCGTGATACTTTGCTGCAATATTCATGGAATCCAACCGGGTGGACCAAGAAACGGCCGGATATCCTCTTCCATTAAAATGTTCTTTACGCTTTGTTCCATGCTGATTTCCTCCTCAAGAACAGCTTTTTCATACTGTTCCGCCCAACGAAAGATCAGTCCTCGCGCCCGGCGTAGTTCAACCAACATGAGCTGGGCCATCGGCCCCGCCTCGTCAAGAAATCCTGATTGTACGTAATCCTCTTCAATCCGACTGCGATCATAAAGGACGCGACGGATTTCTACCTGCCATCCTGACTGCTCGCTCCAGCTGAAACGGCCGTAGCTGGGTCTCCAATCCAGGTCAAAAGGCGCCCCGGCCGATCCGGTATTAACAACCAGGGTATCATTAACTTCGCGCATAAAGGCCTGGTGTGTATGGCCGGTAGCAAATACAGCCGGCGCCGGTGCGATACGCCGCTCTATCGCTTCATCGCTCAGTTCGGAATAAAGTCCGTCACGGTTGCTGCGCATTGAGGCGTGGCGGGCGCGGAGCTCGCTGCCGTCAGGAGCCCACCATGAAAAGTCTTCCGGAAAATTTGCCAACTGGGCGATGGATCCGTTCAACTGCTGGTAAGTCCAATAGGCGAAGCGGTTTAATTCAAATAAGGGTCCATCAGTGATGAAGTCCGGCGTAGCGCAAAAGAGTAGGTACTTCTCATGATTGCCGCTAAGAATGTGCCATCCTTCCTCTCTTTGCCGCTTAAGGACAAAATTGAGACAAGCGGTTGAGCATGGGCCACGATTAACAATGTCCCCATTGACGACTACCTGGTCAGGTCCCCAGGCATCAATGTCATCCACCACTGCCTGTAAGGCGGGGACATTACCATGAATATCCGATAGTACTGCGATTTTCATATCAGGAAATTATATCAGTTAACCACGAGACCTCAGAATCGGCGTGATAGTTGTTCATTAAATACACCAAACTGCGACAACGGAATTCTTACTGAGACCCCTTAAACTGACCTGCCCATCTCCGTTGATTTTTTAACAGCCTGTTAACAGCCTCTTAGCGCGCCATTAACTCAGCGTTGACAGAGATTTAAAGTGTATCGAGTATGGTTAAGGAGTGGGAATAGGGGTGGCAGGCTGAAAGTCTAATCATTTAGAATTTAGGAACCACTTATCCCATGGAGAAATATTATGCATATTCTAGTGACAAATGATGATGGCGTAACCGCACCGGGGCTTTTAGCTCTGGCCCAGACGATGCGCATCTTGGTGATGTCAGTATCCTCGCGCCTGATCGTGATTGGTCAGGAGCAGGTCATGTCAAAACCTTCAAACGACCGCTCCGCGTCCGTGATGTAAAGCTGGCCGATGGGACTTCCGCGCTTACCAGTGACGGCGCACCATCCGACTGCGTCGCCCTGGCGCTGTTAGGAATGGTGCCCGAAAAAGTCGATTTGATCGTTTCCGGTATCAATACGGGTGCTAATCTCGGTTATGATGTTACCTATTCCGGCACGGTAACGGCCGTGATGGAAGGGATCATCATGGGTGTTCCTGGTGTAGCCGTATCCATGGATGGGGGTGGTTTACACCGGTCAGAGTTAGATTATTCCGCCGCAGTCGACGTCGCTACCTGGGTTGTAAAGAAGGTGATGGCCGAAGGACTGCCTGAAAATACATTTTTAAACGTGAATGTCCCACAAGTGAATGGCAATAAATTGAATGGCATTTAGTTGACCCAACAAGGGCTGCGCGTTTATCACGGCCGTTTGGATAAACGCCAGGATCCGCGCGGCAAAGATTACTATTGGATTGCCGGTGATTCTCCGACAGGGGTACCTAAAGAAGGGACCGACGTGGGGGCATTAGCCGCCGGTTACGCTTCGATAACCCCCTTGCAGCTGGACCTGACTGATTATAAGGCGATTTCTACGCTTTCAGCCTGGTTCTGGCCGGACCATGGACCTGCTGTTGGCTCGAACAACAGCCATGAATGAGCTGAAAAGAAATTCTAGGGAGATGATGAGATGTTGAATCCGCAGGAAGAAAACCAACGTTTTAAAGCGGAGTTATGGCAGCTGCGCCAGGCGATTATTCGCGCCGAACCTTCCGTTATGCGTGACGGCCGTTTCGAGGAGATGTTCACCACGCCGGTGAGGATAATCGGTGTGGCTCGCCAGATAATCGAGATGCGTCCTGAACCAATTACCCCGGCAAATTAAGCAGTATCACCAACAGCCAATAAAAAAACAGGCCACCAAGATAGGGTGGCCTGTTGAGAAAGTTATGGCTTAAAGTGGTTTATACGTCCAGGTTGCGTACTTCACTGGCGTGTGTGGTGATGAAACGACGCCGGGGCGGTACTTCGCTGCCCATGAGCATATCAAACGTGCGATCGGCGATGACCGCATCCTCAATGGTAACTTGCAGCAGCGTGCGCGCAGAGGGATCCATAGTCGTTTCCCACAACTGCCCCGCATTCATTTCGCCAAGACCTTTGTAGCGCTGCAATGAGTACTTCTTGTTTTGCAGCTTCTTCAGCAGTTCGGCATTATCTGCTTCGGTGTAGGTATAATGAACCTGCTTACCTTCTTTGACCGCGTAGAGAGGGGGCTGGGCAATGAAAAGATGCCCTGCTTCGATCAATTCCGTCATGTAACGGAAGAAGAAGGTCAGGAGCAATGTCCGGATATGGCTGCCGTCTACGTCGGCATCGGTCATGATGATGACCCGATGGTAGCGCAAATTTTCAAGATCAAAGGACTCTCCGACACCGGTACCCAACGCGGAGATAATCGCCTTTACTTCGTTGTTGGTCAAAATCTTGTCCAGGCGTGCCCGTTCCGTATTGAGGATCTTGCCGCGCAGGGGTAGGATGGCCTGGAAATGACGGTCCCGGCCTTGTTTTGCCGTACCACCGGCGGAATCACCCTCGACAATATAGATTTCAGAGCTTGCCGGATCGCGCTCCGTGCAGTCGGCTAATTTGCCGGGTAGCGTCATGCTTTCCAGAGCGCTCTTGCGCATGACCAGTTCGCGCGCCTTGCGGGCTGCGGCACGGGCCCGTGAAGAGGTCAGACAGCGGTCGATGATCCGCTTGGCATCACGGGGATTTTCTTCCAGATAAGCGGTGAGGGCTTCAGAGGCGATAGAAGCCACGATCCCACTTACTTCCGCATTCATGAGCTTTACTTTTGTCTGGCTCTCAAACTGCGGATCGGGATGTTTAACACTCACAACGGCCGTTACGCCTTCCCGCGTATCATCACTGGAGAAGTTTCGATCCTTCTCTTTCAGTAAATTATTCTTACGGGCGTAACTGTTGAGGACTCGCGTCAGCGCGGTGCGTAAGCCGGTAAGATGCGTTCCACCATCCGGTGTGTGAATCGTATTTGCGAATGCATATTCGGATACGGCAACCCCGTCCGTATATTGTAAAGACAATTCAACATCGACGTTATCCATCTCCTTGTGAGCATAGACGGGATCGTGCAAGACTTTACGATTGCGATTTAGATAACGAACAAAGGACTTGACGCCCCCATCAAAAAAGAAATTCACCTCTTGAATTGGGTCTGGTCGTTCATCAATCAATCGCAGATGTACACCGCTGGTGACAAAGGCCATCTCCCGAAAACGGTTCATGAGATTTTCGAAGCGGAAGTCGGCATCTTTTTCAAATATAGTTTCGTCATAACGGAAGGTTGTTGAGGTGCCTTTTGCCTCGCCGCGTTTAAGCTTGCGCACCTGTTCTACCGGAGTTTGTGGAATGCCGCGCGCGTAGCGCTGCTGCCAGAGATAGCCATCTCGCTTAACCGTTACTTCCATCCATTCTGAAAGTGCATTAACGGCCGCCGCGCCTACACCATGCAGGCCGCCGGAAACCTTATAAGCGGCATTGTCAAACTTGCCACCCGAATGCAGGCTTGTATGGATAAGTTCCAGGGCCGATATTTTTTCCGTCGGGTGGGTATCGACCGGGATGCCAATCCCATTATCCGTGATGGTGATGCTGGAGTCCTTGTGAATTGTTACTTCGATGAGATCACACCGCCCGGCTAATGCTTCGTCGATGGAATTGTCGACGATCTCATAGACCAGGTGATGTAACGCTTTGGCATCGGTGCCACCGACATACATACCCGGCCGGCGTCGAACAGCCTCCAGGCCTTTTAAGACCTGGATGCTACTGGCATCGTATTTCGTTTTCGGTTGTTTCGTTTTAGTTGTCATGGTATTTCACTTCCACCATTCAGGGAATTATGGGCTAGATGGTTCCATCGTTTAGCGCCTTTTGAGGGGCGGATAAAACGGCCGAACGATCTCGATAAAGGATAAAGAAAGCTGTTACAAATCCGGTGTGTACAAACGCATGAATCAGGATATTAAACAAGGTAAACCAGGTGCCGTTTTCTGCGGCGATAAGCAGCCAGTCTACAAAGGCGCCCAGCAGCAGTATAGCCAGAATCATCAAGAGCACCACCGGTAAATTTTTTTGAACGAGCTGTACGCTTTCTTTAACAGCTTGGGTTAAGGTCCGATTGTTAAGCGTGATGCCCGGAGGCGTAAAGCTTAGATAAATTGCGATCCAGAAGATGATAAAAGGCGCGACCAGAATAATGATTGTTCCGAGTATTGGGCTCAAAAGGAAAAAAATCGCGCCGACAATGCTGATTGGTATATAAATAAGCAAGGCCACTAACAAAAACAACAAAGCGAGACCCAAAAAGCGCAGCCAGCTGCTGCCGATTCTTTTGAACCAGTGACCGCCCGCTTCGCCTGCAGCGGTTTCTTCCCGACGGCTGATTACGGCCGAAATAGTCA
>Ga0316578_10000285_pt1 | contig 15362 bp, 10 predicted proteins | sample J0NA_2_FD_203076 | JGI IMG/M metagenome (GOLD analysis project Ga0316578, IMG submission 203076) | Rhizosphere microbial communities from salt marsh grasses in Alabama, United States - J0-2_160517rDrC | ecosystem: Host-associated > Plants > Roots > Rhizosphere | place: USA: Alabama | collected... | reverse complement strand
GACCTCGCCTTTCCCTTCCGGTTCCGGCAGCTCCTGAGGGAGGAAGGCCCGGATCTCGTCCACCTCCATTCCCGCCGTGGAGCGGACACGTTGGGGGGCCTCACCACCAAGGTGGCCCGAATCCCCACGGTCCTCTCCAGGCGGGTGGACAACCCGGAGCCCGCCTGGTACCTGGGAGCCAAGTATCGCCTCTTCGACGCGGTCATCACGATTTCGGAGGCCATCCGTCGGGTTCTCGTCAGCCAGGGCGTCCCAGAGAACAAGGTCTTCAGCGTCCATAGCGCCCTGGACCCTGAGCCGTTCCAGGGACCCTGCCTCCGGGGAGAGTTCCTTCGGGAGTTCGACCTGTCCGAAGACCACCGGGTCGTGGGGATGGCGGCCCAGTTCATCCCGCGAAAGGGCCACGGGACACTTCTGGAGGCCGTCCCGACGATCCTCGAGCACCACCCCGGGACCCGATTCATCCTCTTCGGCCGGGGCCCCCAACGGGATGCCGTGGCGGCGAGGGTCCGGGAAATGGACCTGACGGACTCGGTCCTCATCCCGGGGTTCCGAACGGACCTGCCGAAGATTCTCCCTTGCCTGGACCTCCTGGTCCACCCCGCGACGATGGAAGGCCTGGGGATCATCCTTCTCCAGGCCTCCGCGGCCGGCCTCCCCATCGTCGCCTGCGCAGCCGGTGGAATTCCGGAGGCGGTGGCTCACGGGGAGACCGGGCTCCTGGTGAGCCCGGGCGACGCAGCCGCCCTCGCGGCGGCCGTCAGCGCACTTCTGGCCGACCCGGAGAAGGCCCGCGCCATGGGAGCCCAGGGGCGGCAGCGCGTCCACGACCTCTTTTCCGTGGAGAGGATGGTGGAGGGAAATCTGGCGGTATACCGGGCCGTGCTGGGCGCGTAATCCACTCCGCTCAGGGGCTCCGCACAGTTTCTCCTGTTACATATCATCTGGACAGGAGACCGTTCTTCGTGGCACTTTCCAGGCGAGGTTCCCGATGCTCTGAAGAACCACGAGGCGTCGGTGATGAGCGGGTGGCGCCCCCGAGGGCGCCCGCCCAGATGGGTAGAGGAGATCATCCGAGGTCTCCCCTGAGCTGGTGCTGGTACACCTCGCCAAAGACGCCGGGGCATTTCGGGATGCCTCTTCCCTGCTGTTCGAACGAAGGGTTGAGCCGCATGGAGAGAGCCTTCGACTTCGGTGACCTTCCCCTCGTGGGACGGGCCCACGTGCAGGAACGAATCCTGGCGGGGCTCGACCTGGCCAAGGGCGGGAGAGGATCTACCCTCCTCCTCACCGGGGGACGGGGCTGTGGAAAGACCCACCTTTCCCGCTCCGTACGTGGGGAGGCGGAGCGGAAGGGCTTCCAGATCGCCACCGGACGGGCGTACCGGGCAGAATCCGGCGTTCCGTACTCACTCTTCTCCGACGCCTTCCTTCCGCTCCTCCGAGCCCAGCCCCCGGAGGCGCTGAACGTTCTCACCCGTGGCGGGGCACCGGAGCTGGAATACCTCCTTCCGGGATTGACCCGGGCCTCCGAGTCCTCACCCAGAATGAGCTCCGAGAGCATCTCGGAGTTCAGGACCCGGGTTCTCTGGACCTTCGCCGAGCTTCTCCGGGAGATGGCGAAGCGGAAACCCCTCCTGGTGGTTATGGAAGACCTCCAGTGGGCCGATCCATCCTCTCTGGAGCTCACCCACTTCCTGGCCCGTCAGCTGGCGGGCCACCCGGCCCTCCTCCTCCTGACCCGAGGCGATGACAAGGCCGCAGACCCGGAGCTCACCGAGCTGGAACGCTCTCTTCTGAGCCAGGGCGTGGCCGAGGTGGTCCCCCTCCCCCCCCTGACCCGGGAGGAAGCCGGGATCCTCATCCGTAAGGCCTTTGGAGTGGGGGAGGCCATCGCCGGCGAATTCACGGACCTCCTCCACGGATGGACTCAGGGAAACCCGTACTTTCTGGAGCAGACCCTGGAGGCTCTGATCCGCTCCGGCCGGCTGCACCGGAAGGGGGGGACCTGGGTTGGATGGGAGATTCGGGAGCTGGACCTCCCACCCACGGTCCGGGACGCCCTCGCCTCCCGACTCAAGGGCCTGCCGGAGGACGCCAGGACCCTGGCGGAGCTGGCAGCGATCCTGGGCACCCGAGCTCCCTTTTCCTTGCTGAGAGCCTTGAGCCCACTGCAGGAGCCGGAGCTCCTGAAGACCCTGGACCTCCTGGCGGACCAGGACGTCCTGGTGGAGGGCCTGGGGGAGGAGGGTGTGGTCTACGACTTCCGCCAGACCCTGGTCCGGGAAACCCTCCTGGCGGAGATGGGGCTGGCTCGCTCCCGGCTTCTCCACGCCAAGGTCGCCAGAAAGCTGGAGGAGCACTTCGGAGAGAAGGCGCCTCACCACGCCACCACCCTGGCCTATCACCATTTTCAGGCAGAGGGGATCGAAGGCGGAGAGAACTCTCTCCTCTACCTCACCCTCGCGGGCGAAAAGGCACTGGAGGATTTCGGCAATCGCGAAGCCGCGGGTTATCTCGACGCGGCCCTCCAACTCCTGGACAGCGAAGAGTTCCAGGGAGTTCCCCCCCCGGGATTTCCAGTGGCTCGGTTGCCGATCCTGAGGGACCTGGCACGGGCGTTGACGCGCCTCGGGAGATACCAGGAGGCTATTCCCTACTGGCAGGCAGCCGTGGAGGAGGGCGAGAAGCAAGGCCTCACGGAGGAGGTCGGGGAGTTCAGGCGCCGGATCGGAATCATCCGGAGCTTCAACGGGGAGCCGTTCGAGGCGCTGAAGGAGTTCGACACCGTCCTGGCTTCTCCCCCGGGGAGCATTTCCGGGCCTCTGGCTGCCCGGACCCGGCTCAGAAGGGGGATCGCTCTGGAGGAGCTGGGGCGTCCGAAAGACGCTTTGCTTGAGTTGGAAGCGGTTCTCCTGGAGGCGCAGAGGCTGGGGGACCCCGTGCTCCTGGCCCAGGCACACCGGGCTCTGGTCCTCCTGAACATCTGGACGGGACAGGGTGACCGGGTCCGGAGCCACGCGGACCAGGCGCTGGAGCTGGCTCGAAGCTCGGGAGCTCGCAGCGTAGAGTTCTGGACCTACTGGGGGCTGGCGGTCTACGAGGGGCTCCTGGGCAACACCGGCCCCATGGGTGAGCTGGTGGAGAAGGCAGACAGGGTGGCTCGTGAGATGCGCTCCCCCCTCCTCCACCTTCGGAGCAGCGAGCTGGGAATCGAACGGGCAGCGGCCACGGGGAAATGGGATCGGGGAATCGCCCTGGGCGAGCAGGCTTGCGCCGTGGCCCGGTCCCTTTCCCAGAACACGCTCCTCCCGCGCCTGCTGGTATGGACTTCTCTCATCTATCTGGGGAAGGGGGACATCGAGCTGGCCAGGCCTCTCATCGAAGAGGCCTGGGCGGTCTCCGGGGCGGGGGAGGACGTCCCGCCCAACATCCACGGAGCCATTCCGGCCCACATCGGCATGGGGTATCTCGCCATGGCCGAGGAGAACTGGGAGGAGGCCATCCGAGTCGCTCGGGCTGGCCTGGCCATGGCGGACCGAGTCGGCTACTGGATCTGGGCCATCCACCGCCTCCTCCCCCTCCTCGCCGAAGCCTATCTCTGGCAGGGGAATCTGGAGGGGGCCCGGGAGGTGGGAGAGCGCCTGAGACGCGACTCCACGCCCATCGGACACAGGCTCGGATTGGCGTGGGCCCTCACCTGCGAGGCGCTGGTGACCTGGAAGGAGCGACAGGATCCGGAAGAGGGCGCCCGCCTCATGGAAGAAGGAGCGAGAGCCCTGGAGGAAATCCCGATGGTCCCCGACGCCGCTCGGCTTCGCCGCATGAAGGCCGGTCGCCTGGCCGATGCCGGGAACCGGATGGGAGCCCTGGAGGAGTTGGGGCGGGTCCACGAGATCTTCCTCCGCCTCGGGGCCGAGGTGGAACTGGAGAAGACCCGGGGAATGTTCCGAGAACTGGACGCCCGCCCACCTCGGAAGGCCGTGTCCGGTGAGGGTGTCCTGAGCGGACGCGAGATCGAGATCGCGATGCTGGTGGAGGCCCGGAAATCCAACAAGGCCATCGCCAGGGAGCTGGATATCTCTCCTCGCACCGTGAGCACACACCTCTCGAACATCTACCAGAAGTTGGGCCTGGGGTCCCGAGGGGAGCTGGCCGACTTCGTGCGGGCGGGCGGACTTCAGGAGGGGTAGCGGAAGGCCATGGGTGAAAACCGGGTGGGATGGGCCCCAGGACGGGCCGGTGGTGCCCGGACCCCGTCAAGGGGATCTCCCAACACGAGGTCGTGATGAGGGTCGGGTCCGGATCGAGTCGCGTTCTCCTGGGCCTGGACCGGATCCTCCTCTCTCCCGGGTCCTTCCCGGAACTCGGAACGGCGGGTCTCCGAGGGGGGCCGGGGGGCCGTCAGCGTGTCGGACTCGTCACCAGCGACAGCTCCCGTTCGGGTCTACCGGGACGAGGAGGCCTTCCCGCCCGGTCAGCTCTCCTGGAAGTGGGAGTTCCGCTCGATCACCTCTTCACCCCGGAGCACGGCCTTTTCGCAATGGTCCCCGACGGAAGCGGGGTGGAAGACGGATGGGACCAGGCGACGGGGCTCCCCGTCACGAGCCTCTACGGTCCCCGACTGGCGCCACCCGTCGAGCTCCTGAGGGGGATGGACCTGGTCCTCTTCGACCTTCAAGACGTCGGAGCCCGCTTCTACACCTTCCTCTGGACCCTATCCCACGTCATGGAATCCTGCGCCAACGCTGGAACCTCCTTGTGGGTCCTGGACCGGCCCAATCCCCTGGGGGGAAGTCGGTCAGACGTGGAGGGCCCCGTGCCGGATCCGTATGCAAGGACCACCTTCCTGGGCCGGTGGCCCATTCCCGTCCGGCACTCCCTGACGCTGGGAGAAATGGCGCTTCTCTTCCGGGCGGAGATGGGGCTCGACCTGGATCTCCAGGTGGTCCCCATGGAGGGCTGGCAGAGGTCGTTCCTCTGGCCGGCGACGGGGCTCCCTTTCGTGCCTCCATCTCCGGGAATTCCCAACTTCGCGTCGACCCTCCTCTACCCGGGTCTGGCTCTCCTGGAGGCCACGAACATCCTCCATGGGAGGGGAACCGAGCTGAGCTTCCAATGGGTCGGGACCCCCTGGATGGACCCGGACGCGGGGGCCACGGCCTTCAACCACCTGGGATGCCCCGGAGTCCGAGCCCACCCCCTCGAGATGCTCCTGGGAGACGCCGTCTGCCCCGGAGTCCGTATCGAGGTCACACGGCCGGAGATCCTCCGCCCGGTGGCACTGGGTCTGCGCCTCCTCTCCCTCCTCCGTACCCTGTGGCCCCGGGAGTTTCGTTGGACCCCCTACCCCACCGCGACGAACCCCTCGGGACGGGACCACCTCCACCGCCTCACCATGCGCGGGGACGTCGTGGAGCGCCTGGAAAGGGACCCACCGAAGCTCGACGACGCCCACCTGATGGCCCTGACCCGCGCGCCCGGCTGGTGGGAGCGGGCGACACCGCATCTCCTCTATTCCTGATGAATCACCATGACGAATCCATGGTCTCCGCCCTCCGACTGGACCCGAATCACCACCCTGGAAGCCCACACCGCCGGTGAGCCCCTGAGGATATTCACCGGGGGTATCCCTCCCATCCCGGGGGACACGATTCTGGAGAAGCGACGCTTCGCCAGGCACCAGATGGATGCCCTGCGCACGACTCTCATGTGGGAGCCCCGGGGGCACGCGGATATGTACGGCGCCATTCTCACCGAGCCCGTGACGGAGGACGGAGATTGCGGGGTCCTCTTCCTCCACAACGAGGGGTTCAGCACCATGTGCGGCCACGGGATCCTGGGCCTGGCCATGGCCGGGATCGAAGCTGGTGTCGTGCCGGTGCGAACGGACCAGGGGGGTGACACGCTCACTCTCCGGCTGGACACCCCGGCGGGTCGGGTCACGGCCTTCGCCCGGAGGGGTGATGGCCGGGTGCGGGAGGCCTCCTTCCTCAACGTCCCTTCCTTCGTCTATGCTCTGGACCAGCGAGTGGAGGTCCCCGGCGTGGGCTCCGTCCGGTACGACGTGGCCTTCGGTGGAGCGTTCTACGCCTTCTGCAGAGCAGAGGATCTCGGGGTCTCCCTGAAGCCCGAGAGCTTCCGCCGGCTCATGGACCTGGGGATGGAAATCAAGCGCGGCGTGATGACGTCTCTCCCCATCCGGCACCCGTTCGAAGAGGATCTGGGTTTCCTCTATGGAACCATTATCGTGGGAGATCCGGAGAACCCGGCACATCACAGCCGGAACGTCTGCGTCTTCGCGGACGGAGAGGTCGACCGCTCTCCCACCGGCACGGGGGTCAGCGCCCGGGCCGCGCTGCACTTCTTCAAAGACGAGCTCGCCCTGGGTGAGCCCTTTACGGTTGAGAGCATTATCGGCACCACCTTCACCGGCGAGGTGGTGGAAACGGTTCCTTTCGGCCCCCATGACGCTGTGGTGCCCCGAATCTCGGGAGCGTCCCACATCACGGGGAGGAACGAGATTCTGGTGGACCCGGAAGATCCCCTGCGATACGGGTTCATGCTTCGATAGACCGGGTCGGGGCCCGGCTCCCCCACGTCTACCTCGGGGATGGGTTGCGGGCATCGACGCAGGGAGAGGAAGAGAGGCCATGTCAGTCAACACCCCAGCCACTCGTATCATGAACGCCTGGGTGGAGCTGGAGGCGGCCCTCAGGCAGGCCCTTCCGGTTTGCTCCGTGGCTCCTCCCACCCAACCCACCGAGCTTCTCTCCGCACTCAGGATCGGTCACCGCATCGGTGCGGAGGAGGAGGAGCGAATCCTTGCTCTTCGCCGGATCCGGAATCGTGCGGCCCACGTACTGGAGGGTCCTCCGGAGGAGGAGGCCGCGGAGTACGAGGCGGAGGTTCAAGCCCTGGTGAAGCGTCTGGGCGGAACCCACCCGGGCGCCTGCTGACGGATCCCGGCCGGGCAGCGGCGGGTGGGCGCCGAAGGGACTGGCACCAGGCCGCCCGGGACGACCCCCGGATGGCTCTCCGGAGAGAGATCTCTGCTTCCACATTTCTTCCTTGTATCTTCCATCATCGGGGTCGTGGTCCAGATCCCGAGCCGCTTGTTCTTCTTCATCCGACCTCCTTCAAAGGGAGCCGCCGGAACCCGAAAGGAGCAGGATCGATGTCGAGATTCAGAGGTTTCGTGCCGACGAGGCGGGGGATCCGCGTCCTGGCCCTGATGGGCCTTCTCGGTCTGGTGGCGGAACCTGTCGGGGTGCTGTCTGCTCAGGATCTCTCCTACACCACCGTCACCGGTGTGGAGTTCGGAGGCGCCATGGGGATGATGATGCAGATGATGCCGCAGGCCGGGATGGAGACAAGGGAGGCCGTCTACATCAAGGGATCCCTCATGCGAACGGACGACGACGACACCTCCACCATCATGGACATGAGTAACGGGCGGTACACCATGCTGGATCACGAATCCCGGACCTACTACACCATCACCCTGGCCGACATGCAGCAGCAGATGGAGATGGCCCAGGAACGGATGGCACAGGCCATGGGAAACCCCGAGGGCGGGATGGGCCCGGGGATGGGCCCCGGGCCGGAGGGGTCCTTCGACGTTCATGTCTCCACCGACCGCACCGGGCGGACCAGAGATTTCGGTGGATACTCGGCCGAACAGGTCCTCATCACCATGGAGATGGTGCCCACCTCCCCCGAGTCCCAGCAATCCGTGGCCGAGACCGGAACTACGGTCCTCTTCACCGAGCTCTGGCTGAGTGAGGACTTCCCCGGGGCCGCGGAATACCGGGAAGCCCAGGAAAGGGCGGGGCAGGCCTTTCTCGAGGGTGGAGGAGGTGCCATGGCCAGCGGCATGATGGGCCCGGCCATGATGGGGAATCCCGACATGAAAGAGGCCTTCGAAAAGAACTGGGAGGAGATGAAGAACATGGAGGGCGTACCGGTGAGGACCACGACCCACATGGTCACCGTCCCCGCCGGGATGGAGTTCGACCCCGACGCCGTGCTGGCGGCCGAGGATCAGCCTCTGGAGGCCGGCGACATGCCTTCCGGGATGGACGCCGCCATGGGAGCTCTGGGCCGGAGGATGGGAGGGATGCTGGGTCGCGGGAACCGGGAGGAGGCGGATCCGGAGGCCCCGGCGGGTCCGACGACGCAGACCATCACCATGCGAAGCGTGTCCACCATCGAGGAGATCGATACTGGAGCCCTTTCGGACGACCTCTTCCAACCCCCACCGGATTACACGGAACGGCAGCCGGAATGGATGAGGGGAGGCTGAGGCCCCGTTGATGGTCCGCACGACACACGCGATCCAGATCCCCCGTTTCGGAGCCCCGGACGTCCTGACCGAAGGGGAGATCCCACTGCGGGAGCCGGGACCCGGTGAAGTCCATCTCCGGGTCCTGGCCGCCGGGGTCAACTTCGCCGACCTCCTCCAGCGGGCCGGGCTGTACGGGCAGGTGCCGGACCGCCCGTACGCCCCCGGGTTCGAGGTGGCCGGGGAAGTGGCTCGGGTGGGGCAAGGCGTGGAGGGGTGGAAGAAGGGGGACCCGGCGGTGGCTCTTCTGCGATTCGGGGGATACGTCCGGGACGTGGTCCTCCCCGCAGAGCAGATCTTTCCCTACCCACCTTCTCTGTCTCCGGCGGAGGCCGCCGCGGTCCCTGTCGTATTTCTCACCGCCTGGATGGCCCTGTTCGAGACGGGTCACGCCCGGCCCGGGGACCGGGTACTGGTGCTGGGGGCGGGGGGTGGGGTGGGCACGGCGGCCGTGCAGGTGGCCGTCGCCCGGGGATTGCGGGTCTTCGGCACCGCCGGCACGACGGGAAAGAGGGACTTCGTGGTTGACCAGCTGGGAGCCGAGGCCTGCTTCGACTCCCGTGGAGAATGGGAACCGGAGGTCTGGAGGGCCCTGGGAGAGAAGAGGGCCCTGGACATCGCCCTGGACCCGGTGGGGGGCGAAGCGACCCAGGCTTGCAGACGTCTCCTGGGTCCCATGGGCCGTCTGGTATTCTACGGGCTGAGCGAGGCGCTGCCGGGAGCGCGTCGCAGCTGGGTCCGGGCCGCCCTGGCACGGTTCAAGACCCGGTCCGTCCACCCCCTATCCCTGGTGGGGAAGAACCAGGGCGTGTTCGGAATTCACCTCCTCTACCTGAAAGAGAAGGAATCCCTCCTGGCTCCGGCCTTGGAGGAGATCTTCCAGGGCATCGTTGAAGGACGCTGGAAGCCCATCCTGGACAGAGCCTTCCCCCTGAACCGCAACGGTGCGGTGGAGGCCCATCGCTTTCTCCACGAACGGAGAAACCTGGGCAAGGTGGTCCTGGAGGCCGGGAGCGCCTGACCCGGCGGGCTACCCCTCCTCCCCTTCCAGGGCCTTCTCGAAGTGGGACCGGTACCATTCGATCACGCGCCTCCAGTGGTCCCGGTAGTCTTCCTCGGTCCCCGCCCGGCCGGCCCCATGGCCGGCCCTCATGTAATTCACCCAGACCACCTCCTTCCCGAGGCGTCGCAGGGCGTAGTACATCTCCCGTGTGTTGGTGTCCGGAACGTTCCAGTCGCCGTGCCCCGTGAGCAGGAGGAGCGGCGTCTCGATGCGGTCGGCGAACAGCACCGCCGTATGCGCCCAGTATTTCTGGGGCTGTTCCCAGAGCGTGGCACCGATGCGGTCCTGGGTCTCCTCGGCGGCGTTGTAGTTCCGTGTCGTGATCTTCTCCGAGTCGCCCAGGAAGGAGATGATGTTCACCTTCCCGGAGATGTTGATGGCGGCGGCGAATCGGTCCGTCTGAGTGATGAGCAGGTTGGTGGCGTAGCCTCCGTAGCTCGTCCCGTGGACTCCGAGCCGTCGTCCGTCGACCATCCCATCGTCGATGAGGGTGTTGATGGCCGTCGTGACTCCTTTCATCCACGCCTCCCCGGGGAAGCCGATCTCCAGGTCCACCGAGGGTTGGAGGACGATCCATCCCTGGGCCGCCAGCGTCTGGGCGCTGTAGTTGTACCCGTTGTCGAAGAAGGTCTCGTAGATCTCCGCCACCAGGGGATAGGCGGTCCCCTCCTGGTAGTCCGGGGGCAGGTGGATGATTCCGTACAGCTCCTCACCGTCCACGTCCAGGTATTTGATGAGGCGGCTCTCGGAAACGGCCACCTCTCCCAGCCAGGGATTCATGTCGGTCAGGGCCCGAGGGTTCTCGAAGGTGCCGGAGGCCGTCCAGATCTCGTCGGGACGATCTCCGTCGGACCGCCGGAAGACCACCCGGGACCCGTCTTCCGCCACCGTCCAGCTCCGATAGAGGTCCGAGTCGAGAACCAGCACCTCCTCCTCCCTGCTCTCGAGGTCGTACCGCACAAGGCCCCGCTCCCACCTGTCACGATCCGAACGGGAAGCGAAGAGGTACCGCCCGTCCTCCGTCCACCGGACGATGTCCAGCCGGGGTGACTCCCCCCATTCCTCCCGATTGTCGCCGGGGAAGGGCCAGACCAGCTCCGGCTCTTCCCCTTCCATCATGACGTAGTAGCCGTCCTGGGCCCGCAGGAGGAAGCCGTTGCTGTCCGGGTGCCATTCCTCCAGGGAGAAGCTCCGCTTCGTCGAGTCGCTCTCGGAAAGGGGTTGCCGATAGTCCTCGGTGAGGTTCACGGCACTGTCGGCTTCCGGCATCTTGAAGAACACGTCGCCGCCATCCGACCAGGCGAAACCGCTCCCGTCCGGCGCCCAGCTGGCGCGGATCCGTTCCTCCCCCTTTTCCATGATCTCCACCGGCTCGGAGCCTTCCGCCAGATCCAGCTCCAGATAAGCGTACTCCGTTCCCTTTCCCCGCTCGTAGGAGGTCTGGAGGGGCGTTGCAGTGGTGTAGGTGAGATGGGTTCCGTCAGGCCCGACCCGAACGTCCTGGTAGCTTGCCTCCGCACCCAGGATGCGGAGGGCGCCGCTGGAGAGGTCCACCAACGCCAGCTCCGCCAGGTTTGCCCGATTCCGGACCGCATCCCAGGACAGGAAGGGCTCGGAGGAATCCTGGACCACGATGGGCCCGACCTCCATCGCCTCATATGCCGCCCGAGCCTCCCGGGCCCATCCCTCCGCCCGGACCCCCAGGACGATTCCTGTTCCATCGGGGAGCCACTCGAGAGGCGTGCCCCAGGCGATCTCCCGCTCCGGCCTCAGGCGAACCGGCCTGACCCGACTCGATCCCCGGTCCCAGGTCACCAGCCGGACTTCCTCCCCCACCAGCTGGAGGAAGGCCAGCCTGTCCCCCTCGGGCGACCAGGAAAGGCTACCCACCTGCACCGCATTATCGAACAGGGGATATTCGGTGCCGGTCTCGGCATCCACGACCATCACCTCTACCAGGGACGGCCCGATGTAGGTGGGATCGCCGAAGCGGAAGTGATCGGTGTTCATCCGGCTTCTGGCGGTGGACGCCGTGACGGCCAGCCAACGGGCATCGTCGCTGGCGTCGGCGATGCTCACCGAACGCACCCGGAGGGCGTCATCCACCGTGAATGGCCTCAGGCTCTGTCCCGAAAGGAGGAAGGAGGGGGACAGAACCGAGATTGCCGCCAGCACCGGCAACAGGATGAGAGAGCGGAAGAGGACTCGACCGTACATCATGCGCCTCCGGAAGGGGGTCGTTGCGAGAAACGGCAAGGTAGGGGGGGCACCGCGGGTGAGGAAAGGACGAACGGGACGGCGCGCCGGGCACCGGGGAGGCCCTGCGCGAGCCGGGAGCCTGGGGGCAGGCCCCGGACCGCGCTAACATTCCCCGGCCCTCGGGTGTCATTCATTATCATCACCCACATGCCCACAGGCAGACACGTCAAAGGGCTTCGGCCCTCATGCTCGGAGGTACCTATGCGTCGTCTCATTCCCACTGCCTTCTTGGCCCTCCTTCTCCTTGCGGGCGTGCAGCAGGTCCAGGCTCAGGTGGATATCACCGGGACCTGGGAGATCTCCTGGGAGAACCCACGGGGCGCCACCACCACCACCTTCACCTTCGCGCAGGAAGACAACGCCTTCACGGGCACGGCCCAGATGATGATGGGGGGACGCCCCGGGGGCGGCGGCGGCGGCGAAGCCCGGGAGGTGGAGATCACCGACGGCAAGATCGACGGGAACAGGATCACCTTCAGCATGGCCATGGGGATGGGTGAGCGCTCCATGACCTTCACTTTCACCGGGACCGTCACCGGGGACACCATGGAAGGAACCATGGCCACCGGCCGCGGTGAGAACCCCTTCACCGGCAAGCGGAAGGAAGGGTAGGCCCTCTTCCATCCTTTCCCCACCAGAGGGCCCTCCGGTCTCCCCACCGGAGGGCTCTCCTCTCCTCACCCCTCTTCCTTCACGTACAGGCTCCCCCCGGTCTTCCTGAACTCCCGGGCCTTCCGGGCCAGCCCCTCCACGACGGCCCGATCCTCCGGGGCGTCTCCGGGCGCTCCAGGGCGCAGGAGGGGCTCCGCCTCGCCTGTAGCTCCAGGCCGGAGCCCGGTCACCGCCTCCTTCAGTTCCGCACTGATGCGCATGGAGCAGAACTTCGGCCCGCACATGGAACAGAAATGAGCCGCCTTCGCCCCGGGGGCCGGAAGCGTCTCATCGTGGAACGCCCTGGCCGTGACCGGATCCAGGGAGAGGTTGAACTGGTCCTCCCAACGGAACTCGAACCGGGCCTTCGATAGGGCGTCGTCCCACTCCCGGGCTCTGGGGTGGCCCTTGGCCACGTCCGCTGCGTGGGCAGCGATGCGATAGGCAATGACCCCCTCCTTCACGTCATCCCGGTCCGGCAGCCCCAGGTGTTCCTTGGGAGTCACGTAGCAGAGGAGGGCCGTCCCGTACCATCCGATCTGGGCTGCCCCGATGGCGCTGGTGAGGTGATCGTAGCCCGGGGCCACGTCGGTGACGATGGGGCCCAGCGTATAGAAGGGGGCCTCGTCGCACCACGCCAGCTGCTTGGTGACGTTTTCTTCCACCATGTGCATGGGGATGTGACCCGGCCCCTCGTTCATGACCTGGACGTTGTGCTCCCAGGCCACGCGGGTAAGCTCGCCCTGGGTTTTCAGCTCCGCGAACTGGGCATCGTCGTTGGCGTCGGCCAGCGATCCGGGCCGGAGTCCGTCCCCCAGGGAGTAGGCCACGTCGTAGGCAGCCATGATCTCGGTGATTTCCCGGAAATGGGTGTAGAGGAAGTTCTCCTCGTGGTGGGCCAGGCACCACCGGGCCATGATCGATCCCCCCCGGGACACGATGCCGGTAACGCGGCTTGCCGTCAGGGGAACATACCGGAGAAGGACCCCGGCATGGATGGTGAAGTAATCCACCCCCTGCTCCGCCTGCTCTATGAGTGTCTCCCGAAAGATCTCCCACGTCAGATCTTCCGGGACCCCCTCCACCTTTTCCAGCGCCTCGTAGATGGGCACGGTGCCGATGGGGACGGGGGAGTTCCGGAGAATCCACTGCCGGGTGTGGGGAATGTCCCGCCCGGTGGAGAGATCCATGACGGTATCGGAGCCCCACAGCACCCCCCACCGGAGCTTCTCCACCTCCTCCCGGACCGAGGAAGTCACAGCCGAGTTACCGATGTTGGCATTGATCTTCACGGCGAACTTCTTCCCGATGATCATGGGCTCCAGCTCGGGATGGTTGATGTTGGCCGGGATGATCGCTCGACCTCGTGCCACCTCCGACCGGACCAGCTCCGGACTCATCCCCTCCCGAAGGGCTACGAATTCCATCTCCCGTGTGATCTCTCCACGACGGGCGTAGTTCATCTGGGTGACCGTCCCGACCCCTCGGCGAACCCGGTGCCGCAGGGCCTCGGGGACCTCCGCAGACGAGGGATCCTCTGCGGGAGGTCGCCACCTCCCCACCATCTCGGTGTCACCTCTCCCATCGATCCACTCCTCCCGGATCCCGGGAAGCCCCTCCAGGGGATCCAGCCCCCTCGGCCCCGTCGTGTCGTAGACCCGAAGGGGCTCCTCCCCCCCCGAGAGGGTGATCTCCCGCATGGGAACTCGGATTCCGTAGCGCCCTTCTACGTAGACCTTCCGGGATGCAGGGAATGCATCCCCGTAGTCCCCTTCGTTTCCGTGGCCAGTTGGGGACCGGAAGTTGGCGTTTCCATCCATCTGAGTGCTTCGACCTTCCTGAGGATACGTGGAGCTTCGAAGGGGAAAAGAAAGACGCCCTCCCCAGGAGAGAGGGCGACGTCGTCAACGAGGGTCGTTGTCGGCCGCGCTCCCTACGCCGGTGTGAACCGGATCAGGTTCCAAGAGGCTCTCTCAACCCCGGTACAGGATCATCCCCCGGGGTACCCCTGGCGGTCCCTCGGATGCTAGACTGTCCCCCAGGATCCGTCAATGGAAGCTCCTCTCCGTGCCCGGAGGACTCTGCATGTTCGGCATCGGCCTGCACCACCTTCTTTCCGTCCCCGCCCTCGCCTTCTCCCTTGGAGCCCTGGGCCCGATAGGCCTGGCGTCCGTCGCCTCGGCCCAGGAGCGCCCCGACTGGGAGGACCCGAGCGTGGTGGGGATCAACAAGGAGGAGCCCCACGCGACCCTCTTCCCCTTCGAATCCCGCGCCCTGGCCACGGCCCGAAACCCCTCGACCTCAGCCTACTACAAGCTCCTCAACGGAGCGTGGCGCTTCAACTGGGTGCGGAGTCCGGGAGAGCGCCCCATGGATTTCTTCCGGGAAGACTTCGACGATTCTGGATGGGATCTCGTCCCCGTCCCCTCCAATTGGGAGGTCCTCGGATACGGCGTTCCCATCTACCTGAACCAACCGTACGAGTTCGAGAAGAATCCACCCTTCATCCATCACGACTACAATCCGGTCGGCTCCTACCGCACCGCTTTCCGAATCCCTGACAGCTGGCAGGGCCGGGAAATCTTCATCCACTTCGGGGCGGTGAAATCCGCAATGTACCTCTGGGTCAACGGGGAGCGGGTGGGATACAGTCAGGGAGCCAAGCTCCCGGCGGAGTTCGACCTCACGGCCTACGTGCGCCCAGGAGAGAACCAACTGGCGGTGGAGGTCTATCGCTGGAGCGACGGAAGCTACCTGGAGTGTCAGGACTTCTGGCGCATCAGTGGCATCGAGCGGGATGTGTACCTGTGGGCCGCGCCGAAGCTGCATATCAGGGATTTCTTCGCCAGGGCGGGGCTGGACGAGACGTACCGTGAGGGGAGATTGGCGGTGGAAGTGAGCCTGACGCGCTATGGTCCCGTCGGTCCCGGCGCCGCCGAGACGGAGGGCTCCCGGCGGACGGCGCTCATCCGGGCCGAGGTCCTGGACCCGGCCACCGGGTCCATCGTCTCCCACACGGAGGCCCAGGTGCCCATCCCCGACCCG
>Ga0316578_10000284_pt1 | contig 15381 bp, 12 predicted proteins | sample J0NA_2_FD_203076 | JGI IMG/M metagenome (GOLD analysis project Ga0316578, IMG submission 203076) | Rhizosphere microbial communities from salt marsh grasses in Alabama, United States - J0-2_160517rDrC | ecosystem: Host-associated > Plants > Roots > Rhizosphere | place: USA: Alabama | collected... | reverse complement strand
GGTGCGCGATGCGCGCCTGTTCGTCGCGCTGCACATGCACGCCGGCGACGGCAACGTGCATACCAACATCCCCGTGCATTCGGCCAATTACGCGATGCTGCACGAGGCCGACCGGGTCGTGGACCGGATCATGGAACTGGCCACCGGCCTCGGCGGCGTCATCTCCGGCGAGCACGGCATCGGGCTCACCAAGGTCCGCTACCTGGAGCCCGACAAGCTCGCGGCGTTCGCGCGGTACAAGCAGCAGGTGGACCCCCACAACCGCTTCAACCCCGGCAAGCTCGCCGTGGACTCCGGGCTCGACGGCGCCTACACGCCGTCCCTGCGCCTGGTCGAACAGGAAGCGATCATTCTCGAAGAGACCGAGCTCGGCGCGCTCAATGACGACGTCAAGCACTGCCTGCGTTGCGGCAAGTGCAAGCCCAAGTGCATGACCCATGTGCCGCGGGCCAACCTGCTCTATTCACCGCGCAACAAGATCCTCGGCACCGGGCTCATCATCGAGGCCTTCCTGTACGAGGAGCAGACCCGCCGCGGACTCTCCGAGCGCCACTTCGACGAGATGAACGACGTGGCGGACCACTGCACCATCTGCCACAAGTGCCTGAACCCCTGCCCGGTCAACATCGACTACGGCGACGTCACCATGCGCATGCGCCGTATCCTGGTCGACCGCGGCAAGAAGCGCCGCAGCCCCGGCGCCGCGGCGGCCCTGGCTTTCCTGAACACGCAGAATCCGCGGGCCATCCATGTGCTGCGCAAGGGCCTGGCCGAATGGGGCTTCAAGGGCCTGAACCTGGCCAATGCGGCGGCCAAAGGACTCAAGCTCACCGACCAGCCGACCCACAGACCTGCCGCGACCACCGGCCAGCCCAATCCCGTGGGTCAGGCCGTCAACCTGGTCAGCCGCTCCATCCGCGTCGAGCTGCCCAAGCGCACCTTCCGCCACGAGCTGGGCCTGGAGGACCGCACCCGGGTCCCGATCCTGCGCGACCCGGCCAAGGTCAATGACGATTCCGACGCCGTCTTCTACTTCCCCGGCTGCGGCTCCGAGCGGCTGTTCTCCGACATCGGGCTGGCCACGCTGGCGATGCTCTACGACCAGGGCGCCCAGACCGTGCTGCCGCCGGGCTATCTGTGCTGCGGCTATCCCCAGCGCGCGGCGGGTCTGGAGCGCACCGGCCACCAGATCACCACCGAGAACCGCATCCTCTTCCACCGCGTCGCCAACACGCTCAACTATCTCGATATCCGCACCGTCATCGTCTCCTGCGGCACCTGCATGGACCAGCTGCTCAAGTACGAATTCGGGCGCATCTTCCCCGGGTGCCGGCTGCTGGACATCCACGAGTACCTGATGGAGAAAGGCGTCAGCCTCGACGGCATCAGCGGCGTGAAATACCTGTACCACGACCCCTGCCACACGCCGATGAAGACCTACGAGCCCACATCGGTCGCCGGCAAGCTCATGGGGACACAGGTGCCGCTGTCCGACCGCTGCTGTGGCGAGGCCGGCACCCTGGGCACGGCCCGCCCGGACATCGCCAACCAGGTTCGCTTCCGCAAGCAGGAGGAGCTGACCCAGGGCATCCGCGACCTCACCGGCCGGGACCATGCCGAGCCCGGCGAGGTCAAGCTCCTGACCAGCTGCCCGGCCTGCCAGCAGGGCCTGGCCAAGTACACCGACGAGACCGGCCTTGCCACCGACTACATCGTCGTCGAGCTGGCGAAGCACCTGCTCGGCGACGGCTGGCAGCAGCGCTTCATCGAGCGGGTGAAGGACCGCGGTGTGGAGCGGGTGCTGCTGTAGGCTGAGGTTGATGGGGTAAAGATGGCTGAGGATTCAGAGGCGGCGCCAAGTAAAGTGACTGTTCACCGGGAGGCTCACAGCATGACGGCGCACATCGAGAATTTGATCCTCGAGCATCTGCGCGCCATCCGCACCGGTCTGTCCGATGTGAAAGAGCGCGTGACGCCAGTAGAGATCAACCTGGGCAGCCTTGACCAGCAAGTCGGTGCGCTGACCGCAGGATTCATCCTTCAAACTTCTCCGCCCCCACCCAGCGCGCCAGTACGTCCCGGATCTGTCCCCCGTTGAAGGGCTTCGCCAGATAATCGTCCATGCCGGCGGCGAGACAGGCGTCGCGGTCGCTGCTCATTGCATTCGCGGTCATGGCGATGATCGGCACGCGGGGACCTTGCTGCTCGGCCTCGCGGCGGCGCAGCGCGCGGGTCGCCGTCAGGCCATCCATGACCGGCATCTGCACGTCCATCAGGATGGCGGCGTACTGGTGCTCGGCGCTGCGCGCCAGGGCGGCCTCGCCGTTGTCGGCGATGTCCACGGTCAGTCCCAGCCTGCCGAGCATGGTCTGAGCCACCTTCTGGTTGACCGGATTGTCCTCCACCAGCAGTACACGGCCGCACAAGCTGCCGGCAGGGGTCGGCGGAGGCGGCTGTTCGCGGGCATAGTCCGGCGTCTCGCCGTATATGACTTGGAATAACGCGTCCCGCAGTTGCCGGTGGCGAACAGGTTTGGTCAGACCGAGCGCGATGCCGCCCGCAGCCTGGTCCGCTGGCGTCGGCAGGCCGGCGGAGCTGAGCAGCACGACAGGCACATCGGAAAGTCCCGGCTCGGAGCGAATGCGCCGGGCCAGGGTACGGCCGTCCTCGTCGGGCATCTGTAAGTCCAGCAGCACGGCGTCGAACGGCGTGCCGGCATCCCTCTCCCGCCGCAGGTCCGCCATCGCCGCCGCGGCACTGGCGGCCGCGGTGCAGGCGACGCCCCAGCCGCGCAGGTAGTGGCCGAGCACCTCGCGGTTGGTGGCGTTGTCGTCGACGACGAGCACGCGGCGGCCGTCCAGGCCGCCTGGACCCACCGCGTCTCCGGAGCCGTGCTGGCGGCGAAGCGGGATGCGAATCCTGAAGAGGGATCCGCTGCCGGGCGTGCTCTGGACCTCGATGTCGCCGCCCATCAGCTCGGTGAGGCGCTTCGTGATGGCCAGACCCAGGCCTGTGCCGCCGAAGCGGCGGGTCATGGAGCCGTCGCCCTGCTGAAAGGGCTGGAACAGGCGGCCGATCTGCGCCGGCGTCATGCCGATGCCGCTGTCGCGAACGTTGAATTCGAGGGTCACGCGCTCGTCATCGCAGCCGAGCTCTCGGACTTTCAGCGACACCTCGCCGTGCTCGGTGAACTTGACCGCGTTGCCCATCAGGTTCGTCAGCACCTGGCGCAGCCGGGTAGCATCGCCGTGGACGCGCGCGTGCACCTCCGGGGCGACGAAACACACCAGCTCCAGGTCCCGGTCGCGGGCGTTGGCCGTGAAGAGGGCCGCCACCTCTTCGGCCAGCGCGCGCACGTCGAAGGGCACGCACTCCAGGTCCAGCCTGCCGGCCTCGATCTTGGAGAAGTCGAGGATGGCATTGATGACCTGCAGCAGGCCCTCGCTGGAGGTGCGCGCAATATCCAGGAAGCCGCGCTGATTCGCATCCAGTCGTGACTGGGCCAGCAGCTCCAACATGCCCAGCACGCCGTTCATTGGCGTGCGGATCTCGTGGCTCATGTTGGCGACGAACTCACTCTTGGCGCGGCTCGCGTCCTCGGCCTGTTCCTTGGCCGCCCGCAGCGCCTGCTGCGCTTCCTCACGGCGCTCGATCTCGCGGCTAAGCCGGGCGTTGAGCGCCTGCGCGCGGCGGGTCTCCTCGGTCAGCTCGGCGACTAGGCCGGCGTTCGCATAGCCCAGCTCCAGTGCCGAGCACAGACTGCGGTGATGGGAACGGGCCGAGAACAGCATGTAGAGCCCGAACATCAGCATCAGGGCCAGGAAGGTGAGCGCGAATTCGCCGCCGATCAGCGCCATGCGCAGCGCCAGCGGCAGCAGTGCGGCCAGGGCATAGAGGGTGTAGGTGGACAGCCGCGGCGACAGGCCAGGGATGGCACCGGCGATCATGCCGGCGATAACGAAGGACAGAAACACCTCGTCGTCGTACGAGGGCCAGGGCAGCAGATAGACCGACAGCCCCCAGCACAGACCGGTCAGCGCCGCGCCGAGCGTGAACAATCCGGCCCAGGCATGCAGGGATAGCCGGTCAGGCGCCCGGCGGTGCGCCAGCACCAGCAATCCGCGCACCCCCAGTATCGCCAGCAGCGTGCCGAGCCAAAGCCAAGCCAGGGCGGCCGCGAACAGGTGCGCTACCGCGAGAGCCACCACTAGCCCATTGACGCCCGTGACTGCCAGACCCATCGGTGCCCGTTGAAACAGGAGCCCGATCAGGTCGGCCTCGATGCGCCGGTCATGGACGGCATCGACCGACGGTTGTGGGCGCGGGATCACGGGGCGGCTCGGGGCGGTCGCCAGCTGACGGCGTCAGCGGTGGACATCAGGCAGGAATGCGATTGTCGTATCGCTCGGGCCGCGGCGCTCAGCATAGGCCGTCGCTGTCGCCGGCGGAGCCCCAGAGCGCATGGAAGTGATGGGTGGGCCCGTGGCCGGAACCGACCTCCAGCCTGTCCGCGGCAGAGATGGCGCCGGCGACATAGGTCTTGGCACAACGCGCCGCCTCCAGGACATCACCGGTGATCGCGAGCTGCGCGGCGAGCGCCGCGGCCAGCGTACAGCCCGTGCCATGCGTATTGGCCGTGGCCAGGCGCGGCCCCTCCAGCCAGCGCCCACCCTCCGGCGTGAGCAGATAGTCCGGGCTGTCGGCCCCCGCCAGATGGCCGCCCTTGAGCAGGACATTGGGCGGACCCAGGCGCTGGAGCGCCTTGGCCATGGCCACCATGGCAGCGCGGTCCTCTGGCTCGGGCAGGCCGAGCAGGGCGGCGGCCTCGGGCAGATTCGGCGTGATGACCTCGGCCAGCGGCAACAGCCGTCCGGTCAGCGCGGACACGGCGTCCGCGGCCAGCAGCCGATCGCCGCCCTTGGCCACCATGACCGGATCGAGCACGATCCGGCGTGCCCGCTGCCTGGTCAACGCGTCGGCCACCGCGGCAGTGATGCCGGCCGAGCCGAGCATGCCGATCTTGACCGCATCGACACGAATGTCTGCGAACAGCGTGTCGATCTGTTCGGCGACGAAGTCGGGATCGACCAGACGTACGCCGGTGACGCCGCGGGTGCTCTGCGCAGTCAGGGCCGTGATCACGGCCATTGCGTAGGCCCCGCTGGCGGAGATGGCCTTGATATCGGCCTGGATGCCGGCCCCGCCGGACGGGTCGGAGCCCGCGATGCTAAGTACGTTTTTAATCATCCTAAATCGAGCAGAAGGCCGCTAGTGGCGCAAACGGAAAGCAAATTTACGCAAATGGATCAGACCGTCGGGCAGAGGTGTTGCGGCTTCGACACTTACCCATCGGGTGAGGATCATGGCGCCGTTCCGCTTCGCGCCGCCGACGCATCCCCGGATAGCAGACAATGCCGCCCGGCGATGAGACCGGGCGGGCGGGGCTTACGCGGACACCTTGGCTGGCTTCAAGTCTAGGACGATGGCCGGCGGCTCGCCGCGACGGCCGCCGCGAAATCACGCGCCGCCTGTTCCGGGTCGGCGGCGGCGCACAGGGCCGAGACCAGCGCCAGCCCCGCGGCTCCGGCCTCCAGTACCGCCTGCACATGCGCCAGCCCGAGCCCGCCGATAGCCACGGCCGGCACCGGACTGGCGGCACAGACCCGAGCCAGCCCGTCAATCCCGAGTGGTTGCGCATGATCCGGCTTGGTCGCGGTGGCGAAGACTGGCCCCACGCCGACATGGTCGACGCTGGCCGGATCGACCGCGCGCGCATGCGCAACGCTCTGGATCGACAGCCCGACGAACGCGTCCGGACCGAGCACGGCCCGGGCGACGCGCGCCGCGGCATCGGACTGCCCCACGTGGACACCGTCGGCTCCAATGGCTGCGGCAACTTCGATGCGGTCGTTGACGATGAGCGGCACACCCCTGCCCGCGAGGGCCTGCTTCAGCCGACGCCCCTGGTCGATCAGCTGGTCGTCGGGAGCCTCCTTGTCGCGTAGCTGAACAACCGTCGCGCCCCCGCGCACCGCGGCGAGCACGGTCTCGACCAACCCGCGACGGGCACACATGGCCGGGTCGGTAAGGAGATAGACCGACAGATCCAGCGGTGTCTTCATACCGCTGCCAAAATCGGTATCGGTATCGGTATCGCGCTCGATATCGACATCACCCCGAAATCAGCCAAGCAATCGATGTCGATCGAGAAACGCCGCAATCATCCCCCTACGCCACGCTCGATCTCGCCGGCCCGGCGCAGCTCACGCTTGAGGATCTTGCCCGCAGCATTCTTCGGCAGCGCATCGACGATCTCGATGCGCCTGGGCACCTCATGGCGGCCAAGGTGCTCGCGGCACCAGTCCTTTAGCGCGGCAGCGTCGATGGCCTGATGCGGGACCGCCGTCACATAGGCGACGGTGATCTCGCCGTGCACGCGGTGCGGCTCGCCGACGACGGCCGCCTCGGCCACGGCCGGATGCCGCACCAGGGCCTCCTCGACGATGCGCGGATAGACGTTCATGCCGTTGCTGATGATCAGGTCCTTGATCCGGTCCACCAAGTAGAACCAGCCGTCGGCGTCCCGCCAGCCCAGGTCGCCGGTGCGGAACCAGGGGCCCGCGGGATCGGCATGGAAGCTCTGCGCGGTCTCCTCGGGCAGATTCCAATAACCGCGCATGACGCTCGGCCCCCGCACGCAAACCTCGCCGTGCTCACCGTCCGGCAGCGCCTCGCCTGCGGGATCGGCGATACGCATCTCGACGCCCGGCAGCGGCGGACCCACCGAGCCCGGCTTGCGTGGTCCGGCGGGGGGGTTCACGCAGGTGACGGGCCCACATTCGGTGGGGCCGTCACCCTCCAGAATCGGGATGCCGAAGCGCTCTTCGAAGCGCGTCATTACTGCCTGTGGCAGGGCGGCGCCCCCGGAGACGCACAGGCGCACGCTGCGCCACCGGCTGACAGCGGCATCATCCAGGCGCAGCAACACCGCATACAGACTCGGCACGCCGAGGAAAAGGGTCGCGTGATGATCGTCCACGCCCTTGGTGATGGCCTGGGGCTCGAAGCGGAGCACGGGGATCAGCCCGGCGCCGCTGAGCAACGGCGCCAGGATGCCGACGGTGCCGGCGAAGGCGTGGAACATTGGCAGGACGACCAGCACCCGGTCCCGGTCCGCCTCGAACTCCAGCACATCGGCGACCGCCGCCGCATTCGCGGCCAGATTGGCATGGGTGAGCACGGCGCCCTTGGGCCGCCCGGTGGTGCCCGACGTATACAGGATCACGGCATCCGCGCCGGCGTCGACGTCGATCTCCGGGGGCTCCGCCGGCTGCATCATCTGCTCAATATGGGCGGTGGTCATGGCATCGTCGTCACCGTCATCGAAGCCGATGCCGATGCACAGGCGCACCGACGCCGCCTGCTCGCAGGCGGCGGCGCCCGGCGCGGCAAGGTCGGCATGCAGGCAGAGCGCGGTGACCCCGCAGTCACCGAGCATGAAGGCGATGGCGGCCGGGTTCAGGAGCAGGTTGATCGGCACCACGATTGCGCCGCACTTGAGGATGGCAAGGTAGCAGACGACGAATTCGGCGCCGTTCGGACAGTAGAGCCCGACCCGGTCGCCCGGCGCGACGCCACGCTCGGCGAGTCCGGCAGCGACGCTGTCCGAGGCCCGGTCCAGTGCGCTGTACGTCCACACCGCCGCCTCGGTCAGCACCGCCGGCGCCTCCGGCCAGCGCGCCGCCGCGGCGCGGAACAGGGATGGCAGATTGTCGTTGTCGTCTGCTGTCATCGCTCGGCAATGGTCTTCGCCAGGTTGACCGCGCCGCGGTGCACCGCTATTCGCCGGCACCGGGACAGGTTGCTGGGTACTCCGCTACCCTCACCTCCCACCGTACTTCGTACTTCCGTACTCCGTACTGTCTTCAGATCACCTTCGAAAACCCGATCGGCCCCTGCTTGGCCTCCAGGTAGGCATCGAAGACCATGCAGATGTTGCGGATCAGGAAGCGGCCCTTGGGATTTACGCGGATGCCGGTGCGGTCCGCCTCGAGCAGACCGTCGGCGTGCATGCCTTCGAGCTTGGGCAGGCTGGTGGCGAAGTAGTCCTGGAAGTCGATGTTCCAGGTACGCTCGACATCGGCGAAATCGAGCTTGAAGTGACAGATCAGCCGGGTGATGACATCGCGGCGGATCTCGTCGTCGCGGTTCAGCACGATGCCCCGGAAGACCGGCAGCCGGCCGGCATCGATGTCGGCATAGTACTCGTCGAGACCGCGGCGGTTCTGGCCGTAGGTGTTGGCGACCATGCCGATGGAGGTGACGCCGATACCGACCAGGTCGCAGTCGGCATGGGTGGAGTAACCCTGGAAGTTGCGGTACAGGGTGCCGTCGCGCTGGGCGATGGCGAGCTCGTCGTCAGGCCGGGCGAAATGGTCCATACCGATGTAGAGCCAGCCCGCCTCGGTGAGACGTTGCGTGGTGTGCTGGAGGATGTCCAGCTTGACCTGCGGCGGCGGCAGCGTCTTCTCGTCGATGCGGCGCTGCGGCATGAAGCGCTCGGGCAGGTGCGCGTAATTGAACACCGAGATGCGGTCGGGCTGGGCATCGATGATCTTGTCCAGTGTACGGCTGAAACCCTCGACGCTCTGGAACGGCAGGCCGTAGATCAAATCGATGCTGATGGAGCGGAAGCCCTCGTCGCGGGCGGCCTGCAGGACCTCCATGGTCTCCGCCTCGGTCTGGATGCGGTTGACCGCCTTCTGCACGTTCGGGTCGAAGTCCTGTACACCCAGACTCATGCGGTTGAAGCCGATCTCGCGCAGCAGCTTGACCGTGTCGCCATGCGCCTCGCGGGGGTCGATCTCAATGGAGAACTCGCCGGTGTCGTCGTCCGCCAGCTTGAAGTGCTTGCGGGTCTGGTCCATCAGCTCGCGCATCTGGTCCTGGCTGATGAAGGTGGGCGTGCCGCCACCCCAGTGCAGCTGCTCGACGACGCGTTCGCTGTCGAACAGCGCGGACTGCATGTCGAGCTCCTTGTAGACCCGGTCCAGGTAGGGCTGGGCCTTGGTTCGGTCCTTGGTGGCGATCTTGTTGCAGGCGCAGTAGAAGCAGACCGTGTCGCAAAACGGAATGTGGAAGTACAGCGACAGCGGCCGGCCGCTTTCGTTGCTTTTCTCACAGGTAGTGCGGTAGGCGGCCTCGTCGAAGGCCGGGTCGAATTCCACCGCGGTGGGATAGGAGGTGTAGCGCGGACCACTCTGGTCGTAGCGCTTGATCAGGTCCAAGTCGAAGACGATGGACTGGTCGGCGGCGCCGTCGGCGGCGTTGCTATGGCCTTCGGTGGGGCGGGTCTCGTCAAGCATCGTTGTCGTCTACCTCGAGACCGCGGCGGTGGGTCTCGTTGATCTGCTTCAGCAGTATGTGAAAGGGACCTCGTCGGCGAAGCGCGTTACCGGCTCAACGACGGTGGATGCGCGCCCCGGGCTCATAGCGCAGCCAGGGCCTCCGCAAACAAGGGATGATGGTCGGTCAGCTCCTGCCGGTGCAGCAGGAAGACGCCCTCGCCGCCGCGCTCGAAATCAAGCCAGGTGCAGGGCAGGCCCGGGAAGCGCTCCGTCAGCGTTTCGGCGGTGTTGCCGACCTCGACCACGAGGATTCCGTCCTCGGCCAGAAAGTCCGGTGCATCGCGGAGGATACGCAGCACCAGGTCCAACCCGGTCTCGCCGGCGGCGAAGGCGAGGCGCGGCTCGTGGCGATACTCGGCGGGCAGGCTCTCCAGCTCCGCGGCGGCGACATAGGGCGGGTTGGAGACGATGACGTCATAGCCCTGTTCGTCGAGGCCCGCGAACAGGTCCGATTCGATCAGACGCACGCGCTCCTCGAGACCGTGCAGGGCCCGGTTCCGGGCCGCCACGCGCAGGGCCGCGGGCGAGATGTCGGTCAGGTCCACGTCGGCGTCAGGCAAGTACATCGCGGCAGCGATACCGATGCAGCCGGAGCCGGTACAGAGATCGAGAACGCGGCCGATCCGTGCCGGGTCGGCCCACGGAGCGAAGCCGTCGGTGACCAGCTCTGCCAGTGGCGAGCGTGGCACCATGACGTTGTCGTCGACGACGAATTGGAGTCCGGCGAACCAGGTGCGGCCGGTCAGATAGGCGGCCGGCCGGCGCTCGTCGATGCGCCGGTCCAGCAACTCCAGCACGGCGGCACGCTCCGTCTCCGTGATGCGGCAGCCGGCGAAATCGCCAATCCGGGTCGGCGGCATGTGCAGGGAGTGGGCGACCAGCCAGGCGGCTTCGTCGAAGGCGTTGTCGGTGCCGTGGCCGAAGTACAGACCGGCCTCGCCGAAGCGGCTCGCGCCCCAGCGGACGAAGTCCTGTATCGTCTCCAGTGCATCGGTCTCTGTGGGCATGCGGTATTGCGCCGCCGGCTGCCCCTCCCGAAATTGGCAGGCATGCCGGACCATGGCCAAATGACTGACATGGAACGGCAAGAATAGCATCTTTCCAGGCGGCGGCTCAGTGACCCACGCCAATGGGCAGGTTCCTCAAACGGGTGGGGTGACCGGCAATCTGCTCCGCGGCCGCAGGCAGGCCATACCGCTCGCATGGCGATCAGCGGACCATCGCCATGGCCGCAGTAGAGACAGCGGATCGAGCGACGGCGGACTTCCGTCGCGTTCGCGCCACCGCAGCCGGAGATCTCAGGCGTGGCGCGCCGCGCCGCCGACGGAAAGCGTGTGCCGGGGTGATCCCCTCCGGCGCGGGCTAAGATACAGAGCCCATACCTGATACAGACCAGGGGGAAGGAGCCGCCCGCCGGAGCGTTCCCGGCGGACGGCGGATAAGAGCGCCCGCTGCCGAACCAGTCGGTCCCGGACCGTTTAGGCAGCGCGTTGCTTGCCGGACTGGAGTTGCTTGCTGTCCACGGCCTTCTGACGTGACTTCTGGCCCCGCTCGACGAGGTCGGCGAGGGATATCTCGCTGAGAAAGGTGAAGATTTCGTCGCTGAGCTGATCCCACAAGGAGTGGGTCAAGCACCGCTGACCGTCCCGGCAGTTCTCGCGACCGCCACACCGAGTGAACTCGACCCATTCGTCGACGGCGCAGATGATGTCGGCGATGGAGATTTCCTCCGGCGACTTTCCGAGATAGTAGCCCCCGCCGGGACCACGGATGCCGCGCACCAGTTGTTTGCCGCGCAACGACGCAAACAATTGCTCCAGGTAGGACAGCGAAATGCCTTGATTGACCGAGATATCGGCCAGGGTCACGGGACCTTTGCCCGAGTGCAGCGCCAGGTCCAGCATCGCGGTAACGGCGTATCGACCTTTGGTAGAGAGTCTCATGGTTTGGTGCCTTGGATTGTCTCGGCCTTTCCCCAGTCGCCTACTTGGTTTTAGATTAACGATTGTCAAGAAAAATGGTCAACATTTTTCTCGACACGACTGGGTCGCTGGCTTGAAGCGGGTTCACGGGGCATGGACAAGCTTGTTCGGCAGCGGCGCGCCGATCTGGTTCCCCGGCCGCGTCGGCGGCGGCCGAAACGCAATCGAAGCAGCAGCAGGATCGTTGCGCCCGGAAGTCCATGCAGGCGCGGCGGGGCCTGCCTGACGCGAGCGACCGGCGATAGGGTCAGCGAGGATCCGGCGACCTCTCAGGAGGCCGACAGCAACTCGGAGTAGGGATCGGCGGCGGCTTGTCGGGCACCGCAGGGGAAGCGATGCCCCTCGCGAACACACCATCCGAGCCACTTGGACAGGAACAGGTTCACCTTCCACTTGGCGGCTAGGGCCGGGGGATGATAAGCGCTGTGCAGGGGCAGGATGGTCTGGCGCAGGTCCAGCACTTCGACCTGGCCGGCATCGTGGTACGCCCGCAGCAGCGCATTGGGCTCGAGGCCGCCGGACGACCCGGCGGATGGGTCCAGGTCTGCGAAGCGGTGAGTCAGGCGTAGCGTGGTGGTGTATGGGGCCTGGTCGATGATCTCGATGTAGAGATCCGGTTGTCCGGCGCAGCGCGAGGCGAGCCGTCCCCGCAGTGACGGCAGTCCCGGGGCCAGGCGCATCAGCGCGCCGTAGTTTTCCTCGCACAGGACCATCAGGCCCCCCACGGTCGGCGTCGTGGCGAACAGGTCGAGACGGCGGCTGATGGCGGCTGGCGCCTGCATTGGCTGAGGCCCGGAAGCGATCGTGGCGTGGTGGGTATCGGTGTTGGCGGTTCGGACGGGTCCTTGTCCTCGGCGTCGGTCGGCAATTCCCCGGCGGGCCGCGGCCGTTGCGCCCTCGGCGGCCCGCCTCGCGATCAGCTGCTACGCTGCTGCTGGGCGATGTCGGCGCGCACCTTGTCCATGTCCAGCTCGGCGGCCTTGCCCAGCAGTTCGCGGAACGACTTCTCCGGCAGCGCGCCAGGCTGGGAGAAGATGATGATCTGGTCGCGGAAGATCATCAGCGTCGGGATGGAACGGATCTGGAAATGGGCCGCGAGTTGCTGCTCGTCTTCGGTGTTCACCTTGCCGAAGACGATGTCCTCATGATCGGCGGCGACCTTCTCGTACACCGGCGCGAAGGAACGGCAGGGACCGCACCAGGTTGCCCAGAAATCCACGATCACGAAAGGATTCTCCGTGATCGTCGATTCGAAATTCTCGCTGGTCAGCTCTATAACGGCCATGAGCGACTCCTGCATCGTCGTTGCTAAAGTGCGCCGGAGTCTAGCAGAATCGTCACGGTGACGCAGTTTACCCCGTTGTGCGCGCGGGCATCGACCCTGGGCCGCACGTCAGCGGAGGTCGGCGGCCGGGCGCGTGAGCCGGGCGCTGAAGTCGCCGGCGAGATAGCCCTCGACGACCGCCAGAGCACCGCCGACCCGGTCCGCCAGTGCGCGGATCGTGTCGGGATCGGTATAGTTGAAGGTATTCGAGTGATCCCGCCCCTTGAGGAGATTGAACACGAAGCCGCTGCGGCTGGCGTCGAGGCAGCGCTCGATGAAGCGCTCCGTCTCCGCGGGGGTGAGCAGGTTCATCGCCCCGCTGCAAACGTACCAGTCCGCCTCAGGCAACGGGTCGCTCAATGCGTCGGCCTTCAAGATGTTGCACCCCGTGCGCTCGCGGGCGACCCGGACCATGGGCTCCACCGGGTCGATGCCGATGTACCGCCGCGGCAGATCGCCCCGTGCGGCCAGAAAGGCGTGCAGGTCACCGAGTCCGCAGCCGACGTCGACCAGCGTCAGCGGCGCGAGGTCCGGCGGCAGCAGGCCGCGCAGCACGCCGAAGCGCAGCTGCTGGAACTTGGTGGAGTGCCAGTGCACACCCTCGGCGTTCTCGCCGTACTGGGCCAGGGCGTAGCGATAGAAGCTGTCGTTGTCGACTCGGGGCATGGTGGTGGGCAAGGGTGCGCCGGCGGTTGGTCGAGGCACCATCAACGCAGATTCCCGCTCTGCACGCAATGCCGGCGTATCAGTACTCAAAGCCCCAGTGCAGTCGGCCGCCGGCGATGTCGACGACGACGGCCTTGGCGGCAAGTTCCTGCGGTCGCGGCACCGGCTCGCCGGGGGCGGCCACGTGCACGAGGACCTCGGCCCGCGCCGCCAGCCAGCGCTCCAATTCACCCGGCGCCGGCAGCGGGATGCGGCGCTCGGCATGGGTCAGCAACGCCAGCAACCGCTCCCGGTGTCCAATGCCCACGGCACCGCCCGCGCCGGTGAGCACGTCGCTGACTGGCCGATCGCCCAGCAGGAACAGCCCCGCGCCGGGCCCATCGATGGCGAGGCGCGCGAGCATCGGCGAGGCCGCGTCGGCCAGCGTGCCGGCAATTACCAGGCTCCGGTCCGGGTAGCGCGCGCAGAGCCGGGACAGGACCGCTTTCAGTAGCGGCCTCAAGCGTCCGGGCGGGAGCGGCGAGGCCGGCCGGCAGCCGATGATCAGCATGCGCACGATGCCGAGCCCCGAGCGCGCCAACAGGGTTGGAATAAGCCGCACCGCGAAGCGGTCCAGGTCTTTCATCGGCGCCGACAGCTCGCCGAAGGGGATCAGCTGCGGATGATGGCGGCGGACATTGTCCCGCACCGGCGCATACGTCCATCCGTCGAGCCAGCGGTCGGCGGCCCAGCGGTCGTGCTCGATGACCGCCAGGCGCTCCACCTCGGCCGGCGTAAAGGCGAAGGATTCCACCTGCACCAACGGCACGGCGCGGCAGTCGGTAACCGCGAGTTTGGCCCATAGATGATCCGCTTGCCGACGGTTGGCGTCGCGGTAGGAGTCAGCCAGGGCCGGCCAGGGCCGGCCCGCAGCCTCCTGCGACGGGTCCCTGCCTTGGGCCTCGGTGGTGTCGCGATAATGCTCGTGGACGACGCGCGCCAGCGCATCGTCTTCGCCGTCGAGCAGCACGGTCGGCGATAGGACCTCGCGGCGACACTGGAACGGATACAGCTGACCGTCCCAGTCGGCCAGCACCCCGTGGGGCTCGGCATCATCGACCTCCAGCACCACAGGCGGCGAGACCCGCTGCTCCCGCGCGAACCGATCGATGAGGCCGCGGGCGATGTCGAGGCCACGCGCCGGCGGCCCGACGAGCACGACCACCAGAGTGGCCGGCGGCGCATCGGTGAGCCGCGGATCATCCAGAGTCAGAAAACGCACGCGGCTGAAGTGCCGCGCCTGCGGATGGGCATTCTCGAAGCAGACCCGCATGTCCCCGGGGTCCGCGCCGAGCACGGTGACATTGAGCTCGGGCCCGCTGTAGTGGCCGGCACGCAGGGCCTCGAGCAGGAGCGCATCCACCGTGGCGTCATTGCCGGCGATCACCAGATGAACCGCCTGGCCGAACTGCGGGTCCACCCCAAGATGCATCGGCCAGCGGCGCAACAGCAGACGGGCGCCGCGCCGGTCCACGGCAAGGGGCTCGACGCGAAGCGGCCCGTCCGCCGGCAGAGCCGCCGCGGCCGCAGCCCCGGCGCCGCTGTCGGTCTCTTCCACGAGGATCAGGCGCAACGGCGGCATGCGCGTAGGTCGGTCGCGGCACGTCTCGGCGACCGCGGCAATCACAGGCTCGGGTGCGGCGGCGTCGGCCAGCAGCAGTACATCGGCATGGCACAGGTGCCGGCCGGCCTGATCGAGCCCGGCGCAGTGCTCAAAGCGCCGCCGCGCCCGGCGCAATCCGGAGGCGATGGCAGAGGACAGGGGCCCGGAGCCGAGCAGCAGGATCGACCGCCGCGCCGGGATCAGGCCCATTCAGTCAGCCCCTCCCAGGCAGGCGCCTGGCTTCAGGACCAGGGTAAGATCGAATGCAATCGTCGACCGGCTGCTGCATGTCGGTGATGACACCGGCAACCGCTCGCGGTGCGACCGGCAACCCGGTGCTGGGGCACCGGCACGCGACGC
>Ga0316578_10000282_pt1 | contig 15473 bp, 15 predicted proteins | sample J0NA_2_FD_203076 | JGI IMG/M metagenome (GOLD analysis project Ga0316578, IMG submission 203076) | Rhizosphere microbial communities from salt marsh grasses in Alabama, United States - J0-2_160517rDrC | ecosystem: Host-associated > Plants > Roots > Rhizosphere | place: USA: Alabama | collected... | reverse complement strand
CCGGTTCTATATGGAAGAAAAGAGGAAGCCGCACACGGCTTTGGGGTAAAAAAATGTAGATTTTGGCGGCAGGGTACAGCCGCAGCCACAGACCTGTTTCACATCCTCAATGCAAATGCCATTGGTAATGATCGCCATCTGCACTTCATCCTTCATAACGGCAGTCATACATTTTGTGAAATTTCTTTCATATTCAATATTCGCTGACGTATTTTGTTTTTTTCCCGGAATTCCCAAAATATCCTCAATGATAAAATAATGCGCCACCGTCAGATCCAGCAGCTTAACCTGCTCCGGGAAATTCCATTTTAGCGCCGGAAAGGCTTCCGACTTTAACCGGACCGCATACGCATTTTCCTTAAAAATAAGCCCAAATGTCCAGGGTTTGCCCAGAATGAACTCGTGGATATCACCTGGATCCGTCATCGGCTTAATCCTAAAATTCAGCTCAAAGCGTTTCATGATGTCGGCTTCATCAAAATTGTCCAGATCTTTGATCAGGCGATGGGTGGGCAGTATTCGAAGGTCATTCGCCTCGGTGTTGGTGAGCCACATCAACTGAAAATTGTACCCCTCATCGCCCGTATGTGCCGGATTATTGGCCATTTGCTGTTTCATGTACGCCAAAGAACCCGCATACCGGTGATGGCCATCCGCCAGTATAACCTGCTCGTCTTTGAGCCGTTCAACAAATCTGGCAATAATGGATTCATCCTGGATGATACCCAGCACATCTTTTACCCCCTGGTAATCCTCTGCTTCGCAAATCGGGTCCCGGATGCAGGCATCCATGTATGGTTCCAGGTCAAATGATTTATCCGTGTATAGCCCGTGCGTCGGACTGGCGTTTAGCAGGGTTTCGCTTAGCAGCTCAATCTGTCCATCGACGGCTTCATCCATGGTGTTTTCATGCCTTAAAATGATGTTGTCCGGCCAATCATGGACTCTAATTTTGCAGATAAACCCCTTGCGGCAATAGGGTCTGGGTTCAGACGGTAAAGAAAAATATTGATAATATACATAGATGCCGGGCACCTGATCCTGAATGATAATCTTTTTCTGCTTCCATTCATTTAAAACCGCTGCCGCGTTTTTAGCCGGCTGATCCCCCCGGGGAACTGACAGGTGAATGCTGTTTAGCGGGTTGCCGTAAAGCGCTTCCCGTTGCTTTTGAGAGGCCACATCAAACAACGGCGAGGTTAGCTCCCCGATATTTTTTAATAATGATGGGCGATAACGCCACGATTTGAATGGTCGGATCTCAGCCATGGTTCACTAAACTTTGGATTGACGGGCAATGGGAATCATTGAAAGGGTCCTGAATGTGACCTATGATTATAGGGTTGAATCCTATTATATTCAAGCATCAAATTCATCCGGCATCATCGGCCTTGCGTTTCAAAATTTTATTTTACTAGCCTCAAAATCGGTAATAGGGTTATGCAGAAAGCCCAAGTTAAGCGTTTTCAACCACGAAGCGCACGAAGGACACGAAAAGGGATATTAAATTTATTCTATCCTGCCTCCGCGATCTTCGTGTTCTTCGTGGTGAGATAATGATCGGACCTAATCAACTTGAGATTTCCAGATAACCACAATCTGTAAAATAGAGTAAAATAGAGTAAAATTAAGTCAAAAAAAAACAGGGTATTCTAGCCCCTGTCTTTTATAGCAAAGATTTTTAAATCGTTGTGATTATAAGTCCCGGTATGCTTCCCTTAAGTCCATCACTGCTCTTCTGTTGACAAAAGAGAGCCGGCGGCGATCAAATCCACTGCGGCGTTCGGTACGTATCCTTCTTTCCGGACCCAGGTATAATCCATTTTTTTGTCGTCGCTCAGTTCCTGACCGCGTACCCCAATTGTCGTGAAAGTACTTGGTTGCCGTATCCGCTTCGCGCAACGGTTTCAATAACGCATCCATTTTTTCACCATCTGCCTAATGATTAACCGTTAAATTTTGACTACCTTCTTCTCTTGGCTAGAAGAATGCTTGGAGGGAGTTGCTGCTTTCAAACGGTAAAGCTGGCTTTTGTCCGATAGAACCATTCCATATAGTACTATTTTAAGCGAATCAACAGTTTTTTTAATTTATTTATTAAATTTGAATTAAGTGACTCGAATCACTCTTAAATGACTATAATAATCACTTAAATAATAATTTTAATTCAGTTATATGGGTCATTGTTGATTTTTTGTGGGGCTAAAACTGGATGGGCTCTAATTGAAAATGTTGATGTTCATGCCGGAATCAAACCCTAATCGATGGTCAACCCTGAAAGCGCTGCAATCTCTTTCATCATATGGTTAACAAATGTGTCTGCGGCTAAAGTCGGATCGGTATGAAACGTTTTGCCGAAGTTTATGCGAACACGGGTTCGCCAGCCGTTGGTAGCATAATTGATGCCGACGGGAATGAACGGAAGCTTCAAGCGGGACAGCACAAATCTTACCATGCCGGTCTGACCGGGTCCCATTTTGTTTTGGTAGTAGGTACCTTCGGGGAAGATGACGATCCCTTCACCCTTTTCAAGCAGTTGAATGGTAGCTTGTAAAAAGCGCCGGCTTTCAAGGGGTCGTTGCCGGTTCAAAGGGATGCCGCCCAGCGCACTGAAAAACCGGCAGCTCAGGGCATTTTTAAATAGCTCATATTTGGCGATATAATAAAGTGGGCGCGGCGTGGCGAGGCTCAGCAGCGGGATGTCTTGCCAGCGCTGGTGTTTGGACAAAAGGATAAAGGCTTTGTCCGGGGGCAGGTTTTTAAGACCCTCAACCTCAATGCGGAAAAAAGGCCTGAGCAATACCCTGACAAAAATTATTATAACCTTAAAAAAACCTTCATTTCTGCCCGGCAGTTTTTGATTTTTTCTGTATTTTGATCGAACGGGCACCTTGTTCAAAACCAACCCGCTTTCCTTTTTTATAAAAAGTGTCTTTTTTCTTTTAAGGCCATCGCGCAAATCGCCGCGATAGCGGCCAATACCGTCGAAATGATAAAAATGATTTGATAGCTGCCTGTTTTATCAAAGGTCAGTCCACCCATGAAAGCCCAGAATCCACCCCCTAAATGGTGGACGGTGGTAATAAAACCGGAAATCGTGCCCACATGTGCGAAACCATAGAGTCTGCCGACCAGGGTTGTGGTCAGCGGGGCGGTAACCAACCACGTGAATCCAAAGCCCGCTGCAAAAATGTAAAAGCTAAATGAAGTGCGATATTTCAAAATCAGTACAAACAATAACATCCGCAGAACAAAGGTGACGGCAATGGGGATTTTGTTGCCGATCAGATCCGAAATCGGCCCGGCAATCAGGATGCCGCCCAGGCCCATCAAACCATATAGGGCCAGCATATTGGCAGCGTCGGTGGGCGAGACACCATAATCGGTCACAAAGGGAACCAGGTGGGTGGCAACCAGAAAATCACCGCTGCCACAGATCAGCATGAATAGAAGAAAAAGCCAGAATGAATAGGTCTTCATGGCCTGGAGCAGATTCAGATCCGGGTCATCAACTGATGAAACGGTTGATGGTTTCCTGTCGCCGGCAGCGGTTGCATTTTTATGACCAAAGGGTTCAAAACCCAGATCGACCGGATTGCCTTTAATTACCGCAAGGGCCAGAAAAGTATTGATGACCAGGATAATCAAACCAATAAGCAGGTACGAAATTCGCCAGCTGTAATTTAAAACAAACTGATTGAAAATGGGAACCAGTACAAATTGGCCCAGGCAGGTGCCGGAGAGCGCCAGGCTGATCGCCAGGCCTCTGCGCTTTTCAAACCATTTACTCATCAATGCGGCGATTAGCGGTACAGAAGCACCGCCGATTCCGGTCGCCGCTAAAATGCCGTAAAAAAGATAGAATTGCCACAGCGAACGAACCATTGCGGTGCATATATAGCCGCCTGCCAGCAGGGCAGTCGAAACAAGAATCACCCATTTTGGCCCGTAGCGGTCGTAAAGCTTACCGCCAATACCGAGGGCCAGCGCGAAGAAGATCATATTGAGAAAAAAGACCGATGAAATTGAGGCCCGATTCCAGCCCAGTTCAGCCATCATGGGCTTAAACATGATCCCGAAAGAAAACCGGGCACCGGATTGGAAAAAAAGGAGCAAAAAACTGGCGGCCAGTACATACCAGCCATAGAAAATGCGCGAAGAGGCGGCGTTTTTTGGCGAAAAGACCATACCGTTCCGATCTGAATGCGTCAGCAAAGTCTGCCCGAATTAGCGAAAATTGGATGTAATATAGACTTAAATTAAGCGATTGTCGAGGTTGAAAATCCGCCTTTGGAGAAGCGAAGATCCTTCTTTAGAGGATTGCCACTCGAAAGATCCCGCCGGAGCGGGGAGATACAAGAAGGATGATTCTTGAACGTCTATAATAAACTATGCGCTTGAAACAGGCGTACAATATCCTTATATAAAGAAATAGTTTGAAATCTGGCATTCACCACGAAGAATATGAAGATGTACGAAGATAAATATAATTTTTTATCAATTCACTGCTTCGTGTCCTTCGTGAACTTCGCGGTGAAATCTAAACGAGCGCAAACATTAATATCGTTGTAAACAGAGAGAAGATGGATATGACCAACTGGATCCCGTTTGTTGAAGGCGAATACGCAGTGGAACAGGCGCTTATCATTGCGCCGGACAACCGTGCGGTTGCGGTTGAAGATGCCGTTATAGAGGTCTATGCCGGACCGCAGGGCCAGAGACACCTGAAAGGCAGCGGCCGGGTTCAAAACATCCTTCTGGTGGAACTGCTTGATGACACTGACGATCTGGACCTCATCCTTGATCTGGGAGATGAGTTTCAATATCGGCTCAGCAAGCCCGAACTTCGGTCCGGAAAGTTCTTTGCCCCGAACGCCAAATCATCGCTTCAATTCAGGCCTTCCACCGCTTGGGAGCAGATTTCTCAGACTGATTTTGAGCAGCTGATATCCCGACTGGTGATCCTCGGTCTTTAATTCAAGGTACCCACAAAGATATTGGGCCAAAAGACATTTTTGAGATGGCTTCTAATAACCGCGCTCTATGTCGACGACATGCAGCAAGGGGCTGCCGGTTTTGGTTCGCTGATAATTTTCAATAATTTGCGGCGCCACGGCTTTGGGATAGGTAATGCTGGAGATATGGGGGGTGACAATAATTTTGGGGTGGCTCCAGAACGGGTGGTCCTCAGGCAGGGGCTCGGCTTCGAACACATCCAGACAGGCGCCGTCCAGTTGCCCCGAATCCAGTGCAGCGAGCAGATCTTTTTCAATCAGGTGCTGTCCCCGGGCGATATTTATCACATAGGCGCCGGCGGGCAATTTATTAAACGTTTTTTGGTTTAATATGCCCTTTGTCTTCGGCGTCAAAGGCAGCAGGCAGATAAGGATGCGGGTCTGTGATAAAAAATCATCCAGCGCTTCGTCTCCGGCCAAACATCTTACCCCTGAAATGTCCTTTGGTGTTTGACTCCAGCCGCTAACCGGAAAGCCCAGATAGCTTAGCTTTTTAGCTGCATCTTTGCCGAGCTGCCCTAACCCCATGATGCCGATACGCATATCGGCAGCCAGCAACGGTATGCGGGGCCGCCACTTCTTTTGAGACTGATCGATGCGGAAGGAATCGAACTGGCGGCAATAGTTCAATACGCCCAATACAGCATATTCGCTCATCGACTGTGCCATGCAATGCTCCACGACGCGCGTGATCGGCACGCCTGCCGGCAAATCCGGGTCGCGCATGATGTGATCCACGCCGGCGCCCAATGATGCGATGCATTTAAGATTTTTATATTTATTAAGTTCGCCCGGCGGATGGTTCCAGCATAACGCAAATGTAACATCATCCACATTACCGACTTCCGGCCAGACGCGGATATCGATGCCCGGGTCCAGCCGGCTGAGATGTTTCACCCAGGAATTTACTTTAATGTCCGGTGCAATGATCATTAGGGCCATGTTCGGTTATCCTTTGTTAAGTAACAGATGACAGTGGTCAGAAGACAGAGGACAGATGTCAGATGACAGAAGACAGAAGATGTCTGAAATAATACTGCATTCATCGTTTAATCCTTTATCCTCTGGTCTCTGTTTTCTGTCGTCTGTCTTCTGTTTTCTGACCTCTGACTTCTGATCTCTGTCATCTGTCTTTAAAAAGATGATCAAACCGATCCCGGCTTTTTTGCAACTCGCAGCGGTCTTCTGAAAATATTTCGAAAGTGGCGGTGTCGTCGTATTCGCATTGCCTCAGTGCGCTCACAATTTTTAAAAAGTCGATTTTGCCGGCACCCAGCGAGATATGATCATCGCGCTCGCCAAAATTATCACTGACGTGCAGATGGCCGATGCGGGGGCCGAATTTTTCGATAAATTCCAGAATACGCTGCCCGCCCGGGTTAGCGATGTTGGCGTGGCCGGTATCCAGTGTCAGCATCAGATCTGGAAACCGCTGCAAAATCTCAACAAAATCAGTTGGCTCTACAAAAGCCTGGCATTTGGGAAACATGTTCTCAAGACAGACGCAAAGCCCCAGCGTTTGCGCATGATCGATGATTGCCGCCAGACTATTATTCGCATGGGCCAACGCGGTTTCCTTTACATAGACACCCATTCCGCCGATATGGCCGGGGTGCAGAACGACTTTTTGCGATCCGAGCTCAGCCGCAACTTCCAGTGAATGAAACATTTCCCGCAGTGATGCTTCGCGGATGCTGTCGGTCAGGTCGGCGGTGGAAACAAAGGTTGGAAGATGGCAGATTATATTCATGGATTGCGACGCCAGGGCGCTTAAAATCGAACTCATCTGTTGTCGGATGGTCGAATAATGCGCCAGGGGTGGATCCATCGTCAGCTCCAGATAGTCGAAGCCCATAGCGGCAATATCTGTCAGCTCTTCGACAACCGGCTTGATCGGAAAGTTCATGGCTCCGTATTGCATGATAGTACTCTTCTTTCAGGGTAAGGGAGAATGGCAGCTGGAGACGTCAAAGAAATCGATGGATGCCGAACGCAGTTGCGTCAATATGAGGTCGGCGTCCGGTAATGATTTCACTCACCAGTTTTCCGGTGCTGGTTGCCATGGAAATACCCTGCATCCCATGTCCGGTGGCCACCACCAGGTTGGTGTGATTCGGAGCGCGATCGATGATCGGCATATCGTCGTAAACCATGGGACGCATGCCGACCCATTCCTCCATCTTGAGCTCTCCGAGGGGCTCTTTTAAGTATTCATTGGCGCCGGAAATCAGATGTTGAATACGCCTGGCAATAATATCTGAATTAAAGCCTGATAATTCCATAGTGCCGCCTATACGAAATTGGCCTTTCATAGGGGTCGCCACAACGTTGGGTTCACAAAAATAACATGGAATCGCCGGGCACACCGCCGGCCGGGTCATGGTGAGGCTGTAACCTTTGCCGGGTTGAACCGGCAAGCTTAATTTTAACCGGTCGGTAAGCTGAGGCGTCCATGCGCCGGTGGCCAGGACATATTCATCCGCGGTATAAATGCCGCCGGTCGTCTCCGCATGGCGGATTTTACGGCTTTCTGCAACCAATTTTTCCAGACGGCAGTTTTCTTCGATGGTCACACCCATTTTCAGCAGGACCTGCTGCCAGGCCGACAGCAGTTTATCCGGGCGCAGGTGGCTATCTTTTTTGTGAAACCAGGCACCGTAAACATCCTTTCGAAGTGCCGGCTCGAAATCAAAGAGCGCATCACCGACCAGAGAAACCGCATCCAGTCCATAGGGCTTCATCAGGTCGTTGGTTTTGCCGTATTTTTGCATTTCGGAACGGGATTTAAACACCATCAGAACGCCCTTTTCCTCCCAATCACATTCGAGCTGCTCCTCTTTGACGAGTTTCTCCAGCAGCTTCATGGAATTTTGTAATATCTTGCTGCGGGCCGTAATAGCGTGATTCATGTGTTTGGTGTTGCACTTTCTTGCGAAGTTCAAAAGCCACTTGAACCGCTTAACATCCGGTGCAAGCTTGATATAGAGAGGAGAATCGCCGTGCAACTTGCGCATCATTTCATGCCAGATGGTGCCGGGGGCGCACAGGGGAACCAGATGGCTGATAAAAACGAGACCGCAGTTTCCATAGGAGGCAGCGGTGTCGGCACCGATGGCATCCTGCTCCAGCAGGCGAACATTTTTGCCCGTCTTCGCCAGATAGTAGGCACAGGACAACCCGATAATACCCCCGCCGATTACAAGAACGTCACTGTGTTTTTCCATTGAACTGCCAACTTTCCTGCCTTAAGGATTGCACGCCGGCACAGCCGGTGTTTGGATGCACCATATGAAAAAGTGACAGGCGTGTCAACTCAGACCCGGCGCTGTAAATGCGGCCAAGATGATATTTGCCGGTATCGTGAAAAGATTTAACTTTTTTTAAATAAGTGCGGAAAAAATTCAACTGGCATACCGGGAAGGAAACGGGCCTTGATGCTTCGGGACAAATCGGTTCAGGAGGGGGGGCCTAAACCCTGCAAATCCATGAGGTCAATCGCATTCTGCCTTTTCTGATCATCCAGGGGAAACCACGGGCGTTTAAAGTTTTCTTGAAAGGTTTCCTGCTGGCTTTCATTTACCTGCCTGGAAAACGGCGTATAGTAAAATGCCAATTTCATATTATTTCTGTTTTCATATGTCTTTAGCTTGATTTTGATTTTCTTGTACTTCCATTGATATGTGGTCTGTTCTGCAGGCATTGCCCTTATAATTTGGGGCAGACCGTAATTGCGGTTCATATATCTTCTGAGCTGGGCAAAGACTTCGATAGTTTGGATATTGATGTAGACGGCGAAAAACTGATTCGCATAGGCGCCGTAAACCACATCGGCGATTCTAATGTCATTAATGGTGTATACGAGCTTGGGATTGATAAAATAACTGACATTTAAATTTTCTCCGACTTTTCTAAAGCCGGCCGTCTGGGACAGATCGGTTCTCCATTGGATATCAAAAAAACCATCTTTCAGATCAGCGGCATACAGGCTGCCGCTGCTCAGCAAAAAGACGCTGATGAGAATAATCAGATAAATTGACTTGCGCATGCGCTTAACCCCTAAAAGTTTGAGTCAAAGGATCCGGTAGAATGCGCTAAAAGTATCGCTTTTTCGGCCATTAGTCAATACCACCGCCCCCCGGTTTGCTTCATTACCAAATGAGCTAATCCGCCAGAGGCGGATAAAAATGATCTAATGGATTTGCAAACGAAGTGCTTGAAGGCGATCTGCATCCTTTTGGTCTTCATTATTGCACAGCACCAAAAAACACGTTATATTCAAAACACGGGTCTACGCCATCTTTATATAGATCTATAGAACCTTTTTCAAAAAAAGAAGATCAGGTCTCCCGCTTTCGCGGGTCAACCCTTCCATTGATCTTAAATATCGAGGACGAGGACGACGTCGAGTATGAAAAACGGCGTAAAATTGTCTAAGTCCGTATTCGTCCTCGTGCTCCTCTTCGCCCTCGATATAGGTAATTTTTAGACTGACTATCGTTGCCCTTTTCACTTGCCACCTGAACAACTCAAATTCAGGGGGCAGCCATTAACCTGGTATGAAAGGAAAACAAAAATGGATTTCGAGCGTTATTACCTCGATTTATTTGACATGCTGAATGCCTGCTGCAAAAAAATCGCATCCGGCCATTATGACAAATCTGATTCGGAACGCTTATTCGAACTGTCCAAGAAAGGCAGATATCCGAGCATTCTGGCAGAATTGGCCGAATCATTTGGCATGATGCTGGTCAAAGTTGAAGCCCGGGAATTTGAACGCGTGCAAATTATCGAGGAACTTGAAGCTGCCAAAGCCAAACTTGAGGACTACTCACAGAAATTGGAGAAAGAAATCGAAGAATGCTGCCCCGAAGAATCCCGTACAAAATAATACCGGCTTGCAGCATGTGAGCGATTCGCGCATTCATTCGTCTGTGCATTATTGTCCGCTCCGGAGGAAATACCGATGTTACGCCCAACCGCATGGCTTTCAATTTTGATCACCCTGTTGGGACCTATCATTTTTTCGAACGGCCGGATTTGCGCCGGCACGCTTGCCGAGCAGCTGATCAGCGCAGCTGAGCTGGGTGAGATCGATAAGGTGAAAGGATTTCTGGATCAGGGGGTGCCGATGGAAGCCAGGAACCAAGACGGCTGGACGGCTTTGATGAAAGCCACCTATGAGGGCCACGAAAATATTGTTCGGGAGCTAATCGGCAGAGGCGCTGCTGTGGATGCTCAGGAAAATGCGGGTTGGACAGCTCTGATGATGGCGGCCCAATTCGGTCACCGCGAAATCGCCAAGCTATTGCTCAACAGCGGTGCCCGGATTGACATTCGTAACGGCACCGGTGCCACCGCCGTCATGTTCGCGGCCCTAAACGGCCATCAAGGGGTGTTAGCGGACCTGCAGCCCGCACCTGCCGCCGTCAATATGAGTGATAACAGCGGTAAAACCGCATTAATTTTTGCCGCTGCCGGCGGATACAATAACGTGGTTCAGCAGCTGATTTCTTTTGGGGCCGATGTTAACGCCAGGGATAAGAGCAGAAGTACGGCCCTGATTATCGCCGCCAAACTGGGGCATGAAGACGTGGTGCAAACGCTTCTGAAGCATTGTGCAAATGTTCGTGTCACGGATAACGAGGGGAAAACAGCTTCAAAATGGGCCGTCGAGAAACAGCAATCTAAAATATTTCAACTGCTGGTGACTGCTCCGCCCTGCAATTAGAACCCATCTCAAAAATGTCTTTTGACCCAATGGTTTGCGCCCGCAAGGTTTATTTTTGAACGATGCGGTATCTTCTGTTTTTTACCTTTATAAAATACTGTTCATCTCTGAATTCCAGCAGATCTGAGATTTTCATCAATCCCCGCTCGCTAAACTTGATGGTTTCCTGCCCCAGCCGCATGTAAAGGTTGTCATCTCTTGTAAAAAGGTTTTTGGGCTTCAGCTTTATCTGCCTTTTGGTGTTCAGTATCAGCGTAATATTCTCGTCTTTAATTAAATCCACCGCAAACAAAGCGGTGTCTTCATAATGGAAGTAAACTTTTTCCCGCAGATTTCCCCTTTCCTGGAAAAGGTAATACCCCTTTTCGTCTTTTTGAATTGAGGAATGAAAATAGTCGATAATCTTTTTATGCTGAAATTCGCCGTGCACGTTGTGCCAGCGCCCGTTTTTATCGAGCCAGAATATCGCTCGATCTTTAGGGATGATTATTTCCGTCCGCTTTTTCTTCATCATCGGCTTTCGAATCCTTTTTTTTAATTTGGTGCGCGTTCGCTTTGAGGCAATTTATGATGGTCACTCTATCATATCAAGTCCTCTTGACAATTATTTTTTAAGTTCAATTATCAATATGCTGCTTCCAAAAAATTCTAATTGTGTTAATTGAAAAGAAAACATCCAAAGCGATCGAGGTTTTTAATAAGCTTTTTCAGGAAGGCAGGCAGGTTGCTGCGGGCATTCATGTAAGCTGCTAAGAAAGGAGCATATGATGAAAACGTACCGTTTTATAATCGGTCTGATACTCGCTGTTTTTTTAATCGCCGGTGGTCATGCGGGGTTTTCAGCCGGTTTAAGTGATATTGTCAAGGGCGCCCAGAACGCTTTGAGGGGTTCCGGAACGCTCACAAATGATGAAATCATCGCGGGACTGAAGCAAGCCCTCGAGGTCGGAACCGAAAAAGCCGTGGCCCTGGTGTCAGTGGCGAATGGATATTATGGAAATCCGGATATCAAAATTCCGCTACCTGAATCCGTAGGGAAAGTTGAAAAATTATTAAGAGCGGCCGGCTACGGGCAAAAAGTGGATGCATTCGAGCTGAGTATGAACCGCGCAGCCGAACGGGCCGCTCCCGAGGCAAAATCAATTTTCCAGGATGCCATCAGCCAGATGAGCTTTGAGGACGCCAGCAAAATTCTCAACGGACGGGATAATGAGGCCACCCTTTACTTTGAGGACAAAACATCAGGCCGGCTTCAGGCGCTTTTTAAACCCATTGTTAAAGATTCGATGGGGCAGGTCGGGGTTACGCGGTCGTTCCAGGATTTGAATGCCAAAGCGGAAAGCCTGCCGTTCGGCAAAAGCTTGAGCTTTGACCTGGATCAGTATGTAACCGATGGTGCCCTTCAGGGGCTTTTTAAAATGCTGGCCGAGCAGGAGAGGCAAATCCGCACTGAACCGGCTGCCCGGGTAACCGATTTATTGAAGAAAGTTTTCGCCGGCCAATAGGATTGGAATAGTGCCTAAAGTGAACTAAAGTAGTAAGTGCCTAAAGTTTCGGTGTCGCTCCAGCACTCATATCAAAAATGATAGAATTCCTTAACTTTAGTCACTTTAGATCACTTCCAACTTTAGCGCACTTTTTTTAATGTATTTTTGAGATAGCTCCTAAAAGTTGTACGGCCGGCTATCTGAATCCGCCTTATAAAAGCCGTAATATCTCATCAGATCCGTCCCTGATCTCTCATCTCAGATATAATTGCCACGACTTTATTCTGGGCCTGCAGCGTTTCATGCGTCTCAATCGAATCAATCTTTTGAACGGATTCCAGCAGCAGAGATGCGCTTCTTTCCGGCAGATGGCTGAACACCTTGATTTGCACTTTGCCGTCCATATCTTTTATGGCCTTTGCCAGGTCATCGATATTGATGGCCTGCAAAAATTGTTTAATGGTCTTGCCATTGAGGTTGGCGATAACATTGCCCAGTTTGGCGGATGAACTCGATGCGGCGGGTTGTTCTTCAATTTTTTTCAGATAGGATTCCAGTTTTTCCCTTTCCCTGGTTTCAAATTCTTCTTTATACAAGTTATGTCCTGATTCACCGAGGAATGAGAGCAGAATTTCTCTGAGAAGTTTCGGATGCATGCCTTCCAGGATTCCCATAACCCCTTCTAAGATGAGGCAGCGTTCCAGCAGATCCTTGCCCGTGTAATCCTCGGTAAAGATATAAAGTTCCAGTATGGTTCTGGCCGTTTGGCTTTTGACCCCGTCCATTGCCAGTTGAAGTCCTTTGCGCAGCAGAAATGAATCGCTTTCTTCAGCTTCTTTGCTAAGTGACAGCAGACCGTAATTGCGCGCTTTGGTGGCCAGAAACAGGATTTCAGAAACCAGTCCCAGGCATTGACGTTTGGCGTCTTCGCTTACCCGGATTTGCTGACAGAATTCAGCATCATAATTCATGCAATTTCTCCCGGCTTTATGAGCCTGAAATATTATTTTTATTGATTTTATCCAGCAGGCGTTTCTCTATTTCATCTTTGGCCCACTGCAGCTGTTGTTTTTTCTTAGCCGTCTGAAAAAGGTGAACCATTTCAGCGGTATAATTTTTGGCACGGCGATAGCCTGCAGCTGCCGCTTCTTTAATAATAAGCCAATTGCGGGTTTTCGTAAAGTGATTAAACGCGTCTGTCAATTCGGGGAAGAGCGCCTTTGGCATTCCATCCAAAAAAGCGGTATACAACCCCAGGCCGGCGGTTTTGCGGTTTTTGATCAGATAAGGCAGTGTTCCGTTTTGACTGGTGTCCGCCAGCAGATCCTTGAGACCTCTGGCGAGCAGTTCTACGGGCGAATGCGGAAAGGTGGCAATTAATTCACGCCAGATGGTCGGGTGAAACGTCGCGTCCGTGAGTTCTCCGATCTCATGATATAGATAGTTGTCTATTTGAACCGCCAGAATTTTGGGCAGATGCTGCTGCAAGACTTCAGGTTGATGGTTTTTCAGTCCGCAGTGTTCAAGGGCAAATTGCAGTGCCGGACGGCCTGATTTTTTTATGTAGGCCATCTGATCCCACAAATACAGCCTGGCGGAATCGGTTCGCAGCAGAATCGATTGTTGCTGCGAAAGCGCCGGCAGGGTCAGCAGGTCACGGGCCATTTCGCGCCCGAGGGTATAAACAGTGTAACCATTGCGCTGCGCTGTATTTTCGATCTCAGCCAGAAAAAAAGTCGGTTTTAAACGGAAGGCATACCCGGCCCCGTAGAAAAGGCCATGAGGCCCCAATGCCGCATTGATTGCGGCTGTGTCAAACGAATCGTAGCGTTTGCCCTGGATCGAAAGATCCGTATATTTTGCATCTGCCAGCTTTTCCCAAAGCGCTTCTTTTTCACCAATCCAATCCAGAATTTCAGATGAATCCTTTTCTTCCCAGGGCTTCAAGCGATGTTCCCATTTATAAAGATCCCGCAGCCGCAGGGCCAGACCGCAGGTGGAATACAGTCCGGCATGCTGGGCATCACTAATATCGCAGTTGTTGATGATCTGACGGGCTAGGGCATCGACTTTGAACATGTCCTTTTCCTGTGCGGTCTGGATTTATCCGAATCTACGGTGCATCCGCATGCGGCGATGTTAGAAAATAATGAATGGGAGCGGCAAGGTCAAGGCCCTTCTCGTCCTTTCGAGGAAGGACGCATGGACGGGCCTTGTGAAAAATATCGGACCAGGCGCGGCAAAACATTGATTTCAGTGGGGGTGGTTCCAAATATTTCCCCGTCCGGCAGTAAAATTTTTTGCGGTTGCGTGAACACACTGGCCGATTTTGCCTGGATAAATTGGACTGCCGGATTTTCTGAATGAGTGCCTTTAAATATTTTGGGAAATGTTGAAATCAGGCTCAGGCGGCTCAGGGGTGCGAGCACGACCGCGTCGAAAAGCCCGTCATCGATCTGCGCTTCGGGTGCCATCAGCATGTTGCCGCCGGTATATCTGGAATTACAGATTTCCACGAAGCAGTTTTTACCGCTGATGACGTTCCCATCAATTTCTAACATCAGGTCATGAAATTTTAACCCCAGCAGGCGATAAAATACGCCGATCACATAGCTGAAATCAGCCGCCCATTTAAATCGGGCGGCGGTTTTAGCCACATCGGTAACGAATCCGAACCCCATCAGATTAACGAAGAAATGGGCATCATCGTTTTGTGAAAAGCGGCACACATCAACTTTGCGGGTGGCCTGACGGCCCAGGGCGGCAAGCCCGTCTTCAATGCTGAAAATTTCCAGATCCCTGGCAAAAGAGTTCCCGCGCCCCACCGGCAGGATGCCCAGTGGCGGCAATTGCCTGTCTCCGTGGTATTTTAATAGACCGTTGAGCACCTGATAATTGGTGCCATCTCCGCCCAGAGTGACGATGGCGTCATATTCACCGACGGAGATCTGCCTTATCATCTCAAAGGCGTGCCCGTGGTATTGGGTGGCGAACAGATCAAATCGAATGTTGCGCGCCAATAATTTGTTTGCCAGATCAGGGCTTAAATCTTGATTTTTGACTTCTTTTGAGCGTGAATTGGCAATCAGTGCTATTTTCATCTTCACCTTATTTGCTTTTTTATAAGTCTGAGTCTCAAAAATATTTTTTGGAGGCTTGCGGGTTTCAGGGTTCAGATGACAGAAGTCAGAAAACAGAAGACAGATGACACGGAACAGAGAACAGACGACAAACAGAGTGCTT
>Ga0316578_10000280_pt1 | contig 15478 bp, 20 predicted proteins | sample J0NA_2_FD_203076 | JGI IMG/M metagenome (GOLD analysis project Ga0316578, IMG submission 203076) | Rhizosphere microbial communities from salt marsh grasses in Alabama, United States - J0-2_160517rDrC | ecosystem: Host-associated > Plants > Roots > Rhizosphere | place: USA: Alabama | collected... | reverse complement strand
CTGCGTTCCCACTGTGCCTCTTCCGAGCTTGGATCGTCTGGGCGTAACGCTATCGCTTGGTCGAGGTAAAAGATGCCTTCCTCGAAACGGTCTTCCGCCAGCAGTGCCATCCCTGCGTTGTAGAGGCTTGTGAAGAGCATGTCCTCGACGGCCTGTGGCTCAAAGGTTGGATCGAATGCCCGCAACTGGGTGAGCGTGGCGGCCGTATCTGCCCATTCTCCCGCCGCGTATAGGTCTGTGGCTTTTTGGTAAAGGTCCCGCGCGATCTGCTCAGGGTTTACCTCCGGCGTTGCGGTGGGCCGAGCGGCGATGCGTGCTTCAGCCTCCTCGACGGCTTGCTTGGCAAAGGCATGGTCGGGGTCGATCTGGAGGATGTATTCGAATTCGGTGAGCGCGAGTTCATATTCGCCAGCGTCCAGGTGTTGCAGTCCAGCGAGGTAGCGCTGGGCCAGGACTTCGTCGATGCGCTGGCGGGCTTGCGCGAGGTTGGGGTCGAGTTCGAGGGCGTATTGGAACTCGGCGACGGCGAGTTTGTACTGATTTTGTGTGAGCAGAGACTCGCCTTTCAGGTAGTGCTCGTTGGCTTCTGTGAGACGGGCTTGGTGCCGGTCCTCTTCTCCCTGGTAAAGGCCGGAGTAGCCCCCCAGGCCGACGCTCAGCGCTAGAATGGCAATGGCCCCCACGATCACAAGGAGAATGATCAGTATGCGCCGCCAGGTGATGCTTCTTTCTCGTGGAACTGCCTCTCCAGTGATCGGCTCGGCGACGTAAATGGGTTGCGTCTCATCAACCTTCTTTTTGGAACGCTGGCCTCGCATAGGGCGCGTGTCCTGTACCATCTCACCACATACAGGGCAGAGGGATAGATGGTCAGGGACCTGGGTTTTGCACTCGGGACAACGCATACTTTCCTCGATGGGCGAAAGGCGAAACGAGGAAGATTATAGCCTCTTTGGCTCAACTTGTCCAGTTATGCCACTGGCTGCATTTGCCCCCTCAAATGCAGCGGCCCAATTGCCCAGAACTGAATACGTCCAATGCACCTGCTGGGTGCATTGGGGTAATTCTATGCGCGTTGCGTGGCGTTGTTTCTTTCGACTTGGCTGGGCAAACTCAAGTTTGTGCTTGCACCCCCCCCTTGCTCTGAGGAACAAATGCGCCCAATGCTCCTTAACAGTTTGGCGATGCATTGCATTCGTGCTATACTGATTGCCAGAGGGGAGGCTTTCGATGGAAGAACGTAATCTCCTGATTGTCAGCGATTTGCATTTGTGTGAGGGTATGGACCCGCAGAGCGGCAGGTACTCGCGGCAAGAGGATTTTCTTTTCGATGATGCCTTTGAGCGCTTTCTGCGTTATCACGAGAGCGTCAAGGATCAACCCCGTTTTGGTGGCCGCCCTTGGTCGTTGATTGTGGCTGGCGACTTGATTGACTTTCCGCAGATAGACGCCTTGCCGAAGGAGGGGGAGCCACTCAAGCAGGTCAAGGGAGTAGAACGTTACTCTGAGCTGAGCGCCGAGGAGCGGAACTTTGGCCTGGGCACGACGGAAGTGGAATCCGGCTGGAAGCTGATGCGGATCGCCCAGGGGCATCCACGTTTCTTTGCCGCGTTGGGATGGTTCATCGCCCACGGCAACCACATCGCTATCGTCAAAGGCAATCACGACGTCGAGTTCCACTGGCCTGCCGTGCAGGAGCGCTTTGTTGCAGAGGTGGAGCGGGCATACGCTCACCAGCGAGAGATGCTGGGCGAGGGACCACCGGTCACCTTGGAAGAGCTCAAAGAGCGCACAAGATTCTACCCTTGGTTCTATTACGAGCCCAACCGCCTCTATGTCGAGCACGGCGGGCAGTACGAGTCAAGCAGCCATCTCCCCGACTATTTGAATCCGGTGTCTCCAGATGACCCCACACACCTCCGGGTAATATGGGGAAATCTGTTCGTCCGCTACCTGTTCAACCAGATCGAGGATGTGCACCCCTTTGCGGATAACGTCAAACCTCCCACGCGTTACCTGTTGTGGGCGCTTCGCAAAGACCCACTCATGACGCTCGGTCTGATCGTGACACGGGGGTGGATCTTTTTGCGGGCCTATTGGAACGTCGCGCGGGCTGCTCTTGAGGGGCGACAGGGGCAGAAGCGGGTCGGGGAGTCTGATCTGGTTCCCTTGCCGGCGGATGTGACGGAGAAAATTGCCGCCTTGGCACACAAGCAAGCCGAGGACTCGCGGTTGGAGTGGATCGGCGGGACGCTGTTGATCTTGCTCGTCGTGCTGGTCGTCGCGCTGATCGTTGCGGCGGGGGTGAGCTTTCTCGGTGGGTTGTGGACGGTGGGAGCGGTATGTCTGGGGGTCGCTGCGGTCCTTTACCTTGTGCGCCTGGTTGCGAGTCGTAAGCTTCCCTTCTTCGATGATCTCATGTTTCGCGTGGCTCAGGATTTGAAAGAGACTTTGGGAGCGGAACACGCAGTTCGCTACATTGTCCTGGGGCACGACCACGTAGCCGCTATAGAACCTATAGGGGATGCTTGGTATGTCAACACCGGCACGTGGGTGCAGATCTTTGAACAGAAGGGGCCGATCGAGGCGCGAGAAAAGCTGACCTTCTTCCGCCTGGCCTGGGGATACGAGGGTTTGCCGGAATTATTGTGCTGGGACGATGCGGTGGGCGAGCCGGGGTGCTTGAAGCTGGGATTGTTCGACTAGAGTTATCCGACTACAGAATGCCGACTTGGCTGTGGTCGCCCAAGCTCAGCTTGTACGCCTTGGGTCTGGTGGACGAGTGAGTCAGGGCCACATCCCGACCGATGAGACTATCCTGGATGCGAGCGGGGATGTCGCAGATCACGCTGTTTTCCAAGACGATCGTCCGCTCGATCTCGCTATCCTCGATCGTGACATCGTGATAGATCGAGGTGAACGGGCCGATGTAGGAGTTGACGATGCGGGTGCGTTCGCCGATGATGGCCGGGCCGCGGACGACACTGTTGACGATCTCGGTGCCCGCCTGGATGGTGACGCGGCTGTCTACTGTGGAGTTTCCATCCACCTTTCCCTCGATCTTGGGCTCGAGCTCCTCCAGCACCAAGCTGTTGGCCTGTAAAAGGTCTTCCATCTTGCCTGTGTCGATCCACCAGCCCCGGTGGATGTAAGGATAGACCTTGTAGTCGCGTTCCACCAGCCACTGGATTGCGTCCGTGATTTCTAACTCGCCTCGCCATGAAGGCGCGATGCTGGCGACAGCTTTGTGGATGTTGTGATCAAACATATAGATGCCGACCAGGGCTAGGTCGGAGGGCGGTTGCTCGGGCTTTTCGATCAAGCGCACGATGCGCCCGTCGCCGTTTAGTCATAGAGAAACCCACTACCTCTGGTAGTGGTCCGAGAAAAGGGTTCTACCGTCGAATCGGGTATCATGTACACTCCTGGAAGGTGCGAGACTTCAACAGGAGGTACATGATGACCCGACAGTTCAGAAGGTTAACACATTCCGTCTACGAATGCAAGTACCATATGGTGTTCTGTCCCAAGTATCGATACCGGGTGCTGGGAGATGAGGTGGGGGAGTATACAAAGCAACAGATCTACCGGTTATGTGAACAGAAGGATGGGGTAGAAGTACTGGAGTTGAATGTACAGCCAGACCATGTGCATCTGGTGGTGTCAATCCCGCCAAAGTATGCGGTGTCAAGTTTTGCAGGGTATCTGAAGGGTAAGCTGGCGATCCGACTGTTTGAGAGATACGAGAAACTGGGACGGCGGTATTGGGGGAGACACCTATGGTCAAGAGGGTACTGAGTGAGCACGGTGGGACTGGATGAAGAGCAGATACGGAAGTATGTGAGGTGGCAGGAGAAGAGGGAGCGCCAACATGAAGCCATCCAGGGTAAGCTGTTCGACTAGGCATTAGAATCACCGGTAAGAGCGCACCTTCCAGGTGCAGCATTTCAAGCCACCACCTTTGGTGGTGGTAAGTTGACTTCTGCCACGCCATAGTGCTCGGGCTGCTCGACTGGCGTGAGGACAATCTGGCAGTCCCAGGCGCTCTCGGCGAACTGTTGGATCAGTCCGGAGATGCCTCCCTCGATGACGTTATCGCCCAGGAAATCCTGACTCACCTTGACGGCATGGGCCAATCCCAGCGGGTGGTCTTGGTGTATGTAGGTGATCTTTGCGCCCCATCTATCGCCGTTGTCGACGGCTGCTTTGATCTCCTCGGCTGTGTGGCCGACGACGATGCCGATGTCAGTGATGCCCGCATCTCGAATGGCCTCGATGACGCGGAAGAGCACTGGCTTGTTGGCGACTGGGATGAGCTGCTTGGCTCTGGTGTAGGTCAACGGACGCAGGCGGGTGCCCTTGCCGCCGTTGAGAATTAGGCCCTTCATTGTAATCTCCTCGCTCTCAGGTGCCGGACGGCCGGGGTCTGCTAGTAGCCGCCGAGCGTGATGCCGTGTGGTGCGTTGTTGAGCACGGTCCCCACGATACGGATGTGTACGCGCTCCAATAGTTCTTTGGCTCTTTGAACGTGCTCCCGTTTGGTTTGTCCGGCACTGACGACTAAAAGCACGCCGTCGACCTTGGTGCCCAGCACCACGGCATCGGTTGCAGAGACGACGGGCGGCGCGTCAAAGATGATGACGTCGGCGTGTGATTTTAGTGCGGTGATGGCCTGCTCCATCTTCTGCGAGCCTAGGAGGTCGGAGGGGTTGGGCGGCAGTGGGCCGCTGGGCAGCAGCCACAAGTTTTGCACGCTCGTTTCCACCAGTGGCGGCGCGTTCAGCATCGCTTCGTTGACGATCATCGTAGTTAGGCCCGGTTCACCGACGACGTGAAAAATCTCGTGCAGGCTGGGCCGGCGCAGGTCGGCGTCTACCAGGATGGTGCGTCGCTCACTCTGCGCCATCGTGACGGCAAGGTTGGCCAGGACTTGGGCCTTTTCCTTGTCTGGTGCAGCCGAAGTGACGACCAAGCTTTCGATGGGTTTATCGAGCGCGGCGAACGTCAAATTGGTATTCAGTGTGCGGTAGGCTTCGGCGGCCGGGCTACGAGGATCAGTCAGAACGATTAGGTTGGGTTGTTCAGCCATAGTTTACCCCTTGATTTTTCGGTTGGCTAGGTAGTGCTGACATTTGGCCTGTCGATGGCGCGGTATCCTGAGAATCTTTCTAGAATTGCACGGGGAAGAACCAAATGTCAACACGGCCTAGTTGGTCGGCGGGATGGCGCCTATGACGGGTAGATTAAGTTGGCGCTCAAGGTCTTGGGGCGTGCGGATGACGCCGGTCTCGACCCATTCCATGAAAAAGATGACCACGCCTGCGACTACCAGACCAAAGACGGCGCCCGCGGCTCCCATGATGCTCCGCTTTGGCGGCCACGACTGAAAAGCGGTTGGATAGTCCCTCAGATAGGCTTCGACGCGGTCCTCTTTGCGCTGTTTGGCGTTTTGTTCGTTGCGCCAGTCGATGAGTTCTTGAGCCCAGGCGGCGGCGATGCGATTGGCCTGATCTCCGTCATAGTCCTCGACCTCGATCTTGATCACCATGCGATCGTCCACAGCGGCGAAGCGCGCCTTGCTGCGTAACTCGTCCGGCGTCATTGATAGCTGCAAGTTGGGATTATCGATCACGTCCTGTGCGGTTTGCCTCGAATCGATCACGGTCATGTAGGTGCGCAGGAGCCATTTGGTCGACTGGGTGAGTCCCAAGTCGGGGCGCGCCGGCTCGATGATCACCTCGACGGTGGAGGTGTATTCCTTGGTCTGAAACTCGCCGAAGGCGAGTGCGCTGACGGCGGTCAGTACGACGGCGACGGCGATGATCCACCAGCGTTTGCGGACGATGCGGATATAGTCTGCAAGTTCCATATTTAGTGCCTCCTCAGGCAAGCGCGCGATATTTTACCATGACTATGAACAATGAACAATGATTCATCATTCATTTCTTTGGAATCTTTGTCAACACCGTTAGCCCCATTTTCTCCAGTTCCTCAGTCTCACGGATCGTCGGGTCGAGATAGTGCCAAAGCAGGGCCAGCGCGACGCCGACGACGAGCGCCAGGCCGATCTTGACCGCCGGTCCCATCAGTTGAGTGCGTAGCCCGGGCGCGAGGGCCACAGGGGTGGGTCTATCCAGTTGGTGCACGGCGGGCTCGACGCCTGTCAACTGCGGGAAGTAGGCGGCGCCGTTCTGCGTCAGTTCGGCGCTGACAGCATCGGCCACGGCGACGATCTGCTCAGGATTGGGCCAGGTGAGGTAGATGACCATCACAGACTGGGCGCTGTCGGTGACGATAGATCCCTGGATGGCACTCGTTAGCCCAGGGTCGCCCACCCGCTCCGCGACCGCTTCGGCAAAGACCCCCGTCCTGGCGACGTCGGCCATGCCGTTGGCGACGTACTCGGAGGCCAGCCACGGGTAGTAGCGGTCGTAATCCGCGCTGAGCCCGGCGGGCTTTGTGCCTGCCGAGAAGCGCATCACCACTTGGTAGACAGACCCGGGCGGGGTATAGGTTACACTGGCGTAGGCAGCGACGACGAGCACAGGCACGATGACAAGCCACCAGCGGCGGAGTAGGATTTTCCAATAGGTTCGTAATTCCATTTGTTACGCTCCTTGCTTCTCTATTGCTAGGTCAATAAACGCACTCAGTTGCTTCTTGAACACGCTCGCGTCAAATCGCATTGCGTTGCGGGCGCACGCCTGCGGGTCTATGGCATTGGTGTCAAACTCGCGCACAGCTTCTGCCAGTGCCTCGGGCGTCATCTTTGGGAAAAAGACGCCGGTCTCTCCTTCGACCACCGTGTCGAGCGCGCCGCCAGCGCCGTAGGCGATCACGGGCCGTCCAGCAGCTTGGGCTCGCACCGGGGTGATGGCGAAATCCTCCACACCGGGCAGGATGTAGGCCTTGCACCGGGCGAACAGGTCGGGCAGATCCTCGTCGGGTGCATAGCCCAGGAAGGTAACCGTGGGGCCAGCCAGGGTTTCTAGCGCTTCTCGATCCCGCCCATCCCCGGCGATGAGCAGAGGCAGCCCGAGTTGGTTGAAAGCGCGCACCGCCAGATCGATGCGCTTGTAGGGGATCAGGCGCGAGACGATGAGGTAGTAGTCGTCTTGAATTGCGGCTGGTTCGAAACGCCGGGTGTCTACCGGCGGATGGATGATGATCGAGTCGCGGCCATAGTAGCGTTGGATGCGGTCTTGAATCTCGCGCGAGATGGCGATAAAGTGATTGACCCGTTGGGCTGCTCGATAATCCCAGCGGCGCAGCAGCGCGACCAGCGGACGCAGCGCGGTTCGGGCCGCGGGGGATAGTGCCTCGCGGGCGGCATAGGCGTCAAAATCCCACACGTAGCGAGTGGGGGCCAGACAGTAGCAGATGTGGGGTGTATCTCCTGTGCGCACCCCATGGCAAAAGCCGGACTTGTTGCTCAGCACGAGATCATAGTCGGAGAGGTCGAGCCCGGCAAAGGCCAGCGGATATAGCGGCAGGTAAGGCTGGTGATGGCGATAGACGCCAGGTAGGCGATCCATCCAAGTGACGCGGATATCCCACTCGCGGTAGACCGGATTCATCTTTTCCGGCCAGTACATCGAGGTGTAGACCGGGGCGCTGGGGAACATCTCGGTGAGAGTTTCCAAAACATCCTCCGCACCGCCGATCTGATTGAGCCAGTCGTGGACGAGAGCGAGATGCATAACCTATATCGCTTCTCGGTGAAACTTGGGATTCAACATATTCGCTGCCTGTGCAAGAGCATCCGTCGCAGCGCCGACTTGCTTTGCAGGGGTACTGACGGCGATCATATATTCTCTCCCGACGGGGCGTACGACGATCACACCTCTGTCACCGGCGAGGGTCAGATAGCTCAATTCGTCCCGCTGCAGCTTGCGAAACACGCGCTCTCCCAGAGAGAGTACGGATGACACCAAGGCCTGGATACGGTCGTGCTGTTCCCTGCAAAAGGGGTCATACGTCGCTTGCACGATGCCATCTGATGAGGTGATCGTGGCCCAATGTAGGTCGGGCACCTGGCGGGCTATCTCACGCAATGCGTGTTCCAATACCGGAGTGGCGATTCGCACGCGTCGGCTGTAGCCGACGATTCCATTCGAGATCATTTCCCTGCCTCGGAGAGTGTCTGTAGTGGCCGCCAACTCATCCGGTGGATGGGCGATGGTCCCAGTCGAGCGAGGGCCTGACGGTGTTGACGCGTGCCGTATCCCTTGTGTTGAGCGAATCCATAGCCGGGAAGTTCCTCGTCCAGCTGTGCCATCAATTGATCACGCGTCACCTTGGCGACGATGCTGGCTGCGGCGACACTCAGGCAGCGGGCGTCCGCTTTTGGAAACGCGCGCTGATGCAGGTCGATCTCGGGCAAGCGCACATAATCGATCAGCAGTGCGTTGATCTGGCCGTTCAAGCTGGATAGCGCGCGTACCATTGCCTGTCGTGTGGCGGGCGCGATGCCCATCTCGTCTATCTCGGCCGGGTCGGCCCGGCCCACGCCCACGGCCAGCGCAACTTCTTCTATGATGGGCAGTAGTGTTTCCCGTCGCGCCGGACTCAGCAGCTTGGAATCGCGGACGCCATCCAGCATCTCGACCAGGTTTGAGCGGTCGAGGGGCAGCACCACCGCGGCCGCATAGACCGGCCCGGCCCACGCCCCACGTCCAGCTTCATCGATCCCGGCTATGTGGGAGTAGCCAGCAGTAAGCAGTGCGTGTTCTTCAGATAGATCGGGAAGCATGATTAGTTGGTCGCCTGATTATTGTATAGGCCTTTGATCTGGTTGAGCTTTACGCGAAGAATCTCTTTTGACATCTCGATGGATTCCTTGAGATATCGGCTCAACTGCCCTGCTTGGTCCTTGGTGTCGCTCTCGTCGCGATTTTGCCACTCGACCTCTACTTCCTTCATCAAATAGCCATCTCTTTCAAAGAGATACAAGAGTTCGACATCGTAGGCTGAGACTTTCCACCCAGTGGGCTTGTCCGCTTGCTTGAAGAACTGGAGACGGGGAAAGACTCTCTGTGCAGCCTCGCGGCGACACGATTTGAAGCCGCATTGTGTGTCGCTGATATCGTGCAGCAGAAAGAGACGGCGAAACGTGCGGAAAACGACACTGCCAATTTGTCGGATGATCGAAAAGCCTTCCCGCGTGGTTCCTCGAGAACCGATCACCACGTCAAATCCCTTTTCATACCACGGGAGAAGTTTGCTCAACTCGTGAATAGGCGTCGATTGGTCCATATCGGCGAAAAGGACAATCTGGCCTTTGGCTTTCTGGATGCCTGCCCAAACGGCTGCCGGTTTGCCTCCGTGGGGGATATCGAACAGGGAAAAGTTGGCTGTGTTGTTGACGAAATCCTCGATCAGGCTTCTGCTATCGTCTGTGGATTCGTCGTTGACGATGATGACCTCCCATGCATAGTCTTGCCCATCGATGTATTGACGTACCTCATCCAATACACCTCTTTTTAGGTTCTTTTCCTCGTTGTAGCAGGGGATGATGACAGAGACGTAGGGTTCTTTGGTTTGCATAGGGGTATCTCGCAAGCGTCTGGGAAGGTCTTTTTTGTATGATAACCGCTTCAGGGGCTTTCGTCAACCCCAGTGAGGATACTTTCGAGGTACGATCGACTGACGATTCTGCTACGCTGCACTTGCCGCCGTTTGCGCAACATTTTTGGGATACCCAGGAGCCCGGCTAGTTGGCCGCGCAGACGGGCTCGCGCCGAGGCTCCGCGCCAGGCCCGCAGAGCCTCGGTTGTGATGCGCAGTTGTGCTTGCAGGATGACGCGCCAGTGAGTGTGCCATAGGTCACTGGGATAATCCTTTGTTAGTAGATAGATAAAGTTACGCCCATCGTGAAAGCTGGCGGTCACACCGCCGCCGCTGGCTTTGAGTTTATGATAGACGATAGCACGTGGGGTATAAACGCATTTCCAGCCCGTTAGCTGCGCCCGCCAGGCCAGGTCGAGATCCTCGCAGGAAAAAAAGAAGTCCTTATCGAGGAGACCTATATGGTCTAGCATCGTCTTGCGGTAGGCGGCACTACCTCCGCAGGCGTTAAAGACGGTCTCCTCCCGATCGTATTGACCTTCGTCCTTCTGCCACACGCCCCGGTTGCCGGGTATGCCGTTCACGCGGTAATAGTCACCTGCTGTGTGGAACGTATCCCGCTGGTCAAAGAGCAGCATCTTGGAAGCTACCAGCCCGGCTTCGGGGTGGCGCTCGAAAGCAGCGACAATCTCCTCAATCCAATGCGCGCCGGCCTCGGTGTCGTTGTTGAGGAGCACGACGAACTCACTCTGTGCGGCCTGCATCCCGGCATTGCACGCGCCGGTAAAGCCAAAGTTCTTGCCCAGCGCTAGCACGCGCACCTCTGGATAATCGCGGGTCACCAGTTCTAACGAGTCGTCGGTGGAGCCGTTGTCGGCGACGATGACCTCGACGCCAGGGTGAGTTTGGGCACGCAGGCTCTCCAAGCAGACGGGCAGGTGGTGCGCGCCGTTCCAATTGGGGATGACGATGCTGACCGAGGGTTGGCTCATTGGGATTGTAGGAACTCCTCTACAGCTTCCTGCCACGGTCGCAGCGTGATTCCCAGTGCTGCCGCCGCCGTGTTGGCCAGAGGAGCGAAACGGGGTGGGGCGGACAGTCGCTTGAAATCGTCCAGGCCGATGGGCTCGACGGGGATGCGTTCCCGACCGGCCAGGCGCAACACCTCGCGCACATAGTCATAGCGGGAGGTGTGCCCCGCGTTGGTTAGGTGATAGACGCCGTAGGCACTGGTCTCGATCAGCGCGGCGATACCAGCCGCCAGGTCGAGGGCGTAGGTGGGATTGCCCACTTCGTCGGTCACGACCTTCAATGCGCTCGCCTGTGTTGAGCCTGCCGAAGCATCGGCAACTTGGACGATGCGGCTGGGGGTGGAAAAGTTACGCCCGCCGGAGGCATACACCCACGCCGTGCGGACGATGTAGAAGCGGGTGAGCAGGTTTTGAGCGAACCACTCACCGGCGACCTTTGACTTGGCGTATGGGTTGATCGGGTTGACGGCGTCCCACTCGCGATAGGGCTGTGTGGCCGTGCCGTCGAAAACCTCATTGGTGCTGACATAGACCAAGCTCGCGTTGCAGATGGCGCAGGCCAGGGCCACATTCTGTGTGCCAATGCCGTTGGCCAGGTACGCTTGATCGGGATCACGGGCGCAGCCGTCCACATCGGTCCATGCAGCGGTGTGGATCACCACGTCGGGCGCAAAGTCGGCGATAGCTGTGCCGATGGCCTCGCGGTGGGTCACGTCCAACTCCGGCAGGTCGCAGCCTGCCAGAGTGTGCTCGGTCAGCGCACCATGCAGCGCGCGCCCCAATTGCCCTTTGTTGCCGGTGATAAAGATACGCATCAGGCTTTCCCTTTTGCCGAATCTCGGCGCACTTGTTCGAGGGATGGAAGTCGCGCGTCTCTGGGGGAGACGATGGGCTCCGCGATGGGCCATTGGACGCCGATTTCGGGATCGTTCCACATAATGCCCCGTTCGAGTTCTGGGGCGTATTCCTCGGTCACCTTGTAGACGAAATCTACTTCCTCGCTGAGGACGCAGAATCCGTGGGCTAGGCCCGGCGGGACATACAGCATACGACCGTTGTCGGCCGAAAGCTCCACGCCGACCCACTTTTTGTACGTGGGCGAGTCCGGGCGGATGTCGGCGGCCACGTCAAAGACCTTGCCGCCAAAGGCCATCACCAGTTTTCCCTGCGCTTTAGGGGGGAGCTGGTAGTGCAGTCCGCGCAGCACGCCACATGCAGAGTGGGAGCAGTTGTCCTGGATGAAGGGGGGAATGCCGTGGGTGGCGAACTCGGATGCCTTGTACAGCTCCATGAAAAAGCCGCGGGCGTCTGCGAAGCGTCGAGCTTCGACGAGGATGACTCCAGGAATCTCAAGTTCTTGAAAACGAAAGGGCATTTAAACCTCCGGGTCTATGTTTGCGAACAAGTCTCTTTCTACTCGTTCGCCTCGATGGAATGGTGGCGAGGCACGGTGGAACGTCTCCGTCGATTGGGCGCGGCGTACCAACCATTGAGGCAGCCTATCCCAGAACGGCCCTGGTCCTGAAAGCTGGCTGCGGTGGCATGCGGCTGCCTGCCGCTTGGCATCGTAATAGGGTCCGACGTCGATTTTCGTCATGATCGGCAGCGCGTGATCGAGCGCGGCGCGCAGGTCGATGTCTTTGTTTTTCCCCATGGCTTTCGGGTCGAGGCCAAAAAGCGGCATCAGCCACACCGTCCACTTTAGCAGCGTCTGCATGGTGGCGGTAAAGTAAAGCTTTTGGGGACGTTCTTCTTCCGCTAGTCGCTCATAGGCTGCGACAGTAGCGCGGTATATCGCGATGTGATCCGGGTGGCCGTAGGCCCCGTAGGGGTCGAAGGTGAGCACCACCTGTGGCTGCAGACGGCGCATCCAGTCGGCGACCTGTTCGGCCAGCGCGTCCGGGTCGGCCTGGACGAGGGCACGGGGATCCTGGTTGGCCGGGGAGCCGGCCATTCCTGAATCCTGGTAGCCCAGGAAATGTATCTCGGCCAGACCCAGTACGTCCGCGGCACAGCGCAGCTCCTGCTCGCGCTGGCAGGCCAGATCCTCACAATCGCCTAGGCCGTCCAGGTCGCTTTCGCCCACCTCGCCCCGTGTGGCGCAGACCAGATGTACAGCCACGCCCTCGGCAGCGTACTTGGCTAACGTGCCGCCGGGACCAAAGGTCTCGTCGTCGGGATGGGCAAAGATGGCGAGTAGGGTTTTAGGCATACCTTGGCCTCTATGCTAAACTTTCGTCACACTGCTCGCGATGCCCACATGCCCGACACCGATGCACGTCATCGTGGTTGCGTGGCGCATCCCCCTCGGCTAGGTCCGCCTGCATATCTTCCAGAATCTCGAATAATTCCTCTTCCAACTCGGGTGTGTAATCCACTTCAAAAGCGCGGTCGTCGTACTTGACGATGCCGTAAGGTGGCTGGCGTCCGTAGCATTCCTCCACCAGTAGACAGTAGGCGGCCAATTGGAGCACGTGCGATTCGTAGGGCTGTGTCGGCGCGCGGCCCGATTTGACCTCGACGGGGATGATGTCAGCCCCGTCGGCTACCAGGTAATCGGGTTTGCCGGTGAGCGCGAACTCTTGCGAGAAAAGCGGGCGGTCGAGACGATCCCATCCGCCTGTGTCGCTGTAGACTACGCGTCCGTGTGGTAGCCCGCTGTGCGCTCGCCCGCGCCGTGCCAGCCAGAGCAGCAGCAAGCCCAGAACCAGTAGTCCAAGAAACCACAGCGCCATAATCAGCTAACCAAACAGCCCACTGATCAGCCACACAATCCCGGCCACCACTGCCAACAGCAGCACTATGTAGGCCAGGCGTGCGAGCCCAAGCGATCTTTTTACGTTCTGGCCGTGGTGCAAGTGTGTTGCCTCGCCCGCAGCCATCTCCCGCTGGTGGCTTGATGGCAATCCCTCGACGCTTCCCAACCACCAGGCGTGTGCGCAGTAGGCGTACTGGCCGATCTCGCTGGCGCGGATGATGCGACTGTAGCTGTGGTCGCTGAAGTTACTCATTGTTGACGCGCTTCTCGAATTCGTCCAAAGCCCGAACCATCCGGTCCTGCCGTAGGCTGTTGGTCAGGTCGCCACGGGTGCGCTCCAGCACGCCGCGCAGTTGATCCACGCGACGGCGCAGGCCCCCGGTGATGGCATCGGGAAAGTCGAAGGTGACAAGGATGTCATAGATCTCGTCCATCGCTTCCAGCAATCGCTCGGCCTCGGCGGTGTCGCCGCGCCGCATCTCGTCCAGGCAGCGGCGGCGTATCTCGCTGGCACCCTCGCACAAGCCGTTCAGGTATACCGAATAGCACATGCCCAATGTCTCCGGCTCTGGGATGGGGGCATTGCTGGCCAGTGCAAAGGTGACGTGAGCCTCCACCAGCTCTTTTAGCGCATCCTGGGTATAGCCTGCAGATAGGAGATCGGGGTAAGGGGTGAGGACTTTTTGCAGCTCTTGGGCGACCTTGTCCGCCTCGGCCAAGAGGTCGTGGGCCGTGTCCCACTCATCGCGGTGGCTGGCGCGGATCGCGGTAGCGCAGGTGCGGATCAATTCGCGGGAGCGGCGCAGTGCTTCGTCACGGGCATCGTTGCGGGCCTCAAAATCGGCCTGGATGCGTTGGGCAATCGTATCGAGTTGATTCATGCTAGGCTCCATTTAGGGTTACGATTCTGGGGGTTGAGGAGGTTTGATGGCTCCAAAGAACTGTTGAGCCAGTGCATCACCTCCAGCAGGTAGTTTGATCTCTCCGAACTGCTCTTCGTACTTGCTAAGGTTATCGTTCAATGCCCGCAGCAGGAGTTTGGCGTGCATTGGTGTAGTGATGATGCGGGAATAGACTTTGGCTTTCGGCACGTTGGGCAACACGCGGGCAAAATCCACGATGATCTCGGATGCTGTGTGGGTGATTATGGCTAAGTTGGCGTAGGTGGCTTCCAAGTCGGGTGGAACCTCAATGTTGACCTGTTGGTGACGGGGTGGTGTTGTCATGGCGGGCACCTCCGTAGGTTTATAACTGCCTGGCGACTGCGCACCATCGTACTCCAAAATGCATGGACTGTCAATCTCGAGACAAACCAAGCCGCCGCTACGAGAGCGGCGGCCAAGGTTATTTCAATACTGTTTGTGCCGGGTCGTCTAGAAGGGAATTTCCTCTTCGGTTTCGATGGGGGGTTCTTCTGGCGTTCCAAATCCTTCATCCGCTGGTGCCTCGCCACGCCCACCTAGGAACTTGACGGTCTCGGCGGTCACCTCGTATGAGGCACGAGCTACTCCATCGTTGCCTGTCCAGACACGGGGGGCACCGCTCTCGTCGGGCTTTAGCCGTCCCTCGACCAGCACCTGCCGTCCTTTTTGCAGGAACTGGTTGCAGACCTCGGCCATACGCCGCCAGGCGGTGACGCGGAACCAGACCGTCTCCTCGCCCTGGCTGCCATCCGGTCGATTCCACTTCCGGTTTGTCGCCACAGAGAAGGTGGTGACCGGCGTACCATCGGGGGTGTAGCGCATTTCCGGATCACGCCCCAGATTGCCGACGATGATGACTTTGTGATACATAGTGTAGCCTCCTTTTCGTTTTTGATATGATGTTACCCTGTCCAATGGCTATGACGTGTTTGTGTTTTTCTGTCATTTTGCCTTGTGGACATGGACCACAATATTACACCGAAAGCTCTACAAAGTCAAAGGGCACTCGAGTCGCTCTGCGACTTGAGTGTCATGCAGAATTCGGCAGCGCCGAATTCTGCATGAGGGGTTAGCCAAACCTTAAAGAAGGTTCCCGGCGTCGAACGCCGGGAACCTGACTAGCAATTTTACGTTGAACCTTACTTGACAAGGAGAATTCAAGCACGGAGCACTTGAATTCTCCCAAGGTAATTGTGACT
>Ga0316578_10000279_pt1 | contig 15485 bp, 17 predicted proteins | sample J0NA_2_FD_203076 | JGI IMG/M metagenome (GOLD analysis project Ga0316578, IMG submission 203076) | Rhizosphere microbial communities from salt marsh grasses in Alabama, United States - J0-2_160517rDrC | ecosystem: Host-associated > Plants > Roots > Rhizosphere | place: USA: Alabama | collected... | reverse complement strand
CTCGCCGATCTTTTCAAGAAACTCGATGATACGCCCGAAATGGTAGTCCGTTTGCTCGACGAACGCGGCATACACTTCCATCTGGCGCGCATACATCTTTTTGGCCTCATCCGGCAGCGAATCCCATTCGGGCACGTCGGGGTCGTGGGCGGACAGCTCCGCACCTGCCGGCAAAATGCCCATCTCCTTCTGGCGCTCGAAGACGACCTGGCGGTATTTGTCCCAGCCCATATCGAATTTGCCCTTGTACTTCTCGATCCATTCCGGCTCCACATGATGCGGGGCGTGTCCGGCGCCGGTGGCGTAATACAGGAAGAATGGCTTGTCCGGGGCATTTACATGGGCATCCTGGATGAACTCGATGGCTTTGTCAGCCAGGTCGATGTTCAGGTGATAGCCTTCCTCCGGCGTCTTGGGCACGGGAATCGGGTGGTTGTCGTATGTCAGATCGGGGAAGAACTGGTCGGTGTCGCCGCCCAAGAAGCCATAGTAGCGTTCAAACCCGCGTCCCAGCGGCCAGCGGTGGAAGGGGCCGGCAGTCGTGGTTTCTTCCGGGGGAGCCAGGTGCCACTTGCCGAGGGCAAAGGTGTTGTAGCCATGCTCCAGCAGCATTTCCGGTAGAAAACCGTGTTCAAAGCCCATATAGCCGTTGTGGGCCGGATAACCAATCGATAGTTCAGTGATGGCCGAGAGGCCCAGGGTATGATGGTTGCGCCCGGTCAGCACACAGCCACGTGTGGGCGAACAAAGTGCCGTGGTGTGGAAGTTGGTGTAACGCAAACCACGCTGCGCCAACTTTTCCAGGTTGGGTGTGTTGACCAGCCCACCGAAGGGCGACAGCTGGCCGTATCCCACATCATCCAGCACGAAAAAGAGGACATTGGGGGCCCCCTCTTTGGCCCGCGTTGGCTCCGGCCATGCGGGTGAGGATTCGTCCAGAGTCCGGCCAATTTCGCCGGGGAAAGGGGTCCCGGGTTTGTACTCAACTACGTCAGACATTTGATTCTCCCCCCAGATCGTTTAGGGTTCGCGTTAAGGGCACATCTACAGATTGGGCGCTGGTACTAGATCCGATTCGGTCCCTCCTTTCAAAGGCCACGGCGACGGCCCATTCTACCGCCGTGACCTGAGACATGACGTAGATGATTCCCGGCTCCTACCCGTCGCATCAAACTGCTCCAGCTAAGCGTCCACGGCGTCCCCCAAGTTGGGGGATATGCGCTCGTCTCCCAGGGTCTGGCCTAGCGGCGAAGTACGGATTCTCTGAAACGGTTCCGGATTCAAGCCGACCAACCAGAGCTCGGCCCCAGCGCGGGCCATTTTGCCCTCCGCCTCTGTTCGCAGCCCCCGGTGTCAGGATCGTTGTCGCCTCTCCTGAACGGCCGAATGGGTCGAGGAGAGGGAGAACGAAGGGGGCCGAAGAGGTGAGAAGGAGATGGCGGAGCACAGCAAGGCATACCGGAGGAAGTTCCGGGCAAAGATGGTACAGCGGATGAGCGGTCCGGGAGGGGAGTCGGCGACAGGGTTATCGAGGAAGGTGGGGGTACCGCAGGCGACGCTCTCGCGCTGGTTGAGGGAAGCGGGTAGGGTTGGAGGCATGAACGAGAAACGATCGGTGTCTTGGCCTACCAACTCCTGCATACCCTCCGCTCCACCGCCCTCTCCGGTTCCTGGCGTCGGGCCCAACCCAAACGCCTCCGGCTCTGGCTGTTCCGTCTTCCCGCCAAGCTCACCGGCCACGCTCGAAAGACCTATCTCCAGCTCCTGAAGCACGACCCGGCTCGCGCTGTCCTTCTCCCCGCACTCCGTCGCCTCGTCCAAGGGCTTCCACCTCCGGTGCCGGTCCCCGCCTGGCGTCCGCCGCCTCCACCCCCTCTCATGGCTGTGCTCCCGCAGCCGTCCTCCTCCTATGCCTCACGGCCCATTCCAGACCTCCCGTCCATGCCCCCTGCGCGTCCCGCCAGCTCCAGACCTTCATCATCGGCCCTCCAGCACCCCCACCCTCGACCTCAGGCCCTAGATCTGCCTTCGCAGAGGCGTCCATTGCAGGATTCGGGTTCAACTCCCGGCTTCCTCCCCATCAAATCAACCGGGGGTTGAAGTGCCCGAATCATGAGGGTCAAACACGATAGAGCCACCGCAATCAGGATCCCCAGTGGCCAGTCCAGCTCTTCCGGCGAGAAGTGAAGGGAGATGAGTTTCGGGAAGATGATCCAGCGTGGACATGATGTTTCGAAAGAGCCGGTTGGCTAGATGTGAAGTCCAAGGAGTTTCGGAAGTTGGCCCACAATGACAACAAGGCCGATTCCGGCCTTGAATCCGGTCACCACGGATGCCAGGAAAAAAGATACGCCAGAAGTCTTAGGCCGCCGTGATCCACCTTTTTGCTCGACAAATGCCTTGGGCCTTCCTGAAATCAACTCGCGCGTACCTTGGGTGAAATGGGTCGGAATTCCGGAGAAACTGCTTGCTGGACACACGTGAGCATGGTGGGTAGCTTGTCATTCCCAGGCCCCAAGATCGCCCAGACCCCTTCAGAGGGAGTGCCTTTCATGCGGCGATTACTCCTCTCCGGTTTCTAAAAGGGCCCCCAACAAGAAGGAATGTTTTTGGATGATTTGTATGCTACGATCCACCGTCCAGGCCTATCGAGTCAAGAATGATGAAAGACTGCTGGAAGCTTGGAAGCTGAGGACCCCGTGGGTCCTCGCCTGAAAGGAGAATCGATGACTGGAGAGAACCGAACGGCGAACGAGATGGCTGCGGAGCGCACCAACCTCGCGAGCTTACGCACCGGGATGGCGGCGGACCGAACCTTGATGGGTTGGGTTCGGACCGGAATGTCCATGATCACCTTCGGCTTTACGGTCTACAAGCTGCTTTCCGAGGCTCAGGAGAAAGGCCTGGTCCTCCCAAGGGAGACCACTCCTCGGAACGTAGGGTTGTTCCTCATCGCCGCTGGTACATTTGCTACGATCATGGGCAAGATCGAATATGTTCATACGCTTCGGCAGCTGGGAGCGACTTATCCGTTCAAGTTCTATCGTCCGTCCTTCATCATGGCCCTGATTATCTCCCTTTCTGGCCTAGTGTTGTTCTTGGGCATCATCAGGCAAATGATTTAAGAAGAGAATCAGCCGACCCGGTTGAGTCCGTGGAATTGAAGAAGGAGACGCCCATGTTGGATTTGTTGAGCGCAAATGAGATTTTCCTGCTGGCGGTGTTCTTCGTGACGTCCATGATGAGCATCGGTATGCAAACCCGCCCGGCAGACCTTGCCTCGGTGTTTTCGGAACGGAGTTACCTGGCTCGGGCTTTGCTTGCCAACTTCGTTGTACTTCCTGTCCTCGGAGTTGCCATCGTCCTTATACTGCCGATTCAGCCCCCTGTGGCTGGGGCGATTCTTCTGCTGGCCTGCACACCTGGCGGTTGGAGTGCCATCCAGTTCACGGGCCAGGTCGGGAGCGTGGTGACTCTGGGTTCTGGAGTCCTGTTCCTACTCTCCTTCCTGGCTGTGTTCGTCTCCCCTTGGATACTCAAGCTGCTACTTCCTGGGGACGTGCAGTTGGTCATCCCGTTCGGCCAGGCTCTGCGATTCCTCCTGGTTCTCCTGGTCCTTCCGCTCATGTTGGGAATGATCCTCCTGGCCAGGGTTCCCGTGGTTGCGCATAAGCTGGCCAAACCCGTCCTGCTGGTGGGGGTCATCAGCTTCGTTGCCTGGATGGTTACCTCCGGAAGCTGGCGCAAGGAGGCCGCCGCCCAGATCGGTGGTGGCGGAGTGGCTGCAATCCTGCTCCTTATCTTCCTTTCCATGGCCATCGGCTGGCTCATGGGTGGACCCAGCCATGAGAAGCGGCAAGTCCTTGCTACCTCTACGAGCATGCGGAACGCAGGCCTCTGCTTTGGAATCGTCACCGCCACTCAGCCCGGCCATCCCGTTGAAGTTCCTCTGATCGCCTTCAGCATGCTCATGGTGTTCCCCAACATGCTTTTCACCATCTACCATTCGGTCCGAGCCAAGAGGAGAGCAGCAAGGGCTGGTTGACAAGAGGAAGGTTACGGTAGGGGATGGGGGCATCGTCCGGAAACCCCTCTCCATGATCCACTCCGAACCCACCAGGGCCTGTTAACACTATCGCAAGGCCTCGATGATCAAGCCGGAATCCGACCTCCGCTTCCACGAAGCCACAGCTCTCACCCACGGGCTTCTGGAGCACCTACAGCAGACGGTTCGAAAGCGGGTGTTGCGGCACTTTAGCCGTCACGGCCTCCTGGAGCCCCACAACGCCGAGGACATGCTCACCTGGGAGCACGGCGGTGGGTTTAGCCGCAACGCCAGTGTCCGCATCGAGGCTACCGACCGGGAAGGACTGGAACGGCTCATCCGCGGGCACCGACGCGAAGCGTTGGTCTTGCCCGGGGACCCCTCGCCCTCGACCGCCTCCACCTCGTCGGCGGCCGGTCGGACCAGATTCTGTACATCCGGCCCAAGCCCGACCCAGCCGGCCGCACCGCGCTGCGCCTCTCGGCCCTGGAGTTTTTGGATCGGCTGGCCACCCTCCTCCCTCCACCCCGCATCCACCGCCACCGGTACCACGGGGTCTTCGCCCCCAACGCGCCCCTGAGGCCGCTGGTCACCGCACGGGCCCAGGAGGACAATGCTCTCGCCGCTCAGGCCAGCGGTCTCGATGCCCTCCCCTCGGCAGCCCCCGAGGCCCAGGCCCCGACACCACAAACGGTAGTGTCACGAATATTGTGTAAAAAGGCGAAGCTGTCAGAGGAGACTGGACGGCGGCACCGTGTGGGGGGAGCAGGATCTCTACCTGGTGCAACCCTTCTACGGGGCCAGCTACCTGACGGGGAAGCACGAGATCGAGGCGTTCATGGCCGAGCGGGCCAATGACCTGGGAGACGGCTATTCCTTCAAGGGCTTCATGGATGATATGGAGGCCTCGGGCCTCATCCCGGTCTCCCTCATTCGATGGGAAATCACCGGGAGGGACGATGAGATCCTGGCAATGACCCAGGGGCGGTGAGGGGAAGGCCGGTCAAGGACCCCTGAAGATCAAACCGGGGCTTTGAGCCTTTGGGGGGCACGGCGCAGTTCATGTGACACCTTTCCGATGGCGCGGGGATGGGTCCAGTCCCTACTCTTACCGACGTCTTCGGGCGCCGACATGGCCACATGCCGGTCTCGACGGAGAGGTCCGGGGAGGCTCGTTCCCACTCTCGAGCCGGGACCCCGGCGATACGTCCAAAAGCGAGGTTCGGCTTCATGAAGCGGAACAGGAATACATCCACAGATCACCGGCGGTCCAACGAAGCTGCCGGGGTGGACGAGGATTTCGAAACCCACTCCCCAGCCAGGGGCATCGGCCTCTTTCGCGCGGTCTGCCTGGCATTCCCTCTCTTTCTTTTCAACCTCATCTCAACTCCGGCCATCCATGGGCAGGGAATCACGGGATTCTCAACAGCGGAGGGGGCTCGTCAACGCCGCATCGAGGCTACGCTCATGGAGTCCATTCAACCTCCCCTCATGGAGGAGTTGAACCGGGAGATGTCCCGGGAACCCCACGTAGCCGGGAGTGAGGCCCAGGCCCGGGTCAGGGACTTCATCTATCGTCGCTTCGGGGAGTGGGGCTTGGATGCCCGGGTGGACACGTATGAGATCTACCTGCCCTGGCCCACGGAAGTGTCGCTCAGCTTGTTGACCCCCCAGGGGGATTCGGGCCGGTGGGCCCGCCGTGACTTCGAGCTCAAGGAGGATGTGATCCCCGGGGATCCCACCACCGCCCTGGAGCAGTACCCCTGGGTGAACGGGTACTCGGGGGAGGGAGCCGTGGAGGCGGAGGTGGTCTATGTGAACTACGGGCTCGTGGAGGACTACGCCCAGCTGGACGAGGCCGGAGTCTCGGTGGAGGGAAAGGTGGCCCTGGCCCGGTACGGCCGCTCCTTCCGGGGCATCAAGGCTCGCCTGGCCGAGGAGCACGGGGCGCTGGGGCTCATCATGTACTCGGATCCGGAGGACGACGGGTACGTCCGGGGCGACGTCTACCCCGAGGGCCCCTTCCGCTCCGAGTCGGCGGTGCAGCGGGGAAGCGTCATCGGGCACTGGGGCGATCCGACCACGCCGGGGTGGGCCAGCGTGAAGGGCGCCGAGCGGCTGGATCCCCACCGGGACGGGCACTGGGTCCCCTCCATCCCCGTCATCCCTCTGAACTGGGGGGCCGCCCAGGAGATCATGGCCGGGGTACGAGGAGCACAGATCCCCGACGAGTCATGGCAGGGAGGATTGGCCCTCCGGTACCACGTGGGGCCGGGACCCGCCAAGGTGCAACTCACCGTGCATCACGATGACGGGTACCGGGACATCGGGGACGTCCTGGCCATCGTCCGGGGAAGCGAGTTCCCCGACGAGTGGATCGTCCTGGGAGGGCACACCGATGCCTGGAATGCCGGTTCCGGAGACGATGTGTCCGGGACGGCGTCGGTCATGGCAGCGGCCAAGGCCTTCTCCGACATGGTTCGTGGTGGGAACAGGCCCAAGCGCACCGTCATCTTTGCCGGATGGGACTGCGAGGAATGGGGAATCATTGGAAGCACCGAGTGGGCCGAGGACAATCAGGCCGCACTCCATGAAGGGGGTGTGGCGTATCTGAACCAGGACGGGATCGTGGGCGGCCCACGCTTCTCCGGCTCCGGGTCTCCCTCCCTGAAGGAATTCCTGGTGGAGACGGCCAGGGATGTACCCCACCATGACGGGGGTACGGTGGAGGAACGTTGGCGAAGCCAGCAGGGTGCGGCTCCCGATGCACCTCTCCAGTTGGGGGACCTGGGGGGCGGATCCGATTACGTGGGGTTCTACAACCACATCGGCGTTCCCTCCCTGGGCTACGGCTTCGGCGGCGCCTCGGGCATCGGCCACTCGGCGTATGACACCTACGCCTTCATGACCCGCTTCGCCGACCCGGGCTTTTACCAGCACACCACCAGCTCCCGGCTCCTGGCCGTCACGGCCCTCCGGTTGGCCAACGCCACCCTCCTGCCCTACGACTACCAGCGTTTCGGCCGGGAACTGGGCGAAATCGTGGCAGGGTTGAGGGAGGCCCCGGAGAGAACCGAGCGTGAACGGGAAGCATTGGCCGATCTGGAAGCGTCCTTCCAGGCCATGGAGGCAGCCGGTCAGACCCTCGCCATGGCCAGAGCCGCGGCGCTGGAGCGGGGGATCGACAAGGACCAGGCCGAACCTGCCAACCGTGAACTCCGCATGGTGGAGCGGTCCATGACCCGGGAGGAGGGACTGGTGGGCCGGCCCTGGTTCAAGAATCTCATCTTCGCCGCCGACTACGACAACGGCTATGCTACCATAGCACTCCCCACCGTCCAGGAGGCCATGAAGGCCGGGGATCCGGACAGAGTGCTCGGTGAGATCGCGGACCTTCGGGGAAGGGTGGACGAGGCGGTGGGGCACCTCATCGCGGCCATCGGCGAGATGCGGTGAGGGGAGAGGCGTCATCTCGTTTCCGTTTCGCTCTCCCTCGAATCTCTCCTGGGTCCGGCGGGATCGGCCGCCCAGGAGCCCCGCTGATCACGTTCTCCACCCCGTGGATGGTGTCGCAGGAAACCCGCGCTCCCGAGGGCAGCTCCGGCGCGCGGTCACACACCGCCGCCATGGCCGCGAGGAGCACCACCGCCGAGAGAGATTCCTGTCCGGGGGGAGGATGGTCATCCCCTCAGCGTTGCCAGCCCCTCCGACGGCACGCCAGAAACGTGCTCGCTTGCTCTCGATCTTCACGAAGACCTCTTTCCGGTGCCATACGTCGCCCATCCGCACATCGCGACACCCTTTGGCAGTGCCATCCTTCGCCGTCGACGGCTACGATTGACGGCGATCCTATGCACCGCGAGCCTGTCGTGCCTATCATCTCATTATGGACCGACACCCCTCCGAATCCACCGATCTCCTGGAGCAGGGCCGCCGTGCGTACGAACGGCGCGACTGGTTGGCTGCGCGTGAATCACTGAACGCGGCCGATGCGGAGTCTCCACTGGCGGTGGACGATCTGTGGAGGCTGGCGGTGTCGTCGTACCTGGTGGGCGATGAGGGCGCCTTCGTGGACACCCTGGAGCGTGGCCACAGGCTTGCGCGCGAGGTGGGGGACGACGCCGTGGCGGGTGGCTACCTGCTGCTGCCGAAGGCCCTGGAGCGATTCGGGGCGGGCGACCCGGAGGGCGCCCACGATCTCGGGCGCGACGCCGCAATCATCGCCGAGCGGTCCGGGGAGCGGGACCTACTGGCATTGGCGCTTCTGGTTCAGGGGCGAGGGCGGGTCGGGCATTTCACTGGGATCGGCTGTTCACTGGCCGCCTGAGGGCGAACCCTGACAGTGATCTACGCACATAGAGGCTCTTGACGACACACTCGTGGACGCGGGTTCGACTCCCGCCGCCTCCATCCGGCCCCATCGGAAATCCCGATGAGGCCCTTTTTCGATTTCCGCGGGAGGCGGTGGGGGGGGATTCCGCCGGGATTCGACGGATCGGCTGCAGTCGCCGCGCCTCGGCTCTTCCTGCGGCTTGACAGTGGTTTTCGGCATCGGCAAGATGGACGCTCAAACCTCCTCTTCCCCCAGTGTGCCGACCGGACCACAGGGTTACCCCGGCCTGGCCGACTCCCGGAGGCACGGGCGTGTTGAACCGCATCGGCACCTCGGCGTTCTATCTCCCCATGGCCCTCTCCCTGCCTCTCCTCTCCGGCTGCAGGACGATGGCGCCCCAGCAAGCAACGGTCATCGAAGAGGTTGGGGACGTCGATGTGTCGCGGCAGCGGCTCCGGGTGGCGGCGATGAATTCGATGTACCTGTACATGTCGAGCGTGGAGCTGACGGCCGACAGCATCATCGGCACTGCGACTGATCCGGACGTACGGCGAAACGCACTGGCCTGGAAGACCAATGCCATCCCGGCCATCCAGCGCGCAATGCTCTATCCCGATCCCCTCGTCGCCTTCGTCGACGGATGGGCAATGACCGTGCAGATGCGGGAATACTTCGAAGAGGGGAACGGAAGAGGTCTTTTCGGACCTGAGCAACCCCACGCAGTATCGTCCTCGAGAAGAATGGAAATGGCGACGGACACGGCGGTTGCCGCCAGACTCCAACCGGAGGTCTACGATCGCCTGCGTCGATTCGTCTACGATTGGGCCGCACAGTACCCGCTGGACAATCCCCTGTTTCTGCGGCGGTCCCTCACCGAAGCCGTCGCGGAAGAGTTGGGCGAAGTGCGGGCCGGGGGCTTGGGTACGGTGGGGAGCATGGCAGAGATGGCGCAGGACTTCCAGCAGATGGCTCAGGTTTATGCCGGCTACATGCCCAAGGAGATTCTGTGGCAGTCCGAGCTCCTGATCGCGTCCCTCACGGACTCGCTTCGGTTCGACACCTTGCTCGCCGCCATCGATCGCATGGCGGTGATGGAGGCAACCACGAGCTTCTTGCGTGAGACCCCGGCCCTCCTCGCAGAGGAACGGGAAGCGGTGTTTCGCGAGGTCCAGGAGGAGCGAATCGAAATGCTGCGCGAGATCGACCGCCAACGCTTGATGACGCTCCAGCCTTCAGTCAGGCGCTGGTCACGGGCATCCAGGGACTCCCGGGGGTGGAAGCGGCGGGAGTCGTCACCTGCCTGCCACTGGACGGTTGGTGCAACGGGAACCATGTGAGGGTGGAGGGGCGGGTGGAATCGGAGGAAACGCTCCCGCCGGTGGTGGCGGTTCGGCGAGCCGGCGCCGGCTATTTCCAAACCATGGGGATCGAGGTTCTGGAAGGGCGGGTCCTGGAACGGGCCGACATGGAGGGGGGGGCGCCAGCGGTGGTCATCAGTCGGTCGCTGGCCAGAGACTACTTCCCCCAGGAAGACCCCATCGGCCGACGCGTGGCCGTGGGATCGGATACCACATGGAGCACCGTGGTGGGTGTGGTGGAGGATGTTCCGGCACTGGAGCTCATGGACGTGGCCGATCCCCTCATCTATTTCCCCCTCATGGGACCCGCAAACCCCGGGGTGTCCGCCCGAAACGGGGCGGTGGCGGTCCGGGCACGGAACGCCGTGGGGCTCCTGAGCGCCCTCCGGGAGAGGGTCGCCATGTTGGATCCCAATGTCGCCATCGCCCGGGTGCGGACCACGGAACGGATGGTGGCCGACGCAGGTGACCGAATGGCCTTCACCATGGTCCTCCTGGTCCTGGCCGGGGGAGTGGCCCTGGTTCTGGGCGTGGTGGGGATCTGGGGCGTGATCTCTTATCTGGTGGGGCGTCGCCGGGCCGAGATCGGAGTGCGTATCGCCCTGGGAGCCCGTCCCTCGGAGGTGAGGTGGATGGTGGCGCGGGAGGGAACCCAGGTGGCCGGCGTCGGGATGGCGGTGGGAATGGTGGCGGCTTTCGGGCTCACCCGTTTGATGGCGGCCCTCCTCTTCGAAGTGGAGCCCACGGACCCCCTCACCTATGCCGCAGTCGGACTCGGCCTCCTGGGAGTGGCCTTGGTGGCGTCCTGGGTCCCGGCTCGGCGAGCCGCATCGACGGATCCGGCCGGAGCCCTTAGGGCGGAGTAAGGGTTCCGGAGGCAGCCTCCAACGCCACCAGTTGCAACCATTTCCAGATTTCATCTATCCAATGGAAAAAATAAGGTCGAATTGAAGGGAAAGAATCATCGGAATGAAGGAACAGAATCAACAGACTCTTGGTGAGATGGAGCACCTCGTGCTTCTGGTCGTCCTTCGACTGGGAGACCAGGCCTACGGAATGCTGATTTCAGAAGAGCTGTCGGAGCGCACCGGCCGCGACATCGCTATCGGATCGGTCTATGCCGCCCTCGACCGTCTGGAGAGGCGTGGCTACATCACCAGCCGCGTCGGGGACCCCACCCCGCAGCGTGGGGGGCGCGCGAAACGCTACTTCACCGCAGAGCGGCAGGGTGTGGAAGCGCTTGCCGCATCGCAGGCACTCCTTCTGGGTCTCTGGGACGGTGTCGAACTCGATCCGGAGCGTTTCGGGTGACCCGGGACGACCGGGCACCACCTTACCTCGCCCAGCTACTTCTAGCATGGACGACTCGACGTCGCCACCGCCCTGGGGTCCTCGGCGACATGGAGGAGTCATTTCGGCTCAGGGCGGGAAGGGTGGGAGTGGAAGCGGCGCGCCGTTGGTACTGGAGCCAGGCGATCCGCTCGGTGGTTCCGAGCATCGGAGTCCGTTTTCGGCGGGGCGGTGGCATGGTGAGGATGGATATCAGTGAAGTACGACAGGGCACATACACTACCTGGGTAGAGGATTGGACCATGAGGGGATGGTTGAGAAACATCAAACTCGCTGGACGCTCGCTGGCCAAGAAGCCCGGGTTCTCGATCCTTGCCATCGTGACGCTCGGCCTCGGGATCGGGGCGAATACGGCGATCTTCAGCGTCATCTTCGGGTCGCTGCTCCGGCCTCTCCCATACGCTGGCGTGGATGACCTGGTATACCTCTCCGACGGGCACGAGAACTTCGGGGGCGCGGGGGTGGATCAGACCCTCCCCAACCTGTTGGACCTCCGCGAGGGCTCTCACCTCCTGGGGCCGTCCGCCATCTTCACCTATGGCAACAGCAACTTGTCTGCTGGCGAAGAGCCCGATCGTGTCCGGGTTCTGCTGACTTCGTCCGAGATGCTGAGCGTGCTGGGGATGCCTCCCCGGTTGGGGCGGGACTTCCTTCCTGAGGACGATGTCGCCGGCGCCGAGAGGGTGGCGGTCATCACCGATGACCTGTGGCGCCGCCGTTTCGGGGCAGATCCCACTATCGTCGGCCGCACCGCCATCATCGACGCGGCACCCGTGAGCATCGTCGGGGTCGCGCCGCCGGATTTCGCATTCCCGGGCGAGCCTGAAGTGCTCATGACACTTCAGCACGTGGGCCAGGATTTCTCGCGGGGGACCCGGAACTACAATGCCATCGGTCGTCTGGAGCCCGGCGCCAGTGTCGAGGCTCTGCGCCAGGAGTTGCAGGCGATCTTCGACGGCCTCGTGGAGCAGTACCCGGAGGAGAACGGTGGGGGCTGGTACACGTGGGCTGACCCCATCGATACCTTTGTGCTCGGCAGCAACGTCCGCTCCCTCTATCTCCTGGGTGGCGCGGTGGTCCTCGTGCTCCTGATCGCGTGTGCCAACGTCGCCAACCTTCTCCTCGTGCGTGCGGAGACCCGACAGAGGGAGTTCGCCGTCCGGTTCGCCCTCGGGGCGAGGCGAAGCGGGCTCTTGCCCCACTTTCTGAGCGAGGGACTGGTCCTCTCGGTCCTCGGGGGAGTCGTGGGCGTCGCCGCAGCCGTCTGGGGAATAGACCTTCTGGTGGCGCTCTATGGAGGATCTCTGGCCCGTGCCCAGCAGATCGAGCTGAACGGGCCGGTCCTGGCGTTTAGCCTGCTCATGTCTCTCCTCGTGGGGCTGGGCATCGGCCTGGTACCGCTCCTCCGTGCTCAGCCACAGCGCCTCAACGATGCCCTGAAGGACGGGACACGGGGCTCCTCGCTCAGAAGTAGCCGGCTCGGCCGATCTCTTGTGATTTCAGAGGTCGCGCTGGCGCTGGTCATCGTGGCAGGGGCCGGTCTCCTCATGAAGAGCATGGCGCGGCTCCAGGACGTGGATCTGGGTCTGGCCGACATCGACCAGATGCTGACCTTCCGGCTTTCACTTCCTGAGGCGAAGTACGAGTCGGGCGAGCCCGTGGTGGGATTCTATGCCAACCTCGCGAGTGACCTCGAGAGGATCCCTGGGGTGGAAGCGGTGGGCTTCGTCAACCGCCTGCCCCTCCTGGGCGGATGGAATGCGAACATCTCGGTCTGGGAAAATCCGGAGCGGGAGGCGAGTTTCGTCTCCTTCCGCCCTGTGACGTCGGGCTACTTCGAGGCACTGGGGGTGCCTCTTCTGGCCGGCCGTTGGTTGGAGGCCACGGACTTCGCCGACGGTACGGCCAACACCCTCATCAACGAGACGCTGGCTCGTCGACTGTTCGCCGGTGAGGACCCCATCGGGCAGGCCATTACCGATTGGGTAGAGGGGGGCCTGCGAGTTGTCGGCATCGTGGGTGACGTGAGGGGTGCAGGTCCAACCCGGCCGACGCCGCCTGCATTCTACTTCCCCTTCGCACTCTTCGGTGGAGAGTCCGCGGCGGCGGCCATCGTCCGGACCGCTGGTGACCCCGCCGCCCTGGTCCCCAATGTCCGCCAAGCGGTGGCGGGGTTGGACCCCCAGCTTCCGGTATACGACATCAGGACCATGCGGGAGGTCGCGCATCAGGGCATGGGCACGCGCCGCTTCGCCATGTCCCTGTTCGGTGTCTTCGCCGGTCTGGCGCTCCTCCTCAGTGCCGTCGGTATCTATGGCGTCATGTCATTTGCCGTGGCACAACGATCCAGGGAGTTGGGTGTACGGCTGGCTTTGGGCGCGGGACGGGCTTCGGTCCTTCGGCTGGTTCTGGGTGACGGGGCCCGCCTGATCGTTCCGGGGATAGTCATCGGCGTCGTATTGGCCCTGGCCACCGCGCGGCTATTGTCCAGCTTGCTCTTCGAGATCAGCGCCATCGATCCCATCACCTTTCTTGCGGTTTCCCTCGTGCTGGTAGCGGTTGCGCTGGGGGCGACCTTCGCACCGGCGCACAGGGCAACGCGTCTGGATCCGCTCACCAGCATACGCCACGAGTGAGGACCTGGCATGCCCATTCCGGCCACGCTCGGGATACGGCATAGGGGCCGACTCCGGCTCGACTCCCGCCGCCTCCACTCAGCCCCACCGGTGATCCCCGGTGGGACCTTCGTGTTGATCCCGCCCGGGCCTGCGGATCGCAACCGGCCCGCAGAGCCGGGGGGTACCAATATGGAGACTTGACGCTACTCCTGGCCTTGGTAGAGACCTTCGGCCTGCCGGGCCGAGAGAAGGATCCCTTTGATCATCGCCGAGCTGAATCCCTGGTGCTCCATCTCGTTCAGTCCGGCGATGGTGCAGCCGCGGGGCGTGGTAACCCGGTCGATCTCCGCCTCGGGATGGGTACCCTCTTCCAGCAAAAGGGCGGCGGCGCCCTTCGCGGTTTGGGCGGCGAGGAGGAGCGCCTCCTCCGGGTGGAAGCCGATCTCGATGCCGCCTTGCGATGCCGCCCGCACCGAGCGCAGAAAGAATGCGACGCCGCACGCGCAGAGGGCGGTGGCAGGAATCATCATCCGCTCCGCGACGACGAGAGTGCTTCCTACGAGGTCGAACAGTTCCGTGGCCGTGGCGAGGGCGTCCTCCCCGTGCTCTCCGGCAGAGAGACACGTCATCGACTCCCCGATCTCGACCGCCGTGTTCGGCATCGCACGCACCATGGGCAACCCGGGGCCAAACAGCTCATCGAGCTGAGCGAAGGTGACCCCGGAGACTACCGAAATGATCTTGGGACGGGTTGCATCGAGGATGGGCGCAATCTCGGATGCGAGAGCCTCGATCTGCTGGGGTTGAACGGCCAGCACGACGATGTCACAGGCATCGACGGCCTTCCGATTGTCTGCACCAACCCGAAAGCCCATCCCGCCCAGAGACGCCAGTCGCTCGAACGCCCTCCGCGTTACGTGGATTTCCTCCGCCTTCCATCGCCCCGACTGCACCCACCCACGGGCCAGCGCACCGCCGAGGTTGCCGCCACCGATAATCGCCAATCCGGTCATTGAACGCTCCCGTCCCCCTTCACCCACTCATCGAACCATCCGATGAACCGGGCCCACATGTCGAGTTTGTTCTCCATGGCCCGGGGGGTGTGGGATTCGAAGGGATACTCGTAGAGGACAGCGTTCTTCCCCAGGACTGTGAGGGCATGGATCATGCGGCGCGATTGGATGGGGAAGGTGCCCGTGTTGTTGTCGGCACCCCCATGGTACATGAGCAGAGGTGTGTCGATCTGGTCGGCCTTGAAGAAGGGTGACATCTCGATGTACGTCTGGGGGGCTTCCCAGATGATTCGACGCTCGGCCTGGAACCCGGCGGGTGTCAGGGACCGATTGTAGGCGCCGTCCCCGGCGATGCCTGCTTTGAAGAAGGGAGAGTTGGCCAGGATGTTGGCCGTGGCGAAGGCCCCGTAGCTGTGGCCGCCATGCCCGATACGGTCGATGTCGACGATGCCCAGGGCGTCTACAGCCCTTATGGCTCCGTACATGGCGTCCACCAGGTTGCCGATGTAGGTGTCGTTGTAGTCGGGTGTCAGGGACCGATTGTAGGCGCCGTCCCCGGCGATGCCTGCTTTGAAGAAAGAATAGGAAGTCCAAGGACCCTACGGGTCCCTGAGGCTTCTGGAAGAACGTGGGCGAGGTGGGTGTGAAGGGTCAAGAACGGAACGTATCGGTATGTAGAGGGGAATCGTGGCTGCGGCGGACAGGGAGGGTGGCTTTCGGAGCGCACCTCCGGTGGTGCCTGGGGGGTCAGGCGTCCCAGCTCTGATC
>Ga0316578_10000278_pt1 | contig 15496 bp, 13 predicted proteins | sample J0NA_2_FD_203076 | JGI IMG/M metagenome (GOLD analysis project Ga0316578, IMG submission 203076) | Rhizosphere microbial communities from salt marsh grasses in Alabama, United States - J0-2_160517rDrC | ecosystem: Host-associated > Plants > Roots > Rhizosphere | place: USA: Alabama | collected... | reverse complement strand
ATGGCCAACTGCGCGAAGAACCTGACCCCGGTGACGCTGGAGCTCGGCGGCAAGTCGCCGACCGTGGTGGCGCCCGACTACCCGATCAAGACAGCGGTCGATCGCATCATGTGGGTCAAGATGCTGAACGCGGGCCAGATCTGCACCAACGTGGACTACCTTTTCCTGCCGGAAGACAAGGTCGATGACTTCGTGCGTCACGCGCGCGAGGTCGTGCAGCAGCGTTATCCCGACGTGAACTCCAACGACTACACCTCGATCATCGACGAGCGCTCCTACCGGCGGCTCGAGACCACGCTCGAGGATGCCCGCCGCAAGGGCGCGACGCTGGTGAACCTGGTCGAGGGGCAGTCGCCGGACCGCGCGCAGCGCAAGTTCCCGCCGCACATCGTGCTGAACCCCACCGACGAGATGGAGATCCTGCAGCGCGAGATCTTCGGTCCGTTGCTGCCGATCAAGACCTACCGGACCAAGGAGGAAGTGGCCGAGTACGTCAAGGCGCGTCCGCGGCCGCTCGCGTTCTACATCTACACCAACGACACCGGGCTGCAGGAGTGGTACCTGACGCACATCATGTCCGGCGGCGTCAGCATCAACGACGGGCTGATCCATGCGGGGCTGCACGCGCTGCCGTTCGGCGGCATCGGCAACAGCGGCATGGGTCACTATCACGGCGTGGAAGGGTTCACGACCTTCTCGAAGATGCGCCCGATCTTCAAGCAGGGCCCGATCCGGATGATGAACAAGATGATGCCGCCCTATGAGAAGGGTGCATTCAAGCTGATCAACCTGATGCTTCGGATGAAGTCCTGAGCCCTAACCACTGATCGAACGGAGGGCAGCATGGCTCAATACGCGATCTTCGACGTCACGATCACCGACCTCGAGAAGTACAAGGACTACATGTCGAAGGTGAAGCCGGTCATCGAGGCCGCCGGGGGGCGTTACCTGGTGCGCGGTGGCGCGCACGAAGTGCTCGAGGGCGACTGGAAGCCCACGCGCCTGGTCGTGCTCGAGTTCCCGTCCGCAGAGGCGGCGCGTTCGTTCTACCAGAGCCCCGCGTATCGCGACCTCAAGGCGCTGCGGGAGTCCTGCAGCCACGCGAACCTGGTAACCGTCGAAGGCGCATAGTGGCCGGGGCCTGACCGGGGCTTCGCGCTTGCGCTGGTGGCTGTAGAGGCCGCGCGGGCGCCGGGAATTCTCAGCCGCCGATCCGCAGCAGGATCTTGCCCGTGCGCCCCCGTACCTGGGAGGCCTCGATCGCGTCTCGCACCTGATCGAGCGGATAGGTCGCGTCGACCGGCGACTCGAACGCTCCCTGGAGCGCGAGCCGACCGACTCGCTCGAAGATCCCTGGCAGTCTGTCCAACGGCTGGAGCGCGAGCCAGTTCGGCGCGAAGAATCCGCTCAATCGGGTCACCGGCATCATCAGGTCCCGTGAGGGAAGTACGACGGGGGTGTTGGCCAGCGTGCCGTAAAGCACCATGTGACCGCCCAGCGTCAGGCAGCGAAGCATCTCTGCGGCCAGTTCGCCTCCGACACAGTCCATGGCGAACTCAGCGTCGCGACCTCCGGTAGCCCGCGACACCTCTTCCACGACGTCTTGCGAGTCGGTGTCGACCATGACGTCCGCGCCGAGCGACGCGAGCGCCTCGCGATGCGCGCCTCCGCGAACGAGGTTGATCGTGCGAAAGCCCGCCAGCTTTCCCATGCGTACGACCATTTTTCGCGAGCGCGGAGCCGGCTGCATCCTGCAGCAGCCATGTCCCGGGGCGGACATCGAGCACCTCGTGAACCATCGCGCAAGCAGACAGCGGATTCACGATGAACATGGCGGCAGCCTCGTCGCTGACCGGCTCCGGAACCGGCAGTGCCCGCTGTGCCGGGACGACGGTGTAGTCCTGCCATGCACCCATCGGCGGACCTGCCATCACGGCGACGCGCCGGCCTGCGTACACCGCCTCGGACACACCGGGCCCGCATGCATCTACCGTTCCCACGCCCTCGCCGCCGAGTGAATACGGGGGGTCGGACTCGGCTGGGTCCGGCCCGGGTCATAGCAGAGCACCTCTTGGCCCTGGTTCCAGATCAGGCGCTCGAGCGCCCTGGCGTAGTCCCCGCGAATGAAATTGAGGTCGGAGGGATTCACAGGGCTCAGGCGCATGCGAACCCGCAACTGCCCGGGTCCCGGCTCGGGAATCGGAGCCTCCCCGAGTTGCACTCGATCCAGCCCGTCGGACAGACGGTCGACTTGTACCGAACGCACGATACGATCTCCTGAACGGCCTTTACCGAAGCCTCTCGGTGAGGAGCTTGCCGACGATCTGCTGCACGTGGGCCGCGGCGGGCAGCGGGAAGGCCGCGTCGTTCACATGCATCGCGACGATGTGCATGAACGGCACGGGAACCTGCAACTCGCGCAGCCGGCCATTGTGGATTTCTCGCGCGAACGCGAATCTCGGCCCGCCCGTGAAGAAATGCGGCTGGTCCGCGACCATCTGGACCAGCAGTTCGTAGTCGGAGACCACGAGACGTCCCGGTAACTCGTCCAGGCAGACACCGAAATGCGTCCTGAGCAGTTCGACGTACCGTGGTTCCGTGAATGGCAGTGCGATCGGATACTGGAAAAGTTCCTGGAGGCTGGGCACCGGGTCCCGGAACATCGGATGGTCGGGGTGCGCTACGACCACATTCTCGTCCTCGAACTGCAGTACGACGCTGATGCCGGTGTTCGGGGGCTCGATCGGTGGGCATACCGCGAGGTCGATTTCGCGGCGGATCAACCAGTCCCCGAGCTGGCGGGTGTGGGAGGAGAGTACCTCGAGACTCAGTTTCGGATAGCGTACCGACACTTCCTCGACGATGGGTCTCATCAGAGCGCGCATCGGTCCAGGTCCGAAGCCGATCCGCACCGTGCCTTCCTGCCCCGAAGCGAGGCGCGTGATCTCTCGCGACAGCAGCGACGCGTTCTCCGCAATTCCGCCCGTACGCGCCGCGATGAATCGCGCCAGTTCGGTGGGCCTCGACTGTCCTCGGCTGCGCTCGAACAGAACCGAACCGAGCTGGTCCTCGAGATGCGCGATCCGGTTGCTCAGCGTCGGCTGGGTCACGCCCCGCACCACGGCCGCCTTGCGGAAGCTGCCGGCGTCGCAGATCGCCTTGACGTCCATCAGGTCCCGGAGGTTCATCCAGCGCTCACCATTGACGTGTACCACCGACACCCAGCCGATAAGAATTCTTATCACGCTTGCGCAGCATTTGCCATTCCCGGGTTACACGCGCCGAAGTACGGTTCCGCTGGTGGGCCCCGTCAGTCCCGTCGGGCTGGCCTGTCGGCTGCACATGGGAGGATCGATGAGGAGCTGCACCGGGCGCGTTCGGGCGCGGAGCCTGGCCGTGACTGCCGCATTGCTGGCGGGCCTTTGCGCCGGTCCGTCCGCGATGGCCGCCGATGGCGGCACGGGCGTGTACCTGCTCGGCAAGCGTGGGCCGCTTGCGGCCTTCGTGCCGAAGCCCGGCTGGTACCTCACCGACGACGTCTACTTCTACGACGCGGGCAGCAGTGATTTTCTGCCGCTCGGGGGTCGTCTGGTGCAGAAGGCCGGCGCAGACGCCCTGCTCAACATCGCGCAGGTCACCTTCGTGACCGACGCAACGATCTGGGGCGGCCGGCTGGCGTTTTCCGGCGTGCTGCCCTACGGACGCGTGGAAGTGCAGGCCCGTGGCCAGGTCGAACTGCCCGACGGCACGCCGGTTGCGCGGAACAAGACGGATTCGGTGACCGGCATCGGTGATCCGGTGATCGGCGCGGCGCTGGGCTGGAAGAACCGCAAAGGGGACCGCTTCCGCGCCTGGAGCGTCTATTCCTCCGTCTTCGCGCCCTGGGGCGACTACGAGGTTGGCCGCATCGCCAACATCGGCAAGAACCGCTGGGCGCTCGACGTAGGCGCCGCGTACACGATGGCGAACTTCGAGCGCGGCCGTGAATTGTCGTCGGTGCTCGGGTTCACGTTCAACGGCGACAACGAGGACACCGACTACGGCACCGGCACCGAGATGCACCTCGAGTTCGCGGGCAAGCAGCACCTGCCGAGCCACTGGTCGTTCGGCGTCGTGGGCTACTGGTACGAGCAACTCACCGGCGACTCAAACAATCCCGGGGTCCTCGGCGACTTCAAGGGTCGTGCGATCGCGTTGGGGCCGGAGGTCTCCTACCAGTTCGTGCAGAACCCGAGGCGCCCGGTCACCCTGGACCTGCGCTGGTACCACGAGTTCGAGGTTAAGAACCGGCTGGAAGGAGACTCGGTGTTCCTGACGGTCTCGGTACCGCTGTCCATTACGGCGAAGCCGCGGGCCGAACAGGACTGGTCGCAGCCGGAGGGACAGACGAAGACAGCACCATGAGTTCATAGCGACTCGGGATGACTCATTTTCAGGAACAGGGGACTCTCCAATGCGTAATTGGGCACTTGCACTGGCCATTGGCCTGGTGATCGCGTCGACCGCCGGCGCAGAACAGACCGGAAAGATCGTCGACGATCCGTACGAAGGTCCCGTCGTCGTCGATCCCACGCAGGCGACCCCGGCCGCACGCGGCTACTCGCCGTATGCCGGCCGCAAATACCCGACGCGTCCGCTGTTCGGCGACACGCACCTGCATACCTCGAACTCGGGCGACGCTTTCACCGGGGGCAACCGCCTCACGCCGGAGGACGCCTATCGACTGGCGCGGGGCGAGGAGGTCGTCTCCTCGAGTGGAGTGCCGGTCAAGCTGTCGCGTCCGCTCGACTTCCTCGTCGTCGCCGACCACGCCGAGGGCCTGGGCTTGATGCAGGAGGTCTACAAGGGCAATCCGGCCTTCATCTCGGACCCGACGCTGGCGGGCTGGAGCGACGCCATGAGGAAGGGCGGCGAAGCCGCAGCCGGGGCCGCGAATGAAGTGGTCAAGGCCCAGGCGACGGGCACACTGCCGGGCCCGATCCAGGACCCGAAGATCGTCGGACCGGTGATGATGTCGGTGTGGCAGCAATACACCGCGACCGCGGAGAAGTACAACGAGCCGGGCCGCTTCACGGCCATGATCGGCTACGAGTGGACCTCCGTGCCCGGCGGCAACAACCTACACCGCAACGTCATGTTCCGCGACGGCAAGGACAAGGCCGACCAGGTGTTCCCGTTCTCGTCGTGGAACAGCGAGGATCCGGAGAAACTCTGGGCGTGGATGGCGCAGTACGAGCAGAAAACCGGTGGCAGGCTGCTCGCGATCGCACACAACGCGAATCTCTCGAACGGCCGCATGTTCGAGCTCACGGACTTCGCGGGCCAGCCGCTCACACGCGAGTACGCCGAGCAGCGCGCGCGGTACGACGTGCTGCAGGAGATCGTGCAGACCAAGGGCAACAGCGAGACGCACCCGTTCATGTCGCCCAACGACGAGTTCGCAGGCGACCTGGGTGTCGCGGGCTGGGAGTACGGCAACCTCACGCTGACGGACGGGCCGCTCACGAAGGAGATGATGCCGACGAACTACCTGCGCGCCGGCCTGCTGCGCGGCCTCGAGCAGGAAACCAGGCTCGGCGTGAACCCCTTCAAGTTCGGCATCGTCGGCAGCACGGACGTGCACAACTCGCTCATGGCGATCGAGGAAGATAACTTCTTCGGCAAGCTGCCGATCCAGGAGCCGAGTCCGCATCGCTGGAATCACCTGTCGAAGGAGAGCTCGTGGGACGCGAAGCTCGGCCCGCAACGGTCGCGCTACACCTGGCAATACCTAGCCGCCGGTTATGCCGCAGTGTGGGCCACCGAGAATACCCGCGAGGCGATCTGGGATGCGATGCAGCGCAAGGAGGTGTACGGCACGTCCGGCACTCGCATGACGGTACGGTTCTTCGGCGGCTGGAACTACACCCCGGCGGACCTCGAAAACCGCAACTTTGCATGGGTCGGTTACCAGAAGGGTGTGCCCATGGGCGGCGATCTCTCGAAGGCGCCGGCCGGCAAGGCCCCGACATTCATGGTCGCTGCGATAAAGGACCCGATGTTCGGCAACCTCGACCGCATCCAGATCGTGAAGGGCTGGCTCGGCAGCGACGGCAAGGCGCAGGAGCACGTCTACGACGTTGCCTGGGGGGACGCTGACAGGCGCAAGCCCGGCAAGGACGGCAAGTTGTCGCCCGTCGGCAGCACCGTGGACGTCTCGATGGCCACATGGACCAACACGATCGGCGACCCGGAACTCGCCGCAGTATGGAAGGACCCGGACTTCGACCCGTCGGTGCGAGCCTTCTATTACGCGCGCGTCATCGAGATCCCCACACCGCGCTGGACCGCCTACGACCAGGTCCGTTTCGGCATCAAGATGTCGGACGAGGTCCCGATGACGGAGCAGCAGCGCGCCTGGACCTCGCCGATCTGGTACACGCCCTAGCGGGGACTTTCTGGCAGTCGATGGCTGCACACAATGGAGATGGATCATGGGAATCGGAACGAAGGTGGTGAAGAACAAGGTCGAGAACGAGGTCAAGGACCAGGCCGACAAGCTGGTCGACAAAGGGCCTGTCGACAAGATGGAAGACAAGCTGGATGACAAGAAGGACAAGGTCATCCGCAAGACCGTGACGAAGACTCTGACCTGAGATCCACGCCACCGGCCGGTGCTGCCTCGCCGGGTCATTCCCGGTGAGCTGCGTCGCCGCCACTTCACCGACGACTCGAGGCAGCAGATCTTGAACATTGATCAAGTGCTTGACGCCGGACCAGCAAGGCTGGCGGGATTGCTTTGCCTGCTGATGGCTCGCATCGCTTCGGGCCAGGAGTCCGTCGATGACCTGGCTCGCGAGGCGAATGATCCGACCGCCTCGCTGATGGCCTTCAATTTCATCGCCGACTACACGGGCGGATTCCATGGTCCCGACAACGGGCGCGACGGCGACGCCTGGGTCGCCAGCTTCCGGCCGGTGATTCCGTTCCAGGCGTTTGGGACCTCGAACATCCTGCGCATGACCGTTCCCTACCAGATCGACGGACGCGGCGACGAAGGTCTCGGTGACGTGACAATCTTCGACCTGGTCGTATTCGACCGGTCATGGGGCCGCTGGGGGCTGGGTGCAGTCGCCACGCTGGCCGGTTCCGACGCCGCTGCCGATGATTTCGCACTTGGGCCCGCGATCGGCGGCGTCTACCAGTATTCGAAGAAGCTCAATCTCGGACTCTTCAATCAGAACGTGTTTGCCGGTGACACTGCCGTCAGCCAGTTGCAGCCGATCGTAGCCTGGCAGCTAGGTGACGGCTGGTCGCTCAGTGGCGGGGACCTCCAGTATGTCTACGACTGGAAGGGTGGCCGCTGGGTGTCCGTGCCGATCGGCTTTCAGCTCGCGAAGGTGACCAGGCTGGCGGGTCAGGCGATCAAGTTGGCGATCAATCCTCAGTACAACCTGAAGGACGACGCCGGCCTCGAAGAGTGGAGCGTGGCATTCACGTTCGGCCTGTTGGTACCTGCCAAGTAGCCGTCTGATTCAGAGCGGACGGCCGGTCACCAAACAGCCAACGGCCTCGCTGGCGACGGGCGACTACGCCGCAAGAGGGCACGGATGATGAAGATGAAAATCGGAGCGCTGCTGCTGTGCCTGTGTGTCACAGCCGGAACCACCGTCGGCGAGGAGACCCGGCTGTACTGGGGTGACACGCACCTGCACACCAGTTACTCGTTCGACGTCTACCTGTTCGGTACGTTCGCGGCGACGCCGGATACGGCCTATCGCTTCGCACGCGGTCTGCCGGTCGTGAGTCCGACGACCTCGACTCGCTGGCAGCTCTCGCGCCCACTCGACTTCCTAGTGGTGGCCGACCACGCGGAGGTCCTCGGTGCGATGCCGAAGCTCTTCGCCGGCGACCCGGAATTCGCCGGCACCGATACCGGAAAGCTGCTGCTGCGCCTTGGGGGGGCGAAAAGCGGCCAGGAACTGCAGGCTGTCTACGACCTGCTGGCCTCGGTGGGCAGCGGTGTGCCGAACGAGCACGGTGCATCGCCGAAGCAGGCCTATGTCGACCTGCACGGCGGAGACAAGCGCCGCAGCACCTGGAACGAGATCATCGACGCGGCGGAACGTTACAACGAGCCCGGTGTGTTCACGGCGCTGATCGGCTGGGAATGGAGTTCCCAGCCCGGGGGCGCCAACATTCATCGCGTCGTGTTCACGCCGCAGGGTGGCGAGGTCGCGCGGCAGTTCCTTCCTTTCAGCGCGCTCGAGAGCCAGGACCCGGAGGACCTCTGGCGATGGCTGGGGGAGGTGAGTAGCCGCACCGGCGCTGACTTCCTGGCGATTCCCCACAACGCCAACCTGAGCGACGGACGCATGTTTCCGCTGGCCCGCAGCAACGGGCAGCCGGTGGACGCCGACTACGCACGGACCCGGATGAAGTGGGAGCCGGTGCTCGAGGTCACGCAGATCAAGGGCGACTCCGAGACGCACCCGATGCTCTCGCCCACCGACGAGTTCGCGGACTACGAGACATACAATTTCGTCATGACCGTGGAACGCAAGACGCCGGATCCCACCAACGCCGATTACGCGCGGGGCGGACTCAAGCGGGGACTCGAGCTAGGGGCCAGGCTGGGTGCGAATCCATACAAGTTCGGCCTGATCGGCAGCTCCGACTCGCATACGGGCATGTCGGCGGTCGAGGAAACGGGTTTCGCGGGCAAGAGCTACCACGACGCCTTTCCGGCAACGCGCGGCGATCCGAGCGGTCTCGGCGCCGCCAAGGGCTGGGACATGGGCGCGGCGGGCTTCGTTGCGGCCTGGGCGGTCGAGAACACCCGGCGGGGCATTTACGATGCCTTCAAGCGCAAGGAGGTCTACGCGTCCACCGGGCCGCGAATCACGCTGCGCTTCTTCGGCGGGTTCGATTTCGACGACGGTGACCTGAAGTCCAGTGACCTCGCGGCTCAGGGCTATCGCAAGGGCGTGCCCATGGGCGGCGATCTGCGCCTGGCGAGCCGCGGCAAGGCGCCGTCGTTTCTGGTCGCGGCCATGAAGGATCCGTTCGCCGCGAATCTCGATCGCGTGCAGATCGTGAAGGGCTGGCTGGATGCGGACGGCAAGACGCACGAGCGCGTCTACGACGTGGCGGTCTCGGACGGCCGCAGGATCGAGGCAGACGGACGCTGTGCCACGCCTGTCGGAAACACCGTCGATCTCGCCACCGGGCGCTACTCCAACGACATAGGTGCGGCGGTACTGAGTGCCGTGTGGCGTGACCCGGACTTCGACCTTTCGCAGCGGGCCTTCTATTACGCCCGCGTGATGGAGATTCCGACGGCCCGCTACTCCCTGCTCGACTCGATTGCGCTAGCGCGGCCCTGGGAGGACACCGGGCGGCCGGCGACCATCCAGGAACGCGTGTACGGCTCCCCTATCTGGTACACGCCCTGACGGCGGACGACGGACGGCTCACTGCTGATAGGAAAACCTATCGAGCTGCAGCATTTTTTATGGTTCCCGGGCTGGTGGCCAAGGGATAAGGTCGCGAGTCCGGATCGATCCTGTCCGGTTGCCGACTTGGAGGATGCACTAATGCTTTCGAAGCGTCTCGTCAACGCGGCGGAGACGTCCGCCACGACGGCAGTTGGGTTTGCCTTCATGGTTGCCGTCGCGCTCGCCGGCTGCGGGACGGACCGATTGCCAGGTCCGTCGGCCGCGCAGAGCACATTGCCTGCACCCGAGCCGACACCGACGCTCGAGGCGCTGGAAACAGCGGTTCCCGAGAATCCGCTGAAGAACGCCTACTTCGGCGAAACGCACGTGCACACCTCGTATTCGCTCGACGCCTACATCGGAGGTAACCGGATCACCCCGGATGCCGCCTACCGTTTCGCACAGGGCGAAGACGTGACGGTCAACGGGCGGCGGCACAACATCGGCCGGCCGCTCGACTGGGTCGCGGTGTCGGATCACGCGGAGTTCATCGGCGAGATGTACTCGACGCAGGTGCCGGGCGCGCCGGGCTACGGCAACCCGATGCTGGACGAACTGCGCGGCCTGCAGACCGAGGACGAGCAGCGGGCGTGGTTCCTGAAGTACGTCGTCAACAACATGCGCGGCGAGAAGCCGGGTCACCCGCCGTTCTACGCGGGCCCCGGGACGACGCGCAGCGCCTGGAACGACGTGATCCTGAAGGCCGCACGCGACAACTATCGCCCGGGACGGTTCACGACTCTCGCCGGCTTCGAGTGGACCGCGTCGAAGAACGCGGGGAACATGCACCGCAACGTGATCTTCCGGGACCTCGACGTGCTGCCGGAGGTGCCGCTCTCGGCTCTCGATACGCCGGACGAGGAAAAGCTCTGGGCATGGATGGCCCAGCAGGAGCAGAAGGGGTCCCGGCTGCTCGCGATCCCGCACAACTCGAACGGCAGCAAGGGCTACATGTTCGAGCCGGTGGACAACTCCGGTCAGCCGCTCTCGGCCGACTATGCCCGCCTTCGCAGTCACTTCGAGCGACTGATCGAGATGATGCAGATCAAGGGCAATTCAGAGGTGCACCGCAAGTTCTGGCCGGCCGACGAGTTCGCGGACTTCGAGAACGGCGACAGCGTCGGGACCTTCAGCGGGCGTACGTTCCGCAAGGAGAACTTCGTCCGTTGGGCTGTCGTGAAAGGCCTCGACTACCAGGCCCGGCTCGGTGCCAACCCGTATCAGCTCGGCTTCATCGGTGGCACCGACAACCACAACGGACTGCCCTCGGATGTCGCCGAGGACGATTACATCGGCAGCCACGGCCCGGCGGACGGCACGCTGACGGCCCGACGCGAGGGCGAGATCGACGGGTGGATCAAGGCGAAGGAGTCGAACCCCGGTTCCGTGGCCGCGGTCTGGGCCACGCGCAATACCCGCGGAGCGATCTGGGACGCGATGGCCGCGCGCGAGACTTTCGTGACCTCGGGTCCGCGTATCAAGGTGCGATTCTTCGGCGGTGCCGACCTGTCCGGCGATGCCACCGATCCGCGTGCGCTCGTGGAGCAGGGCTATCGCAGAGGCGTCCCGATGGGCGGCACGATCAACGGCGCGTCGAAGCCTCCGACGTTCACGGTCTGGGCGTCGAAGGACCCGGACGGAGCGAACCTCGACCGCATCCAGATCATCAAAGGCTGGGTCGATGAGAACGGCGAGCCGCGGGACCAGGTGATCGATGTCGCCTGGAGCGGCGATCGCGTCCGCGGCGCGAACGGCAGGCTGCCGCCGGTCGGAAACACGGTGAACACTTCGCAGGCCACCTACGCCAACACGATCGGTAGCGCGGAGCTGATGGGGAGCTGGACCGACGCGGGCTTCGACCCGCGCAAGCCTGCCCTGTACTACCTGCGCGTGCTCGAGATCCCGACGCCGCGCTGGACCACCTACGACGCGGCCAGAAACGAGCTGCCGCTGCTCGACGACGTCCCGGCGACCGTGCAGGAACGAGCCTGGAGCTCACCGATCTGGTTCAGTCCCGACGGCGGCTGACTCCCGATCGACGTGTGCAGGGCGCTGGCTGTATTTGCGCGGTCATCGGCCTCACGAGTGATAAGGCTGTCTATCAGTCGATGAAAGACTTCGTTATTCCGGCAGCACCAAGGCTCACGTAGCCTCGCTCCCGATTCTCGAGCCGCGGGCAGGGGGCCTGCTTGCGCGGCAGAAGCTGAAGGAAGGGTCGAACTGCGGCGATCGGCCGGTCGATCCGCGTCGTGGTCTTCGGGGGGCTAAAGAATGAGCAATCAGGTTCGGGTCTTCTCCGGCCGTCGCACGCTGCTGTCGACCGCGGTCGCAGCCGTGCTCGCCTGCTACGCAGGGTCGGCCGCCGCAGTGCAGTGGCGCTTCGACAACGGTAGCCAGCTGATCTGGAACACGTCCATCACCGTGGGCGCGAGCTGGTCGGATTTCCAGCCCGACGCGCTGCGCCGCAGGGGTACCAAGTAGGCGCGGCTTCGAGCCCCCTGCCGCGGGTCGGTTCGCGTGCATCCGAAGGCGCTCGGATCGCGAGCCGGCTCCGCGGCATCTTTTCCGCTACGCGAGGTAGCCGCTTTTCCGTGCCGCTTCCAGCGTGAAGCGCCTCGCCATCCTGCGCGAGACCCGCATCGCGTTGTAACCGAGCCTGGCTCCGGGGCCGGTGAACAGGAATTCGTCGTCCCGCTCGACGCTGCGCACGACGTCTGCGGCCACGAGGTCCGGCGCACAACCCTCGTCCGCGTAGTACTTCTGCAGCTTGCTGATCTGCGCCTCGCTCATGCCCGACGAGGTCGGGCTCACGTGCACGATGGCCGTGTTGATGATCCCGGGGCAGACGACCAGTACCGAGACGTCCGTGTCGTGCAGTTCCTGGGCCAGCACTTCAGACAGCCCGACCACCGCGTGCTTCGAGGCGGCATAGGCCGACATGTTCGGCAGCGGCGAGAATCCCGCGGCCGAGGCGACGTTGACGATCTTCCGCTCGCCGCCCGCCTGGCGCATCGCCGGCAGGAACGCCCGGATGCAGTGCACGATTCCGAGCACGTTGATGTCGTAGATGCGTCGCCACTCGGAGACCGGCGTCTGTTCGAAGCCGCCGAGAAAGGCGACTCCGGCATTGTTCACCAGGACGTCCAGGGGCCCTGCCTCGCCGTGGACCTCGGACGCGAGTCGCTCGACCGAGTCCTCCCGTGACACGTCGCAGGCCTTGGCCAGGCACTGCACGCCCATCGCGGCGATCTGCTCGCGGACTCTCCCGAGCGCGTCCTCGTTGACGTCCGAGACGACGAGATTCGCGCCGCGTCGTGCGAAAGCGAGCGCGCATTCGAGGCCGATTCCCGACGCGGCACCGGTGACCAGCACCTGCCTGCCTTTGAGGTTCTTCACGCGGACGGCCCGTTGTAGACCTCGAAGAACCGCGCGATGCCGGCTTCAGGCACGGCAAGGTTGGCTTCCTTGCTGGTGCGCACGCACACGAGCGCCGGGCCCTCGCTTTCGCTGGCGCGTGCGAGCGCCCCCGGCAAGGCGTCGAGCGAGTCGACGTACTCGCCGTGGCAACCGAGCCCCTGTGCGACCGTGTCCCAGCGCACCTCGCCCATCGCGGTCCCGAAGGTCCGGCCCCACTGCGCGACCTCGTTGATGATCTCCATCGTCCACTCGGACTCCGCCATCACGACGAACGTGATCTTGAGTCCCTCGCGTGCGGCAGTCTGCAGTTCCATCGCGTTGAAGCCCGCTGCGCCGTCACCCGTGACGCAGACCACCTCACGGTCCGGAGCGCCGAGCTTCGCGCCGATCGCGGAAGGAATTCCCGTGCCGAGCATGCCGAGCTCCAGGATGCCGTGGTAGGAATTCGGCCGCGTCGAGGGCAGCGCCATCGCGGCCCACAGCGAGGTCATGCCTCCGTCGGTGCAGTAGACCGCCCCGCCGCCGAATGACGCGCCGACCATCCCGATCGCCTGAGCGGGGTGAATGCCGGGACCTTTCCATGCGGCCACGGCATCGCCCATTGCCTTCGTCCATGCGTCGTGAGCGGCCCGCTGTGCCGCTACGTCGCTGCGGCCGTGGCTCGCGATGCTGCGTCCCTCCAGCTTCGCGGCCAGCCCTTCCAGCGCGGGACGCGCATCGGAGAGGATGCCGAGCGCGAGGGGTCGCGACACGCCCATGTCGCGCGGCTCGATGTCGACCTGTATCAGCCTGCAATGCTCCGGGTCGCCCCAGTACTTGTCGAAGGGAACGTCGAGGTTGCCTACGCGCGAGCCCACGACCAGCACGACGTCAGCATTGCGGCGCAGTTCGTCGGCTGCCGGGCTCTGGCTGTTGAAGTAAAGCGGGTGCTGGTGAGGCACGACGCTCCTTGCGGCCATGGACGGGATCACCGGACATTGCAGCAGGTCCACGAGCGCGAGCAGCGCATCGTTGGCCCGCCCCCGGTCCACCCCGCTGCCGGCGAAGATCACCGGGCGCTTCGCATCGGCGAGCAGCCTGGCGGCAGTCATGAGCTGTGATTCGGAGGCCTGCGGCAGCGCGCTGCGCCCGGTCGCCGCGGGGAGAATCCGCGCGGTGCCCGGATCTCCTGAGGCATAGAGCACCGGCGCCGGGATCTCGAGCTGCACGGGGCCCGGGCGGCCCGCCCACATTTCGCGGAAGCCCAGCCGGACGAGCTCCGGGATGCGGGTCCATTCGAACACGGGCCCGTTCCACTTCACGACGGGCTTGAACAGATCAAGCTGGTCCTGGCCCTGGAAGGTGGCCGGCGTCGACGGATACACGACGCCGAGGCGGTGCTGCGACGTGATCGCCAGCACCGGGACGCCCTCGTGCTTCGCGGTCAGCATGCCGGGCAGGAGATTTGCCGAGCCGGGGCCGGGATTGCCCAGCACCACGGCGACCTGCCCGGTCGTCTTGTAGAAGCCCTCCGCCATGTGAACGGCCGCAGCCTCGTGGCGGATCGGCACGAGGCGGATGCCATGGCCGTCCAGCGCTGCGAGCAGCGGATCGATCTCGGGGCACGGCAGCCCGAAGATGATTTTCACGCCCTCGTTCGCCAGTGCACGGGCGAGCAGTTCGCCCCCGGTGATTTCGGTCATGACGCACTCCTTATGCAATCCGCAGTCGCAACCCTCGATGATTTGGATTCTGGTCCAGCGCCGCCTGACAGTCTTGATGTTTTCTGCCAAGCTACTGATGTTTTCGGACAATGTTCCAGCCCTGTCGTCAGCCGGCTCCGCAGCCTTGGCAAATAGAAGCAAGCAGCCTGCAAGGAGATTCAGGCTTCCGGCGCGCTACATGGCGCAGCTGGTGGACTACCTTGAAGCCACGGGCGTGGATCGCGCTGCGGTGCTGCGCACGGCGGGCATACGCTCGATCGACGCACCGAAAGCGCAGCTCACGCAGCGGCAGGTGGAGGCGCTGCTCGCGGCTGCCGAGCGAGCGAGCGGGCGGCTCGACCTCGGCCTCGAACTCGGTCGCCGGCTCAACCCGACGTCCCATGACATTCTGGGGTTCGCGTTGATCACGAGCCCGACTTTCGGCGACGTGCTGCGCCTGCTCGTGGGCTACCAGCGTCTGATCCAGCCCATGTTCGCGCTCGCACTGGAGCGTCACGACAACCGCGTCGACCTCGTGTATCGACCCGTCGTGGAGCTCACACACCGGGCGATGCGCGTGTTCGAGGAAACCATCGCGGCGTCGAATCACTTTTCCTTCGCGCGCATGTTCGACGAAGATCTGCCACCGTACGACCTGTGGTTGTCGATCGAGCGTCCGCCTCACGCAGACCGCTACCGGGAACTCACGGCAGCGCGGGTCCATTTTGGCGACGCGGCGCCCGGGCTCCGGATGTCGGTTGACGCGTCGCTGCTCGAGAAGCCGCTGGTGATGGCGAACCCCCGTGCGATGCAGGCCGCGGAGCAGCGCTGCAAGGCGTTGCTGCGGCAGACCCAGGCCCGCCGCCGCTGGAGCGCGTGGTGCCGGATGATGCTGCGCGAGGCCGAGGACTCGCGACCGAC
>Ga0316578_10000276_pt1 | contig 15518 bp, 10 predicted proteins | sample J0NA_2_FD_203076 | JGI IMG/M metagenome (GOLD analysis project Ga0316578, IMG submission 203076) | Rhizosphere microbial communities from salt marsh grasses in Alabama, United States - J0-2_160517rDrC | ecosystem: Host-associated > Plants > Roots > Rhizosphere | place: USA: Alabama | collected... | reverse complement strand
TGGGCTCCTGGCAGCGCGACGAGGACGGCAACTTCCTGAACTACCGCGAGCTGGCCGAGCGACTGGCCGAGTATTGCGGCGACATGGGCTTCACGCACATCGAGCTGCTGCCCATCACCGAGCATCCGCTGGACGCATCCTGGGGCTACCAGGCCACCGGTTACTTTGCGCCGACGGCTCGCTTCGGGACGCCCGACGACTTCCGCTGGTTCGTCGATCACCTGCACCAGCGCGGCATCGGCGTGCTGCTGGACTGGGTACCGGCCCATTTCCCGCGTGATGCCACAGCGCTGGCCCGCTATGACGGCACCGCGCTGTTCGAGCATGCCGACCCACGCCAGGGCGAGCACAAGGACTGGGGCACGCTGATCTTCAACTTCGGCCGCAACGAGGTGAAGAACTTCCTGCTGTCCAGCGCCCTGTACTGGCTGGCGGAGTATCACATCGACGGCCTGCGCGTGGACGCAGTGGCCTCGATGCTCTACCTGGACTATTCACGCAACGAGGGCGAGTGGATCCCGAACAAATACGGCGGCAACGAGAACCTGGACGCGGTGGACTTCTTGCGCCAGCTCAACACCGTGACCCACGAGCAGCACCCGGGCACACTGATGATCGCCGAGGAGTCCACGGCCTGGCCGCAGGTGTCACGGCCCACCTACCTGGGAGGCCTGGGCTTCAGCATGAAATGGAACATGGGGTGGATGCACGACACGCTGGCGTACATGGAGAAGGACCCCATTTATCGCCACTATCATCACGACATGCTTACCTTTGGGCTGCTGTACGCCTTCACCGAAAACTTCGTGCTGCCCTTCTCCCACGACGAGGTTGTGCACGGCAAGCAGTCCATGCTGGACAAGATGCCCGGCGACGCTTGGCAGAAGTTTGCATCGCTGCGTCTGCTCTACACCTTCATGTTCACCTATCCGGGCAAGAAGCTCCTGTTCCAGGGCTGCGAATTCGGCCAGGGCAGGGAGTGGAACTTTGACGAACCGGCGGACTGGTACCTGCTGGAGCGCGACCAGCACCAGGGCGTCAAGCAGATCGTCGCCGACCTCAACCACATGGTCCGCGAGCTGCCGGCCCTGCACGAGATCGACTTCGAGAGCTCGGGCTTCGAATGGATCGACTGCCACGACAGCTCCCAGTCGGTGCTGAGCTACCTGCGCAAGTCCAAAGACGGCACACAACTGGTCGCCTGCGCCTTCAACTTCACGCCGGTGCCGCGGGAGAACTACCGCATCGGCGTGCCCAAGCCCGGCTTCTACCGCGAGGCCATCAATTCCGACGCCGAGCTCTACGGCGGCAGCAATGTCGGTAACCGCGGCGGCGTCCATTCCGAGCCCATCGGCTGGATGGGGCGCGCCAATTCCATCCCGCTGGCGCTGCCGCCGCTGGCCGGTGTCGTCATGGTATTGGAGCCCGACGACACCACGGAAGCCGCCGAGAAGGAAGCCAAGACCGCGCCGGAGACACCGAAGCCGGTCCTCGCCGAGGGCCATGCGGCCCGCCCGCCCGAGACCAATGCGGACGCCGCAACACCGGCGGACGACGAGCCGGAGGCGGCCCCCGAACAGCTGCCCGCGGACGACTGATCCGACCCGGGCGGAACAGGAGGGGCGGTGATGTGCCGCTCGATTGGGCAACCGCAGCCGCGACGACGCCGGCAGCGGCTTGCCACCGGCCTTGCCGCGGTCGCGCTGACCTCGGTCACTCCGCCTGGCATCGGACTGGCCTCCGGGACGGCGGGGACCGCCCGCGACCTGCCCGCCGCGGTCGATGCGGTACTGCCCGAGCTGGCCCTGGACCCGAGCCAGGTCAGCGTCTACGTGCGCCGCGTCGACGCGGACCGACCGCGCCTGGCCGTCGCTGCCGACAGGCCGCGCGTGCCGGCCTCGGTGATGAAGCTGGTCACCAGCATCGCCGCGCTGGACCTTCTAGGACCCACCTATCGCTGGCACACCGAGGTCTACCGCACCGGCGATCTGCGCGACGGCCAGCTCATCGGCGACCTGATCATCAAGGGCTACGGCGATCCCTACATCAGCAACGACGCCTTCGCCGGCCTGATCCGCGCGTTGCGCGCGAAGGGCGTCGGCACCATTGCCGGAGACCTGATCTTCGACCTCAGCCAGCTGGCCCCGCCCGAGGGAGAGCGCGGCGACTTCGACGGCGGCGCCGAGCGGGCCTACAACGCCCTGCCCGCCGCGCTCAATGTCAACCGGCAGGTCACCGACCTCGTCGTCTACTACGACAAGCCCAGCGACCGGGTGGGCATCTATACCGATCCGCCCCTGTCCGGTGTCGACCTGGTCAACGAGGCCACCGTTGTCCAGGCCCCGTGCAAGGGCCGCTATCACCGCCTGCGGGTCAAGTTCACCGAGCCCGAGAACGCCCGCCCGCGCCTCGAGGTGGCCGGCACCTTCGCCAGCGAATGCCCCGACGAGCACGTCCCGCGGCTCATCCTGAGTCCGGAGCAGCACGCCGCCAGCGCCTTCCACGCCCTGTGGCGGCAGCAGGGCGGCCGCATCGAGGGCCGCGTGCGCCTCGGCGAACGGCCGGCCGATGCCGTGCTCGTCCACAGCGCCGCGTCCCCGCCCCTGGACGAGTTGCTGCGCGATCTCAACAAGACCAGCAACAACCTGATGGCGCGTCTGATCTTCCTGACCCTCGGCACCGAGACCGGCACCGTCCCGGGCACCCCGGAGAAGTCCCGCGCCGTCGTCGGCGACTGGCTCGCCGGCATCGGCGTCGAGGCGGACGGGATCTTCATCGACAACGGCTCCGGCCTGTCCCGCGAGGCCCGTCTGACGGCGCGAACGCTGGGCGAATTGCTGGTCTACGCATGGCAGCAACCCTGGATGCCCGAGCTGCTGGCCTCCCTGCCCATCGCCGGCGTGGACGGCACCATGGCCCGCCGCCTGCGCTATGAGCCCATCCAGGGCCGGGCGCACCTGAAGACCGGCACCCTGCGCGACGCCAGCTGCATCGCAGGCCACGTGCTGGACAAGGACGGCCGGCGTTGGGTCGTGGTCGTCCTCGTCAACGCTGTCGAGGGCCAGACCCTGCAGGCCTGGCGCGGGCATGCGGTGCATCATGCGGTGCTGCGGTGGGTGTTCGATGGCGCCCCCGAAGAATCGCGGCCCAACGATGACTAGGGCGCTGGTGCTGAATTCCCGAGACCGAGACCGACCGGATCGGCGGGGATCAGCGGCCGGCGCAGGGGACTCAATGGCTCAAGTCAAGACGCCGGCCGCCTAGGTCTCGTTGGCGAGTCAGCGCGTCCCGGCCTTGCGCATCACCAGGATGAAGACGATCACGAGGAAGGCGATGCCGCTGATAATCAGAATGGCGTTGTCTTCCAGGAAACCGATGGCGACGGCGCTGCCGACGATGAAGGCCCCGAAGATGGCCATCTTCCAGTCCAGGTAGATGCCGGACAGGATGGCCGCCAGACCCACCATGTAGGCGGTGACGAAACCATGGCTCTCGGCGTTCAGGAACTGCTGCATCGGCTCCAGGAACAGCAGATAGATCACGACTGAGAGCGCCCCCCAGTGCAGGACTTGCTCGGTCAGGTACCGGGCCGTGGATTCGGAGCGCTTGCCCCAGCCGCCGATGATGGATACCAGACCGATGATGGGCACGAAGTACTGCCAGTAGAGACCGGCCTTGGCCGCGTCACTGTCGGTCATGCCCACGAGCCAAATGGTGACGACATAGATCAGGATGTACGGCGAGTTGACCAGCAGGACATGCAGCCAGGTCGGATGCGTAGGGGCCCCGGACTCGGTGGCGGTTATGGCGTCGGACACAACGTAGACTCCTCTTGGTTGTCGTTGGACAGGCCCGGGCGCAGTGGGCGCCGCGGTGGATACTGGGCCATGCGGCCCGGCGACCGGCCGGCACGGCCGGTCATAAGCATAGCGTCACCAGGGTTGTGGCACCGGCTCAGCCGCCGGCATGGTCGGCCTCGACCGCCTCCAGCAGGCGCTGATAGGCCTCCGGGAAGGTGTAGGCGACGCGGTTCCAGGACGGGATCAGCTTGGCCTCCTGGGGGCCCTTGCTCTGCATCCATGCGTCCCAGAGGAAGCCGCGAAAGTGGCTCGCGGCGGATTCTTCTTCGTAGAGGTCGAAGTGCAGGTCGTTGACGTCGGCGTCGTAGCTGTACTTGCGTATGTACTTGAGCGCGTTCTGATAGTAGGTGTGCAGGAGCATGTCGACATAGGAGTCGTCCAGCGGCACGCCGTGGGAGCGCATGTAGGTCAGGTAGAACTTGGCGATGTCCACGACCATGCGGTGCAGGCCCTTGCTGGTGTCGTCGGGCGACAGGTCCTGGTGTTTGTGCTCGTAGTTCGGCGCCAGGTCGATCTGCGCCACCTGGCGGCGCGTGAGCTGGTCGTAGACCTGGGACAGCGTGGCTACCTCCAGGCCCCAGTCGTAGGCGACGTTGAGCCCCCGGGCCAAGTCGGACGTGAAGCAGAACTCGCCGGCCAGCGGATACTTGAAGCTGCGGTGGTAGTCGAAGAAGCGCTGTAGCTCCGGCATCTGCCGCTGGCACATGAGCCGGGACAGGGTATCGACGAAGGGGGTCACGAACAGCCGCGTTGCCCGCCCCTTCAGCGACCGCTCCGTCGGCGAGATGCGCGCGTAGTAGCCCTTGCAAAACTGGAAGTCGTTGTTGGGATTGGCAACAGGCTCGAACAGCCGCCCCAGCAGAGTGCGGCTGTAGGTGACGATGTCGCAGTCGTGCAGCGCGATGGTGTTGGCCTGGTCGCGAGCGAACAGGTAGCCAAGCGCGACCCAGACCGACTGCCCCTTGCCGGCCTCGCCGGTGGGGATCTCGCGGTCGGCCATCTGCGCGAGCAGGTCCTGGATGCGCGGACCGTCCACCCAGATCACCCGCACCTCGCGCTCGGGCGTCTGCAAACGGCCGAAGTATCGCTGCGCATCACGGAACTGGGCCTCCTCGGGGGCGCCGCCGAGGGCGACGACGATGCTGCGCAAATAGCGGACCTCGGAGATGCGGTCGATGATGCGGTCGAGTACGCCGGCGTTGGCCATCTCGCTGTACAGCGACGGCAGCAACAGGCACATATGGTCGTGCCGGGCATGATCCTCGAGCTTGCGCTCGAGGTTGCTCAGGTAGATGTCCCTGTCAAAGGCCTCGTACAGGGCATGCAGCGTCGTGATCTGCGGCTCTTGGTGGAAGTCGGCCATGAGCGTTCTCTCCAGCGATGACGGGAAACGGCTTGCCGCCGGCCGCGGCCGGCAGCGACCTGCCCGATTGCGGGGGGCGCGGCACGCGGCAACGGAGTGGCCACGCACCGGCGCAGGCAGCGCTCAGTGGGCGATGGGTTTTTCGGTGAACAGGTAGTCCTTGAGCTCGCCGTCCAACTTCGGATCGCGGCGCCGGATCCACTCCAGCAGCATGGCCGCGTGCTCTTTTTCCTCGTCACGGTTGTGGGCGAGGATGGCACGCAGCTCGTCGTCTTTGCAGGCATCCATGCGCTGGTTGTACCAGTCCACGGCCTCCAGCTCTTCCATCAGCGAGACGATGGCGCGATGCATGTCCCGCGTTTCCTCCGACAGCTCCTCGATCGGCTCGTGATACCCCTCGTTCGACATGGCTCGGTCTCCGGTTGAACAGCTCGGGATCTCGGCGCCCCTCGGCGCTTGAGCATTGTCCGAGCCCCGCCGCGGAAACACAATGCCCACGACGCCGTCAGAGGCAACAGCTCCGACTCCTTCGCTTCACCCACCGGCCGGCCCCGCCTCCGGAGGGCCCCGCCGGACCGGTCGGGGTCCGTCAGGAGAAGACGGTCGGGTCCAGTGACAGCGAGGGCGAGCCGCCGCTCGTCTGCGGATGGCCGGGCGTCCGGCCGCCGCTGCCGAGCGAGACGAGCACCTGCGCGTCGCCGGGCAGCACGTCCACCTCGGCCCCCGAGGCAATGAGCTGCTCGGTCTCCATGATCTGCATGACGGCATCCAGCACCTCCTGGTCCGTGGCGGCGATCTCGTTCAGCGCCTCGCCGACCACGGCGGGACGGGTGGAGCCGGCCTCGGCCATCTTCTGCGACACCTTGTAGGCAGTCTCGCTCTTGATCAGGCCGACGCGGTTGTCCCCGTCCTGCTTCATCGCGCTGGTGACCTGCACCAGGCGCTTGACCACCTTGTCGGTGATGTTGTCGACCATCTGCCGGTCGGTGAAGGCCACTTTGCGCATATAGACCGAGCCGAGCTTGTAGCCCCACTTCTCCGACAGCGGCGAGACCGTGGCCCGCACCTTGCGGCTGAGCTGGTGGCGATCCTCCAGCATCTTGTCCATCTCCAGGTTCGACAGCGTCGAGATCGTCGAGCTGGCCACGTTGGCCTGCAGTGAGCCCTCCGGATTGGCGTTGTTGAACAGGTAGGCGACCGGATCGCTGACCTGCATCTCGTACCAGATGCCGACGCCCATAGGGGTGCCTTCCTCGGAATTGACCATCTGGTCGCGCAGATAGTATTGGCGCAGCGCCGTGTTGACCATGTAGCGCTTGCCGAAGAAGGGCACCAGCAGTGCCTTGGGGCCGAAATAGGCGATCGGGAAGCGCAGCCCGGCCTCGTCGAGGGTACCGAGCACCTTGCCGAACAGGGTGAACACCTGGGCCTCGCGCTCCTTCACGATGGCATAGATCCCGAAGGAACGAGCCACGGACAGCACCACCGGGATGGCGATGATGCCGAGGACGAAGGCGATCAGCGGAGCAGCAGCATCCAATGGCATGATCGGTCTCCTCAGTTGGACTGGCCGGTGATGGACGGGGCCGCGGCGGGCACGCGGCCGGCGGCGATCTGCACGACGCGCACGGCCTGCTTCAGCAATGGGATGCGCATGTTGCGAAGGTAGGCGCGCAGGGCTTCACTGCCGCCCTGCGTCTTGATGCGCACCAGGGTCTGGGCCAACTCCCGCAACGGCGCCACCTCCGCCTGGGCATTGTTGCGGGCGATGTCCACGGCGCGCTTGCTCATCGTGATCTGCTGCTCGGCATCGGCACGGGCGGTGCTGATGTCGGCGGCCACTTGGTTGCGGGTGGAGTTGATCGCCGACAAGGCCCGGTCCACCTCCGGCGGCGGATCGATCTGGGTGATCAGCGCCGCATCCAACTCGATGCCGTAACGCGCGGCCGTGGACCGGCACTGCTGCTCCATGTAATCGTTCAGCAGCGGCAGGTTCTTGCGCAGGTCATTAATGGAGACTCCTTCGGACAGGTCCACGGCGGGGCTGGCGACCTCTCCCTCTACCTCCGTGCTCTCCACCAGGCTCTGGCCCTTCGGATCGACGAAATTGGCGATGCGCTCTCGCAGCACGGAGATGAAATAGCCCATGACGTGCTCCAGCGGGCTGTCCACGCCGAAGCAATAGGCATAGAGATTGCGCTCGGAGACGCGGAAGCGGATCTGGCCGTCCACGCCGGTGGTCAGGTTGTCCTTGGTCACCGCCTCGATGGTGCGCTGGGACTTAGTCGGGTCCCAGGTCAGCGGGATAGACTGCGTGGCGATGTCCACCTTGTGGACCTCCTGCCAGGGCCACTTGAAGTACGGACCGCCGGGGCCGATGGTGCGCAGCACCGGGAACCGGTAACGGGCACGTTCCTCGTCGTTCAGGCTGTCGTCGCTGACCATCTGGTCGCCGAGACGCACGGCCCGACCGAAAGACGTCAGCACGGCACGCTCATTGGGCTTGACCGTGTATAGGGCGCGGACGAACACCTTGAAGACGATGAACAGGATCAACCCGAAAACGAAGGCGAACAGGATCATGACTCGCTCCTTGGCAAGGTTCTGCCGCCGCAGGGCAGCGATTCGTTAACGCCCGGCCTGACGGCGGGGCCAGGTCCAAAGGCATTCGGCGGCCCCGATGGTACCGAATCCCATACCGCTCATGCCGGCCTGGTTCGCAGAAACGGACAAAGCGCGCGACCGGGCGTCGGCCTGCAGCCCCGCCGGGCCATCCCGGCGCACGCCGGAACAAGGCGACGGCGGCGATTGGACAGCGTGCACTCAGTGCGGCATGCACAGGGCCCGCGACGGCATGCACGGAGCCGACACGGACCACAGGGCCGCGCGCTGAGCGCGCCCGACACCGGAACGAGTGCGGGCGCGGACCGCGGCTCTCGGCTCGATGACAAGACGACGCGTCGCGACATATTCGGCGGCCAGCGTGACGAGGCCAAGAACGGTGTAGAGCCCGGACAGCAGCAGGAGCAGAAGCAGCAGATCAGTCATCGCGTCCATCATCTTCTCCGGAGGTCGGCAAGGGACAGGCTCATACTGCGCCGGGCGGTGGCTCAAAACCTGAGCCCCCGGACCGGCATGCCCACCGGAGCGTGAAGAGGATGGAACTAAGCGCCCCAACGGCGACACCAATCCAGCGCGCCGCCGGGGGTCTCCGGTTCAGTCGCGGTCTCGGTATCGCTATCGATCGACAACCCCATACCACGACGCAGCGCAACCCTGCGCCGCACACGAAACCGTCCGCGGCAGGCCTCAGCCCGACGGCGGCCCAAACAGCTCCTGGTCCAGGAACGGCCGGCTCGGCACCGACCGCCGCGGCGCATCGGACTCCGCACTCGGCGCGCGGACCCGCTCAGCCGTCTGCCCCGACACGGCCGGCATCGTGCGCGACACAGGCGCCGGAGCCGCATCGGCGGCCGGGGCCTCGGCGCCCGGTCCGCTCTCCCCGGCGACGACTGGCTGCTGGTCGGCCGCTGGCTCGATCTCGGCGGCGGTGTCCGCCGCAGCAGGCGTCGAATCCAGGGGGGCGGAAGCGGCCGGAGGTCCGCTGCCGGCAGTCGTCGCTGTCGGTGTGCCGGCCGGCTCGCCATCGCCGCTGGGGGACGCGGCTGCGCCTTCCGCGCCGGCCGCCGACGTTGTTCCGTTTCCGTCGTCCGTTTCTGCCGTCCGCGGTGCAGACGCCGGCGGCGAGGGCTTGGATGCAGCGCCAGCGACGGTCCCGGCCGCGTCGGCCGTCGGGGAGGGCTCATCGCCGGGCTGCGCACGGGCCGAGCGCGCGGACGCATCGCTCCGGACAGCGGCCCCATCGGCCGCCGGTCCGGCATCGTCCGCCGGCGCTCCGTCCGCTGCGACGGCCGGCGGCTCGGGCTCCCTGAACGCGATGCGGGCGGCGTCGGCGGGCTGCTCGAGCGCGGCGAGCAGCCGCTGATCACGCCCATAGATATCGCGGCGGAAGCCGACCCGCCCTTGGTCGTCTGCCATGGCGGTCAGATAGTAGATCAGCACCTGGAGGTGATCGTCGAGATGGACGTAGCGGGTTCGGCCGCGCCGGACCACGCGATCGATCTCGGCCGCGTCCCAGTTCGGCCGGTCGAGGATCTGCCGCGCCAGGGTCAGGGGCTCCTGCACCCGGATGCAGCCATGGCTGTAGGCACGGTTGCTGCGGGCGAACAGGTGCCGGCTCGGCGTGTCGTGCAGGTAGATCGCATGGCCGTTGGGGAACATGAACTTGACCCGGCCCAATGCATTGCCGGGGCCGGCCGGCTGCACGACCCGATACCGCGCGACGTTGGACACGTCGGACACGCCGGCGCGGCGGCCGGTACGGCGGTCGATGACCTGGTACTTGCTGGAGACTCGGCCCATCTCCTTCTGGATCGACTGCGGCACCGACCAGGTCGGGTTGAACACGATGTGCTCCATCTCATCGCGGAACATCGGCGTCTGATCCGAGACCTTGCCTACCACGGTCCGGGTGCTCCAGACCGGCCGGTAGTCGCGCACCACTTCAAGGCGGAACGCCGCTACATCGACGAAGACGTAGTCCGGTGGAAGGTCATGATAGAGCCAACGCATGCGCTCCAGGTTGGCGCGGATGATCGCAAGGCGTTCCGGAAGCGAATGGTTCAGCGCCCGCAGCGTGTTGGGGCCGATGACGCCGTCCGGGGCGAGCCCGGAGCGCCCCTGGAAGCCCTTCACGGCCTCCGCCAGGGCGGCATCGTACAGTTCGGGGGCCGTATCCGCCTTGCCCTCGTAACCGTCGGAAACGGCGAGCCGCTCGCGAATCAGAGGGACGCGTGGGTCACGCATGCCCTGGGTCAGATTCACGCCGCCCGGAATATCCTGCCAGCCGCCGCGGTCGGCGATGGCGAGGTAGCGCTGGTAGCCGCGCTTGAGATGGTCGTAGAACGGTGCCCGCGGCAGCATCTGACGAACCGCGGCGGCCAGATCCTCGGCCGCCACCGCGGCTTCCATCTCGCTTTTCAGTACATCGGCGTCGGCCGGGGCGACGAAATTCTGGCCCCGATTGATGTGGGAGGGGTTGTACTTGCCGTATTGCAGATGGTGCAGATAACGCAGAAGCGCGTCGCTGAGCAGGATGTCGGCGCGCGTTCGCACCGCCTCATCCGAGCTGTCGAGGTCACCGTTGTCAAGCAGAGTACGGATCGCGGCGGCATGGAAGTCCGATGGTTCGAGCGCGTCCGCGCGGCTCGATTCGGCGAGGTCGAGCATCCCCCGCGCACGCGCCGCGTTCCAGGCGTTGCGGTGGTCGCGTGCGGCATAGAATTCCGCGAGAACCCGGCCCGAGTACAGGGGCGTGTCCGCGACCACCGCGGCCCCGTCATCGCGCAGGCGCTCGGTCTGTTCACGCAGACCATCCGCGGCCAGGGCGCCCGGCAATACAAACAACAGGATCAGCGGCAGGACACGTCGGCGTGCTCGGGGCATGTAGGGCTTCATCCTTAGGCTCGGCTGAAGCGGCAGCCGGGGCGGCCGGCAGCGCCTTGCGGCGCCGTACCCGAGCCGCCACCGAACCGTCGCGGATCATTGATTCCGCGCACTATAACTGATGCGCGACACCACTGAAATGCGCCCGCCGGCGAGCGGCCCCGGCCACCGCAGCGGGCGGCTGGTCAGGCCTCGCTCAATAGCTGCACGCGCCCCTGCTCGTCCACCGATTCCATGCGCACGTCGAAGCCCCACAGCCGGCGCACGTGCAGCAGCATCTCGTCGAGGGTGTCGCCGAGGGGCCGGCGGTTATAGCGGTAGTGGCGCAGCGTCAGCGAGCGGTCTCCGCGCAGGTCCACGTTGTAGACCTGGATGTTCGGCTCGCGGCTGCCGAGGTTGTACTGGTCCGCCAAGGCCTCGCGCAGCTTGCGGTAGCCGGCCTCCTCGTGGATGGCGGTGATCTCCAGCGTCTCCTCGCGGTCGTCGTCGAGCACCGAGAACAGGTGAAAGTCCCGCATCAGCTTCGGCGAGAGGTATTGGGAAATGAAGCTCTCGTCCTTGAAATTGCGCATCGCGAAGTCCAGCACCTTCAGCCAGTCCCCACCAGCGATGTCCGGAAACCAGTAGCGATCCTCGTCAGTGGGCTCCTCGCAGATGCGGCGCAGGTCGCGCATCATCGCAAAGCCCAGCGCATAGGGATTAATGCCGCTGTAGTAGGGTGAATCGAAGGGCGGCTGAAACACCACGTTGGTATGCGACTGCAGAACCTCGATCATGAAGCCGTCGCCGACATAGCCGAGATCATACAGCCGGTTCAGCAGTGTATAGTGCCAGAACGTGGCCCAGCCCTCGTTCATGACCTGGGTCTGGCGCTGCGGATAGAAATACTGCCCGATCTTGCGGACGATGCGGAGGACTTCGCGCTGCCAGGGCTCCAGCAGCGGCGCATTCTTCTCGATGAAGTAGAGCAGATTTTCCTGGGGCTCGTCCGGGAAGCGGCGCTCCTGCGGCGTCTCCTCTTCCTCCGAGCGCAACGGCAGCGTGCGCCACAGGTCGTTGACCTGGGATTGCAGATAGGCCTCGCGCTCGCGCTGGCGCCGCTTTTCCTCAGCCATCGACAGCGGTGACGGGCGCTTGTAGCGGTCCACGCCGTAGTTCATCAACGAGTGGCAGGAGTCCAGCAGCAACTCGACCTCTTCGTACCCGTAGCGCTCCTCGCACTCGGCGATATAGTTTCGGGCAAAGACCAGATAGTCGATGATGGCATCGGCACTGGTCCAGGTCTGGAACAAATAGTTGCCCTTGAAGAAGCTGTTGTGCCCGTAGCAGGCGTGGGCGATGACCAGGGCCTGCATCGGCAGCGTGTTCTCCTCCATCAGGTACGCGATGCAGGGATCGGAGTTGATGACGATCTCGTAGGCCAGCCCCATCTGGCCGCGCCGATAGGTCTGCTCGGTGGCGACGAACTGCTTGCCGAAGGACCAGTGACTGTAGTTGATCGGCAGCCCCACGGACGAGTAGGCGTCGATCATCTGCTCTGACGAGATGACCTCGATCTGGTTGGCGTAGGTATCCAGACCGAACTCGTCGTGGGCGATGCGCGCAATCTCCCTGTCGAAGCGCTTCAGCAGCGGGAAGCTCCATTCCGAGGAGTCGGAGATGATCTTGTTTGCCATGGGATCGATCGGTTCCGCGTTACGCTTGGTGTGTTGCCGCTATCCGGTGGTCACAGGGAATCAGCACGAAGTCGAAGGACGCGCCGCGCCAGACGATAGCCAACATGGTCAAGAAAGGCCAGTGGGCGCTTCGCACTTCACACTCGGCATCCGTTCCCTCCGCTACCGAGCAAACCACAGCTTGCCCAAGGCGGCAAAGCCCCGAAGAGAAAAGCCTGCACCGCCCTAGGCTTCCTGCCGCTTGAACAGCTCCCGGAACACCGGATAGATGTCGTCGGCGCCATTGATCTCCTCCATCGCGAAATGGGGATGCGCCCCCTTTACGTCCTGGTAGGCATACCACAGGCTCTGGTGCTGGCGGGGCGTGATCTCGACATAGGCGTAGTAGCGCATCAGCGGCATCAGCTTGTTGATCAGGAGTTCGCGGCAGATGGTCGAGTCGGAGTCCCAGTTGTCGCCATCGGAGGCCTGTGCGGCGTAGATGTTCCAAGTGCTGGAGTCATAGCGCTCGGAGATCACGTCGTAGGCCAGGTTCAACGCGCTGGAGACGACGGTGCCGCCGGTCTCCCGGGAGTAGAAGAACTCCTGCTCGTCCACCTCCTGGGCGATGGTGTGATGCCGGATGAAGACCACTTCGATCTTGTCGTAATTGCGCTGCAGGAACAGGTAGAGCAGGATGAAGAAGCGCTTGGCGAGGTTCTTCCGCACCTGATCCATGGAGCCCGAGACGTCCATGATGCACAGCATGACGGCCTTGCTCGTGGGCTCCGGCTGTTTGGTGAATGCCTGGTAGCGCAGATCGAAGGTATCGATGAACGGCAGCGCCGCGAGGCGCGTCTTCAGCCTGTCGATCTCCTCGCGCAGGCCGATGACCCGGGGATCGGTGTCGCCGGCACCCGCGGCAAGCAGGGCCTCGAGCTCCTGCTCCAGTTCCCGCAGCCGCCCGCGGTGCGGTGCGCCGAGCGCGGTCCGCCGTGCGACGGCACCCCTCAACGAGCGCACGACGTCGATGTTGGTGGGCGCGCCCGACGTCGTATAGCCGGCACGCACGGTTTTGAACTCGGTGGTGCCCATCAGCTGGTTGCGGACCAGGTTCGGCAGTTCCAAGTCGTCGAAGAGCAGGTCCATAAACTCTTCCCGGGAGAGCTCGAAGACGAAGTCGTCCTCGCCCGCACCGCCACGGCCCGCGCGCCCCTGACCGGCACCGCCGCCACCGCCCTCCTCCGGCCTCTGCACCCGGTCGCCGGCCTCGAACTCCTTGTTGCCGGGGTGGACCATGTCCCGGGAGCCGCCCTTGCCATGGTGAAACACGGGCTCGGAGATGTCCTTCGACGGAATGCCGACCTTCTCGCCGCCCTCGATGTCGGTGATGCTGCGGCGGTTGACCGCGTCGGACACGGCCCGCTTCAGCTGCGACTTGTAGCGCTTGAGAAAGCGTTGCCGGTTAACGGTGCTCTTGTTCTTGGCGTTGACGCGGCGATCGATGAAGTGGGACATGGATGTTCAGTGCGTAGTTCGTAGTGCGAAGTGCGAGGTACGACGCGGGCGCCTTGGCGACCGCACTTCGCACCCCGCACTGGGCACTCTTCATCGAGCGCCAGGGCGGGGCGCGATGCTCAAATCACTGGGACTTCCTTACCCGCAGGTACCACTCTGACAACAGCCGAACCTGCTTCGGCGTGTAGCCCTTCTCGACCATGCGATCGACGAACTGCTCGTGCTTCTTCTTCTCGTCGGCCGAGGCCTTGGCATTGAAGGAGATGACGGGCAGCAGTTCCTCGGTGTTCGAGAACATCTTCTTCTCGATGACCACACGCAGCTTCTCGTAGCTCGTCCAGCGCGGGTTGGCGCCGTTGTTGTTGGCGCGGGCACGCAGCACGAAGTTGACGATTTCGTTGCGGAAGTCCTTCGGGTTGGAGATGCCGGCGGGCTTCTCGATCTTCTCCAGTTCTTCGTTCAAGGCCCCGCGGTTCATCATCTCGCCGGTGTCCGGATCCCGGTATTCCTGATCCTGGATCCAGTAGTCGGCGTAGGTCACGTAGCGGTCGAAGATGTTTTGGCCGTACTCGGCATAGGATTCCAGGTAGGCCGTCTGCAGCTCCTTGCCGATGAACTCGGCGTAGCGCGGCGCCAGGTACTGCTTCAGGAATCCGAGATAACGGTCCTGCACCTCCTGGGGCAGATGCTCGCGCACGATCTGCTTCTCCAGCACGTACAGCAGATGAACCGGATTGGCGGCCACTTCGGTGTGATCGAAGTTGAACACCTGCGACAGGATCTTGAACGCGAAGCGCGTCGAGATGCCGGACATGCCCTCGTCCACGCCGGCATAGTCGCGGTACTCCTGCACGGACTTGGCCTTGGGGTCGGTGTCCTTCAGGTTCTCGCCATCATAGACCCGCATCTTCGAGAAGATGCTGGAATTTTCCGGCTCCTTCAGACGCGTCAGCACCGAGAACTGAGCCATCATGTCCAGCGTGCCAGGCGCGCAGGGGGCGTGATTGAGCGAACTGTTGCGCAGCAGCTTGTCGTAGATCTGCTTCTCCTCGCTCACCCGAAGACAGTACGGCACCTTGACGATGAAGACGCGGTCGAGGAAAGCCTCGTTGTTCTTGTTGTTGCGGAACGACTGCCACTCGGACTCGTTGCTGTGCGCCAGGATGATGCCTTGGAACGGCAGCGCCGAGAGCCCCTCGGTGGCGTTGTAGTTGCCTTCCTGCGTCGCCGTCAGCAACGGGTGCAGCACCTTGATGGGCGCCTTGAACATCTCGACGAATTCCATCAGACCCTGGTTGGCGCGGCACAGGGCGCCGGAGTAGCTGTAGGCGTCCGCATCGTTTTGGGCGTAATGCTCCAATTGGCGGATATCCACCTTGCCCACCAGCGAGGAGATGTCCTGGTTGTTCTCGTCGCCCGGCTCGGTCTTGGCGATGGCGACCTGCTCCAGGATGGACGGATACAGCTTGACCACTCGGAACTTGGTGATATCGCCGTTGTATTCCTGCAGGCGCTTCACGGCCCAGGGCGACATGATGGTCCGCAGGTAGCGCACCGGGATGCCGTAGTCCTCTTCCAGAATCGGGCCGTCCTCCTCCGGCGAGAACAGACTCAGCG
>Ga0316578_10000275_pt1 | contig 15518 bp, 9 predicted proteins | sample J0NA_2_FD_203076 | JGI IMG/M metagenome (GOLD analysis project Ga0316578, IMG submission 203076) | Rhizosphere microbial communities from salt marsh grasses in Alabama, United States - J0-2_160517rDrC | ecosystem: Host-associated > Plants > Roots > Rhizosphere | place: USA: Alabama | collected... | reverse complement strand
AATGAACTCCTCGAAAAAGAAGTCCTCGAACCGCCATTCCCCCGTGATGTCGTTGAAATATCCCCGCCGTCCCGTATCGGCGTCGGGCATGGCGATCACCATGGGTGTCGCCGTCCCGTCCCGGATGGCCTGGTCGGCAATGCGCAGCACTTCGCCGAACTGGACCCATCCGGTGTGATTGTCGCCGGCGCCATGAAGCAGGTAGAGGACGGGATAGCTACGGCTCGAGGAGTCATAATCCGGTGGCAGGTAGATGGCGTAGTGCCGTTCACCTCCCAGGATGTCGCTGGGAAGGGAGAGGTCGTCCTGAACTCTCCCCATCTGTGCATGAAGTTGGACCGGTAGGAGAACGGCGATCACCCAGAGCAGTGTGGATCGTCGGATGGGGTCAGGCATCGTGCCTCCACGTGGTGGTTCTTGAGAGCGGGCCGAGTTCGGCCCGTTCCTCCGGGTCGCAACCGACCAGTGCACGGACACCGATACGGTCTGGTCCCCAGGTCACCCACCTCCGTGCCCTGGCCGGGTTGCGCTCTCAAGGTACGGCGGTAACCCGGATACCAGCCACTGCTCGGAACCTCGAGGCGGACACCCCTTTGGAGCACCACGTTGCTCCAGACCGCGTCAGACTCAAGATTCGGGTCGTGGAAGAGCGCACACCGTCACGACCAGTCAGCCTGGGAGATACCCTGTCATGGGAATCCTGACGTCGTCTCATCGCCCGGTAGCGGCGGGATTGATCCTGCCGTTGGCATGCCTCCTGGCCCTCCTCTCCATGTCGTGCCAGAGCGATCGCGCGGGGGACCTTCTCGAACAAATGACGCTGGAGGAGAAGCTCAGCCTCCTCCGAGGGGACACCGACCCCGAGAGTAGCTCCGGGGCCGGGTACATGCCCGGCATTCCCCGCCTCGGGATTCCGCCCCTGCGGCTGGCTGACGGTCCGGCAGGAATCCGGACCCGTTGGCCCGCCACGGCCCTCCCGGCGCCGGTGGCCCTGGGGGCCTCCTTCGATCCGAGCCTGGCCAGGGCGTACGGTGAGGTGGTGGGTCGGGAAGGGAGAGCACGGAATCAGGACGTGCTTCTTTCGCCCATGGTGAACATCGTCCGGGTGCCCCACGCCGGCAGGAACTTCGAGACCTTCAGCGAGGACCCGCTCCTCTCGGCCCTGATGGTGGCCGAGGAGGTCCGAGGCGTGGAGAGCCAGGGGCTCATCGCAACGGTGAAGCACTACATCGCCAACAACTTCGAGCGGGACAGGAACAGCGCCAGCTCCGACGTCTCGGATCGGGCCCTCCACGAGATCTACCTCCCCGGATTCGAGGCTGCGGTCCGGGCTGGAGTGGGGGCCGTCATGTGCTCCTACAATCGGGTGAATGGCGTCTATGCCTGCGATGACCCCCGTTTGCTCAACGAGATTCTCCGGGACGAGCTGAGGTTCGAAGGTTGGGTGATGACCGATTGGGGAGCGAACCACACCCTGGATGCCCTGGGCCACGGGCTGGATCAGGAGATGCCCGGGGGTCGGGGGTCCGGGCGCCGGGCCGTGTATTTCGGTGATTCCCTCCAGGCGGCGGTGGAGGCGGGCCAGATTCCTGTGGAGTGGGTGGACCGCTCCGTGGGCCGGATCCTGACCCAGATGGAGCGCATGGGCCTCCTGGGAGGGTCCGTTCCTCCCCGGCCTGAGATGGACGAGGCGTCTGGAGCCCGGGTGGCCCTGGATGTGGCTCTGGCGGGGGCCGTGCTCCTCCGGAATGAGGAGCGTCTCCTGCCCCTTTCAGCCGGGAGCCTCGGATCGATGTTGGTCGTGGGCCCCACCGCAACAGCTCCCCTCGTCGGGGGAGGTGGAAGTTCCAGGGTCACCCCACTCCGGACCACCAGCTTCATGGAAGCCCTGGAGGAGAGGGCCGACCCCGATGTCGGCATCCAGTACGCCACGGGTATGGAGCTGGACGGCACCCCCATCCCGTCGGCGGCTTTGACCCCGCCCCCGGGGACTCAGGAAGGAGGAAACGGACTCCTCCGCAGCACCCAGGACAGCGTGGCGATAGGGGTCGATCCGGAGGTGGCCTTTACGGGGGAGGCGGCCCTTCCGTCCGGCTCCAACTTCATCTGGTCCGGGATGCTCACCGCGCCCACTACAGGGGATTACGAGATCCGCCTCCACACGGAGGGAGGACGAGCCAGCCTCACCGTGGACGGCGAGCGCCTGGCCGGAAGCGGCGGTTTCGGGGGGGGTAGCCTGATCCCTACCGCCGACGGCTTGGCGAATTCCGGGGGCACCGTACATCTGGAGGCAGGAGTCCCACGCCATGTCTCTCTCACCGGCACCCCCGGCGGGCGGGGCGGAATGGGAGGAGGCGAGGAAGAAAGTGAGCCCTTCCAGCTCCGCATGGCCTGGATTACGCCAGAGGCCAGAGAGGCCGCCCTGGATGAGGCCGTCCGGAGGGCAGGAGACGCCAGCGCCGTGGTCCTCTTCGCCCACCAGGAAGGCACCGAGGGATCCGATCGGCCGTCCCTATCGCTCCCGGGAGTACAGGACAGCCTTATCACCCGGGTAGCCGCCGCCAATCCCAGGACGGTGGTGGTTGTTAACACCGGCGCCCCAGTCCTCATGCCGTGGATCGACGATGTCGGTGCAGTCCTCCAGGTCTGGTACGGGGGCCAGGAGGGGGGAGAGGCCATGGCCGCTCTCCTTCTGGGAGAAGCCAACCCCCGGGGCAAGCTCCCGGTGAGCTTCCCGCGAACCGAGACGGGCCACGCCACCGGAGAGCCGGCCCGGTATCCCGGCGAGGACGGGCAGGTCTCGTATGACGAAGGGATCTTCGTGGGCTACCGGTGGTTCGACGCTGAAGGGGTGGAGCCCCTCTTCCCCTTCGGCCACGGGCTATCCTACGCGACCTTCGCCTATTCCGACCTGGACGTCCGGGATGACGAGGACGGATACCGGGTGACGTTCACCCTCTCCAACACCGGGGACGTAACCGGCGTGGAGGTGCCCCAGCTTTATCTGGGACCCCCGGACTCTAACCCCGTACCGCTCCCACCCAAAGCCCTGGCCGATTTCCAGGCGGTACGCTTGGATCCGGGGCAGAGCCGGAGGGTGAGCCTGGAAGTGGACGGCAGGGCCCTCTCCTACTGGTCGGAGCAGGACCGAGCCTGGGTGCCCCTCCCGGGCCCCCGACCCGTGTACGTGGGATCCTCCTCCCGGGACATCCGGCTGGAGGGCACCGCAGGCAGCTGACCGGCGGGGAGAAGAACCGTACCAGGGCAATCGTCTTTGCGACGGTCGAAGGAACGGCCCCAGGAAATCCTGGATGCGGCGATCGCCGTGTTCCTGGAGATCGGAGGAATCGGACGACTCCTCCGAGCGGAATCTGCCGCAGGACATCCCGTGGCATGAAGCTGACCACCAGGCAATTCCGATGGTCGTGGATCACATGGAGCGTTATGTCAGGGCGGGCCCTCGCGCCTTTGACCTCAGACCCTTTCCACGGGTTCAGCGGGCGATGGGTCAGACATCCATTGTGTTGGATGAGGATGTGCGTTCGCCGGAACCGAGCACGTCACTCAAGAGCCATCTTGCCCCAGGGGGAGCACGATCGGTAGGATCGGCTTTGACGCCATCTTGCCTACTGTCCTGTCCTCGGGTGCCGTTTCTGCCTGAATCGCGCCCGTTGTTCGGTGTTCAGACCGCGCCCCGTTCTGTCACGCTGACCATGAGACATCTCCTTACACCATTCACCCTCCTTGCGTTGGTAGCTCCACATCCCTCCCAGGGCCAGGAGTCAGTCGACCTCGGGCCAGGGTCCAGGGTGCGGATAACGGCACCAGGGTGTGGGTTGGAAATGGCTGAAGGGACCGTGCTCGAGGTCTCCGAGAGCACGCTCAAGGCTGAGTTGGAACAGAAGTTGGTCAACTGCCCCGTCAAAGAAATCGGGCAATTGGAGATCGGTGTGAGTAGGCGCCGGGGATTGGAAGGGACCCTGATCGGGATCGGCATCGGAGCTGGCGTTGCAGCTTTCGGGGTGTCTCGACTCTCCCATACAGTAGAGGGAGATATCGATCGACCTCCGATCGTAGGCGCCACGATGTGGATTCTAGGATCAATCTCCATCGGGGCCATCGCCGGGAATCAGATTGGGCGAAGGATCGTTTCGGACCATTGGGCCACCCTACCCCAGCCCCTTCGTCAACTCTCGGTCATTCTTTCGGTGAAAGGGCCCGCCGGGCTGGCCGTCTCAATCCCATCCCTCTGGTGAGCGGTTCAGAGACCTTCTGCCAGAGCGACACCATCCGTTCTCACATGCGCAAATTCGCGAAATCGCTGGTAGGCCTCGAAGAGAACGTTCGAGAATAGCGAGGGGCAGTGAAGGGGCCTCTTGAATGCCCACTGGAGGAGTTGTCCCATGGCTGACGCGCGGGTGTTGTGCCTGGCTCTCTCAGCACTTTCCATCGCGACCTTCGCTGGCGGTGTTGCCGGGGAACCACAGGAACCGGTGTCACTCACCGATCTCCGATGCGAATACCAGGTCGATCCGCTCGGCATTGACGTGCTACGGCCGCGGATGAGTTGGCAGCTCACTGCCGAAGGACGCGGTGTGGTTCAGTCAGCCTATCAGGTCCGAGTCGCCAAGACGGAGACGGAGCTTTCGACTGCTCCGATCTGGGATACCGGCCGTGTCGACTCAGATCGGTCGATTCACGTCGTCTACGACGGACCGCCGCCAGTCTCCGGTCAGCGGTACTACTGGCAGGTCCGGGTGTGGGACGGTGCAGGCACGCTATCAGACTGGAGCGCTTCGGCGTTCTGGGAGACGGGCTTGCTCCACGCATCGGATTGGCAGGCGTCGTGGATCACCCCCGACTGGGACGAAGATGTCACGCGCCCCGAACCCTCGCCCATGCTCCGCAAGACGTTCCCCGTCGATGGCGATGTGCGGACTGCACGCGTGTACGTGACCTCCCTGGGGCTCTACGAGGCCGAGATCAACGGTCGGCGAGTGGGCGATCAGGTCTTCACTCCCGGGTGGACCAGCTACGACACCCGCCTTCAGTACCAGACCTATGACGTCACCGACCTGCTGCGGTCCGGAGACAACGCCATCGGGGCGTTGCTGGGTGACGGTTGGTACCGCGGGCATATGACGTGGAGCATGAGCCGCAACACCTACGGCGAGCGTCTCGCGCTTCTGCTTCAACTCCGGATCACCTACTCCGACGGCCGAGTGCAGACCGTCGGCACCGACCCGTCCTGGAAGGCTGCTACCGGGCCCATCCTCATGAACGACATCTACAACGGCGAGGTCTACGACGCCCGGCTCGAGAGACCAGGGTGGAGCGGGGCGGACTACGACGACGGCGAATGGGTCGGCGTGCGTGTGATCGACCACTCCAAGGATGTGCTGATTGCCCCAGCCGGCCCTCCGGTGCGGAAGATCGAGGAGATCACGCCCGTCGCCATCCTGCAGACGCCTGCCGGTGAGACGGTCTTTGACATGGGTCAGAACATGGTGGGCTGGGTGCGCCTCAAGGTAAGGGGCTCCGCCGGTACCACCGTCACGGTGCGCCACGCCGAAGTGCTCGACAAAGAGGGCAACTTCTACACGGACAATCTGCGTGCGGCCCAACAGACGCTTGAATACACCCTCAGGGGAGGTGGTGAAGAAACCTACGAGCCGCGCTTCACCTTCATGGGCTTCCGCTACGTCGCCGTGGATGGCCTCCCGGTCGATCCGACTCCGGACATCATCACCGGGATCGTGGTCCATTCGGGCATGACGCCGACCGGGACTTTCGAAACGTCCGATCCGTTGATCAACCAATTGCAGCACAACATCGTCTGGGGGCAGAAGGGCAACTTCCTCGACGTGCCCACCGACTGCCCGCAGCGCGATGAGCGCCTCGGCTGGACCGGCGACGCGCAGGTGTTCGCACGCACCGCCGCCTTCAACATGGACGTGGCCGGCTTCTTCACGAAGTGGCTCGCCGACCTCGCCGCAGACCAGAAGCCGAACGGCAGCATTCCGTTCGTCATTCCCGACGTAACCTCCCGGGGACGCGACACCGGAGGCGGCGCCACCGGCTGGGCCGATGCGGGTGTCGTCGTTCCGTTGACGCTCTACCTCGTCTACGGAGACACGCGCATTCTCGAGACCCAGTACGAGAGCATGAAAGCGTGGGTCTCCTACATGGTCGGCCGTGCAGGGGACGACCTCATCTGGCAAGGCGACTCCCACTTCGGAGACTGGCTCGCGTACGCCACCACCCTGGCGGACTATCCTGGCGCAACGACGGACAAGGACCTGATTGCCACCGCCTACTTCGCCTACTCCACCAGCTTGCTTCAGCAGATAGCCTCGATCCTTGGCGAGGCGGATGACGCCGCAAGGTACGGGGCCCTGCTGGAAGACGTGAAGGAATCGTTCCGCAGGGAATTCATCACGGAGAACGGACGCGTGGCGTCCAACACGCAGACGGCCTACGCGCTGGCGCTTTCCTTCGGACTGATGCCCGAAGGGCAGGAAGGCGAGGCCGCTAGCCGTCTCGCAATGGACGTGCGCGCATTCCGCAACCATCTCACGACAGGGTTCCTCGGTACGCCGTTGCTCAACAAGAGCCTGAGCGACCACGGCTACCTCGACGTGGCCTACGATCTACTCCTGCAGGACACGTATCCGTCCTGGCTGTATCCAATCACAATGGGCGCGACGACGATCTGGGAGCGCTGGGACGGCATCAAGCCTGACGGGAGCTTCCAGGATGCAGGGATGAATTCGTTCAACCATTACGCTTACGGCGCCATCGGTGAATGGATGTATCGTGTGGTGGCGGGTCTGGAGATCGACCCCGATGAGCCCGGCTACAAACACGTCCTCATCCAGCCGCAACCGGGAGGCGGGCTTACGCATGCCCGCGCCGAGCTCAACACCATGTACGGCCCGACGGCCTCGTCCTGGGAGCTGGAGGACGGTCAACTCAGGCTCGACATGACCGTTCCGCCCAACGCGCATGCCACCGTGCGACTGCCTTTCGCAACGCTGGCTCGGGTATCCGAAAGCGGCAGAGGGCTTGATGCCGCTGACGGGGTGACTCGATTTCACCAGGAGGGCGAAGCCGTAATCGTCGAGGTCGGCTCAGGGAACTATCGGTTCGCGTACGAGGTTGATGCAAGAACGCCGGCCCAGCCCAGATGATCAATGCGATCCGAAAGACTGAGCAGGGCAGTCACTTCACAAGATGGGCGGAACTCCTCGGCCTGACGGTCGCACTACCCACCCACCAGGGCCAGCAGCCAGGCGCAAACGAGCGCGGCATAGATCCCCAGGATGTTGCCGGCCACCGCCATCAGGAGGCCCACCGAGGTGAGAGCCGGCTGGTAGACTCCCGCCACGATCGGAGCCGACACCACGCCGCCGACGTTGGCCATGCTCCCGGTGGCGAAGAAGAAGAGCGGCGCGCGGATCATACGTGCGACGACCAGAAGGATGGCCGCCTGCAGGGCGATCCATGTCACCCCCGCAGCCAGGTAGAGCGGTGCCTCCACCACGGACCGGAGGTCCGCCTGCGACCCCAGGCCGGCCAGGAGCAGGTAGAGCGCCGCGTTGCCGAGCTTCGACGCCCCGGCGCGTTCCAGGCTGCGCACCGGCGTGAACGAGAGGACGAGGCCGCCGGTGACCACGACGATCACAGCCCAGGTGGTGTGACTGAGGATGGTCGGGCTGCCGAGCTCGGGGAGCCGGTCCCCGGCCATGACCGAGGCTACGGCACCGCCCAGCCCCAGGCCCACCAGCATGACGGCATCGCGCACCTCCATGGGACGACGCATGGCGTCCACCTCGGCGAGGTGACGGTTGGCCTCCTCCAGGGACCCGGTATGGGCACGGTTGTACCGGTCGAAACGTGCCTGATGGGCGCTGAAGAAAAGCAGGATGCCCATCCATCCGTAGCCCACCACCGCATCCACCACGATGACCGGGCCCAGCGCGTCGGGGGGCGTGCCCACGCTGGCGGCCATGGCCACCATGTTGGACGCTCCGCCGATCCAGCTCCCGGACAACGCCGCGAAGCCCATCCAGGCGTCCGGGGGAAGGAAGTGGCCAAAGACCAGCAACGCCAGGGGCCCACCCAGGACGATCCCCGTCGTGCCCGCAAGCAGCATGACGGTGGCCGTCCTGCCCAACCGCGCCACCGCCGGCAGGTCCACGGTGATCATGAGCAGGAGGAGCGAGAACGGGAGCGCGTAGCGGATCAGCGCGTCATACGTGGGTGACGAGGCGGGGGTGATCCCCAGCGTCGTGGCGATGGTGGGGAGGAAATACACGTAGAGGATGGGCGGCGTGATCTCGAACAGCCGGCGGAGCCGGGGCACCCCGCTGAGCCAGAACACCACGGCGGGGACCCCGGCCAACCACGCCGCGACCGCCATGGGGTCCTGCAGCAGGGCGTGGGCGGACGCGGTCGAAGGCATCCTTCAGGGAGCTCCCACCGCCAGGAGCGGATCCCCCTCGTTCATGGCCAGAGACGTGACCAGGAACAGGACGATCCCCGAGGCCGGAGCCACGTATTCCCGGAGCGTCTCCCCGAAGTAGTCCCGCACCCGGCCCACCGGCTGGCCCGCCTCCACGGTGTCTCCGAGAGCGACGGACGGATACCAGCACCCGCTCTGCTCTGCGAAACGCCACTCGAAACGGCTCAAGGCCCGCACCGGCTCCACCGGCTCCGGCTCCCCGGGCAGGACGCTCAGACTCCTGAGCACGTTGCGGCACCCCTTCAGGTGGATGGCCACACAGTCCTCGTCGAGCCGGCCCAGCTGCCCGGCCTCGGCAAGGATGGCCGGCACGCCCGCGGCCGCGGCAGCGGAGTACGTCCCGCCCTTCACCGAAGCGCTGGCGATGACGTTCGGGATGCCGTAGACGGCGGCCATGGCGCGGGATCGGGCCACGACGTCGGGTTCCGCGACGTCCGAGTAGATGGTGAACGGCACCAGCGCCTCGTGGATGTCCCCGCCGTGGAGGTCGATCCAGGCGTCCACGCTCCGCGCCACCTCCATCAGCGTAAACGCCATGCGCTGGGAGAGGGAGCCTGCCGGGTCACCGGGGAACTGGCGGTTCAGGTTCTTGCCGTCCTCCGGCACCACGTACTGCCGGCGGGCGTGGAAGGCCGGAAGGCTGACCGGGTTCACCACCACCACGGCCCCACGCATCCGCCCTGGATCCAGCTCCCGCGAGATCCGAATGGCGGCCTCGATCCCTGGATATTCGCCGCCGTGGACGCCACCGGTGATGAGAACCCGGGGACCGTCCTCGGCCCCGTGTACTGCCGTGAACGGCATGCGCGTCTCCGTGCCTCGCACGTCGAGGAACCCCGTCCTCCTGGACGACGGCGGGACCGGGACTCCACCCGGCTTAAACTCGTCCATGGTCTCCTCCTCGGTCTTCCGGACACCACCAATAGGGTGAGATCGGCCCGGAAGCGCCAGCGCCGGCCCCACCCTTTCTTGACGTTGCCGCGGTTATCGCCCAGCGGTAAGATCCCCTTCATGCCGCACGTCAAGTTCGGGGATGCGCAATCGGCGCGAGTGGTCTTCCTGGCGCTCCTCCCGTGTGTTCTCTCCGCCGGCATTCGGCCGGAACCGGCTCCGACACAACAGTCCCCCATCGTCGTCGGGAAGGTCATTCGCGCGGATCATGGCGTCGTCGTGGCCGCGCATCCGGATGCGGCCCGCGTTGGCGCCGAGATTCTGCGAAGCGGGGGCAACGCAATGGACGCCGCAGTGGCCACCGCGTTCGCCCTTGCCGTCGTCGAGCCCGAGGCTTCCGGTCTCGGAGGCGGGGGATTCCTGTTGCACTACGACGTGGCGGAAGACGAATACTCCGCCCTGGACTACCGTGAGCTCGCGCCCTCGGAGTCGACGCCGGAGATGTTCTCCCTCGCCGGCCCGGGGCTGCCCGGCCACTGGAGCGGGCCCGCCGACGAACCCTCCCAGACGGCCCTCCGCAAATTCGGCGGAGGTGCGGTGGCGGTTCCACGCATGGTCGCCGGGCTGATGGAGGCCCAGAGCAGACACGGGCGACTGCCTCTGGCAGACGTGCTGGAGCCGGTGATTCGCCTCGCCGAGGACGGGTTCGAAGTCAGCGAACACCTGTACGGTACGGTGTTGGATGCCTATGACGTCCTCCTCTCCAACGAGCCCATGGGTACAGTCTTTCTGAACGACGGCCTCCCATACGAACCCGGTGAACTGATGCGCCGACCCGACCTGGCGGGAACGCTGCGGATCATCGTCGCGGGCGGGGCCGACGCGTTCTATCGTGGCGAGATGGCCGAGGCCATCGTCCAGTCGGTGCGCGGGGCCGGCGGCATCCTCTCTCTCGATGACCTGGCGTCGGTTTCCGTCCAGGAGGAACCGGCGCTGCGCACCACGTACAGGGGGCGGTCCCTGGTTGGACTTCAGGTACCGGCAGGTGCGATTCCCATCTTCGAGGCCCTTCACATCCTCGAGGGCGTCGATCTCCCGGCCATGGAGCCGGGCGACCCCGGTGCCGCCCATTGGATGGTGGAAGCGACCAAGCTGGCGTCCGCCGATGGGGTGGCCTACCTGGGCGATCCCGGCTTCGTCGACGTCCCGCCGGATCGGCTCCTGTCTCTCGAGTGGGCAGGCCGACAGCGTGCTCGCATCGACCCCCATCGGGCGCTGCTGAATCCGGAGCCGCTCTACGACTCCTCGGGGAGCACGACGCACGTCTCCGCCATCGACGTGGACGGGAACATGGTCGCCCTCACCCAGTCCATCAATTTCTTCCTGGGCGCACACGTGTTCGTCCCCGAAGCCGGAATCCTGATGAACAACACCATGGCCGACTTCGATCCCGAGCCAGGGAGCCCCAACAGCATCGCTCCCGGCAAGGTCCCCCTGAGCAACATGTCGCCGCTGTTCGTGCTGGAGAATGACCGCCCGCGGTACATCCTGGGGACGCCGGGAGGGACGCGGATCACCAGCACCCTGGTCCGGCTGATCGTCGGTCTGGTCGACTGGCGACTTCCGCTGGACGAAGCCGTCAACGCGCCGCGATTCGACAGTGAAGGGTCCACGCTGTGCGTCGAACCACGGTTCCCGGCATCCTGGGTGAATGCCATGGAAGATCGAGGGCATCCCATGGAGGTCGTGGGAGCCTTCGACCAGTATTTCGGCGGAGTCCACGCGGTGGCCATCGTCGATGGAGCGGGCGCGTCGTCCTACCTGGGAGTCGCCGATCCACGGCGTCCGGGTCAAGCCGCGGGATACTGAGGGTTCGTATACTGATGTCTCACAGGCCGATCACGGAAGAAGGAGATAGCGATGCGTAAAGGGTTGTCCAACAGGCTCCCGACCCTACTGCTGGTATCGGTCTTCGCCATCCTTCCCGTTACAGCCGCTGCCCAAGATGTGGCGACGGGAACGAAGGGGATGGTGGCGTCGGCCCACGAGCTCGCCTCTCAGGCAGGCGCCGAGATCCTGGCAGCGGGTGGGAACGCGGTGGACGCGGCCGTGGCCACGGCCTTCGCCATCACCGTCGTGGAACCGAATGCGTCGAGCCTGGGCGGAGAGGGGTACATGGTGCTGAGCCTCGCCGACGGTCGAAACCTGGCCATCGACTTCCGTTCCTGGGCGCCAGGACACGTGACCCTGTCAACCGAAGCCAGTGCCATGACCGGTCCGGAGGCGACCTGCATCCCCGGCCTCGTGGCCGGTCTTACCCTGGCGCTGGGGAAATACGGGACGAAGCCGTTGGATGAAGTGATGGCTCCGGCGATTCGGCTCGCTCGAGACGGGTTCCCCCTCGATGCGGTCCTGTTCGATCGGCTGACCGAGCTCTACGGTTTCACGGATTACGGGACGGATCCGGTCATCGGACCGATCTACTTCCCGGACGGGCTGGTCCCCGAGATCGGATCTTCGGTGGTAAACGAGGATCTCGCGCAGGCGCTGGAACTGGTGGCCCATGAGGGGCCGGATGCGTTCTATCGTGGAGAGCTCGGTAATGCGATCGTCGAGGCCATGGGCGGCTGGTTCACCAGCGCCGACCTGCAGCGCTATCAAGCCGTGGTGCGCGACGCCATCGTGAGCGAGTACCGGGGGCACACCGTCATCGGCACACCCCCCAATGTGGCCGGAATCGTCGTCGCTGAAGCGCTGAACATCCTGGACAACTTCGACCTCTCGTACACCGGTGGCTGGGACGACCCGACGGCCATCCACCTGATGGCCGAAGCGTTGTTGTTGGCATCGGCCGACCGCGGACCCTACGTGGGAGACCCTGATTTCTACGACGTTCCGTTGGCCGGATTGCTCTCGGAGGAATATGCCACGGAACGGGCGACCCTCATCGATCCCGGAGCGGCCATGGTACCGACCAGCGCAACTCCCGTCGGCAATCCTTATCCTTTCATGGCCGCTCCGGTGGGGGTTGGCGGCGGAGCCGAAGCCCCCTCTACGGCGCACATCAGCGGTGCTGAATCGCCGTCCACGACCCACATCAGCGTGCTGGACGAAGCTGGGAACGCGGTGGGAATCACGCAGACCATCTCCAGCTTCTGGGGGTCGCAGGACATGATTCCCGGCTATGGCTTCTTCATGAACAACGAGTTCCACAACTTCAACAGTCACAACCCGGACCGCCCCGATGACGTGAATGTCGTGGGTCCCTACAAGCGACCGCGGACGGTGGTCGCACCCACCATCGTGCGGAACCCGGAGGGAGAGGTATTCCTCGTCTTGGGAACACCCGGGGCGGGACGCATTCCGTCCACCACCGTCGAGACCATCGTCAACGTCATCGACTTCGGAATGTCCCTGGAGGATGCCATCAGGGCACCGAAGTTCACGAGTCGGATCACCTACGCCGAGATCCTCCTCGAAAGCGGGTACCCTAATGAGACGATTGCGGCCCTGGAGGCTCTGGGACACACGGTGGATGCTACACACGGGGTGCTCGACTACTTCTTCGGAGGCATCAACGCTATCATCGTGCAAGACGGCCTGATGACGGGCGTAGGATCGTTCCGCCGGGCTGGAGGAGCGGCGGGGGGAAAGTAGGCTCGAGTTCCCGCCCAGAGTGGTTTCCTCTCCGGGCGCGTTGCGTACGAAAAGGAGAAGACATGCACATACGCCACGGATGGATCCTCACCCTGGCGCTGATCGTTGGGGTCGGCCCCGCGCTCTCGAACGAGGGAGGCGTAGCCGGCCAGTCATCGACGTTCGAACAACCCGCGTTCATCGCCTCCGTCGGCCAGAGCGCCGGAGCCATGCAGGCCAGAGTGCTTGCCGACAGAGCTGGGATGCAGTTCACCTTCGAGGCGCGGCCCGCACCCGAGATGCTGGAGGGACACAAGACGCTCATCGTCGTCCTCGGCGCCAGCACCAAAGGGCTCGGAGCCGCCGGAGTCGACATAGACGCCGAGATCGCCTGGGCGACCCAGCTGTTGGAGAAGGCACGCGCGTCGGGGATGTCCATCATCGCCATGCATATCGAGGGTGGCACGCGCCGAGGTCCTTCGAGCGATCAGATCAACACGACCTTCGCTCCCCTGGTGGACCACCTCATCGTCAAGGGCGCCGCTCCGAACCAGGAATGGGCAGAAGCGGAAGAGGCCAACGGTAATGCCGACGGGCTGTTCACAACGATCGCAGCCGAGCACAGAATTCCCATCACCTACATCGCCCGGACCCTCGACGCCGTGGGTGCACTTCAGCAACTCTTCGGCATTGAGGCCGGCCGGTAGCTGCATGGACTGGCGAGGAAGCGAATCCAGGCCCAGGGGCATGGTGCTCCGCATGGCGGCCACCCTGTCCATCGTGTGCGTGCCGGTGGCGTTCGCGACGGACCTGTTGGCGTCCGGCGCCGACCCAGTGGCGTTCGCCACCGACCCGGTGTCCCACGACATCCGCCCGGGCTACGGTGTCACCGAGACGCGCTGGCTGAGCAGCTACCTCCCCGCCTTGGCGAACACCCCCGGGGACACGCCGGTCTATGTGATGGAGGGTGAGGGCGAAGGCGGCACCCTTCTCCTCCTGGGCGGAACCCACGCCAACGAGATCGCAGGCGTCATGGCCGCCACCCTCGTCGTGGAACGAGGAGCGGTCTCCCAGGGCACGGTCATCGTCATTCCCCACGCCAACAACAGCGCCGCCCGATACAACGACGGGACCCGTCACCCGGGGACTCCACAGTGGATCGAGCTCACCACGTCCTCCGGTGAGGTTCGTCGGTTCCGGTACGGGAGCCGGCGGACCGCCGTGGAGGATCAGGAGCCCGATCCCGCAGTGTTCGTGCACCCGTTCGGGGGTGAGCTCGCCGGGGAAGAGGCGCGCAACCTGAACCGAATCCATCCGGGAAAGGCCGACGGTACGCTGACGGAGCAGATCAGCTACGCCCTGTTCCAGCTCGCCGAACAGGAGGATGTGGATGTCGTCATCGACATGCACGAGTCCTCCATGACTTCACGGTTGGCACTCATGATGGTCTGTCACCAACGGGCGCTGGAGATCGGGGCCATGGCGACCCTGGACCTGGAGATGGAGGGGATCGTCCTGAAACAGGAGGCGTCCCAGGAGGAGTTCCACGGCCTGAGCCACCGTGAGTTCGGTGACCACACCAAGGCCTACGCGTTCCTGGTGGAGACTCCCAACCCGGGGCAGGAGGAATCCATCGAGCAACCCGATGTGGTCAATGATCCTCGGGCACCGCTCTCCGGCCGGGTTTACACTCACCTCAGAACGGTGCAGGCCATCCTGGACAGCTACGGGTCGACAGCGGGCCCGGACCGGAGGATCGAGCTCGGATTCTCATTTGCCATCGACGCGCTCAAAGAGAGCAATCTGGGGACGTTCCTCAGGTGAGTGAATACCTCCCGGAGATGTGGCCCCTCCTGGCCATGGTCGGGGTCTTCGTCGTCTCCACGTTCGCCTTCAAGCTGCCGGTTTCCATCTCGTTAGTGGTCGCATCCGTCGTCGGAGCGCTGGTGGGTGGCCAGGGCTTCCCCTTGCGGCACCTGGTGGAAGGCACCCTGGGCTACCTGGACGCGCTGTTGATCATCGCCACCGCCATGGTCTTCATGCGGATGATCCAGGCCTCCGGGTTGCTGGACACCGTCGCTCACGCCATGACCGCACGACTCCATCATCGGCCCGCCACGCTCCTGGTCCTGATGATGCTGTTCGCCATGTCCGCCGGGATGATCACCGGGTCGTCCACCGCCGCCGTGTTGACGACGGGAGCCATCGTGGCGCCCGTCTTCATGGCGCTGGGGATTTCCAGGAACAAGACCGGAGCCATCATCGCCATGGCGGGGATCTTCGGGATGATCGCCCCGCCGGTGAACATCCCCGTGATGATCATCGGTGGCGGTGTGGACATGCCCTACATCGGGTTCACACTCCCGCTGCTGGTGATCACGGTTCCGTTGGCGGTGGTCGTCGTGCTCTTCCTGGGACTCAGGGAGGCGAGGGCCGCGAACATCGAGCCGGAGATGCTGCCGAAGTC
>Ga0316578_10000274_pt1 | contig 15532 bp, 12 predicted proteins | sample J0NA_2_FD_203076 | JGI IMG/M metagenome (GOLD analysis project Ga0316578, IMG submission 203076) | Rhizosphere microbial communities from salt marsh grasses in Alabama, United States - J0-2_160517rDrC | ecosystem: Host-associated > Plants > Roots > Rhizosphere | place: USA: Alabama | collected... | reverse complement strand
GCTGAACGACGACCGTGGTAGGGCTCGCCATACCAGGATGCGAGGCCTCTTTCGACCCAGTCCGTCTCCGGTGGCGACGCTGGAGCCGGTATCGGAGTCGGCGGCGGCGGTACAGGTCTCACCTGCAGTTGCTGGACTCCGCGGTGTGCGCAACCAACGGAGAGCACCAAACAGGCGAACAGGAAGATCGCAGGAGTTATGAGTTTTGAGTTTTGAGTCTTGAGTTCCCGACCACCCCCCCGGTTCTCTTGGGGGTGGATGGGGGACAACTCATAACTCATAACTCAGCACTCAAAACTAGACGTCGAGGTCTTTCGCCTCTGGCAGCTCCCCGGCCTGGTCGAGAATTGGCTGGACGTGCCCGGCGAGAAACTCTCGCACCTGCTGTGGCGCACGGCCGACGAAGCGCTCCGGGTCGAGGAGCGTGTCGAGCTCCGCGCGATCGAGCGGGATCTCGGGATCGTCCGCCACCAGATCCAGGAAAGGGTTGGCACCACCGTCCTCGAGCACCGCCGTCGCCGCCGCTCGCGCGTGAAGACGCAGCCGCTCATGAACCGCCTGCCGATCGCCTCCGCGACGAACCGCATCCATCAGAATCGCCTCCGACGACATGAGAGGCAGCTCTTCGCCGAGATTGCGCGCGATCATCGCCGGAAAAACCTGCAGCCCGTCCGCCACGTTGTGCACGATGCGCAGAATGGCGTCGGTGGCCAGGAACGCCTCGGGTAACGAGAGACGACGGTTGGCCGAATCATCGAGCGTCCGCTCGAGCCATTGTGCGGCAGCGGTGTGGGCCGGGTTGGCGGCAATCGACATCAACCACCTGGAAAGGGCGGTGACCCTCTCCGAGCGCATCGGGTTGGCCTTGTACGGCATGGCGGAAGAACCCACCTGTCCCTCGGCCAGAGGCTCACGCAGCTCCTTCAGTCTCGCGAGAAGCCTGATGTCGGTGGCGAACTTGGACGCCGACTGGCCGACCCCGGAGAGTGCGTCGAGCACGAAGGCGTCCACCTTCCTCGGATAGGTCTGTCCGGTCACGGGATAGGTGTTCGAGAAGCCGAGAGTCTCGGCCACTCGCTGGTCGAGGGCCAACACCTTTTCGTGGTTGCCGTCGAAAAGCTCGAGAAACGTCGCCTGGGTCCCTGTCGTGCCTTTCACGCCACGCAGCATGAGACGGTCACGCTCGAAGCGGATGCGTTCGAGATCGAGCAGGAAATCCTGCAGCCACAGGCAGGCCCGTTTGCCAACCGTTGTCGGTTGTGCGGGTTGGAAGTGGGTCATCCCGAGGGCTGGCTCGTCCGCCCACCTCTCGGAAAATACGGCAAGCGCCTTGATCACCGACAGAACCCGCGTGATCACGAGATCCAGCGCATCGCGCGTGATGATGAGATCCGCGTTGTCGCCGACATAGGCCGAGGTCGCACCGAGATGGAGGATCGGTTTTGCGGCCGGTGCGCGGTCGGCGAACGCCTCGAGGTGGGCCATGACATCGTGGCGAGTGCGCTTCTCGTAGTCCTTCACGCGCTCGAGATCAGACGGCGTCACCTCGAGATTGGCGAGCATCTGATCGAGCGCATCACCCGGGATCTCGAGGCCGAGCTCACGTTCGGCGGCTGCCAGCGCGAGCCACAGCCTCCGCCAGGTCGTATACCGGTTTCCGGTCGAGAAGAGCTTCTGCATCTCCTCGGAAGCATAGCGACCGGTGAGCGGGTGATCGAAGCGATCTAATGAGGTCATTGGTCCTCCTGGGGAAGTATAGCGGGAGGAGAGTTCTGAGTTCTCAGTTTTGAGTTTTGAGTTCCCACCCACCCTGCCGATGCTGGATGCTCGATCCGCCCACTCTCCCATCTCCCTTTCTCCCCCGCCCCCCTGCTCCTCCGCGCCGCACCGGCTATGATGCCTGCGCGAGAGGAGAGAGCGGCATGGTCCAGGTTTCGAGCGAAATTGGTCGGCTACGTAAGGTTCTCATGCACGAACCTGGGCTCGAGGTGGACCGGATGGTGCCGCCGATGATGGAGGAGCTGCTCTTCGACGACATCCTGTTCGGCGACCGGGCCCGCGAAGAACACCGGCGCTTTCGCCGCCTTCTGCAACTCCTCGGCGTCAGTGTCATCGAGGCCAACGATCTTCTCCGCCAGTCGCTCGCAAGTGAAGAGGCACGCACCTGGCTTTGGGCGAGATTACGGCCCGAGGCACCGCATACGCTGACCTCCAGCTCACCACCGACCTCCGCCGAGGAGGCGGTGGAGATCGCAACCGCCGGCCTTCTCGCCGGGGAGGACAGCCATGGTATCGAGGTGGAGGATCTTTTCCGGCTGCCGCCGCTGCCCAACTGGTGCTTCCAGCGCGATCCGCAGGTGATCCTCGGCGACGGCATCGTCCATTCGGCCATGGCCACCACGGCCCGCTGGCGGGAGGGATTGCTTTCCCGCTGTATCTTTCATTTTCACCAAGAATTCAGCGGCACACCGACGATCCTCGACCCGATGTTCGAGGCGCGGGAGTCGGGTCAGTTCCTCGGTCCCCATCGTCCCCGTCTCGAGGGCGGTGACGTCCTCGTCCTCTCGCAGGATGTGGTGGTGGTCGGTGTCTCGGAGCGGACCAACACGGTCGCGGTCGAGCTCCTCGCCGAGGCTCTTGCGAGGCGCGACGATGGTCCGCGGTGGCTCGAGATCGTGAACGTCCCGGCGCGCCGCGCCTACATGCACCTGGACACCGTCTTCACCCCGATTGACCGCGATGCAGCTCTTGTCTTCGAACCCGTCATTTGCGGCGACGGCCCACAGGTCGCCGAATCTTTCGAAATCGACCTCGGCTCTTCCGACCTCACGCCCGATCACACCGGATGCCTGCTGGACGCACTGACCCGGCGCGGCATCGACCTTGAACCGATCCCGTGCGGCGGCAGCGACCCGGTTGCACAGCAGCGCGAACAGTGGACCGATGGCGCCAACGCCTTTGCGCTGTCCCCCGGGATCATCGTTCTTTACGATCGCAACCTTGCCACCGCCGACGCACTCGACGGGACCGGCTTCCGGGTCCTGCAGGCCGAAGACGTACTCCTCGGTCGAGAGGAGGTGGCGCTCGATGGAGATGGCCGTGTCTGCCTGCTGATCGACAGCCACGAAATGTCACGCGCCCGCGGCGGACCACATTGCCTCACCCACCCGCTGGAGCGGGATGACATCTGACCCGAGTTTTGAGTTCTGAGTTCTGAGTTCTGAGTTTTGAGTTGCCGGCGGCCCGTGGGCGTTGTGACTCACCATTCCGTGTTCCGGGGGTGCGGGTGGGAAATCCGAAATCCGAACTCCCAATTCCAAAATGCCGGTGGGCGGGTGGGCATTCCTAATTCCGAATTCCGAATTCCGAATTCTGCAGCCGCAGCTGTTTCCACCGGTCGTGGTACCACAACCACTGGTCCGGGTTCCCACGAATCGCTTTCTCGAGAATCCCCATGTAGCGCGCGGTCAGTGAAACATCGTCGTGCTCTGACTCGGGCAGATCATCGACAACCACAGGCTCGTCATACCGCAAACTGTAACGCCCGGGCCCTTCACGCAGTGCAAAGACCGGCACTACAGGCGCCCCGGTCTTGAGGGCCACGCGCGCGAGGATCGAGTGGGCCCACGCAGGTCGACCGAAGAAGGGCACCTCGACGCCACGGTCCGGCGACGCCCGTTGATCGATCAGGATGCCCACCGCGCCACCCCGTTTGAGCTCCGCCAACATCTCGCGCAGCATGTTGTGTTTCCCGAATACCCGGTTGCCGTAGAGCTTGCGCAGGCGGTCGAGTTCGACCTCGAGGAGCGGGTTGTCGAGTGGTCGGTTGACAACTGCTATCCCGGATTCGAGCAGGAGTCCGGTTACCAGCGCAGCGACCTCCCAGGAACCGATGTGGGCGGTGAGGAAGAACACGCCGCGGCCGTAGCTGAATGCCTTCTCTACGTTTTCCAGCCCCGAGATTTCGACTGCGGCCATCAGCTCGTCGGGCTGAAGCCTCTGCATCCGTATCGCGTCAAGGGCTGATCTGGCGAAGTGTCTCGTGACATCCCGCGCGAGGGCGCGGCGCGCCGCATCATCCATCTCCGGAAAGGCGAGCTGGAGGTTGAAGTCGATGATCTCCCGCCGCCTTCCGCCGAGCGCCGAGTACACGGTCCCGAGCGCGTTGCCGACCTTCGCGAGGCCAGCCGGCGACAGCATGCCGGTCAGCCCGCGGGCCGTCCGGTAAGCCGCGTACTCGACCTGGTTTCGCAACGCAGAACGGTCCTTGCTCACGCGTCCACCTCCGGCAGGAGCCGCCACAGATCGTCCCAACTGCAGCCGACCGGCTCCACGATCGGCTCGACCACCCAGACGCCGGCCTCCGACGAGAGCTTGACCGCATCCTTGGCAGTCGTGACCGGCACTGCCGACGCCGCCCTCGCCTGGCTGAGGATGTCAGCGAGGTCCTGATCGGTGTAGGCGTGGTGATCCGGAAACCAGCGTGTCGCAACGATCTCCGCACCGGCTTCGACCAAGGTCGCGGCAAAGCCTTCCGGCCGACCGAGCCCGGCAAAGGCGAGAACCCGCTGGCCGGACAGGATCGTCGGCTCTCGCCATCCTTCGGGAGGGACAAGTACGCGATTCGGACGAATGCGCGAGACGAGTATTTCGAGCCCGGGAGCGACGCGGTGAGCAACCCTCTCGATCTCCGCCACCTGGGCACGCCACTCGGTCGACACCTTGGTGACCAGTACTGCGCCCGCCCTCGCGAGCCCGGTCAGCGGTTCCCTCAAGCGACCCAGTGGAGGCAGCCGCCCCCCACCGAAGGGATCGCCGGCGTCGACCAGGACCAGGTCGAGATCGCGTTCGAGGCGACGGTGCTGGAAGCCGTCATCGAGCACCACGACGTCGGCGCCCAAGAGCTGGGCTCGCGCCCCACCGCGGGCGCGGTCTGGGTCGACCACGATCGGCACGCCCGGCAGGCGGCGCGCCATCTCCAGAGGTTCGTCACCGACCTCGGCCGCGGTCTGTTTCGGGTCCGGTCCGACAACTACCGCCTGGGCATCGTCGTCGCGCTTATAGCCACGGGTGAGTACCGCAGGATGTCGCCCCTTGCGAACGAGGTCCCGTGCGAGGGCAATCACCGTCGGCGTCTTGCCGGTCCCACCGAAGGTGAGATTGCCTACCGAGATGACCGGCACGTCCAGCCGGGTGCGTTCGATCCATCCCCTCCGGTAAGCGGCATTCCTCGCCGCCACCGCGCCACGGTAGAGGGGTGTCATCGGCAGCAGCAGAAACCGCCAGCTCATGCTTGTCATGTCCCGTGGATGAGATCGAGCAGAGCGGATGACGTACGGTCAATGGCTCCGCGGTTGCTCTCGACCACCTCTCGTCCGGCGTTACCGGCGGCCGCCGCGAGGTCCGGCTCGTCGAGCCACGCCGCCGCGGCCACTCGCAGCTCGGCGCTGTCGGCCACCAGGCGGGCGCCCCCGGCCTCGGTCATTTCGTCGTAGACCTCCTTGAAGTTGTGGACGTGGTGCCCGCTCAGCACCGGGACTCCCCACACCGCCGCCTCGAGCGGATTATGGCCCCCGGTCGGCACCATCGAGCCGCCGATGAATGCAACCGTTGCCAGGCGGTAGGCGCGAGCGAGCTCACCGATTGTGTCGACCAGATAGACGTCCGAATCGGCGACGACGCCCTCACCGCTGCTTCGGCGAGAGAAGGCCAGACCGCGATTGGCGAGCATTCGTGCCACCGCGTCGAATCGCTCCGGGTGGCGAGGAGCCAGGACCAGAAAGGGTGCGGCTCCGTCCGTCCCGAGACCCTCGAGTGCGTCGAGGACCTGCGCTTCCTCGCCCTCCATGGTCGAGCCGGCGACCATGATCGGCCGGTTACCCGCTACCGATCGAATGTCGTCTTCCCAATCCAGCGGGCGTTGGTCGGCCTCGAGATCGTATTTGACGTTCCCGGTGACGACAATCCGCTCTTCCGGCACGTGGAGCCCGGCGAATCGCTTGGCGTCGGCTTCCGACCGAGCCAGCACCAGCGCCAGTGGATCGAGGAGCGTTCGCAGTACGCCGGCGACCTTTCGGTAGCGCTGGTACGAACCCTCCGACAACCGAGCATTGACCACCGCCACCGGTACCTGGCGCAATCCCGCCTGGTGAATCATCTCTGGCCAGAGCTCGGTCTCGACCAGCACCAGCAGGCGCGGTCGTCCCGCCTCGAAGACCCGGATCACAGGGCCGGGCAGGTCGATCGGACAAGGAAACACGGGCAGCCGATCTCCGAGGGTGCGCCGAGCGAGCGCGAGACCGGTCGCGGTGGTCGCGGTCAGGAAGATCGGTAGCTCCGGCTCCTTCTCCTCGAGGTCGGCCACCAGCCTCCGAGCCAGCTCCACTTCGCCGACCGACACCGCTTGAATCCAGACACCCCCCGGCCGGAGATCGGGCAGCGATTTCGCGAGCCGGTCGCGAAACCGGGGTCGACTCTTGCCCGCAAGCCGCTGGCAAATCTTGATCACCGGTAATGCCACGGGTAGGAGACCGCCGAACAGCGACCGGTAAACCCACAAACTGGTGCTCGCCATCACGCCTAGGATAAACCACGTCGGGGCTCGGCGAGCTCTCGAAACTTGGGGTTGTTGACGCCTCGTAACGCGTGATCGATCGATCAGGCCAGGGTTGCGTACTCGACCTCACCGTCGGCCACCAGAAAGGTGCCGGCTCGGCCTTCCAGAGCATGCCTCAAGCTATCCGCGTCGGTGATCAGGACGTTCTTTCCAGTCGCCTCGACGAAGTCCATCGACGCCTTCACCTTCGGTCCCATGGAACCCGGGGGAAACTGATGGGAATCCATCATCTTGCTTGCATGATTGAGTGGCATCCGGCGCAACCATCGCTGGTTCGGGCGGCCGAAATTCTCGGCCACCATCGGCACCTGGGTCAACATGATGAAGAGGTCGGCTTCAAGTTCACAGGCGAGCATCGACGCCACGTAGTCTTTGTCGATCACCGCCTCTACGCCCCGGAAATAGCCACCGACATCCTGATACACGGGAATGCCCCCCCCACCGCCGGCAATCAGGACCGCACCGTTCTCGATCAACCGCTTGAGCAGGTGGCAGCCGAGAATCTTCTGCGGTTTGGGCGATGCGACGACCTTGCGCCAGCCCCGCCCGGCATCCTCGACCATCTGCCAGCCGTGTTCCTGCATCAGGAGGTTCGCACGGTACGCGGTGAAGTACGGACCGACAGGTTTGGTGGGGTTTTCGAAAGCAGGATCCTCACGGTCGACCTCGACCTCGGTGAGGACTGCAGCGATCTCTTTTTCGAGTTGTTCCTCGTTGAACCGATTGCGGAGCTGATTGGCCAGCATGTAGCCCATTGCGCCCTGGGTCTGGGCAACCGCCACATCCAGGGACTGAGGCGGAATCTTGGTGATGGCCTCTTCGACCTGGATCATGATATTGCCGACCTGCGGGCCGTTGCCGTGAACGATCGCAAGCTCGTAGCCGCGATGGATGATTTCCACCAGCCATCTGGTGGCTTTCCAGCTGAGGGTGAACTGCTCCTCCTGGGTGCCGTGGTCCTGCGGCCGCAGCAGGGCGTTCCCGCCGAACGCGATGACTGCGGTGCGTTGCTGCGCTCCGTCGAGCTCGATGCGATTTTTTCCGGTCATTCTCGCCTCCGGCCCGAAGTACGGGAAACCCCCATTGTCCGACCGGGCCATGACGGTGTCAACATCAGGTCTGTCGCCATCCACTGCTCATTCTTTATTCTCGGCGATCTACCTCGGTTGCAGTACGATGACTCGCTCGACACCCCCGACATCCTGCACGCTCCGGGCAACCGCGAGGCCGGTCGCGCACGCGATTTCGGTCACCGCACCGGCCTGGTCGTCTCCGACTTCGATGATCGCTCCCCCACACGGCCGCACCAGACGCCGTAGATCGCCGAGCAGCCGGCGCAGGAGATCGAGGCCGTCGATCCCACCGTCGAGAGCCTTCGCGGGATCGTGGCTGACCTCGACTGGCAAGCGCACGATGTCGGTCGACCGGACATATGGAAGGTTGGCCACCACCAGGTCCCACGGCGGGCCAACGGCAGAGCAGAGATCACCGACAAAGAGCGGAACCGAGACCCGGTGACGGACGCAGTTGCGGCGGGCTACTGCCAGCGCTGCCGGCGATCGATCCACCGCGGACACCTCCCAGCCGGGGCGTTCGGCCGCGAGCGTCACCGCGATGGAGCCCGAACCGGTGCCAACGTCAAGGACCTTCGCCGTCCTGGACAGCGGCAGGGCCAGGGCCGTCTCGACCAGGAGCTCCGTCTCCGGACGCGGCACCAACACGGAGGGATTGACCTCGAAGTCGCGACCCCAGAACGGACAGGTGCCGGTAAGATGGTGGGCCGGTTCGCCCGCAGCCCGTCTGCCGAGCCAGTCGCGAAAACGCTTTTCGACGTCGGCCGGAACCTCTCGCTCGGGATAGAGCCTCAGAGTCGTTTCCTCGACACCCCAAGCCGCAGCCAACAGCCACCTCGCCTCCCGCCGGGGATGGGGGATGCCTTCCCGACGAGGCAATATCTCGACACCGAGTCGTAGCGCCTCGTCGATTCTCATGTGACTGTCCAGAGGTCATTTTTCGAATTTTGAATTTCGAATTTCGAATTTGCCGCATGGTCAGCGTCGGACGTGGAATACCGAATTCCGAATTCCGAATTCCGAACTCTGGAGATCAACCCAGCTCTTCCCTGAGGCGTTCTGCCTGGAAATCGGCAATCAGGGGATCGAGCAGGAGATCGAGGTGCCCTTCGAGAATCTCCCCCAGCCGGTGAACCGTGAGCGAGATGCGGTGATCGGTGACTCGCCCCTGAGGGAAGTTGTAGGTGCGAATCTTTTCGGAACGATCACCTGAGCCGATCTTCGAACGACGGTCGGCCGCCCGCTCCGCATCCCGCTCGCGTTCTTCGATCTCTTTGAGGCGCGCCTTGAGAACCCGCATCGCCTTGGCCTTGTTCTGGATCTGCGACTTTTCATCCTGGCAGGAAACCACCAGCCCGCTCGGCAGATGGGTGATGCGGACCGCCGAATAGGTCGTGTTGACGCTCTGTCCGCCCGGGCCCGAGGAACAGAATCGGTCGATTCGGAGGTCGTTCTCGTCAACTTCGACTTCAACCGCCTCGGCTTCCGGCATTACCGCGACTGTTGCCGCGGAGGTGTGGATGCGTCCCGAAGCTTCGGTTGCGGGGACTCTCTGCACGCGGTGGACTCCGGACTCGTACTTGAGGCGGGAGAACGCGCCATCCCCCTCGATCACCGCTACTGCTTCCTTGATGCCACCGAGGCCGGTGTCAGACGAATCGGTGATCGACATCTTCCATCGCCTGGACTCGGCGTACCGGCCGTACATCCGCAGGAGTTCCGCAGCGAAGAGAGCCGCCTCGTCACCTCCGGTTCCGGCACGCACCTCGAGAATGACGTTGCGACGATCGTTGGGATCCACTGGCAGCAGCAACAGCTTCAGCTTCTGCTCGTTGTCTTCCATCCGCGCCGACAACTCTTCGATTTCGGCCTCGGCCATCTGTCTCATTTCGGAATCGTCCGCCTCGGCCGCGATCTCACGGGCGCCCTCGAGCTCCGAAGCAATCGTCTGGTGCTCGCGGTAGGCAACCACCATCGGTTCGATTTCGGCCAGCTTTTGCGCCACCTCGCGCGAACGCTTGGGATCGACTGCGATTTCTGGGTCAGCCTGCTGCTCGAGGAGGGCTTCGTGCTTCTTAGCGATTTCTTTCAGTCGTTCCAACATGTGTTTCTCTTGATCCCGCCGTGATCTTAACCCGCAATTCGGCGCAAACGAAAACCCGCGCGGTTTTTTGCGCGCGGGTCGGCACGCCGCCTTTCGGCGGCTCGGGTGAGCTACTTGGCGTCGGTGGTCTTGCCGTAGCGGCGCTCGAACTTCTCGACCATACCGGCCGTGTCCACCAGCTTCTGTTTACCGGTGTAGAACGGATGGCACGCACTGCAGATTTCGAGCCGCAGCTCGGTTTTCGTCGATCGGGTCTTGAAGGTGTTGCCGCATGCGCAACGAACCTCGACCTCGTGATACTCGGGATGGACTCCTGCTTTCATCTCACACCTCCACTTGGCTCCTTCGAACCAAGGACGCAGGATCTTACACCTATCCGAACTCAAGTGCAAGTCTCTTTGAATTAGGAATTAGGAGTCAGGAAATCGGAATTCCCGTCCACCCACCCGGCCGCCGAGTAAGATCAGAGACGAGTTGGTATTCCTGAGGCCAGATTGGCGAGTCGATATCAATCGACGCGCCAGACGGTGTCGATGACGGTGCCGTCGACCCATTTGACCACCGCCACCGGCTCCTCTGTGAGCGCCGGCTTGGCCGGTACGCCACAGATCCGATCGAGCTCTGCCTTGAGGTCACCGATCGGCCGGATTGGCAGCTTCGACCCCGCAACGGCATCGAGGAGATCCTGGCGGCGTGGATTGACCGCGATTCCCCGTTCGGTCACCACCACATCGATGAGCTCGCCGGGTCCGCAGAGGGTGGTGACCTCGTCGACGATCACCGGGATTCGGTCGCGGAACGACGGCACCAGCAGCATCGCGCAGCGGGCGGCGAGGCAGTTTTGCCATCCGCCGATGCCGTGCAGAAGGCGACCGTCGGAGTGGGTCACGACGTTGCCGTTGAATTCGAGATCGACCTCGGTCGCGCCCAGTACCGCGACGTCGACCATCGACGCAAAGTTGCCCTTGCCGTGGAAGTTGTACGAGGTGAAGGGGGAAGTGTCCTGGTGACGAGCGTCTTCGCGCATCGATCGCACACCGTCGAGGTCGAAGGTCTGGCCGTCGAGAATGAACTCGATCAGACCCTCGTCGAGCATTTCCACCATGTGCTGCGTCGACCCGCCTCGCGCGAAACGCGCGGTAACGCCCGCGTCGCGCATCAGCTGGGCGAGATACATGGCAAAGGCGAGGGTCGTGCCACCCGCCCCCGCCTGAAACGAAAACCCGTCGCGCATGATGCCGGCCTCGGCGCAAAACCTCGCCGCAAGCTCCGCGATTCGGCGCCTGTCAGGACTCTGCGTAATCCGGGTCGTGCCGGAAACGATCTTCGAGGGGTCGCCAATCGACCCGATCTCCACGACAGCATCGACGTTGTTGCCCTGGATCTGCCACGGCAGGCACGGGAAAGGCACCAGATTGTCGGTCACGACAATCACCTTCTCGGCGTAGATCGAGTCGGCGAGCGCGAAACCGAGCAGGCCGCAGGCTGCCGGACCTCGGAGCCCGTTGGCGTTGCCGAAGCTATCAGCGGTCGGGGCGGCGATCACCGCCACGTCGATGTGGACCTCCCCATCCTGGATCGCCTGCCAGCGCCCCCCGTGCGAACGCAGCACTCCGAGCCCGCGCATCTTGCCGGCCGAGCAATAGGCTCCGAGCGGACCGTTCATCGAACCCTCGATGTGGTGGATCACGCCGGAGTCGAGGTGTCCGATTTGGTTGGCGTGAACCGGGAAGGAGGCCGAGGGGAACCACATCAGGTCCCTGGCCCCGATTTCGGCGGCGGCATCGAAGATGAGATTTCCAACGGCATCGCCGTTGCGCAAGTGGTGATGCGTCGAAACCACCATGCCGTCCGTCAGACCGACCTTTTCGAGCGCCTCTTTCAGAGAAGACACTCTCTTGTCACCGTCCGCGGGGTAGTCGACGCAGCTCGCGATTCGTGGAGCGGCCTTCACCCCGTCGGGTCGGTGGTTTCCGAACCCCTGATACGGTATGGATGCCCGGCCGTTCACCTCCACCGGGACCATCCGTCCGGCAGCGTTTCGTTCCAACTTCATTGCCATAATTCAGACTCCCGCTCTCGCTGACCCCGATCCCCCGGTTTCGGGAGTTCGGGCGGGAATAACGAATTCCGAATTCCGAATTCCGAATTCATCAATCTCCTACCCTTCCGCGTCCCAGTCCTTCGCCAATAAGCCGCCCGCCACCGCGAGTTCCACGGTGCGGAAAGCCTGTTGCACGACCGGTGGATCCACCATCTTCGAGCCGACCGCGACGGCTCCCAGCCCCTGCTCCTCGGCCTCGCGAGCCGCCCGCACGACTCGAACAGCGCGCTCGGTTTCGGACTCGGATGGCGTCATCTCACGATGAACGACCGGGATCTGGCGCGGATGGATACAGCCAATACCATCGAACCCGAGGCCGCGCTCACGTCGCACATATGCGGCAAGACCACCCTCATCTTCGATATCCGAGAAGACCGAGGCGATGGGCTGAATGCCCGCCGCGCGCGCCGCAAAGACCGTCGTCTGTCTGGCGAGGAAGCTCTCGGAGCCGTCGGTTGTTCGTGGCGCGCCGAGCTCTGCCGACAGATCCTCGAGACCGAGAGTCAGGGCGACGACGGAGGGGTCCGCCGACGCGATTTCGAAGGCACGGTGGATACCCCGGGGCGACTCGAGGATCGGCATCAGGAATGCTGCACCTTCTCCTGCGAGGTGTTGGAGCGTCTCCGCCGTTGCACTGACCAACTCCTCCGTTTCCACTTTCGGCAGGAGCACCGTGTGCGGGTTGTGGATGGCTACGGCGTCGAGATCCTCTTCGCCCAGCGGCCCCTGGTTGATCCGCACCATTCGCTCCGACTGCCCCCAGTCAAGGGCGATCAGGGCGTTGCGGACGAGTAGGCGGGCGGTGTCCTTTTCGGCCGGCGGGACCGAGTCCTCGAGATCGAGGATGATGCCGTCGGCGCCGTACAAGCCGCCCGAAATCATCAACTTGGGTTGGTTGCCGGGTATGTAGAGACGGCTGCGGCGAAGCCGGGAGCGCCGACGAGGAGCGTCCGCCCCGGGCGCCGGATTTGGCAGAACCGGCGGCCCGTCCAGTCCAGCACGGCGAAGACAGCTTTCGGTGCGGGCGAGAATCACCCACTCGAGCGCTCCCGCATCCGTGACCGTGATCCGCCCCGTGGTGACGCCGAAGGCGTCTGTGACTCGACGGACCGCATTATCGATCACCTCACCGTAGAGATAGTCGACCTTCGAGAACAGCTCGACAGCCAGTGGCTCGGAAGTCGGTTCGAATCTCACGTTGAGGTCCGAGCGCACGTGCTCTCCCGCGGGGCCCGCGGAAGCCGGTTTGATCCTGGCCTCACCCATGCTCACCTCCTGAGACCCGACAACGTTACAACGTTGAACGTTGAACGTTCAAACGTCAGAGCGACGCAATGATCGCGTCAGTCATCTGGGTCGTGGTCGCCGCGCCCTGGGTGATCGCGTCCGGCCCGCCACGCAACTTGAGCATGTCGTAACTCCTCACCTCACCACTCGCGATCACGGCTGCCACCGCATTTCGGATCCTGGTCGCGATCTCGGCCTCGCCCAACCAATCGAGCATCATAACCGCCGACAGCACCATGGCGATCGGATTCACAATCGAGGGATCGAGGTCGGCGTACTTCGGCGCGGAGCCGTGGGTCGGCTCGAAGACTCCGACCTCCTGACCGATGTTGGCGGAGGCCGCGAAACCGAGTCCGCCAACGAGTCCGGCAAAGCCGTCGGAAATGATGTCACCGAACATGTTGCCGGCGACAATGACACCGTAATCCTCGGGGTTCTTGGTCAACCACATCATCTGGGCATCGATGTTGGTGTCCCACAGTTGAATCTGCGGATACTCCTGATGGACCTTCCGGGCTTCCGCCAACATCATGCCCGAGGTTTCGCGGATAACGTTTGGCTTCTCACACACCGTGACGCTGCCGTAACCGTGGGCTGCAGCGTAGGCGAACGCCTCTTTGCAGATTCGACGACATTTGGCACGGGTGAAGATTCGGGTCGACACCGCCAGGTCCTCTCGCGGGACGTCTCTGAAGGCGCGGAACTTCGGATGCGTGTCGAGGGCCTCCCATACCTGATCCGGGGGGTTGGTCCACTCGACTCCACCGTAGAGGCCCTCGGTGTTCTGGCGGAAGATCACCGCATTGACCCGGGGCTCCTCCGTACCGCCATCGGCGCCCCGGCGAATGAAGTTGAGCGGGTTTCCAGGGAAGGTAATGCACGGCCGAATCGACACATCGAGATCGAAGCGTTGACGCAGACCGACGATCGGCGAGAAATACACCAAGCCCTTGTCTCTGAGCTCCGGTCTGATTTCCGCCGCAGCCTTGTCCTTCGGCTTCGACGTAATCGCGCCGAAGAGCGCTACCTTGTGTTCCGCGATCAGGTCGACCGTCTCCTCAGGAAGAGGGTTGCCTTCCGCGATCCAGTGCTTCCAGCCGATACCCGCCTCAATCCAGTTGGCCTCGAATCCGGCTGCCTCGAGCACTCGCAGGGCCTCCGGGAGCACCACGTTTCCAATTCCGTCGCCGGGCATCACGATCACGGATCGTTTCGTCATGTCGAGTTCTCCTTCACCTTCGTTCGGCTCGGCGCCGATCGCAGGCGCTAAGATAGCGAAAGAGTCTTGATATGGGAAGATCGCAAGATCCAGACCGGCTCTCACATTCGTGACCTGCTATTCGCTCCTGCGGCAACACCTGGAAACAGCGACCTTTGGGAGCCCCGCGGGAGCCTGGCTTTTCGCATTTTCCAGCCTGCGGATGCCGAGCATCATGCATCAGCAGCTGGTGGCTCATGTCTTCATCCTCGTCGCCCTCTTAGCGTTGATCGAGACGCGAAAAACACGACAAGCTCGTCGTGTTTTCAGGCGAAAACAAACTGCCCGGGTTCGCTCTTGCCTCGAAGCGTGAGCCGATTGCCAGTATCGCGATGAGAGCGCGATAGCGTTGGTCGAGCTGCACAGGCTCGTCCGAAGGTCGTCAACATACAGGTCGGTAGCGCCTCATCGATCCCAGAGGTTGAAGCGCAGAATCGACCAAATCGCCGACACGCCGTCTTGCCACCCGATCTTCTTCCCTTCGGCGTAGGTCCGACCATGATAGGAAATCGGTACCTCGTAGATCCTCACTCCGAGGCGGGCGACCTTGGCGGTGAATTCCGGTTCAAAACCGAAACGATCCGACTTCAGTGTGAGGCGGTCCAGGACCTGCCGCACGAATACCTTGTAACACGTCTCCATGTCGGTCAGGTTGAGGTCGGAGAACATGTTGGACAGCAGGGTCAGGAACTGGTTGCCGAGGTAATGCCAGAAGAACAAAACTCGATGCGGTCCACCGAGAAAGCGCGAGCCGTAGACCACGTCTGCAAACCCGTCGATGATCGGCTGCAGCAGGACCGGATATTCCGCCGGGTCGTACTCGAGGTCCGCATCCTGAATCAGCAACACATCACCAGTGGCGGCGGAGAGCGCGGTCCGCAGGGCCGCACCCTTGCCCCGATTCACCTGGTGGCGCTCGCGCTTCATCGTCGCCGGGCGCTGGTCGCCACGACCCGGTGGTACCCATGCCTCGAGCACCGACCAGGTTCCGTCAGATGAGCAGTCATCGACCGCGACGATTTCTAGCGCCTCGACCGGGTCTGGCAACGGCGCCATCGCCACCTTGTCGAGGAGGGCGCTCAACGTCCCT
>Ga0316578_10000273_pt1 | contig 15540 bp, 11 predicted proteins | sample J0NA_2_FD_203076 | JGI IMG/M metagenome (GOLD analysis project Ga0316578, IMG submission 203076) | Rhizosphere microbial communities from salt marsh grasses in Alabama, United States - J0-2_160517rDrC | ecosystem: Host-associated > Plants > Roots > Rhizosphere | place: USA: Alabama | collected... | reverse complement strand
CCAAAAATCTTAGCACAAAACAGCCCATCGCGTTCGGGCTTAAAGGTTCGGTAATTGATGGTTTCCGGCTTTTTGATCTCGCCGTGCGACCATTTGCGAATTTGTTCCGGCGCTGCCAGTGCAATTCGAATCCCGAAATACTTTCTTGGATCGGTCGGTTTTGCGAAAAAATCGTAAAGAGTTTCCATAGCCAATTCCTATTTTTTTTAATTTGATTGCGAAAATCTAACCTGCCAAAATACCCAATCCCCTTATAGGATATTTATGAGCTTTTGGCTTCCAGTTCGCTTTCTTCTAATAGCGCAATATCCAGCCCCAGGGCCTGCAATTCTTTGGTCATGACCCGGAAAGATTCTGGAATCCCAGGTTCCAAGACGTTTTGGCCCTTGACAATCTTCTCATACATGCGCGTACGCCCGGCCATATCGTCTGATTTCACGGTCAAAAATTCCTGCAAGGCATAAGCGGCTCCGTATGCTTCCATGGCCCAGACTTCCATTTCACCCAGACGCTGGCCGCCGAATTGGGCTTTTCCGCCCAGCGGCTGCTGGGTCACCAGCGAATAGGGACCGATCGAACGGGCATGAATCTTGTCATCTACCAGATGATGCAGCTTCATAACGTACATGGTGCCCACGGTAACTTTGTCATCAAAGGGTTCGCCGCTGCGACCGTCAAAGAGTGTGGCCTGACCGGTTTGTTCGACTCCGGCTTCTTTGAGCAACGATTTGATTTCATCTTCTTTGGCGCCGTCAAAAACCGGTGTGGCCATGTGAACACCGTCTTTATAAAAACCGGTAAAATCAACAAGCTGTTTTTCGTCCATTTCTGAAATCATTTTCCGCTGGGCAGGAAGCGTAAAAATCTTTTTCGTTTTTTCGCGCAGCTCCTTAAATTTTTCTTCGTCGAGCAGTTCATTTAGCTGATCACCGAGGCCCTTGGCCGCGCGGCCCAGATGAATTTCCAATATCTGTCCGACATTCATACGCGATGGAACCCCCAGCGGGTTGAGAACCATGTCCACCGGCAAACCGTTTTCGAAATAAGGCAAATCCTCTACGGGCAAAATCCGGGATACGACCCCTTTGTTTCCGTGGCGGCCCGCCATTTTATCTCCAACAGACAGCTTGCGTTTCATGGCCACATAAACTTTAACCATTTTGATGACACCGGGGGGCAAATCATCACCCTTTTCATAGCGACTGACCTGCTGTTCAAACGCCAGTCGACACAGCTCGCGCTGATCCCGGTAGCGCTCAAGCAGTTCATGGACTTGCTGGCTGATTTTGGGATCTTTCAAAACCAGGCCCTCCAGCTGGGCCATGGGGACGTTTGCTAGACTTTCTCGATTGATTTTAGCCCCATTTTCGATTAAAATTTTTCTTCCCTTTTTCAAGTCTGCCATAGCCTTTTGGCCGATCAACAGATCCCCCAGCTGTGTCCGAACCACTTCTTCGATCACAGCCAGCTCATCATCACGATCTTTCTCAAGAGAAGCAATTTCTTCGTCTTCGATCAGGCGGGTGCGGTCATCTTTATCGATTCCGCGTCTGGAAAATACTTTTGCATCAATAACCGTCCCCTGAACACCGGGAGGCACCCGCAAAGAGGTGTCTTTAACATCACCGGCTTTTTCTCCGAAGATAGCACGCAGCAGTTTTTCTTCAGGAGAGAGCTGGGTTTCGCCCTTAGGCGTAATTTTACCAACCAGTATATCGCCTTGTACCACTTCGGCGCCGAGACGAATAATTCCGCTGTCATCCAAATCTTTTAAGGCTTCTTCGCCCACATTCGGGATATCGCGGGTAATTTCTTCTTTTCCCAGCTTGGTATCTCTGGCAACCACTTCAAATTCTTCTATATGCACCGAAGTGTAAACCCCATCGCGCACGAGTCTTTCGCTTACCAAAATAGAATCCTCGAAATTATACCCGCCCCAGGGCATAAACGCCACCGTAACATTCTTCCCCAGGGCCAGTTCACCCTGGTCCGTTGCCGGACCATCCGCTATGATTTCACCGGCCTTTACAAAGTCGCCCTTGCGAACAATCGGGCGATGGTTAAAACAGGTGTTTTGGTTGGAACGGATGAATTTGGAAAGATTATAAATGGTAACATCTTTTTCAGAAGGCATGCCAGCCGGATGATGTTTTAAGACAATCCGGGCGGCATCCACATCGACCACTTCCGCATCCCGTTTGGCAACCACAGCAACGCCTGAATCTCTTGCGACGACCCCTTCGATACCGGTTCCCACCAGCGGTGCGCTATTAATGAGCAACGGCACTGCCTGGCGTTGCATATTGGAACCCATCAATGCCCGGTTGGCGTCATCATTTTCCAAAAACGGGATCAAGGAGGCCGATACGCTAACCAACTGATTCGGTGAAATATCCATCAGGTCGATGTTTTCTTTTTCGACCATCATAAATTCCCCGGCAACCCGAGAGGTCACCAGCGGATTGACATATGCACCTTTATTATCAATGAGGGCATTGGCTTGCGCGATGGGCAGATCCTTTTCTTCAAAGGCATCGAGAAATTTGACTTTATCGGTGACTTTCGCATTTGCTACCACCCGGTAAGGGGTTTCAATAAAGCCATAGGCGTTTACCCGCGCATAGGTGCTCAACGAAACAATCAGGCCAATATTGGGCCCTTCCGGCGTTTCGATGGGACAAATGCGGCCGTAATGGGAAGGATGGACATCCCGGACCTCAAAGCCTGCCCGTTCGCGTGTAAGACCTCCGGGCCCCAATGCGCTGAGTCGCCGCTTATGGGTCGTTTCGGAAAGTGGGTTGGTCTGATCCATAAACTGAGACAGCTGGCTGGTGCCGAAAAATTCTTTTACAACTGCAGATACGGGCTTAGGATTCACCAGGTCGTGCGGCATGAGCGCATCGACCTCCTGAAGGCTCATACGCTCCTTAATTGCGCGTTCCATCCGGACCAGGCCTATGCGGTATTGATTCTCAAGCAGCTCTCCCACCGCGCGAACCCGGCGATTGCCCAGATGGTCGATATCATCCACCACACCCTGGGTATCCCGAAGCTGAATCAGTGCTTTGGCGGTAAGAATGATATCTTCTTTTCTTAAGATGTTTAAATTGATCTGACTGCCGATACCCAGCCGTTGATTTATTTTAAGCCTCCCCACACCGCTAAGATCGTAATAGGTGGATCTGAAAAATAAATTATCAAGAAAATCTTGAGCGACTTCCGGCGTAGCCGGATTTCCCGGTCTGAGCCGGCGATATATCTCAATCAGGGCTTCTTCTTTGGTTTCGACCTTATCCAGCAAAAGCGTCTTACGGATTGAATCGCTGTTGGTGGCTGCATCGACATACAGCAGATCAAATTCATTAATGCCGGCATCGCTGAGTTTGGTCAATACTTCCTCGTCGATGAGTTCAGCGACTTTGACGATGGGCTTGCCAGTATCAGGATCCACGATGGTACTGGCGAAAGCGTGGTCTATAATCTCTTCGACATTAATCGGGATTAACTTGGCCTTAATCGCACTAAGGCGTTTAATGGCCTTTACGGTAAAGACCCGGCCCTTTTTTACGATGACCTCTCCGCTTTTGGGATCACGTACCTCTTTGCTGGCCCGTCTGCCTTTAAGAAACGCCTCATTGAATTCTTTAAAATAACGCTTGCCCTTTACGATGATTTTTTCGGTGTCATAAAAATAGCTCAGCAGATCTTCAGTTGTGTAACCAAAAGCTTTAAACAACAAGGTGACCGGAAACTTGCGGCGGCGATCAATGCGAATATGGACAATATCCTTAGGATCGACTTCCATATCGATCCAGGATCCGCGCACCGGTATGATTCGCGAGCTATAAATAATTTTTCCGCTTGAGTGCGATTTCCCCTTGTCATGGTCAAAAAACACACCGGAAGACCGGTGCAACTGACTGACAACGACACGCTCGGTTCCATTAATAATAAAGGTGCCTTTTTCCGTCATTAAGGGTATCGTACCAAAATAAATTTCCTGCTCCTTAATGTCGCGGATGTTAGAAACGCCGGTTTCGACGTCAATTTCATAAACGACCAGCCTGACCGTGAGCCGCAGCGGTATCTCATAAGTCATTCCGCGGTGGACGCATTCCTCAATGCTGTGCTTTACTTCCCCGAATCGATACGACACGAATTCAAGGGATGCGCTGCCGGTAAAATCTTTGATCGGAAAAACAGATTTGAAAACGGTCTGCAAGCCGATTTCCTCACGCTTTTCAGGCGGTACATCCATTTGCAAAAACCGTTGAAACGATTCACGTTGCATCCCGATCAGATCAGGAATTTCCACGATTTGTTTTATTTTACCAAAATTTTTCCGAAACCGTTTTGGTGTCAACGGATTTTTTGACATGCCATCTCCATTGTTTTTTGGGGTTATGAGTTGCTGGTGATGAGTTTTCGGAAAGAAAGAAGCGCTTGCCAGCACCAGGCAGGGGAGGCCATCATCAATTCCGATGATCCCCCCCCGTTACCCGTTTTTTTTAAGTGAACCTACTTGACCTCCACCTGAGCGCCAGCTTCTTCAAGTTGGGATTTAATCTTTTCAGCTTCTTCTTTGGCCACTGCTTCTTTGACCGGCTTGGGCACTTCGTCAACCAAAGCCTTGGCATCTTTGAGTCCCAATCCGGTAATAGCCCGCACTTCTTTAATGACCGCTATTTTCTTGTCTCCGGCGGCTGTAATAATGACATCAAACTCCGTCTTTTCTTCAGCCGCTGCTCCGGCCGCACCTTCAGCAGGTCCGGCTGCCATCATGGCTACCGGTGCCGCTGCAGACACGCCAAATTTTTCTTCCATTTCCTTAATAAGCTCACTGAGCTCAAGTACCGACATATTCGCCACAAATTCAATTACGTCTTCCTTGGTAATACTTGCATTCGCCATTTTCTTCCTCCAGTTTTATTTACACCTTAAGCATTAGATGTTTTTTTGGTTATTCAATCAGGCTGCTTCTTTTTGACCGCTTTGATCTCTTACGGCCTGCAAAACATTCAACAACTGTCGCGGAATTTCTGCCAGCGTCCGTACAAAACCTGTTGGCAGACTGTTCAAAGTTGAGACAAATGTGCCTAACAGCGTTTCTCGCGGCGGCAGGGCCGCTAGGGATTTGATCGCGCTTGCGTCAAGGATCTTACCGTCCATTACACCCGTTTTGATCTCCAACACTTTGTTTTCTTTGGCAAATTCAGTTAAAATTTTTGCCGGAGCGACCGGATCGCCATAACTCATTGCTACGGCATTGGGGCCTTTAAACGTGTCTTTGATCAGCGCCACATCAGTCTCTTCCGAGGCTCTAATCAGAAGCGAATTCTTTGCAACCTGATATTCAACTTCTTCCTGTCTGAGTTTTCGCCGTAGATCATTTATGGCAGCAACATCAAGACCTTTATAATCGGTTACGATGATCACTGCTGCCTTTGAAAATCGTTCGTTTAGATCCTGGGCGATTCTTTTTTTCTCATCTAAATTCACAGGTAACCAAACACCTCCTTTCCATATCGATCTGATAAAACCGGAGGGATTCACATTGCCGATTTGCAATTGACGATATTGCGCTTCCGCTGCCCACCGGACTTGGCGGAATCGCAAATCACACAACTGTCTCGGCAGGCCGGCATCGCCGATTAAACACAACCACAGTTACGCTTCTGTGCTTGCGAACCTACGGTCTTTGACAGATGACGTTCTATTTTACGCCGGTTTCGGCGTTGACCATTACCCGAATTGAGCGCAAACCGCTCAACCCGGGGTTTCATTTGTTTAGAAGTAGATTATTTAAGCAAATCTTTGACCAGGGCTGAATCGATCTTCAGACCGGGGCCCATGGTGGTCGAAATCGCAATACCTTTAAGATAGGTACCTTTACTTGAAGCCGGCTTGAGACGCATGATCGTATCAAAAAAAGCCGCCATATTTTGAACAATTTTATCAACTCCAAAAGATACCTTCCCCATGGGTACATGCACGATTCCAGCCTTTTCAACTCTGAAGTCGATTTTTCCAGCTTTAAGGTCTTGAATCGCCCGCGTCAAATCAAATGTAACGGTTCCGGTTTTGGCGTTGGGCATCAGCCCGCGTGGTCCAAGCAGCTTACCGATTTTTCCGACGGATCCCATCATATCCGGCGTGGCCACAGCCTTGTCAAAGCCAAACCAACCGCCTTTTATCTTTTCGATCAGATCATCATTACCCACAAAATCGGCTCCGGCATCGGTGGCTTCTTTCTCTTTTTCGCCCTTTGCAAAGACAACAACCTTGACATCTTTGCCGGTTCCATGCGGTAATACCACGCTGCCTCTAACCATCTGATCGGAATGTCTGGGATCAACGCCCAGACGAACCGCCAAATCAACCGTTTCGTCAAACTTGGCAAAAGATGATTCTAATGTCATTTTGACAGCATCGTTGAAACTGTCGACATCTTCCGATTCGATCCTTTTCCTGGATTCCGAATATTTTTTCCCCCGTTTCGACATCTTTATAAGCATCTCCCTCAATCGCGTTCCGAGTTTCAGGTTGGGTGAGACGAGCTGAAACGTTACCTTACTCGAATCCCGCAATCCGCATCTCGCAACGGTAATATCTAGCTGACTTCTATACCCATGCTCCTGGCCGTACCGGCAATTATTTTGCAGGCGGCATCTAAATCATTAGCGTTTAAATCGACCATTTTAACTTTGGCAATTTCTTCAACTTGCTGGCGCGTTACCGACCCGACGATATCTCGCTTGGGATCAGCGGCACCTTTTGCGATTTTGGCGGCTTTCTTCAACAGCACGGCTGCAGGTGGCGTTTTGGTGATAAATGAAAAAGATCGATCCTGATACACCGTTATCACAACCGGTATGATCATGCCTTCATCATTGGCCGTACGGGCATTAAACGCCTTGCAAAAATCCATGATATTAACGCCATTTTGACCCAAGGCGGGACCAATGGGCGGCGATGGGTTGGCTTTTCCGGCTTCAACCTGCAATTTAATCATTGCCAATACTTTTTTTGCCATTTGCGTTATCTACTCCAATTATTTGTTATTCGTTATTTGTTATTCGTTATTTGAATCCGATGTAGTGCTACTTTATTATTCGCGGATTAATCCTTTAAAATAATGCAACTGGTCTTTTGTAACCATTAACCAATAACGAATAACCAATAACTCCCGATTGAGTTCTAACTCAATCGGGACTATAGTTTTTGAACCTGGACAAACTCTAATTCAACGGGCGTTGAGCGGCCGAATATGCTGACCATCACCTTAATCTTCCCTTTTTCAGGATTAACTTCCTGAACGGTTCCATTGAAATTGGTAAATGGCCCATCAATTACACGAACCTCATCGCCGTGCTCGAAAAAATATTTGGGCTGCGGCTTTAGTTTACCGGCTTCCATGCGATTCAAAATCCGGGCAGCCTCATCTTCAGACAGCGGCGTGGGTTTGCGCCGGCCGCCTAAGAATCCGGTTACTTTGGCGGTGTCATTAACAATATGCCAGGCTTCATCATCAAGGTTAATCTGGACCAATATATAACCCGGGTAAAACTTACGCGCCGATGTCTTGCGTTTGCCTTTGACCAGTTCGACAATTTCTTCGGTCGGTACGACAATCTCTCCGAATTTATCAGCATGCGGGGAAGAGGCAATACGTTCTTCCAAGGTTGCTTTAACCTTGTTTTCAAAGCCCGAATATACATGGATAATATACCATTTAAGCGCCAATCTTTTTCCTCCTTGTTTTATTGCAAGACTGCGCGTATCAAATTGGACAGGCCGATATCAACGAATCCGAGAAAAAGTGAAATAAGCAAAACCAGCGCAATTACAACGGCCGTTGAGCCAATTGTCTGCTTACGGGACGGCCATGTCACTTTTTTGAGTTCGATTTTGACCTCTCTTAAAAACTGGACCGATGAATGAAAAATATCGGTCTTTGGTTTTGCTGCCGCAACGCTGGTGACCTGGGATTTCTTTTTAGCGGTCGCCGGTTTTGCCGCCGGCATTGACTTATTTCCACCTGCTGCGGGAACAGTCGTTTTACCAGGCTTGGCAATTGCGGCCTGACTTTTGACCGACGCGGACGATCCTGCCCCTTTTTTCTTTTTTTTCTTCGTACCGGATGTCTTTTTACGTTGTAGCCGTCCCATGTCACTCCTAAAAATTGAAATCTCGAAGCATCAAAGGTTAAGGGAATCTTAATATTCCTAAACCTTCAGGCGCTAAGCTTTAAAGAAAGGAAATGGCAGGCCAGGAGGGATTCGAACCCCCAGCCGCCGGATTTGGAGTCCGATGCTCTACCGTTAGAGCTACTGGCCTGCATTGCTAAATCGGCTAAATCAGCTCAGCAAAAAGGGTTATCGATTGATGCTGGCCGATCGCCTAAATTTCCTTTTACACTTAAAATAAACAAAGCCTCCAAAACGGCACCCCCGAGCAACCGAGCGTTATTTATTTGGTTTCTCGGTGGGGTGTATGTTTGCGACAAAATCTGCAGTATTTGTTAAACTCCAGTTTATCGGGCGTTGTCCGCTTATTTTTTGTCGTCGTGTAATTTCTTCTTTTGCACTCAGTACATGCAAGGGTAACGATTATTCTCACCGATCGACTCCTATCCCGTTATTCAATAACATCGCTGACCACACCGGCGCCAACAGTGCGTCCGCCTTCGCGTACCGCAAAACGCAGCTCTTTTTCCATCGCAATCGGGGTGATCAACTCCGCCTCAATGGCCACATTGTCGCCCGGCATCACCATCTCCACACCCTCGGGCAACGTCAATATGCCCGTTACATCGGTGGTGCGAAAATAAAACTGCGGCCGATAACCACTGAAAAACGGCGTATGACGTCCGCCTTCTTCCTTGCTCAATATATACACCTCGGCCTTGAACTTGGTGTGCGGCGTGATCGTGCCCGGTATCGCTACCACCTGACCGCGCTCAACCTCATCGCGCTTGGTGCCACGCAACAATACCCCAATGTTGTCTCCGGCCTGACCCTCATCTAACAGCTTGCGAAACATCTCCACCCCGGTGCACACCGTCTTTAACGTCGGACGAATCCCCACAATCTCTACATCATCGCCCACATGAATGATCCCACGCTCCACGCGACCCGTTACCACCGTGCCGCGACCCGATATGCTAAATACATCTTCTATCGGCATCAAAAACGGCTTGTCCACATCGCGCTTCGGCTCCGGTATATACGCATCAATGGCATCCATTAACTCAAATATACACTTGGCTTCCTCACTGTCCGCATCATCAGACTCCAAGGCCTTGAGCGCCGAACCCTTAACAATGGGCGTCTCATCACCGGGAAACTCATACTTGTCCAATAACTCCCGCAACTCCAACTCCACCAACTCGATTAACTCCTCATCATCAACCATGTCGGTCTTGTTTAAAAATACCACTATCCGCGGTACCCCCACCTGACGCGCCAACAATATGTGCTCCCGCGTCTGGGGCATCGGACCGTCATCGGCGCCCACCACCAAAATCGCACCGTCCATCTGCGCTGCTCCGGTGATCATGTTCTTGATGTAGTCCGCATGGCCCGGACAGTCCACGTGCGCGTAATGACGATTGGCCGTCTGATACTCCACATGCGCGGTGGCAATCGTTATACCACGTTCTTTTTCCTCCGGCGCCTTGTCAATCTGATCAAACGGAACAAAATCTGCCATACCTTTCGAACCCAAATGCTTGGTGATCGCCGCCGTCAGGGTCGTCTTGCCATGATCAATGTGGCCGATCGTGCCCACATTTACATGCGGCTTGGTTCGCTCAAACTTCTCCTTCGCCATCTTTTCATCCTCCCAATTAAACATGCATGGGCATCGCGTACAGACCAACGCAATTGAATATCATTTCCATGCAACTTGCCCGTGGTGAGTTGGGTTTTGGCCTACCAGCGAAAATGGGCAAAGGCCTTATTGGCTTCAGCCATTTTATGGGTGTCTTCCTTTTTCTTAACGGAAGCCCCCCTTTTATTGGCTGCATCCAGTAACTCGGAGGCCAATTTACTGGCCATACCTTTTTCCGGCCGCTGGCGAGCATAGGTAATAATCCATCGAATGCCTAAAGCGGTTCTTCGGGATGGTCGTATTTCGGTTGGAACCTGATACGTTGAACCCCCCACGCGTCGGGATTTTACTTCGATTAATGGGCGCACATTATCCACGGCCTGCTCAAACATCTTCAGGGGAAGCTCGTTGGTTTTTTCCCCCATGATATCGAGTGCCTTATAAAGTGTTGCTTCTGCCGTGCTCTTTTTCCCATCGCGCATAATACAGTTTACAAACTTGGCAACCAGCGCACTGTTATATTTTGAATCCGGGGCAATCACCCGCTCCGGCACTTCTCTTCGTCTAGGCATTAATACTCCTGCAAGTCGTTATTAGTTATTTGCTATTAGTTATTGGAGAATTAAGGATTTTTTCGTTTTTGAACGAATAACGATTAACCAATAACTATCATTACTTCGGCATTACTTCGGTTTTTTGGCGCCATATTTGGAGCGCCCCTGTTTGCGGTCTTCGACTCCGAGTGTATCCAGGGTGCCACGAACAATATGATAGCGAACGCCAGGCAGGTCCTTGACCCGACCCCCGCGCACCAAAACAACCGAATGCTCCTGAAGATTATGGCCGATGCCGGGGATATAGGCAGTAACCTCGATCCCGGTAGTCAATCTAACGCGCGCCACCTTCCGCAAGGCCGAATTGGGCTTTTTGGGGGTTGATGTATACACCCGCGTACAAACACCGCGCTTCTGGGGTGCACCTTTCAGTGCCGGCGTTGTAACTTTTCTTTTGGCCGTCTTTCGGCCTTTACGTACAAGTTGATTTATGGTTGGCATAATCTCCTGACGACCTTTTTTTCTTCTAAGATTGCGGACTTGGTAAAATGTCCGTATTTATACAGGAAACATACGAATGTCAAGTGTTTTGTTGAGATTTATAATAAAAATTCATCACCTTGCCCACGATCAGCATGAATCCCTGTGATTTAATCAGCCATTTCGACAGCCACGTCATCGTAAGCTCTTATACCGGTTCCGGCCGGTATGAGGCGGCCCATAATCACATTTTCTTTGAGCCCTCTCAAACTGTCAACCTTTCCGGATACACTGGCATCCGTAAGGACTTTGGTTGTTTCTTGGAATGAAGCTGCCGAAATAAAACTGTCCGTACTCAAAGATGCCTTGGTAATGCCGAGAATCAGCGGCTCGGCCGTAGCCGGCTTGCCACCTTTTTCGATCACGGCCTTATTGGCCTCTTCAAATTTAATGCGGTCAACCTGTTCTTCGGTGATAAAATCAGTGTCACCGACAGTTAAGACCTTCACCCGCCGCATCATTTGCCGGACAATCACCTCGATATGCTTATCATTGATACGAACACCTTGCAGGCGGTAGACCTCCTGGACTTCATCAACCAGATAACGGGCCAGAGCGACCTCACCTTTAATACTCAAAATGTCCTGAGGAACCGCTGACCCGCCGATCAAAGGCTCGCCGGCACGAATATAATCACCTTCGTACACATTAATATGCTTGCCCCGCGGAATCAGGTATTCCTTTTTATCACCGACATCAACAGGCGTGATGCTCACTCTCTGTTTGCCTTTTTTGGTGCTCTTTGAAATCGAAACATATCCGTCAATTTCGCTTAATACCGCCACTTCTTTCGGTTTGCGGACTTCGAAAAGTTCGGCGACTCTGGGCAAACCACCGGTAATGTCTTTGGTTTTGGTGGTCGCCCTTGGCAGTTTGGCAACCACGTCACCGGCCCTGACCGTATCGGTTTCCTCTACGAGCAAAATGGCATTGACCGGTAATATATAGCGGGCCATTGCCGATGATTCAGGCAGTTTGGCCGTTTTGCCGTCGGCGTCTTTGATGGATATGCGCGGACGCTCATCACCACTTCTGGATTCAATGATGGTCTGGCTCGACTTGCCGGTTACCGGATCCACCTTTTCCTGCATGGTCTGCCCGGCAATGATGTCACCGAATTTAACGGTTCCATTGACTTCGGAGATGATCGGGGTGGTAAACGGGTCCCAGGTGGCCAGCAGATCACCCGCTTTGACTTTCGAACCGTCTTTAACTTGAATATGGGCGCCGTAAATGACCGGAAAGGTTTCCAGTTCACGGCCGGTCTTGCTGATAATGGTAAATTTGCCGCCACGGCGGTTCATGACCACCAGCTGGCCTTCGGAATTTTTGGCCACGTTGAGGTCGACATACTTAATATTGCCGTCGGTGCGGGCACGAATATCCGCCTGCTCTACCCGTCGGCTGGCGGTGCCGCCAATATGAAACGTGCGCATGGTCAGCTGGGTGCCGGGTTCGCCGATGGACTGCGCCGCCAGAATCCCGACTGCCTGACCGATTTCCACCAGGCGCCCGTGTGCCAGATCACGACCATAACATTTGCTGCAAACCCCTGTTTTGGCTCTGCAGGTCAACACGGATCGGATTTTGACATTGGAGACACCGCTGTCTTCAATTTTTTTGACAGCGGCCTCATCAATGGGATCGCCGGCTTGCGTCACCACCTCGTCTGTGTAAGGATCATGAATATCTTCCGCCAGGGTTCGGCCTAAAATACGTTCACCCAATCGCTGGATAATTTCACCGCCCTCCATCAACGGTTCTACATCAACCCCCGCCGTGGTTCCGCAGTCAGGCTCGGTAACCACACAGTCCTGGGCAACATCAGCCAGCCTGCGGGTCAGATACCCTGAATTGGCGGTTTTTAAAGCTGTATCTGCCAATCCTTTACGCGCACCATGAGTTGAGATGAAATATTGCAGCACCGAAAGTCCCTCCCGGAAATTGGCTTGAATCGGTGTTTCAATAATTTCCCCGGACGGCTTGGCCATCAGACCCCGCATCCCGGCCAGCTGGCGCATCTGGTCTTTGCTGCCCCTGGCGCCGGAGTCGGCCATCATGAAGATGGGGTTGAAACTTTCAGCAGGACTCGATTTTTGCTTGCCTTTCTTTGCCGCTTTGCTGCTTTTCTCTGAAGCGCGCTCCAGCTTCATGGACTCCATCATTTTATCGGCGACATCATCAGTGGCTTTGGCCCAGATATCTACGATCTTATTATATTTTTCACCCTGTGTAATCAGCCCCTCGGTGTACTGCCGCCCGATCTCTGACACCTGAGATTCAGCCTCATTTAAGATATCCCATTTGGCCGCCGGAATGATCATATCGTCAATCGCAATGGAAAGGCCGCCCTGCGTTGAATATTTGTACCCGATATTCTTGAGACGATCCGAAAGAATGACGGTGGCTTTCGGTCCCAAGTTGCGGTAGACGTAATCCACCAGCTGACGCAGCATCTTTTTATCCATCACATCATTGACAATATCGTAAGGGATGGCGGGCTCTTTGGATATAATTTCAAAAAAGTGGTAAGATTTATTCGCAAATATGGCGTTGCTGGCATCGCCGGCCTTAAGAGAAAATACGGCCTCGATATCGGCTTCCTGACAGCCGAATAAACTGCGAAACTCGTTGAAACTGAGCTTTCCGATGAGCCCCGTATTATTTTTATCCGGGCTCTGGGAATATTTTTTGACCAGACCGCTAAACGCCCTGCCCTTATTAATCTGATCAAGAACCTCAAGTGCTTCTTCTTCCGTGTCCACCTGAATGTGTCGCAGCTCCAGAATATCGACCTGGGGGATAATTTCCCACATCAGCACTCTGCCAACCGTTGTTTCATATCGTTTACCTTGCATTCGAACCGTAATGTTGGCGTGCAGATCAATTTCTTTAGCATCGAAGGCCGCCTGGACCTCTTCGACATTCGCAAAGATTTTGCCTTCGCCCCGACGACCGGCAACACCCCGGGTCATATAATAGGTGCCCAGTACAATATCCTGGCTCGGCACAATAATCGGACTTCCGTTGGCCGGTGACAAAATGTTGTTGCTGGAAAGCATCAACACCCGGGCCTCGATCTGTGATTCAACCGAAAGCGGCACGTGGACAGCCATCTGATCACCGTCAAAGTCTGCATTGAAGGCCGTACAAACCAGCGGATGCAGCTGAATGGCTTTACCTTCGATCAAAATCGGCTCAAAGGCCTGAATACCGAGGCGGTGCAGCGTGGGCGCCCGGTTCAACAATACCGGATATTCTTTTACCACCTCATCAAGCGTATCCCAGACCTCTGGAATTTCGCGTTCCACCATTTTCTTGGCACTTTTTACGGTCGATACGAGACCCTTTTGTTCCAGTCGAAAATAGACAAATGGCTTAAACAGTTCCAGCGCCATTTTTTTGGGCAAGCCACACTGATGCAGCCTTAAGTCCGGTCCGACCGTAATTACGGTACGCCCCGAATAATCCACGCGTTTGCCCAGCAGGTTCTGTCGAAAACGGCCCTGTTTGCCTTTCAAGGTGTCACTCAGTGATTTCAACGGTCGTTTATTGGCCCCGGTTATCACCCGGCCGTGGCGCCCGTTGTCAAAAAGAACGTCGACGGATTCCTGCAGCATCCGTTTTTCATTCCGTACAATAATGTCCGGTGCCTTGAGATCGATAAGTCGTTTGAGACGATTGTTACGATTAATCACGCGGCGATACAAGTCATTGAGGTCTGAAGTCGCAAAACGGCCGCCTTCCAGAGGTACCAGCGGTCGCAGATCAGGGGGAAGAACCGGAATCACGCTCATCACCATCCAGGTCGGATCGACTCCTGATTTTCGAAAGGCATCGACGATCTTCAGCCGCTTGGACAGCTTTTGCCGTTTGGCAACCGACCCGGTGGCTTTAATATCCGCTTTCAGTTCATTGTACAATTCTTCCAGGTTAATGCTTGCCAGCAGTGCTTGAACCGCCTCAGCGCCGATGCCGGCATCGAACTTGGAACCGTATTCTTCCAATGCTTCCATGTATTTTTCGTCTGAAAGCAATTGTCCTTTTGTCAGCGACGTGTTTTTCGGATCCAGCACGATATAGCTGTCAAAATACAAAACCTTTTCCATATTTTTTAAGGTCAAATCAAGCAGGTTACCGATCTTGCTGGGCAGGCTTTTGAGAAACCAAATATGCGAGACCGGAGTGGCCAGCTCAATATGCGCCATGCGTTCACGTCGCACTTTGGATTGAATAACTTCTACGCCGCATTTTTCACAAATAACGCCCCGGTGTTTCATGCGTTTGTATTTACCGCAATTGCATTCATAATCTTTGGTCGGCCCAAAAATCTTAGCACAAAACAGCCCATCGCGTTCGGGCTTAAAGGTTCGGTAATTGATGGTTTCCGGCTTTTTGATCTCGCCGTGCGACCATTTGCGAATTTGTTCCGGCGCTGCCAGTGCAATTCTAATCCCGAAATACTTTCTTGGATCGGTCGGTTTTGCGAAAAAATCGTAAAGAGTTTCCATAGCCAATTCCTATTTTTTTTTATTTGATTGCGAAAATCTAACCTGCCAAAATACCCAATCCCCTTATAGGATATTTATGAGCTTTTGGCTTCCAGTTCGCTTTC
>Ga0316578_10000271_pt1 | contig 15562 bp, 16 predicted proteins | sample J0NA_2_FD_203076 | JGI IMG/M metagenome (GOLD analysis project Ga0316578, IMG submission 203076) | Rhizosphere microbial communities from salt marsh grasses in Alabama, United States - J0-2_160517rDrC | ecosystem: Host-associated > Plants > Roots > Rhizosphere | place: USA: Alabama | collected... | reverse complement strand
TCCAGGAAGGGCGCGGGTTCATGGAGAGCCTGCTCTTCGGGATGGGCTCGGCCCTGGGATTCGCCCTGGTCATGGTGCTGTTCGCGGGGCTGCGCGAGCGCCTCGCCCTGGCCCAGGTGCCGGCGGCCTTCGCCGGGCAGCCTATCGCCTTCATCGTCGCCGGGCTCCTGTCCCTGGCGTTCATGGGATTCGCCGGGCTGGCCTGAGGTCAACGCCAACGACACCGCTTGGAGGTACCCGTCCATGCTCGCGGCCATCGGCAGTATCACCCTTCTCGGCCTGACCCTGGGCGGCCTGCTCGGGCTCGCGGCGCGCTACCTGCGGGTGGAGGGAAACCCGCTGGCCGCCCGGGTGGCGGAGCTGATGCCTGGCTCCCAATGCGGCCAATGCGGCTATCCGGGCTGCGGACCGGCCGCCGAGGCCATCGCCTCCGGGGCCGCCCCGCCGACCGCCTGCCCGCCGGGCGGACGCGCCCTGGCCGAGGAGCTGGCCGGCCTGCTCGGCGTCACGCTGGACCTGAGCGGCGTCGCCGACAACGCCCCCAAGATCGCCCATATCCACGAGGGCCTCTGCATCGGGTGCTGCAAGTGCTTCAAGCGCTGCCCCACCGACGCGATCATGGGGGCCAACAACATGATCCACAGCGTCTTCGCAGACGCCTGCACGGGCTGCGAGAAGTGCTTCGAGGTCTGCCCCACGGAGTGCATCGAGATGCGCCCGATGGCCCCGACCCTCCAGACCTGGTTCTGGCCCAGTCCCGCCGCGCACCCCGTCAGGTGACACCATGAGACTCTTCCGGATCCGCGGCGGCGTCCACCCCGACGACCGCAAGCACCTGTCGAACGGGCAGCCCATCGAGCGCCTGCCCCTGCCGCCCCTGCTCCATGTGCCGCTGCAGCAGCACATCGGCTCGCCGGCCGCCCCGGCGGTGCGCCGGGGCCAGCGGGTGGCCAAGGGCGAGCTGATCGCCCACAGTCAGGGGGCCATCTCGGCCCCGGTCCATGCCCCCACGTCGGGGCGGATCATGGGGATCGGGAGCTACCACGCCCACCACGCCTCCGGTCTCTCGGTGCCCACCATCACGCTGCAGCCGGACGGCGAGGACCGCTGGCTCGAGGGGACGGAGGGGGCGCCGGACCCCTTCTCCCTGGACCCAGACGAGATCGCCGCCCGGGTCTCCGCGGCCGGCATCGTCGGTCTCGGTGGGGCCACCTTCCCCTCCGCGGTCAAGCTCAACCTGCGCAAGAAGTATCGGCTCCATACCCTGGCGATCAATGGGGCCGAGTGCGAGCCCTACCTCACCTGCGACGACCGCCTGATGCGGGAGCGACCCGGGCAGGTCCTGGACGGCATCCGGATCATGGCCCATGCGCTGGGGGTGAGCCGGATCCTGATCGCGATCGAGGGCAACAAGCCGGAGGCCCTCGGGGCGATGGCGACCGCGGCCGCCGTCCTCGGTGCGAGCGGTGCCGAGATCTCGGTGGTCTCCCTGCCCATGCGCTACCCCATGGGGTCGGAGAAGCACCTGGTCCAGACGCTCACCGGGCGCGAGACGCCGGCCCGCGGCCTGACCGCCGACATCGGTGTCGTCGTGCACAACCCGGCCACCGCCTTCGCCGTCCACGAGGCCCTGCGGCTCGGACACCCCCTGGTGTCCCGGGTGGTGACCGTCAGCGGCGCCGCGATCGCCAGGCCGCGGAACCTGCGGGTCCCGTTAGGCACCCCCGTGCAGTGGCTGATCGACCAGTGCGGTGGCTTCACGGTCGAGCCCGCCCGCCTGGTGAGCGGGGGGCCGATGATGGGCCAGCCGCTGCCGAGCACCCGGGTCCCGATGGTCAAGGGCTCCAACGGCATCCTGGCGCTCACCGCCGCGGAGACCCGGGGACGGGAGCCGAGTCCCTGCATCCGGTGCGGGAGCTGCGTCAGCGCCTGCCCCTGCGGCCTGCTGCCCCTGGAGATGGCCGCCCATACCCGCGCAGGGGATCTGGAGGGCGCGGTGCGGCTCGGTCTGATGGACTGCATCGGCTGCGGCTCCTGCGCCTACGTCTGCCCCGCCCACATCCCCTTGGTGCAGTACTTCAACTACGCGAAGGGGGAGATGGCCGCCCGCGGGCGAGCCAAGCAGAAGCAGACCGAGACCCGCCGCCTCATCGAGCAGCGCGCCGAGCGGATCGAGGCCATCCAGCGCGCGAAGCGGGAGGCCATGGCGGCACGCAAGCGCGAGGCGGCGTCCAGGCCGAGGCCACAGGCCAAGCCGGCGGCCGCGGAGAGCGAGGTGGGGGCCTGACGCCATGTCGGAATTCATCGTCAAGGGCACCGCATCCGAGACACCCGTCGCCGCCCCCCACGCCCACTCGGGCGCCAGCGTCGGTCGCACCATGGGGCTGGTGGCCCTGGCCCTGCTGCCGGCGACGGCCTTCGGCCTCGGCCAGTTTGGCTGGCCGGCCATCCTGCTCTTCACCGTAACCGTCGCCGCCGCCCTCGCGGTCGAGGCGCTGTGTCTGCGTATCGCCGACAAGCCGGTGCGGCCCTACCTGATGGATGGCTCGGCCCTCGTCACGGGCTGGCTCCTGGCCCTCTCCCTCCCCCCCTCGGCGCCCTGGTGGATCGGGGTCCTCGGCAGCCTGATCGCCATCGCCCTCGCCAAGCACGTCTTCGGGGGCATCGGGCAGAACCTCTTCAACCCCGCCATGGTGGCGCGGGTCGCCCTGCTGATCGCCTTCCCCGTGGAGATGACCAGCTTCGCCACCCAGGCCCCCCTGTGGTCCGAGGAGGCCCTAGGCCTCCAGCAGGGCCTGGCAGTCACCTTCGGGGGCGTCGTCCCGGACGGCCTCACCGGGGCCACGACCCTCGGCCAGGTGCGCGCCGAGCTGGCCCGGGGGCTGGAGCTCGGCCCCGCGCTGGCCTCGGCCCACGACCCCCTGCGCAGCGCCCTCGGCACGATTGGCGGCAGCCTGGGGGAGACCTCGGCCGTGCTGCTGCTCCTGGGGGGGCTCTTCCTCCTCTACCGCCGGGTCATCACCTGGCACATCCCGGTCTCCATGCTCGGCGCCCTGGCCCTGCTGGCCACCCTCACGCACCTGATCGACCCCGACCGGTACCCTGACGCCGTCTATCACCTGGTCTCCGGGGCCACCCTGCTGGGGGCCTTTTTCATCGCCACGGACCTGGTGACCTCGCCGGTCTCCAAGACCGGCCAGCTGATCTTCGGGGCCGGCTGCGGGCTCCTCGTCTTCTGCATCCGCACCTGGGCCGGCTATCCGGAGGGGGTGGCCTTCGCGGTGATGCTGATGAACGCCTGCACGCCATTGATCGATCACTACGTGCGCCCGCGCGTCTATGGGCGCGACCGCCGCGGAGGCCCCCTCGAGTACGGCGACGAGACGGGGAGACGCCCATGAGCACGACATCGGCGAGCACCGGGGCCGCCGGCCCGGTCGAGCCCGCCTACCGCAGGCACATCGGCTATCAGTCCGGCCTGCTCGGGCTGGTGACCCTGGTCGCCGCCGCCCTGCTGGTGGTCGCCGACCGGCTCACCCGTGAGCCCATCGCGCTGCGTCAGGCGGAGGACCTGAAGGCCTCGTTGGCCCAGGTCGTGCCGGAGTCCCTGCACGACAACGACCTGGTGGCGGACGCCCTGACCATCGAGCCCGCCCAGGGCGCACCGGTGCGGGTCTACCGGGGCCTTCGCGACGGGGCGGTCACCGCGGTCGCCTTCCAGGTGACCGGTCAGGGGTACGGGGGTGCGATCCAGGTGATCCTGGGGCTCGACCCCCAGGGTCGGATGCTCGGGGCCCGGGTGCTCTCCCACAAGGAGACCCCGGGGCTCGGGGACAAGATCGAGGTGGCGAAGGACGGCTGGATCCTCGCATTCGACGGGCGGTCCCTGGGAGACCCCCCGGAGGATCGCTGGGCGGTCAAGAAGGACGGGGGCGACTTCGATCAGTTCAGCGGGGCCACGATCACACCCCGGGGTGTCGTGCGGGCCATCAAGGGCGGTCTGCTCCTCTTCGCGGCACACCGGGACACCCTGCTCGCCCCGCCAACCGACGTCAACGACGAGGGTCGCAGCACACCATGAGCAACCAAACGAGCGCCGGGGCCCCCATCCAATGGGGCCGAATCGCGGGCGATGGCCTGTGGGGCAACAACGTGATCCTGGCCCAGGGCCTGGCGCTGTGCCCGACCCTGGCGGTGACGGGCACCGCCACCAACGGGCTCGGCATGGGGCTCGCCACGACGGCCGTCCTGGTGGCGTCCAACCTGCTCATCGCGCTCCTGGCGCCGGCGGTGACGGCCGAGGTGCGCATCCCCGTCTACATCGTGGTGATCGCCACCCTGGTGACCCTGGTGGACCTGGGCCTCAACGCATTCGCCCACGAGCTCTACAAGGTCCTCGGGCTCTTCATCGCCCTGATCGTGGTCAACTGCGCCATCCTCGGACGGGCCGAGGCCTTCGCCTCCAAGAACCCGGTCGGGGCCTCGGTCTTCGACGGGCTCATGGCCGGCCTGGGCTTCACCGCCGTGCTGGTGGTCCTGGGGGGTGTGCGCGAGGTCATCGGGAGCGGCACCCTGTTCGCCGGGGCCTCCCAGCTCCTGGGACCGGCCCTCGCCCCCCTGGAGCTGCACCTGATCCCGGACTACCGGGGCTTCCTGCTCGCCATCCTGCCCCCCGGCGGCTTCCTCGCCCTGGGCTTCCTGCTCGCCGCCAAGCGGGTCGTCGAGCGTCGCAGCCGCCGCCGCGCCCTGGCCTTGGAGCGGGCCAAGGCGACGCCCGCCTAGCCTCCCACTCCCAACCCGACCCGCGCCACACGAGGACTTCCGACCATGCACATCGGCGTCGCCTACGCGGACAAGTTCAAGCAGACCTGGCTCAAGCTGGACGTGCCGGAGGGCAGCACGGTTCAGGAGGCGATCCGGCGCTCCGGCCTGCTCGATCAGTTCCCGGAGATCGACCTGGCACGCAACAAGGTGGGGATCTTCGGCAAGCTCGCGGGCCTGGACACGGTCCTCGCGGAGGGCAACCGGGTCGAGATCTACCGCCCCATCACCGCCGACCCGGAGACCGTGGAGCGGCGCGACCGGGACTGATCGTCCTCCCCCCCGGGGAGCGGGGAGCTGGAAGTCGGCCGCGGGCTGGTCGGACGCCTAAGGGGCCGTCTCCGGCCCCGCGACCGCGGTACGCCGCAGCGTCGCTAGCCAGGCCTTCTGGCAGTCGCGGCGGCGGCGCTCCTCCAGCACCTGACGGATGGATTCTCGCACCCGCTGGAAGGCCAGCGTCTTCTGGCGATGGATTCGCTCGCACCAGAGGATGTGAAAGCCGAGCTCGGTCTCCACTGGACCACCGACCCGGCCTTCCTCGAGTCGAAACAGGAGCGCGTCGAGCTCCGGGTAGAGCTGGCCCCGCCTCACCTCGCCCAGGCGCCCCTCCTCCAGGGCCGTGGGGCACTCGGAGTGCTGCCGCGCCAGGGCGGCGAAGCGCTTGCCGAGCGCACCGGCGCGCTCCCGCAGCTGCTCGGCCAGGCGCTCGATGCGGGCCAAGGCGGCGTCGCGGCGGTTCTCGTCGAAGGCGTCGTTCACGGTGATCAGGATGTGGCGGGCGGTGCGCCGCTCCGGGCTGGTGAATCGCTCCCGGTGCAGCTCGTAGTAGAGCCGCACGTCGACCTCGTCGACCCGCGCGTGCCGTGCGGCCACACGCTGCATGACGGCATTGAAGATCAGCTCCCGGCGCAAGGCCGCCGCGAGTGTCTCCAGGTCCATACCGTTGCGACCGAGATCGGCCACGAAGGCCTCGGTATCCGGATAGCGGCCGCGCAGCTGCGCCACCGAGTCCTCTATCTGCTGCGCGGGGATCACGATCTGCCGTGCCTCCGAAGAATCCAGGACGAGCGCCTCGATCTCCAGGCTCCGCCGGGCCCGTCGCCGGGCCTCCCGCATCTGCTCCTCGGACAGCGCAGCGGGCTCCGCCTGGAAGCGCTCGCTCGCGGCGCGCAACAGGTGATAACGCCCGACCCCTTCCAGGGCCTCGGCGTGGTCGTGATCCGCGGGTCTGCTCGAGGCGCTCAATCCCGCTCGCCCAACCGTGCGATCGGTCATCGGGGCGGGGTCAGGCGGGCAGGGGCGTCGGAACGCTCGGCTCCCCCACGTGCTCGAGGGCCGACTCGGGGACCTGGAGCGTATTCCGGCCCTCGAACAGGACGTGGTACGAGACCCCCCCGGGGGCGTCCCGCAGCACCCGCAGCACCTCCCCAACCTCGCCGCGCTCGACCAGGACCCGGCCCCCGCTGCCCAGGCGCAGCCGGGCGGCCACGCGCTCACGGGACTCGAAGCGGCTCGGGGTCCAGGGGGCCGAGGCGGGCTGGAGCTCCTCCTCCCGGCACCCGATCAGCTGACCCTCGGCGAGGAAGTGCACGGCGTAGATGATCTGGTCCTGGAGGAAGGTCCCGAGGTCCCGTACGAAGCCGGTGCTGCCGCGGCGCACCAGGAGCCTGCCCACGTCGACCCCGGGAACGGTGCCGTCGTTGCGCACGTTGCGCAGGACCCGCACCTCGTCTCCATAGTCGTACCTAGGCCGCATGGGGCTCTCCCTTGGGCCGGGACCGCGACCCCGTCAGCTGGCCCAGGAGCGTCTCCACCGGGATACTGACGGGATCGGGCCGATGGGAATGAAAGACCCGGAAGACCTTCTCCGTGAGGGCGTCCGAGACCACGAAGTCCCGGTAGGCAGCGCCCAGGAGGTCGGCATGCAGCTTCCATCGCGCATCCGTCGCATCCGGCATCTCCTCGACCTGCGCCAGATAGTCGTGGAAGCGCTGCAGGATGTGCAGCCGATTGACCTGGACAATCCCGGGGTCATAGGGGATCTGGAAATAGTCCAGGAAGTCCTCGGCGCTCACGAGCTCATCCAGGTCGGTTTCGAAGTCGTCGTCGATCATGGTGCCTCCGGGTTGTCTTCGGCCTGATTGCGGCGTGACCGCCGAGATTCCTAGCGGACGAGATAGCTGACGGTGCCCCCCAGCCGCTCCACCTCCGCGCGAGTGAGCGCCTCGCGGGCCAGACCGGCAAGGGACTGGACACCGAGCCGATCGCTGGTGTCGAGCTCGGCGATCTTCTCGAAACGGGCCAGCGCGGCGGCGGGATCGCCGAGGCGCAGCAGCAGATAGCCGGAGCCCTTGAGCGCCAGGAGCAGGAAGCGGGTCAGGGTCATGGAGATCAAGACCGAGCGGCCCAGATCCCCTTCCCCGAGGTCCTGCCACCGGACCGGTAGCCCCAGCCGCCGGGCGCTGACGGTCATGGCCCGCTCGGCGATCAGCAGGGCATCGCGGTAGCACCGCCGGTAGTAGAAGGAGCGATAAAGGGCCACAAGCACCGTCAGGTGCTCGGGCTCGAGGAAATAGGCCCGGAGCAGGGCCTGCTCCGCGCCCCCCGCCTCGGGACCATCGCCGTAGCGCTCCGCCGCCAGGGCGAGCAAATCCTCGACCTCCGCGGTAACGGGCTCGTCGAAGTACATGTCCTCGCCGCTGAAGTCTTGGAGATCCATCGAATCTTGCTCCGGGGCTCACTGGCCCTGGGTCGGGGGCGGCGCGATCTCGGCCAGGAAGCGGCGCAGGTCCCGGCGTCCGGGCGCGCGCTTGGTCTGGGTGACGAAGCGCCGAACCAGGGGAAGGACCAGGGCCGCCTGCTCGGGGTCCAGCTCGAGGCGCAGCAGCTCCGCATAGGCCTGGCGCACCCCCCGGGTGCCCGAATGCTTGCCGAGCAGGAGCCGGTGCCGCCGCCCCACCTCCGCGGGGTCGATGCCCTGGTAGTTGTGCCGGTCCTTGAGCAGACCGTCGACATGGATTCCCGCCTCGTGGGTGAAGGCGCCCCGCCCCACCAGACTCTTGTGCCAGGCCAGGGGCTTGCGGGAGGCACGAGCCACCAGACGGGACAGCGCGGAGAAACGCGAGAGGTCGAGCCCAGTGCGGACGCCGAGGATGTGCTTCAGTCCCATGGCGACCTCTTCCAGGGCCGCATTGCCGGCGCGCTCCCCGAGCCCGTGGACGGTCGTGTTGACGTGGGTCGCCCCCGCCCGCACGGCGGCCAGGGTATTGGCGGTCGCCAGGCCCAGGTCGTCATGGGCGTGGATCTCGATCTCCAGGTCGCAGATCGCCCGCAGGTCCCGGACCCGCTCGTAAGTGCCGAAAGGATCGAGCACCCCCAGGGTGTCGGCGAAACGGAACCGGCTGGCCCCGGCCTCCTCCGCGGCCTCCGCGGCACGCCACAGGAGCTCGGGATCGGCCCTCGAGGCATCCTCCGCCCCCACGCAGACCTCGATCCCGAGGTCCAGGGCGGCGCGCACCTGGCGGTGGATCTGCTCGAGCACCCAGGCCCGGTCGCGACCCAGCTTGGAGGCGATCTGCTGATCGGAGAGGGGGATCGAGAGGTCCACCAGCTGGACACCGAGCCCGCTGATCTGGGCGATGTCCGCCGGGAGCATCCGGGCCCAGACCATGAGTCGGGCCGGCAGCCCCAGGTCGGCCACGGCGCGGATGGAGTCCCGCTCATCCTCGCCCATGGCGGGGATGCCCACCTCCAGCTCGGACACCCCGAGGCCCACCAGGCCCTTGGCGATGGCGATCTTCTCGTCCTGGGTGAAGGCCACCCCGGCCGATTGCTCCCCGTCGCGCAGGGTGGTGTCGTTGATCGTGACAAAGGGCGACATGGGCGGCATGCACCAGGCCTCGAAGATGGGTTGACACCCAATCTAGCAAGACCCGTGCCGCACCATGACGCCTTGAGAAATCAGCCGATTGCCGGCCGACCGACCTGGTCCTGGAGGCAATGCGACATGACGAGGGCGCCTCTTGTCGGGGAGTCGACGCGAGGGGCAAAGCGGGAGACGAGAAGCCGGCGGCGCCCGGCAAGCAGGCCGAGTCGCCGCCGTCGTCGTCGAGCGCTCAGCGACCGGAGAGTAGGAGGCTCATCATCAGGCCGTTCAGCCGCCCCACGAAGCCCGCCGGATCGTCGAGCTGGCCACCCTCGGAAAGCTCGGCCTGATCCACGAGAATGAGACCCAGGTCCTTGAATCGCGCCTCGTCCTTCTCGCCCTCCAGGCGCCGCACCAGGGGGTGGTCCAGGTTCAGCTCCAGGATCGGCTTCTGGTCCGGCGCCTCCTGACCCACCGCCTTGAGCACCCGGGCCAGGTTGGCGCTCATATCGTGCTCGCCGACTACGATACAGGCCGGGGAGTCCACGAGTCGGGTGGAGACGCGGACCTCCTGGACCCGCTCGGCCAGGGTCTCCTTGAGCCGATTGAGCAGGTCCCCGTGCTCCTTGGCGGCCTTCTCGGTCTTCTCTTTTTCCTCCTGGTCCGCCAGCGCGCCCAGGTCGAGCTGGCCCTTGGTGACCGACTGCAGGTGCTTGCCCTTGTACTCGTGCAGATGGCTCACCAGCCACTCGTCCACCCGATCGGACAGGAGCAGGACCTCCACCCCCTTCTTGCGGAAGACCTCCAGATGGGGGCTGTGGCGGGCGGCCGCCGGACTGTCGGCCGTGATGTAGTAGATCTTGTCCTGACCCTCCTTCATGCGCTCGATATAGCCGTCCAGGGACTCGGTCTGGGCCTCGCCCTCCCCGTGGGTGGAGGCGAAGCGCAGCAGGGCCCCGATGCGCTCCCGATTGGCGAAGTCCTCCCCGGGCCCCTCCTTGAGGACCCGGCCGAACTCGTTCCAGAAGGTCTGGTACTTCTCCGGCTCGTCCTTGGCCAGGGTCTCCAGCAGGCCCAGAATCCGCTTGGTGTTGGCCTGACGGATAGTGTCGATCTTCTTGTTGTGCTGGAGTATTTCACGGGAGACGTTCAGCGGCAGATCATCCGAGTCCACCACGCCCTTCACGAAGCGCAGATAGTGGGGCATGAGCTTGTCGGCCTCGTCCATGATGAAGACCCGGCGAACATAGAGCTTGACACCGTGCTTCTGATCCCGGTCCCAGAGATCCCAGGGGGCCCGCTTCGGGACGAACAGCAGAGTGGTGTACTCGTTGGTGCCCTCAACCCGGTTGTGCACGTGGGCGAGGGGGTCCTCGAAGTCGTGGGAGATGTGCTTGTAGAACTCGTGATACTCCTCCTCCTTGATCTCGGACTTGTTGCGCATCCACAGCGCCATGCCGCGATTGACCTGCTCCCATTCCGGCCCCTGATCCGAATCGGCGGACTCGTCCTTCTCGTCCCCGTAGTGCTCCTTCTGCATCTCCACGGGGATGGCGACGTGGTCGGAGAACTTGCCGATGATGGAGCGCAGCCGCCAGGCGTCCAGGAACTCCTTCTCGTCGTTCTTGAGGTGGAGGATGACGTCGGTCCCGCGTCCCGCCTTCTCCAGGGTCTCCAGGCTGTAGCTGCCCCGCCCGTCCGACTCCCAGCGCACCCCGTGCTCGGGCCCCAGTCCCGCCCGGCGCGAGACCAGGGTCACCCTGTCGGCGACGATGAAGGCCGAGTAGAAGCCCACCCCGAACTGGCCGATGAGCTGACTGTCCTTCGCCTGATCCCCGGTCAGGCTCTCGAAGAAGCGGCGGGTGCCGGAGCTCGCGATGCTGCCGATGGTGTCGATCACCTCCTGCCGGCTCATCCCAACCCCATTGTCCGAGACCGTCAGGGTGCCGGCATCCTTGTCAACACTCACGCGGATGCGCAGGTTGCCGTCACCCTCGTAGAGCCCGTCGTCTGAGAGGGACTCGAAGCGCAGCTTCTCCGCCGCGTCGGAGGCGTTGGAGATCAGCTCGCGCAGGAAGATCTCCTTATTCGAATAGAGCGAGCGGATCACCAGGTCCAGGACCTGGCTCACCTCGGCCTTGAACTCCAGTGTTTCCTTGTGGGCTTCGACTGTCATGACGCTTGGCAACCTCTAAGGCATTCTTGAACGTTTACGTAACTAGGCATTTCTGCAGGTCTATTGGCCGTGCTCCTTCGACCGCAGCGGGGCGAGCTCGGGATCTAGCGCACGCCGCCGGGTGCTGTCGAACCCCGGGCGGGGTTACAATGCGAAGGTTGCGCCTCGGCCCTCGAGGGGCAAGGCCCGCGCCGAGCCGCCCTACCCGCCCGCGCTCCTTCAATGTAGGCAATCACACGAGACTCAAGGGGTTGAACATGGAACCGAAGGTCGTCTCCACCACGCCGTTCGAGGGCCAGCGCCCGGGCACCTCCGGGCTGCGCAAGAAGGTCCGGGTGTTCCAGCAGCCCGGTTACCTGGAGAATTTCGTCCAGGCCATCTTCGACACCCAGACCGAGCTCCAGGGCGGGACCCTGGTGGTGGGCGGAGACGGCCGTTACTACAACCGGCAGGCCATCCAGACCATCCTGCGGATAGCGGCCGCCAACGGGGTAAGCCGGGTGCTGGTGGGCCGCGGGGGCATCCTCTCCACCCCGGCCGCCTCCTGCGTGATCCGCAAGTATAAGACCCAGGGCGGGATCATCCTCTCGGCCAGCCACAACCCCGGCGGTCCCGACGAGGACTTCGGCATCAAGTTCAACGTGGCCGCGGGTGGACCCGCGCCCGAGTCCGTCACCGACGCCATCTTCGCCCGAACCAAGACCATCGACGGCTACCGCACCATCGAGTGCCCGGACACCGACCTCGATCAGATCGGCACGATGCACGCCGGTCCCCTGGAGGTCCAGGTGATCGACCCGGTCGCGGACTACGCGGCCCTGATGGAGTCCCTCTTCGACTTCAACGCCATTCACCAGCTCTTCAACTCCGGGAGCTTCCAGATGGCCTTCGACGCCATGCACGCGGTCACCGGGCCCTATGCCGTCGAGATCCTGGAGAACCGCCTGGGGGCGCCCCCCGGGACCGTCATGAACGGGGAGCCCAAGGAAGACTTCGGCGGCGGCCACCCGGATCCAAACCTGGCCCATGCCCATGATCTGGTGGCCCTGACCCAGGGTCCCAACGCCCTGGACTTCGGCGCCGCGTCCGACGGCGACGGGGACCGCAATATGATCCTGGGCAAGAACTTCTTCGTCACCCCGAGCGACAGCCTCGCGGTGCTCGCGGCCAACGCCCACCACACGCCGGGCTACAAGGCGGGAATCCGCGGCGTGGCCCGTTCCATGCCCACCAGCCAGGCCGCCGACCGGGTGGCGGAGGCACTGGGGGTCGAGTGCTTCGAGACCCCCACCGGCTGGAAGTTCTTCGGCAACCTGCTGGACGCCGGGCGCATCACCCTGTGCGGCGAGGAGAGCTTCGGAACCGGCTCCGACCACGTTCGGGAGAAGGACGGCCTATGGGCCGTGCTGTTCTGGCTCAATCTGCTCGCGGTGCGCCAGCAGTCCGTCTCCGACATCGTCCACGAGCACTGGCGCCGCTTCGGCCGCAACTACTACACCCGCCACGACTACGAGGCGGTGGACAGCGGGGCCGCGGAGGGACTCATGGATCACCTGCGCGTCCTGCTGCCGGGGCTACCCGGCAGCCAGCTCGGCGACTACCGGGTCGCCTACGCCGACGACTTCGCCTACACCGACCCCATCGATGGGAGCGTGTCCAAGAGGCAGGGCATCCGCATCGGGCTCGAGGGAGGCTCGCGCCTGGTATTCCGGCTGTCGGGCACCGGCACCGAAGGGGCAACCCTGCGGGTCTATCTGGAGTCGTTCGAGCCGGATCCCGCCCGTCACGACCAGGACACCCAGGAGGCCATGGCGCCCCTGATCCTGATCGCCCGGGAGCTGGCCCAGATCGAGCCCCGCACGGGCCGCCGGGATCCCGACGTCATCACCTGACGGGCCGGCTGGAAGCCCGGGCGCGCGCTACTCGGGCCCGGGCTCGTCATCGGGCACCCATAGCCCGGAGAGGTCGATGGCCACGGCATCGAAGGGGGCCACCGAGACGCGGTCACCGCCCGCGAAGCGACCGATCTCCCGCCACTCGCCTTCGGCCAGGGCATAGGCCTCCAGGGTTCGCTTGAGCGGGTCCACCAGCCACGCATAGGCCACACCGAAACGGGCGTAGATCGGCATCTTGATCCCACGGTCCTTGCTCTCGGTGGACGGTGAGAGGACCTCGCAGACCCAGTCGGGGACCACGGTGACGCGGTGCCCCCGGGGTGGCCGGGGCATCCGCTCGCGGCGCCAGCCCGCCAGGTCCGGAACAGCCACCTCCGCGTCGACGACGAAGTGCAGCTCCGGCTCGTCGATGATCCACCAGCCGCCGGGCCCACCCCGACCCCGCTGCAACGGGCCCACGAGCTCGCCGCCGAGGGCAGAGCCGGCGAGGGCATGGGGCCAGCTTGGCCGCGGCTGGGCATGGAGCTGGCCGTCGAGGATCTCCCCGGTTAGCCCCTCGGGGAGGGCCTCGAGCTGCTCGTAGAGGGTTGGCCTTGTGCGCGCGTGCATGTGGCGGACCTGGATTCCGGTCAGATGACGGGGGCAAGTGTAACAGGCACGTCAACCGAGGGAGCTTCTCCGCGGGTACCTGATGCCTGGGCCCGGATCCAGCACACGGCGTCTGCTTTGGGCCCGGCTGTCGCGAGATGTCAAGCACGGAACCGCGGCCCGTCTTATCGTTTCGGGCCCGTGTGCGGGAAGACGCTGGGGCTCGCGCTGTCGTCGGACGGTTCGCAGTCCGACCACCGCACGGGCATCCGCACCCGGGTGCGTGCCGGTCTCCCGCGGGACCGGCACCAAACCTCAATCTCACCCTGAAAGGAGACTCTCCATGGTTACGAAGCAGGTCGTGCTTACTGGTGTCGCGGCAATCGCCCTCGCCCTGTCCGCCACCCTGAGCGCCGAGACGGCCGCCGACAAGGCCGCCGCCGCTGCCGCCGCGACCGAGAAGGCCGCGGTCGGCCAGGCCGCGGCGGACCAGAAGGCCGCCGCCGCGGCCCAGGCAGACATGAAGGCGAAGATGAAGGCGGCCGAGGAGGCCCAGATTAAGTACAAGGCTCACCCGAGCGAGGCCAACAAGGCGGCCGCGGAACGGGCCGAGGTGGCGGCGGACGAGGCGGCGGTGAAGGCCGAGGTCCTCTCGGGACGCGCCGCGGACGAGGAGGGTCGCGCGGCCGCGGATCTGCAGAAGGCCGAGAGCGCCAAGACCGACGCCATGCTGAAAGACGAAGCCGCCATCCTCAAGTAAGATGACAGCGGCGCCTCGGCCTCCGGGCCCGAGGCGCCAGACTTCCAAGCCCCCCACCCGTCCCTCCTGCGGACCAAGACTGGGTTGCCCTCTCGCCGGCGGGCTTGGGCGATAGACCCCGCTTCAGGATGCGGCTCCCAGTGGCATCGATCCAGTCACCCCAATCCTACGAAGCGACGATTGCCTGCCCGGGCTGCGACCTCGTCCAACGCCTGCCCCCGATTCCGCCCGGCGGTCGCGCCCGCTGCTCGCGCTGCGGCGAGGTGTTGGCAAGCCGCACCACGGATCCCTTCGACCGGCCCCTCGCCCTGGCCCTGGCGGGGCTCATCATGCTGGTGGTGGCCAACACCTCGCCCTTGATGTCCCTCTCGGCCGTCGGCCGCCACGCCGACACCACGATCCTGGGCGGTGCGCTGATGATGTGGACCCAGGGACAACCTCTGACCGCTGCCCTGGTGGCCTTCTGCACGGCCATTGCCCCGGCCGCGTATCTGACCCTCATGTGCGCGGTCCTGATCGCGGTCCGCCGCCCGCCGGCACCCGCCTGGGCCGGTCAGCTGCTGCGACTGGCGGAGCACAGCCAGGTCTGGTCCCTGCCGGAGGTGATGCTGCTCGGCATCCTGGTGGCCCTGGTCAAGATCGCGGACCTGGCGACCGTCGAGGCGGGCATCGGCCTCTACTCCACTGGTGCCCTCTTGGTCCTGCTGGCAGCCCTGGCGGTCACCTTCGACCACCAGGCAACCTGGCAACGCGTCTCCTGGGCCGCGCAGAGGCAGCCCAAGGGCTCGGCGGCCTGCACCCCTGAACCGAGCGACGGGACTGGCGCCCGGTGACGTCCCGACCCCTGTCCGCCGCCCGCCGGGGGCTGGTCTGCTGCAGGGACTGCGGGCTGCTCTCGCGCGCCGCAAGCCCGCACGAGCCGGGCTTCTGTCCCCGTTGCGGCGCTAAGCTTCATTTTCGCCACCCCAATGCGGTCCAGCAGACCTGGGCCCTGGTCGTCGCCGCCGCCATCTGCTTCATTCCAGCCAATGCCCTCCCGGTGATGGTGAGCAACGCCCTGGGCTCCTCCACGCCGGACACCATCCTCGGCGGGGTCCACTTCCTTTACGAATCCGGGTCCTGGCCTCTGGCCCTGATCGTCCTGGTGGCAAGCTTCATGATCCCGCTCGGCAAGCTGATGGCCTTGGTGTGGCTCCTGGTCGCCATACAGCGCGGGGTTCGCGGTGGCGAGTCCCAGCGCATGCGGTTGCATCGGCTGGTCCATTTGATCGGTCCCTGGTCCATGCTCGACGTCTTCGTCGCCACCTTCACCGTCGCCCTGGTCCAGCTCAGTCCCCTGATGTCCGTGGAGCCCGGCCCCGGGGTGCTGTTCTTCGCCGCGGTCGTGGTCCTCACCATGCTGGCCGCGGAATCCCTCGACCCCCGACTCCTCTGGGACCGAAACGGGGTAGACTCCC